>Ga0265303_10000087_pt1 | contig 39837 bp, 37 predicted proteins | sample Helome_2_FD_192494 | JGI IMG/M metagenome (GOLD analysis project Ga0265303, IMG submission 192494) | Marine sediment microbial communities from subtidal zone of North Sea - Hel_20160317 (Illumina Assembly) | ecosystem: Environmental > Aquatic > Marine > Subtidal zone > Sediment ... | reverse complement strand
CGGTTTTATAACCGCACCTCGATACCCTGCTTCGCCATGTACTGCTTGGCTTCGGCCACCGTGTGCTCGCCAAAGTGAAAAATGCTGGCCGCCAGCACCGCATCTGCCCGACCCTCGGTCACGCCCTCCGCCAGGTGTTGCAGCGTGCCGACACCGCCGGAGGCTATCACCGGCACATCGACGGCATCGCTTACGGTGCGGGTCAGTTCCAGGTCGAAACCATCGCGCGTACCGTCGCGGTCCATGCTGGTCAGCAGGATCTCGCCGGCGCCGTAAGCCATCATGCGCTGCGCCCACTCGACGGTATCGATCCCCGTCGGCTTGCGGCCGCCGTGGGTGTAGATCTCCCATGCCGGCGGCTCGTGCTCGCCACTGGTCCGCTTGGCATCGATGGCTACCACGATACATTGCGACCCGAAGCGTTGTGCGGCTTCCTTCACAAATTCCGGATTAAAGACCGCGGCGGTATTGATCCCGACCTTGTCGGCACCGGCGTTCAGCATGCGCCGGATGTCGGCTACCTCGCGAATACCACCGCCGACCGTCAGCGGAATAAACACCTCGCCGGCTACCTGCTCCACCACGTGGACCATGGTTTCGCGCTGGTCGGAGCTGGCGGTGATATCGAGAAAGGTCAGTTCGTCAGCCCCCTGCTCGTCGTAACGCCGCGCAACCTCGACCGGGTCGCCTGCATCGCGAATATCGACGAACTGTACGCCCTTTACGACGCGCCCGGCATCGACATCCAGGCAGGGAATAATGCGCTTCGCCAGCCCCATGCTCAGCCCTGCGCATCACCGGCGCACAATTCATCCGCCAGCTTCTGCGCCTCGGCCAGGTCCAGCGTACCTTCGTAAATGGCTCGCCCGGTAATTGCACCCATGATGCCCTCGTCCGACACCTTGCACAGCGCACGTATATCATCGATATTGGTAATGCCGCCGGAAGCGATGACCGGGATATGGATCGCCTGCGCCAGCTCGACCGTGGAGTCGAGATTGACGCCGCTCATCATGCCGTCACGCCCGATGTCGGTGAACACGATGGCCTCCACGCCGTCCTGTTCGAAACGCTGCGCCATGTCGATAACCGAATGGTGGGACAGCTTGGACCAGCCGTCGATTGCAACCTTGCCTTCCTTTGCATCGAGCCCGACGATGATATGACCCGGGAACTCCACACACAGGTCATTGACGAAATGCGGCGTACTCACGGCCCGCGTGCCGATAATGACAAACTGCACCCCGGCATCCAGATACGCCTGCACCGTCTCCTCGTCGCGGATGCCGCCACCGACCTGGATGGGCAGATCGGGATAGGCTTCGGCAACCGCCTTGATGACAGCGGCATTTACCGGTTTGCCTTCGAAGGCGCCGTTAAGATCCACCATATGCAGGCGTCGCGCACCGGCGTCGACCCAGCGGCCGGCCATCTCGACGGGATCATCGCCAAACACGGTTTCATCTTCCATGCGGCCCTGGCGCAAGCGCACGCAGCGGCCATCTTTCAGATCAATCGCGGGTATCACTAGCATCGGTCAGGACTCTCCATTCCAGGCAACAAAGTTCGCCAGCAGCTGCAAGCCGGCTTGCTGGCTTTTTTCCGGATGAAACTGCACGGCAAACAGGTTGCCATGGGCAACGGCAGAGGCGAAGTCGCGGCCATATCCTGTCGTGCCCGCCACATCGGTCTCCGTCGATGGTTCGGCATGGTAGCTGTGGACGAAGTAGAAGCGACTGCCGGAGGGTATGTCCGCCCACATGGCATGTTCGCGCGTTTGCACGACCCTGTTCCAGCCCATGTGCGGTATCTTGAGGTGTTCGCCGCTGTCACTGTGCTGCATGCCTTTCGGGAAACGCACTACCCTGCCCGGCAGTATGCCCAGGCAGTCTGTCCCGTCGTTTTCCTCGCTCATCTCGAACAGTGCCTGCAGGCCGAGGCATACGCCGAGCAGCGGCCGGCTTGCGACCAGCTCGCGGATGAGATCGTCGAGTCCGGTGCGGTGCAGTTCCGCGATGCAGTCGCGAATTGCGCCCACGCCGGGAAACACCACACGGTCTGCCGCACGAATGACATCGTGCTCGCTGCTGACGATGACGCGCTCCCTGCCGGCAACATGTTCAAGGGCCTTGGCAATGGAATGCAGGTTGCCCATGCCATAGTCGATGATTGCAATCGAGGACATAACGGTTCAGACCGGTTCGTGCAGCGTCAGAGACTCCCCTTGGTCGAGGGCAGCCTGTCACCCATGGCAGCATCGGCTTCCAGTGCCATGCGCATGGCACGTCCGAAAGCCTTGAAAATTGTTTCTGCGACGTGATGTGCATTGTCACCGCGCAGGCAGTCGATGTGCATTGTCACCAGGGCGTGGTTGCTGAAACCCTGAAAAAATTCGTGCAACAGGTCCACGTCGAAATCGCCGATACGTGCACGCGGATAACTGGCGTGGTACTCGAGTCCCGGCCGCCCGGAGAAATCGATCACCACGCGTGACAATGCCTCGTCCAGCGGGACGTAGGCGTGTCCATAGCGACGGATACCGCGTTTGTCGGCCACGGCCTGGCCGATCGCCTGGCCAAGCGTGATACCGATGTCCTCGACCGTGTGATGGGCATCGATGTGCAGATCGCCTTTAGCCCTGACCTCGAGATCCATCATCCCGTGACGCGCCACCTGGTCGAGCATGTGCTCGAGAAACGGCAGGCCGGTCTCGAACACACCCTTGCCACTGCCATCGAGATTGACCGACACACCGATCTGCGTTTCGAGTGTGTCGCGTTGTACTGCAGCCTGTCGTTCTGGCATCACCGTGTTCCGTTAAAAATCATGGAGTAAAAGTATAGTAACAGTTTAACGCGCCCTGAAAACCCGTCATTTTCAGTCACCGGGCCGGGCGCACCTCGAGACTGAATGTCACCGGCCCGTCGTTGACCAGTGCCACCTGCATATCGGCACCAAAACGGCCGGCCGCAACAGGATCATGCCGTTCCCTGGCCCGCTCCACCATCAGCTCGAACAGGCGGCGTCCCTCGTCCGGTGCGGCAGCGGTGGAGAAACCCGGGCGCGTACCGCTGCGCGTATCCGCCGCCAGCGTAAACTGCGGCACCAGCAACAGCCCGCCCGCGGCCTGGCGTACATCCCGGTTCATCCTGCCCTGCTCATCCGGAAAAACGCGATAGCCCAGCAGGCGCTCGAGCAGGCGCTCGAGTTCATGCTCGCTGTCATCGCGCTGGACGCCGACCAGCACCAGCAGGCCGTGACCGATCGATGCAATGCATCGACCCTCGACATCCACGCTGGCGTGCGTGACACGCTGCAGCAGGCCGATCATCCGAGCCGCTGCGCAAACTCGCCGGTCGCCCTGACCAGGGCGTCCACGGTACCGGGCTCGGTTGCTGAATGACCTGCATCGGCAATCACGTCCAGGTGGGCTTCCGGCCATGCGCGATGCAGTGCCCAGGCCTGTTCCAGCGGACACACCACATCGTAGCGTCCGTGCACGATAACACCGGGAATATCGCGCAGGCGGCCTGCCCGGGCGAGTATCTGGTTTTCAGACAGGAAGCTGTCGTGCATAAAATAGTGGCATTCGATCCGGGCAAGGCTGAGCGCTGTCTTCGGACTGGCGAAGTGATCGACAACCGATGCCTTGGGCAGCAGGGTCGATGCCCTGCCCTCCCACAGTGACCAGGCCTGCGCAGCCGCCAGCATGGCGCTCTCGTCAACACCCGTCAGTCGCCGGTAATAGGCAGCGACCATGTCATTGCGCTCGTCCGGCGCGACCACGGCGAGATAGTCCTGCCAGTAATCGGGCAGCAGGTACGATGCGCCGTCCTGGTAAAACCAGTGAATATCGCGGGTGCGGCACAGGAAGATGCCGCGCAGCACCAGGGCCAGCACCCTGTCCGGATGGGTTTCGGCGTACACCAGTCCCAGCGTCGATCCCCAGGAACCACCGAACACCAGCCAGCGATCGATGCCGAGTCGTTCACGGATGATTTCCATATCGGCGACCAGTGCCTGCGTGTTATTACCCTGCAGACCGGCATGGGGCGTGGACCGTCCGCAACCACGCTGGTCGAACAGTACAATACGGTACCGTTCGGGATCGAAAAACCGGCGGTGATACAGCTCACAGCCCGCACCCGGGCCGCCATGCACAAACACTGCCGGCAGACCGTCCGGGTTACCGCATTCTTCCACGTACAGGCTGTGCCCGTCTCCGACCGGGACGGTGTACGTTTGCCGGGGCTCAACAGGTGGAAACAGAGACTGCATGGTATGGGAGATCACGGGTGCCAGAGACAATAGAGATCAACAGGGTCAGACACGATCGATCTCAAAGCAACAAGGGCGTGCAGTTGCACGCCCTTGCAGTCGTTCAGACAGGCCAGCTTACCGGTTTGCCATGTTCAGATAAACAGGCAGACGTCGGATTTCTGCGCAACCGGCAGGAAAGAGGTGGCACCGACGAAGTCCGTCACCTCGGGAATGAACTCGCTGGCATCGAAACCGAACACGTCCACGGTCATCTGGCAGGCAACCATCTTCACATCGGCTTCGATGCACAGTGAACGCAGTTCTTCGACACTGGCCACGCCCTTGTTCTTGAAGGTCTTCTTCATCAGGCCGGTGGCCACCTTCTCGAATCCCGGAATACCGGCCATGACCAGGTTCGGCATCGGCCACGCAAAGTCCTGGAACCATTTCGGCCCGAACGGCATCTTCATCGGCATGGCCGGGTTGCCCAGCGGGCTGACTTCGGCACCGATGTCCTTCTTCAGCAGCAGCAGGCCATAGAAGGTGAAGAACACCTCAACATCCCAGCCCAGTGCCGCAGCGGTCGAGGCAAGGATGAAGGGCGGGTAGGCCCAGTCGAGGGTGCCCTTGGTGGCGATAATCGACATCGCCGGCGTTCTCTGCGCGTCGATGTCTGCCAGTTTCTTCGGTAACAGCTCGTCGAGTTTCTGATCCAGCCATGCATCCAGTTGCGCATTGGCCTGTACGTTCTCAACAGTTGTAGACATAGTTGCTCTCCTCAAAGTGACACCCCTGCAACATCCCGGATGCCGAGGAATGGACGTTTCTTGTTACTGATCGAAACCCGGTCTTGACTCTGCAACTGACTGCGTCTGCGGTGTTCAAATCCGGGGCCTCAGTTACGACTCTATAGTTATTTAGTATAGCTATATTAATACTTTATTATATTTAGCCTGCCTGTCAAGGTCAATTGGACTCAGCACTGCTCCCAGGGCAGACCGTGATAACGCCAGCCACCGAGGGTACTGCGCTGGTGCTGCTCGTCGAGTTCGCCCTCGAATCCCTCGGCAACATTGTATACTCCCGTAAAACCATTATTCATCAATAGCTTGCCGGCCTCGAGCGACCGCTTGCCGCTGCGGCATATGAGCAGGACGGGCGCATCGTCCGTGTGCTCGCCGATACCGATTCCCCCCAGCATGACCTTGCGGACCTCCGTGACGAAGTTCGGGTTGACGGTCCAGGACGGTGCATCGATCCAGGGCACATGGACACTGCCGCGGGCATGGCCGACGAACAGGAATTCCATACTGGAGCGGACATCGATCATCACAACCCGCTGGTTGCCCTTCATCATGTCCCAAGCCTCCGCCGGTGTAACGGTCTTGACCTCGCCTGTCATAGTCTCTCCCCACGGGGCCCGGCGGGTGCCGGGCTGTCTGAATAAGCGTAGCGGTGTGCAGAGGATCTGCGCCTTGCTCCGTTGACAATAATAGCCTCACAATGTGCACAGCGGTCATGACAAACTCGAATTAACGCCACAATCCCGGGCCTTTGTGGTTAACGGACCGGGTCCGAACCGGATCATCGGTAGCACAAAAACCATGATTATTGATTATCAACAGGTGTATTTTGAATAAATAAGCGTCATTTCACCACCAGCTAGCGATAATTAACATATATTAATTTATATTTACCACTTTACTATTTATTAATCTAATGTGGATTTTAATGTTATATAAATTGGTTATTTTGGATTTAATGTGGAGTTAATATATTGCTTCGCGCCCTGCTGATCAAGGCCTCGCTGTACCTGTTCGCCGTTGTGCCCCTGCCGGTCAATCATGCCCTCGGTGCACTGATCGGCTCCGTGCTGGCGCGCCTGCCCGGGCGGATCCGGTCCGTGACCCGCACCAATATCGATCTGTGCTTTCCCGACCGGTCGCTGCAGGAGCGTCAGCGCCTGTTCAAGGCATGTTTACGCGAAACCGGCAAGACCGTGCTCGAGAGCGGTGCACTGTGGTTACGCCCGGGCAGGGTGGTCCTGCGGCTGATACGCGAGGTTGACGGAAGCGAACATGTCGAGGCGGCGCAGGCGAAAGGGCAGGGCATCATACTGGCAACACCCCACCTGGGCGCCTGGGAAGTTGCCGGCCTGTACTGTGCAGCGCACTATGACATTACCTGCCTGTACCGGCCACTGCGTATGAGGGAACTTGATGAGCTGGTGCGAAAGGCCCGCAATCGCGCGGGCGGCAATTATGTTCCGACGACTGCGCAGGGTATCCGCACACTGTACCGGACACTCGGTGAAAATCGTGCCGTCGCCATGCTGCCCGACCAGGAACCGCAGGCCGGTGCAGGGATATTTGCTCCGTTCTTCAGCACACCGGCTTATACCATGCTGTTCCTCTCGCGCCTGACCATCAAGACCGGCGCGCCGATCGTCTTCGTCTGGTCGGAACGGCTGTCATTCGGCCGCGGTTATCGCCTGCATTTCAGGCCTGCGCTTGCAGCGGCGTACGACGATGACCTTGCCGTGTCCGTTGCCGCCATCAACCGCTCGGTCGAAAACCTGATCAGGGAATGTCCGGCACAGTACCAGTGGAATTACCGGCGCTTCCGTACACGCCCTGCAGGCGAGCCGCCGCTCTACTGATCAGTCGCCGGCCGCAAGCGCCTTGTCCACACGCTTCAGGAAAACCTTCATCTCGCGCACGGCCTGCATGTCTCCCTGCTGCCCGGCCGCACTGATGCCCTGCTGATAGACATCCCTGGCAGCGTCGAGCTGGCCCGTCTCGTGCAGCGCCTTTCCATAGAGCTTCCAGGCGGCCGAATAGCCGGGGTCCTGGCGTACGGCCGCCTCGAGGTGGGACAGCGCGTCCGTCACCTTGCCCGCCTTGTGTAACTGGCTGCCCAGGGTGAAGCGGAGCAGGGCACTGTCCTGCCCGGCATCCAGCATGGCCTGCAGGTTGTCGATCATGGACATGCGATTGATACCCTAGCGCCGCCAGAACATACCGGTAAACAGGATAATGAGAGTGAAAATTTCCAGCCGGCCCAGCATCATGGCAAACGACAGCGCCCACTTGGCCGCATCGTTGATGTCGACGTAATTGGCGCCCACATCGCCCAGCCCGGGACCGAGATTGTTCATACAGGCGGCAACCGCCGAGAAGGCCGTGACCTGGTCAAGCCCTGTGGCCATGAGGAACAGCATGATAACGACAAAACTGCCGACATAGGCGGCAAAAAAACCCCATACCGCACCGATCACCCGGTCGGACAGTGGCTTGCCGCCAATCTTGACCGGGATTTGTGCGTTTGGATGAATCAGGCGGATTATTTCGCGATGACCCTGCTTGAGTACCAGTAAAAAACGGATCACCTTCATGCCACCGCCGGTCGAACCGGCGCAGCCGCCGATAAAGCTGGCAAATAATAGCAGCACCGGCAGGAAACCGGGCCAGTCGAAATATGCCGCCGTGGTAAAGCCCGTGGTCGTACCGATCGAAATGGCCTGGAACAGGCCGGCATGCAGGGCATCGTCAAAGAAGACAAAGGTATTGGTGTAGTAAAGGTAAGCCACGGTGACCATGGTGACAACTGTCAGAACGACCAGGTAAGCCTTCAGTTCGGAGTCGCGTAAATATGCCTGCAGGGACAGCGAGCGCCAGGCAATGAAATGCAGCGCGAAGTTCATACCTGCCAGCAGCATGAAGACCACGGCGATCAGTTCAATGGTATTGTTCTGGAAATACCCGATACTCTGGTCGTGGGTCGAGAAGCCGCCAATCGCGATGGTGGAAAAGCTGTGGCAGATCGCATCGAACGCGCTCATGCCCGCACCCCAGTAGCCCAGCGCGCAGGCGATGGTCAGCGTGAGATAGATATACCACAGCGCCTTTGCCGTTTCGGTGATACGCGGCGTCAGCTTGTTGTCCTTCATCGGACCGGGTGTCTCGGCCCGGTAGAGCTGCATGCCGCCGACGCCGAGCATGGGCATGATCGCCACGGCCAGCACGATGATGCCCATACCACCCAGCCACTGCAGCTGTTGCCGGTAAAACAGGATCGAGGGCGGCAGCCCGTCCAGGCCGGTAATAACGGTTGCCCCGGTGGTCGTCAGTCCTGAGAAAGACTCGAACACCGCATCGGCGGGTGACAGGTGCGGCGAGGTCGCAATCGCGAAAGGCAGGGCACCGGCAAGTCCCAGTACCAGCCAGAACAGTGTGACGAACAGGAAACCGTCACGCACACGCAGTTCTTCCCGTTGATGCCGCGCCGGAATCCACAACAGGCTGCCGACGATCAGCAGCGCGACCATACCTTCGAGAAATACCGCCAGCTGACCGTCCTGGTACAGCAGGGCAACCAGTACCGGGGGCAACAGGGTAGCGCTGAACAGCATCAGCAGCAGGCCGAGCATGCGTGTTATGGCCAGCCAGTGCATGCTCAGTGAACTCCCGGCAGGTGTGGCATTGCTGCGGTGATCGTACCCATATCAGAAAAATGTCACGCCGACCTGGAACAGGCTCTCGACTTCCTTGATGCTTTTCTTGTCCGACAGGAACAGGATGACGTGGTCATCCGACTCGATCACGATATCGTGATGCGCGATGATCACATCTTCACCGCGCACGATGGCACCGATTGACGTACCTTCCGGCAGCCCGATCTCCTCGATTGCGCGGCCGACGACCTTTGAACTCTTGCTGTCCCCGTGCGCGACCGCCTCGATCGCCTCAGCCGCTCCGCGGCGCAAGGCATGCACCATCACGACATCACCCCGCCTGATATGCGTCAGCAGACTGCCGATGGTGGCCTGTTCCGGTGAGATGGCGACATCGATGACGTCACTCTGCATGAGGTTGACGTAGGATGCCCGGTTGATCAATGACATCACCTTGCGCGCACCGAGACGCTTTGCCAGCATGGCCGAGAGGATATTGGCCTCATCGTCGTTGGTCAGCGCACAGTAGACATCCGTGCTGTCGATGCCTTCCTCCAGCAACAGTTCCTCGTCCGCCGCATCGCCAAGCAGCACGATGGTGTTGTCCAGTTCCTCGGACAACAGGGTCGCGCGGGCAGTATTATGCTCGATGATCTTCAGCTGGTAACGATTCTCGATGGAGGCTGCCAGTCGCATGCCGATGTTGCCGCCGCCGGCCAGCAGCACACGCTTGACGGGCTTGTCGAGCTTGCGCAGTTCGCCCATGACGGCGCGTATATGCTTGCTGGCCGCAAGAAAAAACACCTCGTCATCCGCCTCGATGATGGTGTCACCCTCGGGCGCAATCGGCTTGCCCTGGCGGAAGATGGCCGCAATACGCGCATCGATACCCGGCATGTGCGTTCTCAGATCGCGCAGTTCATGCCCCACCAGCGGGCCGCCATAGTAGGCATGCACCGCAACCAGCTGCACGCGCCCGCCGGCAAAATCGAGCACCTGCAGGGCACCGGGATTCCTGATCAATCGCTCGATATAGTCGGTCACCAGCTGTTCGGGGCTGATCAGTACATCGACCGGCAGCGCCTCCTGCGCAAACAGACTTCTGAACTTGAGGTATTCGGGCGAGCGGACACGCGCGATCTTGGTCGGCGTGTGGAACAGCGTATAGGCCACCTGGCAGGCAATCATGTTGGTTTCATCATCGCCGGTGACCGCGATAATCATGTCGGCATCGTCGGCACCCGCCTGCCTGAGGATATCCGGATGGGAGGCATGCCCCTTGACGGCGCGCAGATCCAGGCGGTCCTGCAATTCCTGCAGGATCACGCCGTTTTCATCAATCACGGTAATGTCGTTGGCCTCGCTGGCCAGATTGCTGGCCACCGACGCACCAACCTGACCGGCGCCCAGAATGATTATTTTCATTGGCTGGTTTCCCTGCGAACCATGTGCCCGCTATTCGGCACCTTTTTTATGGTCGATACCAAGCGCACGCAACTTCCTGTACAGGTGGGTACGCTCCATACCCACGCGTTTGGCCAGCTTGCCGACACTGCCGCCGACCTCGCGCAACTGGTGAACCAGGTAATCGTGTTCGAACTGCTCGCGCGCCTCGCGCAGCGGCAGGTTGTAGGGCATGACGGGGAATTCATCCTTGCGCTCGCCTGGCTGCACACTGCTGATCGCCTGCTCGACCTCATCCAGCTCGATTTCCTCGCTGCTGCCCAGGATCAGCAGGCGCTGCACCAGATTACGCAGCTCGCGAATATTTCCCGGCCACTCGTAACTCCGCAAACGGTTCTGTGCCGCGACCGTGAAATGCCGGTAGGACAGTCGCTCATGGCTGACCAGGTAATCGATGTAGTAGTTGAGCAATTCGTGCACATCATCCGCATGTTCGCGCAATGCCGGAATATGCATCGGCACCACGTTCAGGTGATAGAACAGGTCATCGCGAAAGCGGCCGGCCGCGACCTCTTCCTCGAGATTACTGTGCGTGGTGGCGATAATCCGCAGATCCACCTCGACATCTTCACTGCCGCCGACCCGCTTGAACGAATGTGTCTGGAATACGCTCAGCAGGCGTGCCTGTGTTTGCAGGTCCATGTCGGCGATATCACCAATGCACAGCGTGCCGCCGTTGGCCTGCTCCAGCCTGCCGTAACTTATGGCCTCGCCTTCTTCATGACCAAACAGTTCCGCTGCCGAATTTTCCCCCGTCATGGAACCGACCGCGATCTCGACGTATGGCCCGTCCCGCTGCGGGCTCTGGTCATGTATGTAGCGCGCAAAGGTCCCCTTGCCGACGCCGGCCTCGCCGCTGATCAGCACCCAGCTGCCTGACTGCGCGATCTTGCGGGCCTGCTCACGCAACTGTTCCATGCTGGCGGACTTGCCGATCGGTTCGACCACCGGCAGGGCCTGCCCGCGCAGGTCCGTGTTCTCCTGCAGCAATCGTGCACTCTCGAATGCCCGCTCGATGGTCAGCAACAGCTTGGCGAGTGAAATGGGCTTCTCGATAAAGTCATAGGCGCCGAGACGGGTCGCCTCGACGGCGGTTTCCACCGTACCGTGTCCGGACATCATGATCACCGGGCAGGGCAGGCCGCCGTTTTCCGACCATTCCCGCAACAGCGAAATGCCGTCGATATCCTCCATCCAGATATCGAGCAGGACAAGATCCGGTCGACGCGTGCGTCGCGCCTTGCGCGCAGACTCGCCGCCCTCGGCCGTGGTCACAGTATAGCCTTCGTCTTCGAGGATATCCTGCACCAGGGTGCGGATATCAGGCTCGTCATCGACGACCAGAATATGCCGACCTGTCATATGATCTGTTCCGCAAATATGTTCATTTCGCCCCTGTCGCCCGACATGCTGCTTGCAGCGCGGTGATTATAGCTCACGCCGGCGTATCGCCGGCGCTTTCCCTGGCCTCCGGCCTGCTGCTGTCATCACCCGCAGCGCGCCTGCCCGACAACAGGAACCTGACGATAACGCGCGCACCACCACCCTCGGAGGATTCAGCACTGATATAGCCACCATGTTCCTCGACAATCTTCTTGACGATCGCCAGTCCCAGCCCGCTGCCCCTTGGCTTGGTCGAAACATAGGGTTCAAACACATTCGCCAGTATATCGGTATCGAAGCCGGGTCCGTTATCACTGACGCACAGGGCCAGCAGATCCATATCAGGCAGGTGTTCGATGCGCGTCGCGACCAGCACCTGGGCCTCGGGCAGATCCTTCACGGCTTCCAGGGCGTTTTTCAGCAGGTTGTGCAGTAACTGCCGGACCCTGCCGGCATCACCCTCCATGATAGATGTTTTCGCGTCCAGCTGGGCGTGAATATCCACGCGCGCATCGTGATTGCGGTACAGGTCGAGCACCTCCAGCACCACCTCGTGCAGGTCCATTGGCTCCAGGTTGATCTGCGGCACACGCGCATATTCACTGAAGGCATTGACCATCTTTTTCATGGCCTCGACCTGGTTGACGATGGTACGCGTGGCACGATCGAGAATTTCAGCATCTTCCTGTGCCATGCGCTCGAGATAGCGATGCCGCAAGCGCTCGGCCGACAGCTGGATCGGGGTAAGCGGATTTTTGATCTCGTGGGCCAGCCGGCGCGCAACCTCGCCCCAGGCGGCGTCACGCTGCGCCTGGATCAGCGCGGTGATATCGTCAAACACGACCACCATGCCACCACCGCTCTGGCCGGATGCCTGCAGCGCCGTGCCGCGACACATCAACACCAGCCGGCCCTGTAGTCCCTGCAGCAGTATTTCCTCACGCCACGAGGCATCGCCGCCACCCCGATGACGTGAGACCACATCGACGAATGGCTGCAGAAACGGATGGTCATCGGCGAGTGATGACAGGTCCTTGCCGAGGTACGGCTTGAGATCCACCCCCAGGCTCTCGCTGGCGCGCCGGTTAATGGCGCGCAAGACGGAATCCCTGCCGAAACTGATGACACCGGAGGACAGGCTGGCCAGCACGGCCTCGAGATAGGTGCGCTGACCCTCGATCTCGCGTTTGCTGCGGTTTTCCTGGTCACGCGACCGGGCCAGACGGCGTGTCATGTCGTTGAATGAGCGCACCAGGAAGCCCAGTTCATCGTCACTCGCCACCGACAGCCGCTTGCTGTAGTCGCCATCGGCAACCGCGCGCGTTGCCTCGGCCAGGTCGCGCACCGGCGCCGCCAGGCGCCGGGCCATATGGAATGCCGCCCAGATCGCGGCCAGCAGGCTGAGCACCAGCACGATGGACAGGGTCAGCGAATAGCTGAACTTCAGCGGCCCGCGCAGCCAGGCCATTTCGTTGTAGTGCGTATACGCCGACTGCACGCCATCGGCGAGCATACTGAAGCGTTCGGATACCTCGTACAGCACCTGCAGGGTATAGATTTCACCGTCGGCACGCGCCGACAGTACCGGCACGAGTGCACGTGCAAACAACCCGCCTTCCGCCGCCGGATCGAGACCGATGTAATGCTGGCGGTTTTGCAACAGCAGCAGGATTTCACCGGGCGGCTGCAGCGGCATCAGCCGCGTCAGCTCGGCACTGCTGGATGCAACGATCCGCCCGTCGGTGCCGATCAGCGTGACTTCCGCAGCACCTGCACGTACGCGCAGGTCATAGAGCGTGAGCGGCACGGTGGTCGGGGCCGCATTGGAAATTTCCTCCGCCATCTGCATCGTCACTTCCAGCACCTCGTTCAGGCGCACATCCAGCGCGGCCCGACTCAGGTCAAGTGCATTGTCCAGACCCTGTTCGATGCGCACATCGAACCAGCTGTCGATACCGCGCTGGATCGACTGCAGGGAAAAGTAGTAGACGACCAGGACCGGCACCACCGAGAGGGTGACGAACATGATGACCAGGCGGCTGGTCATGCGCGCGCCGACCGCCTTGTTGCGGTGCTGGCGAACCAGGCTGATGATATTGGCCATCACCAGTATGCCCAGCAGCAACAGCCCCAGTGCGTTGATGCCGAGCAACAGAGAGTATATCTGGCCGAAGCGTTCCGAGTTATGCGTCGCGTCGCTCATCAGGTAAAGCGACACCAGCAGGAGCGCGAACAGCCCCAGCATGGGAATAATGCCAAAGCCGATGCGTTTTACTGTGCCAGTGGCCATGTAAACCACCGGCTGTTCATGTCCCACTGCGAAGACACGTAGGCAAGCAGGCGCACCGGCGTCGGCAGCGACTCGATGTCATGGCTGCCGCGCAGACGAATAATATAGTTACGATCCCGGTCGAGCGTTTCGCCGGTCAGCAACAGGCTGTCGATGAGACCGGCGGCATACAGCGCATCATCCAGACGATTGTAGACGCCCTGCCTGCCGGACCCCATGTCCTTGACCAGGTAGCTGCGGCTGAGCGCATGAAACTGGAGCTGACGCTGCTGTATGTGCTCATACTCAACCACATCCCACAGCCAGGCATGAGTCTTGACGATCTGGGCACGCAACTCGAACACCAGCGGGACACCGTTTTCCAGCGCTTCACGGGCACCCGGGCTCAGGCGGATATCGCACTGCGCGTCCAGAAACCAGCCGTCCTCGTCATGCCATACGTGCGCGTCCCGAATACTGAACTGACCGGCCTCGCCGGCCTGCAGGGCAGATGAAACGGTCACCTGTGCAACAAAAACAAGTGCAACGCCCACTGCGCGCAGCAGGCTGTACAGTGACATGCCCTTCAGCTGTTTTTGCGTACACATGCGAAATAAAATCCGTCCATCCGGTTCTCGCCGGGAAAAATCTGTCTGCCATGCGTACAGCCATGCCCCCAGGCTGCGTCGATAGTGACTTCTTCGGCATTACCGTGACGCGCAAGAAAGTTCCCGATCTGCCCGCTATTCTCCGCCTTCAGCACCGAGCAGGTGCTGTAGAGAAGCATACCGCCTGGCGCCAGCAAGGGCCACAAGGCGTCAAGTATCGCGGCCTGTCTCCCGGCAAGCGCATCGATATCACCCGCACGTCGCAACAATTTGATGTCCGGATGCCGGCGTATCACGCCGGTGCCGGAACACGGTACGTCCAGCAGGATACGCTGGTACTGACGTCCGTCCCACCAGTCACCCGGTGCGCCGGCATCACCTTCGACGAGGTCCGCCCGCAGTGTGAGGCGCGTCAGGTTCGAGGCGATACGCCGCAGACGCGCGGCATCGATATCCACGGCCGTGAGCTGTACAGCCGGTTCAGTCTCGAGGATATGCGATGTCTTGCCGCCCGGCGCGGCACAGGCATCCAGCACGCGCTGCCCGGGCGCGAGATCCAGCAGGCCCGCAGCCAGCTGGGCGGCGGCGTCCTGCACCGACACGTCGCCGCACGCAAATCCGGGCAACGCATTCACCGCGACCGGCTTGTCCAGACACACGGCCTGCGGTGCATGCGGGATGGCCGCGGCGGGCAGCGCATGTTCCGACAACCGTTCCAAATATTCATTCCGCGTCAGCCGCTGCCGGTTGATCCGCAGCGTGAAGGGCGGGCGGGCGTTGTTCGCGACGAGGATCGTCGCCCACTCATCCGGCCAGTCCGTGCGCAGCCTTTCAATCAGCCAGAGCGGGTGTGCATGCAGCGCCTCCGGAGCGTCGCAGGCTGTCGGCAGCAGACTATCGCGGCGGCGCTGGAAATTGCGCAGGATGGCGTTGACCAGCCCGCGTGCCCAGTCCTTGTCGAGTGCGCGTGTCGCCTGGACGGTGCTATGGACGGCCACGCGCTGCGGCAGGGCCAGCCGGTCGAGCTGGTACAGGCCGATCAGCAGCAGGCAGCGAATATCCGCATCGCGCGATTTGAGTGGCCTGTCCAGCAGCTGCCGGAGGATCGCATCAAGCCGGTAATACCAGCGGATTGTCCCGTAACACAGCTCCTGCAGGAGGGCGCCGTTGCGCGCATCCGTGATGGATGCCTGCGCCTCCGGCAGCACCTGATCCAGCGATCGGCCGTGGCCCAGCACCTGCAACAGGACACCCGCGGCGAGGGCGCGCACATCCTCTGTCATGACCGTACCGGTAGACACCCGTGCAGACGCTCTAGCGCGTGGCGCCAAGACGCATGCCCGTGATGCGGTGCGCGTTGACGAAATCCGCGGACGTGACCGGCCGGGCACCGGGCAACTGCAGGGACAGGATGCGCAATACACCCTTGCCGCAAGCCACCCGTATGCCGTCGCGGTCGGCCGACAGGACCGTGCCCGGCGGCGCCGGGGCAGCGGCATCTTCCGCCCGGGCCTCCCAGATGCGCAACTGCCGGTCATCCAGGCGTGTTTCGGCCACCGGCCAGGCGTTGAAGGCGCGGATCTTGCGGGCCAGCGACCCGGCATCCTCGCCCCAGTCGAGACGTGCCTCGCGCTTGTCCAGTTTATGCGCATAGGTAGCGAACCCGTCGTCCTGGGGTTGCGGCCGCAGGCTGCCTGCCGCGATCGCGTCCAGTTCGGCGCCAAGCAGCTCGCCGCCCAGGGCTGCCAGCCGGTCATGCAGACGGCTGCCGGTATCGTCCTGGAGGATCGGGATTTGCCGGCAGGCCAGCACTGGCCCCGTATCCAGTCCGGCCTCCATTTGCATGAGGCATACACCGGTTTCGGTATCACCGGCCAGGATGGCGCGCTGGATCGGCGCGGCGCCGCGCCAGCGGGGCAACAGCGAGGCATGCACGTTGATACAGCCCAGACGCGGCAGGTCCAGTACCGCCTGCGGCAGTATCAGCCCGTAGGCCACCACCACCACCAGGTCGGCCTGCCAGTCGGCGAGCTGCCGCTGCGCCTCATCGCCCCTGAGCGATGCCGGTTGCCTGACCGGTATATGCGCCTCGAGTGCCAGCTGTTTGACAGGGCTTGCGTTCATACGCCGGCCGCGGCCGGCCGGCCGGTCCGGCTGGGTATAGGCGGCCACCACGGTATGCGGGCCAGCCAGCAGGGCCTGCAGCGCGGGCACGGAAAATTCCGGTGTACCGGCAAAAACGATCTTCATGGTCATGCCTGGAAACGGGTTGGCATAAATTCCAACCTGCTGATTTAATTATGTTTATTTGATTTATTGGGGTGGCACGTCAAATTACGTGGTGACCGGTCGCCACCTCTGCCGGCGACTGGCGCTGTTCCTTCTCGAGCTTTTTGCGAATCCGCGCACGCTTCAGCTGGGACAGGTAGTCGACGAACAGCTTGCCGTCCAGGTGGTCGATCTCATGCTGGATGCACACGGCCAGCAGGCCGTCGGCCTGCATTTCGAACGGCTTGCCCGACGGATCCAGCGCGGCCACCTTCACCCGCTCGGCGCGTTGCACCCGCTCGTAGACGCCGGGCACGGACAGGCAGCCTTCCTCCATCTCCTCGATACCGTCCAGTTCGAGCAGCTCCGGATTAATAAGGCATAAAGGCTGGTCCTTTTCTTCCGATATATCTATGACAACGATCCGCCTGGCGACGTTGACCTGGGTTGCGGCGAGTCCGATACCGGGTGCCGCGTACATGGTTTCGAACATGTCGTCGACAAGCTGGCGCACAGTGTCGTCCACCTGCTCGACAGGTTGAGCGACGTTACGCAGACGCGGATCGGGAAAGTGCAGGATGTTGAGGTTGGTCATGTGATTGGCGTCACAACTGGAGCTCGAAGTATCAAATATACTGTACCACAACCGGAGCTGTTGCTGTTGCCTCGTACACGACAAAAGGTTTTGTTCTGTGTGGCTTTTCCGCTAAACTCGCGACTGACCCGCTTCTGCGTAGACTGACCACTCCAGCCTGTTTTACCGCGCCGCGAACCGGCTGGATACCGATACACACAAGACGTAAAGGGACACCTATGTCAATCAAGAAACTGCTCGGAATGCTCTTGGCTGCACTCCTCACCGGATCGCTGGTTGCTGCAGATATCGCACTCAATCCGGATCACCCCGATCGTTATGTCGTCGTCCGTGGCGACACCCTCTGGGATATTTCGGCGAGGTTCCTGCGTGACCCCTGGATGTGGCCGGAAGTCTGGTATGTCAATCCACAGGTCGGCAACCCGCACCTGATCTACCCGGGCGATGTGCTGAATCTGGTCTATGTCGACGGCCAGCCGCGCATCCAGGTATCCCGTGACGGCAGGCTGTCTCCGCGCATTCGCGAGGAGAGCCTCGAGAATGCCATACCGACGATCCCGCTGGATGCTATCAAGCAGTTCCTCTCACGCGCGCTGGTTGTGGATGAAGGCGAGCTTGAAGCCGCGCCGTACGTCGTGCAGAGCGCGGACGAGCATGTCATTACCGGTGCCGGCGACCGTGTCTACGTGCGCGGCATCGACAGCAACGACGTGGCCCTGTTCGACATCTACGAACCGGGTGGTGCCTACATCGATCCCGATACCGATGAACTGCTGGGTTACGAAGCGATCTTCGTCGGTACGGGTCCGGTACAGCGCTTCGGTGACCCCGCCACCATCAAGCTGACCAAGACCACCCGCGAGGTCCGCGTGGGCGATCGCCTGCTGCCGGCCGACCGGTCCGAACCGGCGGCGTACTTCCAGCCGCACGCCACGCCACCGGGTACCGATGGACATATCATTTCAGTACTGGATGGCGTTACGCAGATCGGCCAGTTCAGTGTCGTGGCGCTCGACCTGGGTGAACGTGACGGTATCGAAATCGGGCATGTCATGCGGGTCTTCCAGAGGGGCAATGTCATCCGCGACACAGTCAGCAACAAGTATAGCGACACGGTCAGGTTGCCGGACGAGGACGCCGGACTGGTGATGGTCTTCCGCACCTACGAAAAGATCAGCTTCGGCCTGGTCATGAAGGCGCACCGCGCCATTCACATCAACGACTTCGTTCGCTCACCCTGATATCAGAGAAATCCCTGCTGTCATAGCGACGCCGGATGACACGTTGCGGTCCGTGCTGACGTATAGTAGTCAGCATGGCGGCAGCTTCAGCAGGGTGCAACGGCGAGCAATCGCTGACTGACTGGCTCACGGTGCGCCACGCACCGGGCGTGGGTAGCGCCACCTTCCACCGTTTGCTGGATACCTTCGGTTCACCGTCACTCGCGGTCCGTGCCCCGGCCGGTGAATTGCACGGGCTCGGACTGACATCGGCTGCCGTGAATGCCGTGCGCCGGCCCGATCAGGCAGCGCTGGACCGTGACCTGGAATGGTCGCAGGGCCAGGATAATCACATCATCACCTGTCTCGACGACGCTTACCCGCCCCTGTTGCGGCAACTGCCCGACCCGCCACCACTGCTGTATGCACATGGCCGGGTCGAGCTGCTGGGCGAACCGCAGCTGGCGATGGTCGGCAGTCGTAATCCAACCCGCTCCGGCCTGCAGACGGCGACCGATTTCGCCCGCCATCTCGGCGCCGCGGGTCTCGTCATTACCAGCGGCCTCGCGCTGGGTATCGATGCCGCCAGTCACCAGGGCGCGCTGGACGCCGAAGGCGCTACCGTGGCCGTGGCCGGGACCGGGCTGGACCGGGTTTATCCGGCCGCGCACCGCGACCTGGCGCGCGCCATCGCGTCCACCGGTGTACTGGTCTCCGAGTTTCCTGTCGGCACGCCGCCGCTGGCGGAAAATTTTCCACGCCGCAACCGCATCATCAGCGGACTGAGTCTGGGCACGCTGGTCGTGGAGGCCGCGCTCAGGTCGGGCTCGCTGATCACCGCGCGACTGGCGGCCGAGCAGGGACGCGAGGTGTTTGCGATTCCGGGTTCGATCCACAATCCCCTGGCACGCGGCTGCCATCGCCTGATTCGTGAAGGCGCCAAACTGGTGGAGACTGCACAGGATGTCATCGACGAACTGGCGCCGCTGGCCGCGGCCTGCGAGGCGGAGTCCAGTACCGCAGCGGCCGTAGCCCCGGAACTTGACCGGGACTATCTCCATCTTATTGAAATAATGGGATTTGATGAAATTTCCATCGACCAGCTGGTGGAAAACAGTGGATTGACGCCGGCAGAAGTTTCCTCCATGCTGCTGCAACTTGAGATGGGCGGACAGGTCGCTGCCAGCCATGGCGGATACTATATCCGACTGAAATAAAAGGGTTTTATATGAAAGAGAACGTTTTCGACGTGTTGATGTACCTGTTCGAGAACTATTATATGGATGACGATCAGGGCCTCGCTGCAGACCGCGATGCCGTCCATCAGGAACTCAGCCAGGCGGGCTTCCCGAGTCGCGAAATCGAGCGGGCCTTTCTGTGGATGGAAGGCCTGGCCCACGATGATACCGCACAGGTCACGCCGGCGGCGCGCTCTGTACGTCTTTACTCGAGCGACGAAATGAACCGGATCGACACCGAGAGTCGCGGCTTCCTGCTGTTCCTGGAACAAATGGGTGTGCTGTCGCCCGCCAACCGTGAACGCGCCATCGAACAGGCCATGGCACTGGAAAGTGATGACTTCGATCTCGACCAGATGAAGTGGGTCATCCTGATGGTGCTGTTCAACCAGCCGGGTGGTGAAGATGCCTATGCCCTGGTTGAGGACCTGGTGATCGACAGCACCCAGCGCGGACTTCACTGATCACCGTGTTGTTCAATTTGCCTGCAGCAGGCCGCACCTGACTATAGCCCGACTCGTATGAGCAAGAACCTCGTAATCGTCGAATCACCCGCCAAGTGCAAGACCATCAAGAAATACCTGGGCAAGGGTTTCGATGTCATGGCCTCCTATGGCCACGTGCGCGACCTTGTCCCCAAGGAAGGTGCCGTCGACACCGAGCATGACTTCGCGATGAAGTACCAGCTCATCGAACGCAACTCGAAGCATGTCGACAACATCGTCAAGGCGATGAAAAAATCCGATGCACTTTATCTTGCGACTGACCCGGACCGTGAAGGCGAAGCCATCTCCTGGCACCTGTGCGAACTGCTGAAGCAACGCAAGGCACTCGACGGCAAGGCCGTGCACCGCGTGGTATTCAACGAGATCACCAAGCGCGCCGTTAATGAGGCTCTCGAGCATGCGCGCGAGCTGTCCACCGAACTGATCAACGCACAGCAGGCGCGCCGCGCGCTGGACTACCTGGTGGGCTTCAACCTGTCGCCGCTGCTGTGGAAGAAGGTGCGTCGTGGACTCTCGGCTGGACGCGTGCAGAGTCCCGCGCTGCGCATGATCGTCGAGCGCGAAATCGAAATCGAAAATTTCAAGGCGCGCGAATACTGGACACTGGAAAGCCAGCTCGACAGAAATGACCAGGAGTTCACTGCACGTCTGACACACCTGCATGGAGAAAAGCTCAAGCAGTTCTCGATCGTGAATGACTCTTCCGCCAATGATGCCCGCGCTGCGCTGCTGAAGGCAGCAGGTGGAAAGCTCGTCGTAGACACTGTCGAAAAGAAAAAACGCAGGCGCAACCCGGCAGCGCCCTTCACCACCTCAACGCTGCAACAGGAAGCCTCGCGCAAGCTCGGCTTCACGGCGAGCCGCACCATGCGCGTGGCGCAGCAGTTGTATGAAGGCATGGATATCGGCGGTGACACGGTCGGCCTGATCACCTACATGCGTACCGACTCGGTGAATCTCGCGCAGGATGCACTGGACGAGATGCGTACGTTCATACCCGAACGTTATGGTGAGCATGCGCTGCCGTCCGAGCATCGCGTCTACAAGACCAAGGCCAAGAACGCACAGGAAGCGCACGAGGCCATCCGTCCAACCTCGATCCTCAATACACCTGAAGAAATCAAGCAGTACCTGAGTGCCGAACAGCTCAAGCTCTATGACCTGATCTGGAAACGCACTATTGCCTGCCAGATGATCCACGCAACAATCAACACGGTGAGCGTTGACTTCGGCTGCGGCGAGGGCAATATATTCCGGGCAACCGGTTCGACGGTAGTCGACCCGGGGTTCATGGCCGTCTACCAGGAAGACACGGACGACGCGAAATCCGGCAGTGACGAAAAATTGCTGCCGCCGCTGGAGAAGGGCGACAGTTGTGAACTGAAGGACATTAGTGCCGACCAGCACTTTACCGAACCGCCGCCGCGCTTCTCGGAAGCCAGCCTGGTCAAGACCCTGGAAGAACACGGCATCGGCCGACCCTCGACCTACGCCACCATCATCTCGACTCTGCAGGCACGCGAATACGTCACGCTGGAGAAAAAGCGCTTCTATCCGACCGATGTCGGGCGCATCGTCAGCAAGTTCCTGACCGAGCATTTCACCCAGTATGTCGACTATGACTTTACCGCCCGCCTGGAAGACGAGCTGGATGCGGTTGCCCGCGGCGAGAAGGACTGGGTGCCGCTGATGCAGGACTTCTGGAAACCGTTCAAGCTCCTGGTCGATGACAAGGAAACCAGTGTGTCGCGCAGCGACGTTACTACCGAGGCGATGGACGAGGAATGCCCCAAGTGCGGCAAACAACTGAATATCCGCCTGGGACGACGCGGCCGCTTTATAGGCTGCAGCGGCTATCCGGATTGTGACTATACGCGCAATGTCGATGACGAACGCGGCAGCGGCGAACCCGAGGTGGTGGAAGGCCGCAAGTGCCCGGAATGCGAATCCGACCTGATCATACGCAGCGGACGCTACGGCAAGTTTATCGGCTGCAGCAGTTACCCGGACTGCAAGTTCATCGAACCGCTGGAAAAACCCGAAGATACCGGCGTGCAGTGCCCGGATTGCAAGCAGGGCAACATCCTCAAGCGCAAATCACGCCGCGGCAAGATTTTCTATTCATGCGAGCGCTACCCCGACTGCGAGTATGCCATCTGGAACGAACCGCTGGCGCAACCATGCCCGAACTGTCACTGGCCGATCACCGCCATCAAGACCACCAAGCGTTCCGGGACGCAGCGCGTCTGTCCGCAGCAGGACTGCAAGTTCGTCGAGCCCTGGGATGCGCCGCTGCCAGCTTCCGATAAAGAGAAAGCGAATACCGCCTGATAATAATGAACTGGCACATTCGTGAAGCCGTACGTCATATTGCAGCAGGCGGCGTGATTGCCTACCCGACGGACAGCGTCTACGGGCTCGGCTGCAATCCGCTGGATGCCGCAGCCGTATTGCACCTGCTGGCGCTCAAGCAGCGCTCGACCTCACACGGAGTTATCCTGATCGGCAGTGAACTGGACCAGTTCGCACCGTTCCTGCAACCACTGCCCGGTACCGCCGTCAACCGCATTCGGCGTACCGGGAATGCGCCCGTCACCTGGGTGTTGCCCTGCCGCCCCGATACACCGGCCTGGCTGACCGGACAGCATGACACCCTGGCGGTGCGCGTCACGAACCACCCGGTCGCCGCGGCGCTGTGCGATGCCTGGGGTGGCCCGCTGGTCTCAACCAGCGCAAACCTTCACGGCCGGCACCCCGCCACGAGTCCGCTCGGTGTCCGCAAGGCATTCAATGCACAACTCGATTACATCCTGCACGACCCGGCAGGAGCCACCAATCGCCCCAGCACCATCCGGGACGGCCTCACCGGCGAGGTACTGCGCCATTGAGCATGCGCATTGGACAGAAAGAGATCGAGCTGGTCAGCGATTACCTGCTGACACTGCAGGACATCATCTGTGAGGCCGTACAGGCTACCGATGGCAGCGGCAAGTTCAGGGAGGACGAGTGGCCACGCGCAGAAGGCGGCGGCGGTCGGTCACGCGTTATGGAAGGCGGCGACGTATTCGAAAAGGCCGGCATCAATTTCTCGCATGTCTTCGGCAGCGAGTTACCGCCCTCGGCAACAGCGGCCCGCCCCGAACTGGCCGGTCGCAACTTCCAGGCCATGGGGGTCTCACTGGTCATACATCCGCACAACCCGTATATCCCGACCACGCATGCGAACGTGCGCTTTTTCTTTGCCGAGAAAGAGGATGCGGATCCGGTCTGGTGGTTCGGCGGCGGCTTCGACCTGACGCCTTATTACGGTTTCAGGGAGGACGCCGTGCACTGGCACACCCTTGCCCGGGAGGCCTGTACACCGTTCGGCGACGAGGTGTATGAGAATTATAAAAAGTGGTGCGACGATTACTTCTTTCTTAAGCACCGCAACGAGCCACGCGGTATCGGCGGCCTGTTCTTCGACGACCTGAACGTGCGCAGCTTCGAACATTCCTGCTCGCTGATGATGAGTGTGGGCAACCACTTCCTGCCGGCCTACCTGCCCATCGTCGAGCGCAGGCGGGACATGGCATACGGCGAGCGGGAAAAAGACTTCCAGCGCTACCGGCGCGGACGCTACGTCGAGTTTAACCTGGTGTACGACCGCGGCACCCTGTTCGGTCTGCAATCCGGCGGACGGACCGAGGCCATCCTGATGTCACTGCCGCCGGAAGTCACCTGGCGCTATGACTGGCAGCCGCAAGCGGATACGCCTGAAGCGGAGCTGTACAAGGTGTTTTTACAGCCGCGTGACTGGTTGGCAGACTAATACCATCCCCGCTTTGCCGGGAGAGGCACCACAAGGCACTATCCGCCAAACTGGCGATACTTCAGCCGTGGGTCCCGGGTGCTTGCCGGGTTTCAACAAGTGAATCGTGCCAGGAAATCCGCAACTACCGCTTTGCGGAGAAAAATACCTTAAAAGGAGACAGTTGCATCTCCGTCTCAGGCAATCCTCAGGTTACGCTCGGCCAGCAGGTGGACGATTTCATCGGCCGGCAGCGGGCGACTGAACAGGAAGCCCTGGATCACGTCACACTGCCGGCCGATTACGATGCCAAGCTGGCTCTCGGTTTCGATCCCCTCGACCACGACACGCAGGCCGAGTGTATGCGCCAGGGCGGTAATCGCCCCGACGATTTCTGCATCCTCCGTCTTTTCATCGATCTCCCGGACAAAGGTGCGGTCGATCTTGAGCGTGTCGATCGGGAAGCGGCGCAGGTAGCTCAGTGACGAATAGCCTGTGCCGAAGTCATCCAGTGCAATGCCGACACCCAGCGCCTTGATGTCCCGGAGCATCTGTACGGCGGTGTCCGGATCGCTCATGATGACGCTCTCGGTAATCTCGATTTCGAGGCAGGCGGGACTCAGCCGGCTCTTTTCCAGTGCCGCCTGCACGATCGCGGCGACATCCTGCCGGGCAAACTGTACGCTGGAGACATTGACGCACATCATGCGCACCGGGTAGCCCGCCTTCTGCCAGGCGCGCGCCTGCATACACGCCTGCTGCATGACCCACTCCCCGATCGGCAGGATCAGGCCGGATGTTTCAGCCAGTGGAATGAACTCGGCCGGCGATATCAGGCCATCATCCGGGTCATGCCAGCGCAGCAGGGCCTCGAGCCCGACCACTTCGTGTGTCACGCCATGCACCTGGGGCTGGTAGAACAATTCCAGGTGACCCTGCTCCAGCGCACGCCGCAGCCTGCCCTCGAGCTCTACCCGCTCCACGGCGGCGACATTCATGGCATTCTCGAAGTACTGGTAGGCGTTCTTGCCTTTTTCCTTGGCATGGTACATCGCAATGTCTGCATTCTTGATCAACGCATCGGAATCCTTGCCGTCTGTCGGGAAGACGGTAATGCCGATACTCGCGCTCACATGACACTCCTGTCCGAACAGGCGGATCGGTTTTGCCAGCACCTCGACGAGTCGCTGGGCCACTGTCCCCGGCACAAGTGAATCCTGGATGTCGGGCAACAGGATAATGAATTCATCACCACCGAGCCGCGCCAGGACCTTGTCGGGGTTATCCTGACTACGCCCGCGCGCGATGTAATCGTTCCCGCGTAATACATCTGTGATTCGCTCTGCGACTTCCTGCAGCAGCGCATCGCCCGCATGATGCCCCAGGGTGTCATTGACGTTCTTGAAGTTGTCGACATCCAGGAACAGCACGCCAATGATTTCCTCATTCCTTTTTGCATGCGCGATCGAACGATCGAGATATTCCTTGAACATGGCGCGGTTCGGCAGCCCCGTCAGGCTGTCGTGATAGGCGAGAAAGCGCACCTGCTCGTCGGACCGCTGCAGACTTCCGGCCATTTCCTCGAACGCGGTCGCGAGTTCGCCGATTTCGTCACCGCTATTCATGCCGCTGATCTTGACAGACAGGTTGCCGCGGCCGATTTCCTTCGACAGCCTGCGCAGGCTGTGTATCGGGCGGATGACCTGGAACTCCATTGCAAGCATCATGAACAGTGTCGTAACGATAATGGTGACCAGTGTGATGGCCGCCACGACGACACCAAGCTGGTAACTGATCGCGCGTAATTCGCTTTCCGGCAGGACTGCATGTACAAATAGATCATCGTGCAGACGCACACCCGCAAGGAACGCGCGTTCTTCATTGAAGTCCTGCAAAATGGGGTTCGTACCTGCTTTGGAATTCTCCACCGCATCAATGAGGACACCCGGCGTCGCGTCTCTCACCGGTCTCCCGGACGACTCGAAGAAGACGTACCCTGTGGCATCCGTTGCAAATAAATAGCCGCTTTCACTGATGATTTTCTTGTGTATATGCGACTCTATCTCACCGAGGTCAACCGTCAATCCTATATAGCCGCGCAAGCGGGGTGGAGTACCCGCGGCATCGACGGCCCGGTTGATGAGCATGAGGGGCTTGCCGAAAAACAGGGATATCTTCCCGTTGTCCGGGTTGCGATAGACTGCTGAATAGATATTGTCGCCGGCCGATTGCATGGCACGGAACAGGGCGCTGTCGCCTTCTTCGTCGGAGTCATTCTGGATGTATGGCCGTGTCTGACGTGCATCTTCATAGCCGTCCGGCAGGAAAATGCGGATTTCGTAGAATTCCGGGAAGGCCTCCTGGTAGGCCGATAACAGCCGCATCAGGGGAGGTTGCAGCAGGGTATAACGCTCCTCTTCGTCATCGGTCAGAATATATTTCCTGACCAGCGTCTGCCTGGAGAGTAGTTCGATATTGCCATGCGCCGCCTCGATCTCCGCTGCGACATGCTCCCTGAGGTGGTCGAGTGATGCCTGCATCTCTCCGAACACCCGCTGTTCTGATGCTTCCCTCAGTTTCATGTAGGCAAACCAGCCGAGCAACAGCATCGACAGGATGATCAATGGAACGAGCAAGACAGGAATCTTGGTGCGAAGCTTCAACAGCGAATACCCGCTATGGTTCCGGATGCCTCGATCAGTGATTCAGGCGGGCAAAGTTCGTGTTGCGTGATTTCATGGCACGCGGCGGCAAGGGCTTGTACACCTCAGATCGCGACAGGACTGCCTCGCTGGGATAAATGACAGGGTCCTCCAGGAACCCGGCGGGCAACAGCTTCTCGGCCGCCTTGTTGGGAGTGGCATAGTAAACGAACTCGGCAAGCTGCTTTGCGTTTTCGGGCTCGTTCAGGAAATTGGCGAAGGCGTACGCAAGGTCCTTGTTCTTCGAGCCCTGCATCACCGTTATGTAATCGGCCCAGATATTGCCACCTTCCCGGGGAACGACATAGCGGATCTCGTCATGATGTTCCTGCAGCATAAGCGCATCACCGCTGAAAATCATGGCCATGGCGATATCGCCCTTAACGAGTGCCGAGTTTTCATCCAGCACCAGGTAAGTGTAGGTCTGCACGTAGGGCTTCTGGTCGAGCAGCAACTCCATGGCCTCGCGGACCTGGCGACTGTCGGTGCTGTTGGCCGAGTGGCCCAGCGCCTTCAACGCCATTCCCAGCGCGTCCCGCTGTGAATCGACCATGGCGATCTTCCCGCGCAGTTGCTCGGCGGGCTTGTACAGGTCCATCCAGCTCACCGGGGGCGTCGTGACCAGATCGGCGCGGTAGCCGATGCCGAGCGTTCCCCAGAAGTAGGGCACGGCATGACCCTGCGCACCGTCGGAGACCTTGAGCCAGTGCTCGTCAATGTGTTTCAGGTTCGGGATCTCCTGTTCGGTCGCGGCCGCCAGCCAGCCCCGCTTGCGATAGATATCGACCATGACCCCGTTGACGATGACGAGGTCATACCCCATGCCGTCCGTCTGGAGCAGCAGCTCGTCGCGCAGATCATCACTTTCGAAATAGACCTCGGTAACCCTGACCTTGTGTGTCCGTTCGAATTTCTCGACCAGCTCGGGATCGATGTATTCTGACCAGTTCAGGATGACCAGTTCGCGTGGCGATGTTTGCGCAAATGCTGATGATGAAACGGCCACGAAGAAAAACAGGATGGCGTACAGGGACGCCCTGGCGGAACTGGAGTAGTTCATTTCCTTGCCCTCGATTAACTGGTGGTATCCCTACCGCCAGGACATTCCGCAGGATGGTGCATCGCGACCTGCCAGATTTATATCTATCCAATCAGTTATATCGTTGTTCCGCTGTGTTTCTTTAGGCAGTGTCTAAATCGCGCGAGGGGTGCCGGACAAGCAGTAAAGCGCCGCCTTGCGCAGGTATGCGCAACTGTTCATGCCCTGCAGGCAAGCAAAAAAAACCCGCCTTACGGCGGGTTGAAAACGCTTTTCAGCGTCGGAGGAGCCTTAAAACAGTGCAATGACAGACTTGGCCTCAGAGAAAAATCCGTGCAAAAACTGATGTTTTTCTCAAGCACACTCAGTCATCGTGTGTTGAAAAAGTTATCGGCGTTTGGGGGGTGTTCTTGAGGGGTGATAAGCGGCTGAAATTCGGAAAAAATTTTCCAAACTACTGTTATTTATAGGAATATTTTTTATCCAGCGTGAACAGTTACTTGGCGCCGGCGCAGCCAGGAACTGGCGCCGGCGGCGGTCAAAATGCACCAGAAGGCAAACAATGCGCCGGGTAGCGCCGAGGCTGGCGAGAAGTGTTTCAGGGCCAGTGCGACCCCCAGGCCGGCGTTTTGCATACCGATTTCGATCGCCAGGGTCAGGCGATGATTGGCGTCGAAGCCGTACAGACGCGCGAGCCACCAGCCGGCCAGGTAACCGAGTGCATTGACGATGATCACCACCGCGATGACCCAGCCACCCACGACGGCAATACGTTCCTGGTTGGCGGCAACGGCGTAACTGCAAATGATGACAATCGCGATGGCAGCAACCGCCGGTGACACCTCACGCGCAAGATCGAGGTAGCGGCCCAGGCGGTGACTCAGCAGCATGCCCAGTCCGAGCGGCACTACCACGGTGAGGATGATGGTCTGCATCATCGGCCAGAACGGGATCTCCAGGAACACCCCGCCCAGCCACTCGACCAGCAACGGTGTCAGCACCGGTGACAGAAAAGTTGCCAGCGTCGTCATGGCCACTGAAAACGCCACAGCACCGCCGGCCAGGTACACCATGACGTTGCTGGCCATGGCACCGGGTGCGCAGGCCACGATGATAAATCCCAGCTTGATCTCCGGAGACAGCGGCGCAAGCAGCGCTGCACTGAAGCCGAGCAGCGGCATCACGCTAAACTGCGTCATCACCCCCAGAACGATGCGACCCGGTTTTTGCAGGGTTTCGCGCAGTTCTTCGAAGTCGAGCACAATACCCATGGCAAACATGGTCGCGGCAAAAAACCAGAGAAAACTGCTCCTGAAGACCATGAACAGCGGTGGATGCAGGTAGGCGGCGATGGCACCCAGCAGCGTAATCGGCGCCAGCTGGTTGGTGATGAAGCGACAGATTGTTACGAGTGTATTCATAAAATGCTGCCACACGACTACAGGGATGTAGGAGGTAGGGTAACGCAGGAGCAGTTACCGAGAGGGCACAGAGAAAAAATAAATCAAATGCCTGTAAATTCTCTGTGCCCTCTGTGTTCTCTGTGGCTATTTTTATTTATCCGACCGTATCAAGATGACCAATAGCATGGTGACGGCGTTCGCCAACTCGCAATTTGTTAATCACGGCCGCTTCATTAAGCAGCGAGGCCAGACTTTGCGGCGCCGATGATTCGCGGGAGTAAGGCAGGCTGCCAAGTAACTCATGTTGGTGCAGCAGCCCGAAGTATTCTCCGGGGCCGAGATGCGGCGCGGCCAGTCGAAACCCGCTCTCCAGATGTTCCACCGCTCCCGCCAGCTTGCGGCTGGCCAGCAGCTGCCCCTGCACCAGGTCGAGCAGGGCCCTTTCATAATCGTCACCGGCCAGTGCCGCAAGCGCCCCGTGGCGGATTTCCGGCTCGCTGCCCAGCCACTCATGACAGATGATCGCGAGCACCCGCAACCGGAAACACGACTCGCCCGCGCGCAGGCAGGCCTGCTGGCCGGCCGCTGCCCGTGCCAGCAGATCATTCGCAACCGCCGACTCCAGTGGCTCCGCGTACCAGGCCGACAGCGAAGGGGGTTCCCGGTCGAGCAGCGTGGAGACCGTCAATACATCGTTTGCATAGTTGATCAGGGCCATGGTGCCAGCTTACACGCAGGTACCCGACAGTGGTAGATTGGACCAGCCGGCACCCGGGACTGACCCGGACAGTCCGGCACGGTACACTGTCTGCAGGACACTCAAGGAGCAAACCCGTGAATCGAAACAACCCGGGGCGTGGCCCGTACCCTGCCACCCGCATGCGACGTATGCGTCGTGATGACTTCTCACGCCGGCTGATGCGCGAGACACGACTGACCGTCGATGACCTGATCTACCCGGTGTTTGTACTGGCAGGGGAAGGGCAACGCGAAGCAGTCGAGTCGATGCCGGGTATTGAACGCCTCAGTATCGACCTGCTGCAGGAAGAGGCCGCCGCGATTCATGCACTCGGCGTGCCTGCCATCGCCCTGTTCCCCGTAACGCCTGAGGATAAAAAATCAGAAGATGCGCGCGAAGCGTACAACCCCGACGGTCTCGCACAACGTGCCGTGCGTGCGCTCAAGGCGGCCCTGCCGGATCTCGGCGTCATTACCGATGTCGCACTCGACCCGTTCACCACACACGGGCAGGACGGGCTGATCGACGATAACGGTTACGTGCTCAATGACGAGACCGTGGAGGTGCTGGTCAGGCAGGCGGTCTCGCATGCGGAAGCCGGCGCCGACGTGGTGGCGCCGTCGGACATGATGGACGGCCGTATCGGTGCCGTGCGCAGCGCGCTCGAGGCCGGTGGCCTTCACAATACGCGCATCCTTGCCTATGCCGCCAAGTATGCCTCCGGTTTCTACGGCCCGTTTCGCGATGCCGTCGGCTCGGCGGCCAGCCTCGGTGGTGGCGACAAGTACAGTTACCAGATGGATCCGGCCAACAGTGACGAGGCCCTGCACGAGGTCGCGCTCGACCTGGAGGAGGGCGCCGACATGATCATGGTCAAGCCAGGCATGCCCTATCTCGACATCGTGCGCCGCGTGAAGGACAGCTTCGGCGCGCCGACGTTCGTCTACCAGGTCAGCGGTGAATACGCCATGCTGAAGGCGGCCGCAATGAACGGCTGGCTGGACGAACGGGCCGTGGTAATGGAGTCGCTCTTGTCCATCAAGCGCGCCGGCGCCGACGGCATCCTGACCTACTATGCCAAGGCCGTCGCACAGTGGTTGAGTGAATAATTATCTCGCGCCAAGACGCAAAGCCGCCAGGAAAGAAAAAACAATTACTTACCCGTTGGATAATAAAGGCACTTTGTAACATGCACGTCTGGTGCGGAATATTTTCGGAGTAAGCAAACATGACCTTGTGCAGTGAACACTCTAAAAATGGATAAAATACCTGGCGAGTTGACAGGGCATTTCTTGGCGGCTTTGCGTCTTGGCGCGAGATTTTCTTGATATGACCGACCACTATGCCGTCATGGGCAACCCGATTGCCCACAGCATGTCGCCGCGCATCCACACCCTGTTTGCCGAACAGACCGGCGAGCAGATCGACTACCGCGCCATCCTGGTCGAACCGGACGGTTTTGCCGGGGCCGTTGACGAATTCGGCAAGGGCGGCGGCAAGGGCCTGAACATCACCGTGCCGTTCAAGGAACAGGCCTGGTCGCTGGCCACCATTCGCAGCCCGCGCGCCGAACTGGCCGGCGCGGTCAACACGCTGTCGCTCGAACAGGACGGCGAACTGCGCGGCGACAATACCGACGGCGCGGGACTGGTACGCGACCTGCTGCACAATCATGGCGCCACGCTCGCCGGACAGCGCATCCTGCTGCTCGGTGCCGGCGGTGCCGCACGGGGCGTTCTGGAACCACTGCTCGCGGAACAGCCCGCCTTGCTGGTCATCGCCAACCGCACGGCAAGCAAGGCCGTGGAGCTGGCCCGGCTGTTTTGCGATCTGGGACACACGGAAGGTTGCGGACTCGACGACGTGGCCGGCCAGCCGTTCGATATCCTGATCAACGCGACCGCGGCCAGCCTGTCCGGCGAAGTGCCCGCCATCGCGGGTGATACGGTCACACCGGCAAGCTGGTGCTATGACATGATGTACGGCGACAGGCCGACGGCCTTCATGCAATGGGCGCGAGATCAGGGAGCAACGCACATAATGGACGGGCTGGGGATGCTGGTGGAACAGGCGGCGGAGTCGTTCTATATCTGGCGCAACGCGCGCCCGGACACGGCACCGGTGATCGCTGCATTGCGTGTAAATTCAATGTAGGAGCGCCTTGCAGGCGCGAAAAATACCTCGCGCAAAGCCGCCAAGGCGCAAAGATAAATACATTTGGTCTGCTATGGTCATGCCTGATCAGACACCATAGCTATATTCAGATTTAATAAAAGATCGTACAGGCAGGTGCGCACAAAAATATTGGTGTGGCGTTATTTTTCTGCAGTGATATAGCTAATGCTGGATTCCCGCCTTCGCGGGAATGACATAATGATTTTCTTTGCGGCTTTGCGCGAGAATTTTTTATACAAACGCCAAAAACTCAATCGCCCGCCATATGCCGGTTCTTCAAATCCACGTAATGCTGCGCTGAATACTCGAGAAAACCTCTCTCCTCATCGCGCAGTTCGCGCACCCGTCGTACCGGCGAGCCGACCCAGAGGTAGCCGCCCTCCAGTTCCTTGCCCGGCGGCACCAGGCTGCCGGCACCGACGATGGCGCCGCTGCGGACGATTGCCCCGTCCATGACCGTGGCCGCCATGCCGATCAGGCAACGGTCCTCCACGATACAACCGTGCAGGATCGCCTGGTGCCCCACCGTAATGTCGGCACCGATAATGAGCGGGAAGCCACCCGGCGCGAACTCGCTGTCGTGGCTGACGTGCATAATCGTGCCGTCCTGTATGTTGGTCCGCGTCCCGACTGTAATCGTGTTCACGTCGCCGCGCGCGACCACCTGCGGCCACAGCGAGGCATCCGCAGCAATGGTGACATCACCGATGACGAGTGCGGTTTCATCGACATAGGCGGTCGCATCGATTGTCGGCGAGATATTTTCGAAGATTCGGATAGTCACAAAAAAATCCTGTGTATGTTGTTAAACATTAGCTGTAGGAGCGCAGGAATGCGCGAATAGCAGAGGTTGATTGTTCGCGGACAACGTCCGCTCCTGCAAAATATTAATATCTGCTCGCAACGTTACCGGTTTTCGGCATGCGCTGGCAAGTTGCCCGTGCTAAAGTTTGCCCCGGTTTAGCCACCCATACAGGATCACAAGTAATGACCAACCCGCTGCTGAACATAACCGCTCTGCCGCATTTTTCGAAAATCAGACCCGGGCACGTCAAACCGGCCATGGAGCAATTACTGGCCGAGGGCCGCCAACAGGTGGAAGACCTGCTGGCAGGCAACTCCGACTATACCTGGGACAAGCTGGTCGCCCCCATGGAGGCCATGGACGACCGCATCAGCCGCGCCTGGTCACCGGTCAGTCACATGAATTCCGTTGTCAATACGGACGAACTGCGCGATGCATACAACACCTGCCTCCCCCTGCTGAGCGAATATGCAACCGAACTGGGCCAGCACGAGGGCCTGTACCGGGCATACCGTAAAATCGCCGACGGCGGTGAGTACACACGACTGGAGGCCGCGCAGAAAAAGATCATCGATAATGCGCTGCGCGATTTCCGCCTCTCCGGCATCGAACTGCAGCAGGCACAGCGCGATCGCTACAAGGAGATCATGCAGGAACTGTCGAAGCTTGCGTCCTCCTACAGCGACAACGTACTCGATGCGACCAATGCCTGGCACAAGCAGATCAGCGATGAAGCACTGCTGGCTGGCCTGCCGGAGAGTGCACGTTCGCTTGCAAAACAGACCGCCGAACAGCGTGAAATGGAGGGCTGGGTCTTTACACTGGAATTCCCGTCATTCCATGCGGTCATGACCTATGCGGATGACCATGCCCTGCGCGAGGAAATCTATACAGCGTATGTCACCCGCGCCTCGGACCAGGGCCCGCATGCGGGCAAATGGGACAATACGGAAACCATGGATCGCATCGTTGCACTGCGACACGAGGCCGCGCAGTTGCTGGGCTTCAACAACTACGCGGAGCGTTCGCTGGCCACCAAGATGGCGGAGACGACCGACCAGGTCATGCAGTTCCTCGAGGACCTCGCCGGGCGCTCCCGGCCGGCGGCCGTCAGGGAACTGGACGATCTGCGTGTCTGGGCTGCCGACAAACACGGCCAGCAGGACCTGCAGGCCTGGGATATCGGGTACTACTCCGAAAAACTGCGCCAGGACCGCTATGCCATCTCGCAGGAAGAACTGAAACCCTACTTCCCGGAACCGCGCGTGGTCGACGGCCTGTTTGCCATCGTCGAGCGTCTGTACGGCCTGCAGATCGGGCCGGTCGAGGGCGTCGACACCTGGCACAAGGATGTCCGCTTTTATCGCATCAAGGATGCGGAGGGCGGTATTCGCGGCGAATTTTACCTCGACCTGTATGCCCGCCCGCACAAGCGCGGTGGCGCCTGGATGGATGAATGCATCTGCCGGCGCTGGACGAAAGACGGCATGCAGGTGCCGGTTGCCTACCTGACCTGCAATTTCTCACCGCCCATCGGCGATGATCCGGCGATGTTTACGCACGACGAAGTCATCACGCTGTTCCACGAATTCGGCCATGGTCTGCATCACATGCTGACGCAGATAGACTATGCCGGCGTTTCCGGCATCAACGGCGTTGCCTGGGACGCGGTCGAACTGCCGAGCCAGTTCATGGAGAACTGGTGCTGGGAACGCGAAGCGCTGGACCTGATATCCGGTCATTACCGGACCGGCGAGCAAATCCCGGACGAGCTGTACCGGCGCATGCGCAAGGCAAAGAATTTCCAGTCGGCCATGCAGATGGTGCGGCAGCTGGAATTTTCCCTGTTCGATTTCCGCATGCACCGGGATTACAACCCGGACAACGGTGCACGCATCCATGACACTCTTGAAGAGGTACGCAGTCAGGTTGCCGTGGTGCGGCCGCCGGCATTCAACCGCTTCGAGAACGGTTTCTCGCACATCTTCGGCGGCGGTTACGCGGCCGGCTATTACAGCTACAAATGGGCGGAGGTCCTGTCGGCCGACGCCTTCGCCGCGTTCGAGGAAACCGGCATCTTCAATCGCGAGACCGGCAACCGGTTCCTGCACAGCATCCTGGAGCAGGGCGGTTCACGCGAACCCATGGAACTGTTCATCGAATTCCGCGGCCGCGAACCGACCATCGATGCACTACTCAGACATTCCGGGCTTGCAGCGTAGGAATATCTCGCGCAAAGTCGCCAAGGCGCAAAGAAAAGAATTAATAACGCTAATCTATGGTTATGTCATGGAGGACATAGCCATGGATGAAAATTCAATTGCAAAAGAGGTTGTTGATAGTGCCTATACGGTTCACAGGGAACTTGGCCCCGGTTTACTTGAATCTGTTTATGAAATGGCTCTCTGTCACGAACTCGAATCCAGGAAACTCGCGTATTCAAGGCAACATAAGATTCAGATCGTGTACAAGGACATGTTAATAATAGATGCATTCCGCGCGGATATTCTGGTTGAAAAGAAGTTGATTATTGAACTAAAGTCCATCGAAGCTGTTTCTCCTGTCCATAAGAAACAACTGATAACATATTTAAAGCTGGCTGACTGTAAACTTGGTCTCCTTATCAATTGCGGATCGCACCTGATTAAGGATGGCATCACCCGCGTAGTAAACAAACTTTAGATCAGAATTTTTTCCTTGGCGCCTTTGCGGCTTTGCGCGAGAAACTGAATGAAAATAGCCACCTGGAACGTCAATTCCCTCAAGGTCCGCCTGCCGCATGTGCTCGACTGGCTGGTGGCCGCCGAGCCGGATGTCCTGTGCCTGCAGGAAACCAAGCTGACCGACGAGAACTTCCCGCGCGAGGATATTGAAAATGCCGGCTACCACGTCGTTTACTCCGGTCAGAAAACCTACAACGGTGTAGCCATCATCAGCAGGCACGAGCCCCATGACGTGGAAACCGACGTACCCGGACTGGACGATCCGCAGCGACGCATACTGGGAGCAACTGTCAATGGCGTACGTCTGCTGAATCTCTACGTGGTGAACGGCCAGGAAGTCGGCAGCGAAAAATTCGCGCACAAGCTGTTCTGGCTGGGCAAGGTCACCGACTATATCGGGGAACAGCTGAAGTCGCATGAACGCTTCGTCACCGTCGGCGATTTCAATATCGCGCCGGATGACCGCGACGTTTACGATCCCGAGGCCTGGCATGAACGCATCCTGTGCAGCACGCCGGAACGCGAGGCGCTGCAGGCGATCCTCGATCTCGGCCTGAGTGACGTGTTTCGCCAGTTCGAGCAGGAAGACAAGAGCTACAGCTGGTGGGACTACCGCGCGGCCGCCTTCCGGCGCAACATGGGCCTGCGCATCGACCTGATCCTGGCGAACCAGGCGCTGATGGACAGCTGCACGGCCTGTTACATCGACAGGGAACCGCGCCGGCTGGAACGTCCGTCCGACCACACGCCGGTAGTTGCCGAGTTCAGTCTCTGAAACAGCCGGCCAGGCCTGCATCCAGGTCCGGGTACCTCAGGTTGATACCGAGCTTATCAAGCAGCTTGTCGTTATTCATGCGCCGGGAATCGGCAAGAAACGACAACATGCCCTGCGACAGGACCTGTTCGGCTTCTGCGCGCGTCACCGTCGGCGGCCGCGGCAGGCCGGCCGCATCGGCGACACGGAAGAAGTAATCGGTCATGTTGCTGGGATGTCCGTCACTGACATTGAACACCGTGTTACACGCCGGTGACTGCATGGCCGCAACACAGATCATGGCGAGGTCATCGCCGTGAATGCGGTTGGTGTAGGGTGCATCGGCCTCGCGCAGCACCGGCAGGCCCTGTTCGAGCCGTGCCAGCGGCAGCTTGCCGGGACCGTAGATACCCGGCACGCGCAGCACGGTCCACTGCACACCTTCATGACTGCACCAGGCCGTCAGCTGCCGCTCAGCATCCAGGCGGCGCCGGCCGCGTCCGCTGGTCGGTGCAAGTGCCTGTGCTTCCGTGATCCATGCACCCCGGCAGTCGCCGTAGACGGCGCTGGTGCTGATATAGACGAGGCGCCGCAGCCTGCGGCTGTTAAGTGCCTGCAGGACCGTCGCCATGCGCATATCCACATCGCCGCTGCGCGGCGGCGGCGCCAGGTAGTAGAGTTCATCGAAGCCGCTGACCGATGCCGGGGTGAGCCCGGCATCCAGGTCGGCCTGCAGCACATCGATGCCTGCTGCGGACAATGCGGCTGCACTCTCGTCGCTGCGTACACAGCCGGTCACGCGGTACCTTTCTGCCGGCAACAGGCGCGCAATGCGCCGGCCGATGTAGCCGCAGCCAATGATTAACACAGCTTTATCCGGTTTATCTTCCACTACAAATCAGCGACAATGCCTGACCATTTTACTCGGGAAACCCATTATATGACGCGCCAGGTCACCATTCGCGCCAGCGGACACACGTTTTCCGTCGAGCAGGACGAAAACGTGCTCGATGCCGCGCTGCGCCAGGGCATTATACTGCCTTACGGTTGCCGCAACGGTGCCTGCGGTTCCTGCATGGGCAGCCTGGCCAGCGGATCCGTGGCTTATGAACAGGGCCTGCCTGCTGCATTGAGCGAGGAAGATGCCGCGGCCAACAAGGCGCTGTTCTGCCAGGCACGGCCGCAAAGCGACCTGGAAATCATCGTGCGCGAGGTTGATGCCGCCCGGGATATCGAGGTCAAGACACTGCCCTGCCGCGTGGAAAAACTCGAACACCTCGCACACGACGTCATACGCATCTACCTGAGGCTACCCGCCAGCGAACGCCTGCAGTTTCTCGCCGGCCAGTACATCGATGTCCTGATCAAGGACCACGAACCGCGTGCGTTTTCCATTGCCAATGCACCGCACGACGATGAATTCGTCGAGCTGCACATTCGCTTTGTCGAGGGCGGCCTGTTCACCGACCAGGTCTTTCACAGCATGAAGGAGAAGGCCATGTGGCGCGTGCGCGGACCGCTGGGCACGTTTTTCCTGCGCGAAGACTCGGATCGGCCGGCCATCCTTATCGGCGGCGGTACCGGTTTTGCGCCCATCAAGGGCATACTCGAACACGCCTTCGAGATCGGTATCGACAAACCCCTCAATCTTTACCGGGGTGTCCGCGCACGGCATGACCTGTACCTCGATGAGTTACCCAAGCAGTGGCTGAAGCAGCACCCACATTTCAGCTATAGGCCCGTGCTGTCAGAGCCCATGGATGGAGACAACTGGTCCGGCGCAACCGGCTACGTTACCGATGCCGTGCTGGCCGACTACCCGGACCTGTCCGGGCACGATGTCTACATGAGCGGCCCGCCACCCATGGTCGAGGCCGGCCACAAGCTGTTCCTGCAGCACGGCCTGGATGAATCACGCTTTTTCTCCGATGCCTTTGTTTACGCCGCGGTCGCGGAAAGTATCAAGGGCCTGCGACAGGACTAGCGCCAAGGCATTCCGAACGATGGACCCGATCTCCCAGGCCTTTGCAGGCGCGACTTTTTCCCAGTCTCTGACACGCATTACCACCGGCCAGAAACCGGCCTTCATTGCCGGTGCATTGTCCGGCATGGCCGCCGACCTCGACGTCCTGATTAATCCCGATCACGATCCGCTGCTGTTTCTGGAATTTCACCGCCAGTTCACGCATTCACTGGTGTTCATCCCGCTGGGCGCGCTGGTCTGTGCAGCCCTGCTGTCGCTGTTCCTGCGCAACAGGGCGGGCTTCGGTCGCATCTATCTGTATTGCCTGCTTGGCTACGCCTCGCACGGACTGCTGGATGCCTGCACGTCGTACGGCACACAGTTGTTCTGGCCGTTTTCGGACATGCGCATTGCCTGGGACATCATTTCGATCATCGATCCGCTGTTTACCCTGCCGGTAATGTTCCTGGTGATTGCCGGTGTGGCGACCGGCAGGCAGTGGTTCCCGCGAGCGGCACTGGTCTACGGGCTGATGTACCTGTCTTTCGGACATTTCCAGCATGGCCGTGCGCTGGATGCACTCGAATCCCTGGCCGCAAAACGCGGACATATCGCAGCCAACGCCACTGTGAAACCGACGCTGGCGAATCTTTACCTGTGGAAACTGATCTACGAGCATGACGGCCGCTACTACGTCGACGCCGCACGCGTGGGAATCAATTACGAATTCATCGACGGTGCCTCGGCAGCCAGCGAAATCGACCTGCAGGGAATTCCATTGAGCCCGCTGCAAACACGCGATATCGAACGCTTTCGCTGGTTCTCGGGAGGCTACATCGCACGCTATACCGACGACCCGCTGATGATTGGCGACATCCGCTACTCGTTCCTGCCGAACACCATCAGTCCTCTGTGGGGAATACGGCTCAAACCGGGAGCGCCGGACGAGCATGTCGACTACGTAACGACCCGCGAGATGGATGGCCACATACGGCGGCAGTTCTACTCCATGCTGTTCGGTGGATTTCCGGCGCCATGACGGTAGTCGTGTCGTTAGGCGATTGTCCGAAAAGACACTACAAAAAAGCAAGCTACAGAGGGCACAGAGAAAAATATAACTAAATACAGTGACGTTCCTGAGTTTAAATAATCCTCTTGTCATTCCCGCGAAGGCGGGAATCCAGTCCATGTAAAAGCGTTCCCATTCAAGGCATGCAAAGCAGTTCTTCGCATCACTAATTTTGAATGATTTTCATCTCTGCATGGTTTGATTACAGCGGAATTTTTCAAACTGGATTCCCGCCTGGTCGCTCCCGGCATCCTGCCTCTCGCGACACTTGTACATCCCTGTACATCGCGCGGGAATGACGAGATGACTTTTTATACTTAGGAGCAGTCCTTGTATTCCGGTTATATTTTCTCTATGCCCTCTGTGGCAATCTTTTATTCTTTTCTCTGCGCCTCTGCGTCTTTCGGTAAC
>Ga0265303_10000086_pt1 | contig 40006 bp, 38 predicted proteins | sample Helome_2_FD_192494 | JGI IMG/M metagenome (GOLD analysis project Ga0265303, IMG submission 192494) | Marine sediment microbial communities from subtidal zone of North Sea - Hel_20160317 (Illumina Assembly) | ecosystem: Environmental > Aquatic > Marine > Subtidal zone > Sediment ... | reverse complement strand
CCCGTAGCGAAAAAGTGGCACGGCGAGGACAGTTTTCTGTTCTTTTGAGGCGCATAGTGGGCACTACGCAACGAGAAAGAATAGAAAAATGGACCGCTGTGGCGCTTTTGCAGTAGGGATACTTTCTGCCGCGCAGACTCCTAGCCCACCGCGGTATCAACCCGCCTTGGCCAGCTCCGCGCGCATCTCGGCGATGATGCTGTCATAGCGATTGGCGTCGGAATCCTTGGCCCCACCAAAGATGCCCGAACCGGAAACAAAAGTGTCGGCCCCGGCTGCGGCGATCTCGCGGATATTGTCGACCTTCACGCCACCGTCGATCTCGAGACGGATATCCCGGCCCGAGGCCTTGATGATCTCCTTCGCCTGCCTGAGCTTGTCGAGTGCCGAAGGGATGAAGCTCTGGCCACCGAACCCCGGGTTGACCGACATCAGCAGGATCATGTCGATCCTGTCGATCACGTAATCGAGGTGCGACAGCGGAGTGGCGGGGTTGAAAACCAGCCCGGCCTTGCAGCCTTCAGCCTGAATCAACTGCAGGGTGCGATCGATATGCTCGGATGCCTCGGGATGGAAGGTGATATAGGTCGCACCGGCCTTGGCGAAATCGCCGACGATGCGGTCGACCGGGCTGACCATCAGATGGACATCGATAGGCGCGGTAATCCCGTGCTTGCGCAGCGCATCACACACCAGCGGCCCAATCGTCAGGTTGGGCACATAGTGATTGTCCATCACATCAAAGTGGATGATGTCGGCGCCTGCGGCCAGCACCTTGTCGCATTCTTCGCCCAGTTTGGCAAAATCGGCGGAAAGAATGGACGGCGCGATCGCGTAATCTGCCATTTCGTCGCTCCCTGGCCGGTGATCCGGCGCTAAACTTCTTCAAAGGGGACTTCCAACAACCCATGACCGACCACCTTGAGTCCAGAGTTGGTCATCTCTGCGTTGCAAAGCTTCGCAATATCTTGCTATTGCGCGCGCTCTGCGCCCTGATCTGACAAATTCTGACTCTCAATCTGGGCCGGCCAGGATATTGGAGGTCCCCTAAAACAGCCCCCGGCGAACCGGGCCCAGAAAATCGGACGGCTGACTTTACCGGAAAGCGTCCACCATTGCAGCCGCTAAGATATGCCCCGAATCATCCTCGCAAGCACCGCCCTCGCCATGCTGATCCTTTCCGCCGCGCCACAGGCCGAACCGCTGACGAGTGACCGTCTGGCAAGCGGGCTGCCCCTCTCTGGAGAGACCCAGGGGGAGATCGTCGAACTCGATGCCAACGATGGCGGTTTCATCGCCATCTTCCAGAAGTCGCAACGCGACCCGAGTCACGGCGGGATCATCCTGCTGCACGACCAGGGCACCAGCGCCAACAGCCTCGAGCTTGTCCGCCCGTTGCGCCTCGGTCTTTCGCAGGCCGGCTGGGATACCCTGTCGCTGCAGCTGCCGTCCGCGCCCCGGGACCAGATAGTTGCGTCCTCGCAATCCAGGCGAACAATCCTTCTCGGGCGCCTGCAGGCTGGGCTGGCCTGGCTGAAAGCGCGCAAATCGCTGAATCAGGCGATCATTGCCCAGGGCGACAGCGGCGAGCCCGCATTGAAGTTTGCGTCCGAGAAACCGCCGCGCGAGCTGCGGGCCCTGGTGCTGGTGAGCAGCCGCATCGAGCCTGCGAAAGCAGATGGCGTGACAGACGCCCTGGTCGGTATCAGACTCCCGGTGCTGGATATCTATGCCGAGCGTGACCACGCCACGGTACTCGACGCCGCGCAGGCGCGCAGACATGCAGCGGCCGGACGCAAAGACAAGCAGTACAGCCAGGCCGAAGTGCCCGGCGCAGTGCCGGGGTTTTTCGGGCTGGAAGACAGCCTGTTGAGCCGGGTTCGCGGCTGGCTCGCGGTGAATGCCAAAGGCGATGCGACCGACACCCGGTAGAATTCGCTCAGTTCGCGTCGACCCGGATCACGATGCCGTTGAAACCATTGTCCGCCAGGCGCTTGCGCGCCTTGTTCAGGGCAGGTTTGCCACGATAGGGGCCTGATCGCACGCGATACCGGGTGTCCTGGGCGCTGATCCTGGCACGCACCACCTTGGCCTCGAAACCCAACAGCGCCAGCTGCGCCTTGAGCCTGTCGGCATCCTGTGTTTTCCGGAATGACCCCAGCTGAACGAGGTAGGTCTCGGGTGCAGATGCTGCACCACTCGGGGTGGGCACCGGCTCATCATCCAGTTCGTCGTCCGGAACCACCACTTCCATCTTGGGCAGCATGGTGTAGAAATCGAACCGAGGCTTGGGTGGTGGCGGGACCTCGGCACGTCGCGCAGGCTTCGGTTCACCTTGCGGCGGACGATCCGGCTTCGCCCCGACCCATTCACCTCCGACATCGGCCGACTGCCCCCTGAGCCAGAACAGACCGGTGATGAAACCGCCGAGCAACAGGCCGGTAATCAACCAAAGCCAGCCAGGCAGGGGTTTCTTGGCCGCCTTTCGCTGCGCGCGATGTTTGTAATCTCGAGGCACGTTCGTTTCTGCCGGTACCGGGTGACAAAGCCCGAGGTACTTCTGTTCGGGGTGGGCGATTCTAGCCCGCATGTTGCACGAAGGCGAACGTGAAAAATCGATTTCGTGTTGTCGATTTGGGCGTTTGCTTCAAATTTCACATAAATTGCGCAAGTTACATTTTGTCCTAATCGGTTTTCTGAAAAATCTGGCGTTGCATCTCGAACGATCTCCCTCGATCCATAGCTACGGCTATGGCTCTTCGTGCGATAGTCCAAGCCGCTTAGCCAGCTTTCCCAGAAATTCCGATTCCTTCATGCAATATGCGGGCGAGCCCGATCAGTATGCTGCTTGCGACAGTTGAGAGTTGCGATATCTACATCTGTTCGGGCGCAGAGACGCCAAGAAGATTGAGACCGTTACGCAGCACCTCCCGCGTGGCCAGGATCAGCTTGATGCGCGCATCGCGCAGGCCGGCATCATCCACCAGGAACTGATGGGCGTTGTAATAGGTGTGGAAATCATTGGCCAGATCACGCAGGTAATGGGTGAGCAGATGAGGCTCCGCGTTGGCGGCGGCAGTCTCGACCACTTCGGGATAGCGCGACAGATTCTTCAGCAGATCGGTCTCACGCGTTTCGACCAGGCGCTCGAGATTGTCGATGCCTTCGCTGGGTGTGACATCGATCAGCTTCTCCGCCGCCTGGCGCAGCACCGCGTGAATGCGCGCATGCGCATACTGGACGTAATAGACCGGGTTGTCACTGGACTGCGACTTCGCCAGATCGAGGTCGAAATCCATATGCTGCTCGCACTTGCGCATCACGTAGAAGAAACGTGCCGCATCGCGCCCGACTTCCTTGCGCAGCTCGCGCAGGGTGATGAATTCGCCAGAACGGGTCGACATCTGCGCCTTCTCTCCGCCCCGGTAAAGAATGGCGAACTGGACCAGCAACACATCCAGCTTCGAGGCGTCGCCGCCCATGGCCTCTAGCGCGGCCTTCACCCGCGGCACATAGCCATGATGGTCCGCACCCCAGACATCGATTACGCGATCAAAGCCGCGATCGAGCTTCTCCATGTGGTACGCGATATCAGAGGCGAAATAGGTCGTCTGACCGTTTTCGCGCACCACGACGCGATCCTTCTCATCACCGAAATCGGTCGAACGGAACCACCAGGCGCCCGTCTTCTCGTACAGATAGCCCGCCTCGCGAAGGCGGTCGATCACCTTGTTGACGGCCCCCGATTCCGTCAGCGAGCGTTCCGAATACCACTCCTGATAATCGATGCCGAACAGACTCAGATCGTCACGGATATCGTCCAGGATGACGTTCAACCCGAGTTCGAACACGAAACGGTACCGGTTGTCGCCAAGCAGTTCCTTTGCGCGCCCGATAAGGCCGTCGATATGGGCCTCTTTGTCGCCGCCCGCGGGCTCGTCCAGCGCCACGCCTTCAAACAACTCCTCGGCCGGATGCCGGTACGCATCTCCATGATCGCGATGCAGGCTGGCGGCAATGTCCCAGACGTAGTCACCCTTGTAACCGTTGCTCGGAAAGTCCAGCGCCTCGCCGCACAGCTCGAGATAGCGCAGCCACACCGAGGTGGCGAGAATATCCATCTGGCGGCCGGCATCGTTGACATAATATTCACGGTGCACCTGATAACCGATCGCCGCCAGCAGATCGGCCACCACCGAACCATACGCCGCGCCACGACCGTGTCCGACATGCAGCGGGCCGGTCGGGTTGGCCGAGACAAACTCCACCTGCACACGCTTGCCTGCACCTAACCGGCTGCGTCCGTAGGCATGCCCCTGGCGCAGAATCTCCGGGATCAGGGCGTGCAGCGAATTCTCGGCGAGGCGGAAGTTGATGAAACCGGGGCCGGCGATCTCGACCGCCGCCACGGCATCCGAGGCCGGCAGCGCCGCGACCAGTTTCTCAGCCAGGTCGCGCGGGCGCATCTTCGCCAACTTGCTGTTGACCAACGCGGCATTGGTCGCGAAGTCGCCGTGGCCGGCATCGCGTGCCCGCTCGATCACCGGCGGACGGATGTCAGCGGGATCGAGGATGTTATCGGCGGCGAGTTGATCCAGGGCCCTGGAGACCAGATCGGTGATGTGCGATTTCATGGCAAAAATTCAAGGGCGGCTCGGGCGCCGAAGGATAGCAGGAAAGGGTTAGTGTCAGTAAAGATCCAGCGGATCGATATCCAGACTCCAGCGCGCCCGTTTAGACGCGGGCATCCCGGCAACATGACCGGGCAACTGATGCAGCAGGGTATGCAGGGCCTCGCGGCGAACGGCCTGGAACAGCAGATGTACCCGATGCTTTCCGGCACGCCGCGCCATCGGGGCCGGTACAGGCCCCCAGATCTCGACGCCCTCGACCCCCAGGCCGGCGGCCCAGCCAACCACCTGCTCGAGCAGGGCCTGCGCATAATCCTGTCGGGTCGCGTCCGCGCGCATCAGCGCCTGGTGGCTGTACGGGGGCATTGCGGCCGTCTGGCGTTCAAGCAACGCCTGTTCGGCAAAGGCCCTGTAACCCCTGTGCACCAGGGTCTGCAGCAGGGGATGATCGGGATATCGGGTCTGGATCAAAACCCGGCCCGGGCGATCCCCTCGCCCGGCCCGGCCGGCAACCTGCACCAGCAGCTGTGCCATGCGCTCGGTGGCGCGAAAATCTGCGCTGTACAAACCACCATCGGCATCCAGGACCCCGACCAGGGTGACGCGCGGAAAATGGTGGCCCTTGGCCAGCATCTGGGTACCCACCAGCAGCGCCGCATCGGCCGCGTGAAGACGGTCGAGCAGTTTTTCCAGGCTGCCCCTGCGCGCCGTGGCGTCACGGTCTACCCGTATCAGCGGGTAGTCGGCAAAGCGCTGCGCGAGAAAATCTTCCAGCTGCTCGGTGCCTTGGCCCAGCGGGTGCAGGTCCTCGGCGCCACACCCGGGACAGTGGTGCGGCACGCGGCGCTGCGCGCCACAATGGTGGCACCACAAAAGGCCACTGGACTTGTGCAGCGTCTGACGGGCGTCGCAGCGCGGACAATCGGACAGCCAGCCACAGCTGAAGCAGCTGAGCACGGGCGAATATCCACGCCGATTAAGGAACAGGATCACCTGTTCCCCCTTCCCCAGGGCCTCTTCCACCTGGTCGAGCAGCAGTTGCGACATACCTGACTGCAAAGGCTGATCGCGGATATCCAGCAGGTCGACACGCGGACTCTGCGCGCCACCGGCGCGCCGGTCGAGGCGCAGATGCCGATAGCGCCCGGTCTGGACATTACGCAGGCTCTCCAGCGACGGCGTGGCGGAACCCAGGACCACCGGGCAGTTCGCACGCCGGGCCCTCACGATCGCCAGATCACGCGCCGAATATCGAAATCCCTCCATCTGCTTGTAAGACGGATCATGTTCCTCATCCACCACCACCAGACCGAGGCCTGCGATCGGCGTGAAGATCGACGAACGGGTGCCCAGCAGCACGCGCGACAGGCCCAGGCGCAGCCGGTGCCAGGCCTGTTCGCGCTCCGTCTCAGTGAGTCCCGAATGCATCACCCGCACGGTCTGGCCCAGACGTTCACGAAAGCGCTGCAGAAGTTGCGGCGTGAGCGAAATCTCCGGGACCAGAACCAACACACTCTTGCCGGCCGCAAGCACCTCGGCGGCAAGTTGCAGATAGACCTCGGTCTTGCCGCTGCCGGTCACACCGTCGAGCAGCGAGACCGAGAATTCGGCCAGGTCCGCCGTCAGCGAGGCAAGTGCGCTCGCCTGGTCTTCGTTGAGCTGCAGCGCACCAGGCCGGAGCGTCAGCGGATCCTCAACCGCAGCCAGGAAACATGGTTCGATCCAGCCCTTGGCCCGCAGGGCACGAATCGCGGCCGTACTCCCGGGCAGAGCCTCCCCGAGTTCGGCCGACCCGGCCTCCCCCCCCGGCCATGCACCAAGCCACGCCAGCACTTCGGCCTGACGTGGTGCGCGCGCCGGCGGTGTCCCCAGCTGGGCCAGACCTGCAGTGGTCAGGCGCCAACCCGGCGCGCCGGGAGACAGCGCAGTCTCCGCCTTGCGCAGTCGCAGCGGCAAGGCGGACGCGATCACTTCGCCGGGGGGGTGGTGATAGTAGGCAGCCACCCAGCTCAGAAAGTCGAGATCCTTTTGCTGCAAAAGCGGTTCCGGATCGAGTACCGCATCGATTGACTTGAGTTTCTCTGGCGCGCACTCGCTGCTGCTGACCACCGCAATGACCACGGCGATCGGCCGCATACGGCCGAATGAGACCCGCACGCGGCTGCCCACGGGAAGGTCGCTGGCGTCCGGGATGCGGTAGTCGAACAGGGAATGCAGGGGGGCGGCCACAGCCACCCGCGCGATGCGAAAAGTCATCGGCCGACTCTAACAGACGCCGTTCGCGCACCGGGGTCGCTACGTGTCGTGCACACGGCGACAAAGCCCGATAGCAACCAACGGGACCTGTGGATAACTCTGTGGAAAAACACTGTGGATTTGCCCGAAGACCTTGCTGGGCCTTGATTTCGACCAGATTGACCGAAAATTACACAACTACATTTTATCCATGAAAAACAATGTATTAACAAGTTTTAAAAAATTCTAATAAACGAAACAATTTGGCGCAGAAAGGGTTTTTACCAACGCGGTTAATGTGTGCATAAGTTAAGCAGCGAGCACGCGCTCAAGCCGAGCTCGGGCGATGACTTTACGTCGGTAAGAGGTAACGAAAATGCATGCTGCATTAGCGAAAACAGCACTTGCGCCAAAATGACCGTCCGGTCGCCCGTGCAAGTGCCAGCGACAATCGCCACTGCGGCGCATCCATGTCGGTCCATTGATTGAGGCAACCACGAAAGGGCCGCACTTGTGGCCCCTTGAAATGTCGGAGGCTTGTATGCAATAACCTGCCGATATCCACATGGGAGTGCAAAGTGCCCGGCCTGTCACAGCAGATCTTGCGAACCGATGCCTCAGGCATGCCCCTGGAGTGGATCAATTTCCGGCAGGCGGCGCGGCTGCAGTTCCTGGAGATGATCGCCTACGTCTGCGGTGAGCCCCTGTTCACGCTGCACGGGGGCATCAATGCACGCACCCGCTGCCGCAGCACCATCGAGATCAACTCGATCGTCGCGACCTATGGCAACCACCGCATGCGTGACAGCTACACGCCACCGCTTAGCAATCGCACCCTGTTTCAGCGCGACAACCATCTGTGCATGTACTGCGGTCAGGCATTCTGCTCCCGAGACCTGTCACGTGATCATGTCACCCCGCTGAGCCTGGGGGGCCAGAATCACTGGACCAACGTCGTGACCGCCTGCACCCGCTGCAATAATCACAAGGCCGGCAGAACGCCCGAACAGGCAGATATGGAACTGCTTGCGATCCCCTTCTCGCCCACCCATGCCGAGTACATCTACCTGCAGGGGCGCAATATCCTGGCCGACCAGATGGCCTTCCTGCGCTCCCATTTCCCGCGCTCGAGCCCGTTGCGTGAACGCCAGTACGACCCTTGCACGCTGGCCAATTGAGCATCTGGCAGGATATCGCTGAACGAATCAGCGCCCACACAGGCCAACCCTTCGCGCCGCATGCGCCCACAGGCCTCGGCGGCGGATGCATCAACAGCGCGTTCAAACTCGGCGACGGCACCCGGACATGGTTCGTCAAGACCAATGATGCCGCAAGGCTCGACATGTTCGAGGCCGAGGCCGCAGGCCTCGGTGCGCTGGCTTCGGGCGAAGCAATCAGGGTGCCGCGCGCCCTCTGCACGGGTACGACCGAAGGCCTGAGTTTTATCGTGATGGAACACCTTGCACTGGGTCACGGCACAGACAGCGGCTGGATCAAGGCCGGCCGGCAGCTGGCTGCACTGCATCGAAACAGCGCGGCCGGATTTGGCTGGACCCGCAGCAATACGATCGGCGCGACACCTCAACACAACAACTGGCGGGACGACTGGCTTGCATTCTGGCGCGAGCAGCGTCTGGGTTTTCAACTAGAGCTTGCTGGGTCCAACGGCTATGGCGGTCGTCTGCAATCACTTGGGGAACAGCTGCTGGACCGCTTTCCCGCACTCATCGACCATGCCCCCGAGCCTTCCCTGCTGCATGGTGACCTGTGGGGTGGCAACCTCGGGTTCACCCATGAAGGTGAGCCGGTCATCTACGACCCGGCCACCTACTACGGCGATCGTGAGGCCGAACTGGCGATGACAGAACTGTTCGGTGGTTTCAGCGCCGACTTCTACGCCGCCTATCGCGAGGCCTGGCCAATGGATGCCGGTTACCGGATCCGCCGTGAGCTCTACAATCTCTATCATGTGCTCAACCACCTCAACCTGTTCGGCGGCGGCTATGGCTCCCAGGCGCAGGCAATGATGCAAAGGCTGCTGGCCGAGTGCTGAACGACATCTGGGCGTACCGTCGGATGGGCCATAAATAAGCGACTCAGTGGGCGAACCGCCCCTCGGCCAGAAAATGCAATACCTGGTCGCGTACCTGGCGGTTGAACATCAGTACAGAGTGGCTGCTGTCGACCACCAGATGGTCGCACATCTCCGGCAAGCGGGTGCCTGCAACGGAAACCGCGCCGTCGTCCGAGCCGGGGATCAGCGCAGAAAACCAGGGCTGGATTGAGCGGTTCGCCGCGATCACGCCGATCTCCGCATTGACCGGACGCAGCTGGTGAACGATGCCGTCTTCGCCCGTACCCATCTGCTGGCCCACCCGTCCGGTCCACCAGCGATACAGTGGCCAATGCCGGACATGGTCAGCCACCTCGCTGCCCTGGTTTGGCGGCGCCAGCATCACGATACGACTGCCGGCGGGCAGTTCCGCCGTCTGCAGATAATAACGCACCAGAATTCCGCCCAGGGAATGTGTCACCACATGCACGGCCTGCCCGTCGCGGCAGCATGACTCTAGGGCGGGCCGCACATAGCGCTGCACCAGTTCATGAACGCCATAGGGCCTGGAGGGGTAACCGACATTGGAGACCCGGTAACCGGCGCGGTTCAGCTCCCGGGCAAGCGGGTTCATCGATCCGGGGGAACGCGCCATGCCGTGCAGCAGTATCACCCCGGGGCCTGTGGCCTCTGATTCCGATTGTGACATGGGACCGACGGTAAACTCCGATTGGAAAATTGTACGCATACGCGCAGCGGGCAGCTGAACCCGATATATCGGGCGGCCGGGTTAATTAGGCTCCCGGCCGCAAGACCGCACGTAGGCCGGCCTCATTCTGGCCTTCTGAGATTCACGCTGTTCATCGGTCAGATACTCGCGCTCACCATCATCACGCGTCAGATACAAGGGCCCGGGAAATGAAAGCCGACGCCAGTAATCCTGCAGTTTGGCGCATTGCGCGGCGGCCTTCTGCTGCGCACTGGCCTCACGCGACTGTCGGGCCTTCTTCTGCTCACGTTCGTAATCGTAATCCTCGAGCAGGCGACGTTCGCGGTCGCGGCGCTGCTGCATCAGCTCCGTGTCGCCGGCGGCACCGCCCGGATCGCTCTCCGGCAGATCCATGCGCTGCGCCCCCCCTGGCGGCGGCCGCTGGCTGAAATGGACCTGCCCGTTCTGATCCGTCCAGCGGTACACCTCGGCCGCTCCGACAGGCAGCGCCAGCAAGAGGCTGGCCAGCATCAACAGGGGCTTCATCCGGGGATTCCTCGCATATTTCACCCGCTTATCATAACGCCGGCAGGGCGTGGCACCGATCCCGGGCACGAAAAAGGGCGCCCGAAGGCGCCCTCAGATGAGCCAATGCTCAATTCCCCTGTCACATTCCGGAAGAACCGCGCGCACCGGTGAACTCAGGGTAGGCCTCCAGGCCACATTCCCCGATATCGGTGCCTTCGTATTCCTCTTCCTCGCTGACACGGATACCCATGATCGCCTTGATCACCAGCCAGACGATGAAGCTGACGCCGAAGACCCAGCCGAAGATGGTACCGGCACCGACCAGCTGGCCGACGAAGTTCGCGCCGTCGTTGGTCAGCGGAACCGCCATCAGGCCCCAGAAACCGACCACGCCGTGAACCGAGATGGCACCGACCGGATCATCGATCTTCATCTTGTCCAGGGTAATGATCGCAAACACCACTAGGCCACCACCAAAGGCACCGATCAGGGTGGCCGCGAGCGGCGATGGCGTCGAAGGCTCGGCGGTGATTGCAACCAGGCCGGCCAGGGCGCCGTTGAGCGCCATGGTCAGATCCGCCTTGCCAAACAGCATGCGTGCGACGATCAGAGCAACCACCAGCCCGCCTGCCGCTGCGGCATTGGTGTTCAGGAAGACCATGGCGACGGAGTTTGCGTTGGCGATGTCTCCCAGCTTCAGGACCGAACCGCCGTTGAAGCCGAACCAGCCCATCCAAAGGATGAAGGTACCCAGCGTGGCGAGCGGCAGGTTGGCACCCGGTATTGCGTTGACCTTCCCGTCAGCCGTGTACTTGCCCTTGCGCGCTCCGAGCAGCAGGACACCCGCGAGCGCAGCGGACGCACCGGCCATGTGCACGATGCCTGAGCCGGCAAAGTCGGAGAAGCCGAAATCGTCGCCAAGGCTGTACAGGCCAAACACGGAGCCACCGCCCCAGGTCCAGTTGCCTTCCATCGGATAGATGAAACCGGTCATGACCACTGCGAACAGCAGGAACGACCACAGCTTCATACGCTCGGCGACAGCACCCGAGACGATCGACATAGCGGTTGCCACGAACACCACCTGGAAGAAAAAGTCCGAGGCGTTGGCATACACCGAACCGCCATCGAAGCCGGCTTCCGCGGACTCCTTCAGGACGGTCGCCGTGAGGGCATCTGCATTCTCGGCGCCGTCCAGTGCAATATCGGCCAGCAAGAATCCACCGTCGTACATGATGGCGTAACCGACAATCATGTACATGATGCATGCCACCGCATACAGGGCGACGTTCTTGGTCAGGATCTCGGTCGTGTTCTTGGCCCGTACGAGGCCCGATTCGAGCATGGCGAAACCAGCCGCCATCCACATGACCAGTGCGCCCATCACCAGAAAATAGAAGGTGTCGATGGCGTACTGGAGTTCGTAAATGTTGTTCTCCATGAGAAAAAACCCCCGGCTGGATTAAAGCGCTTCAGGGCCGGACTCACCCGTACGGATACGGATGGCCTGGCTCAGTTCGTAGATAAAGATCTTGCCGTCACCGATCTTGCCGGTTTTGGCAGCGGCACTGATGGCCTCGACAACGGCGTCGAGCTGGTCGTCATCGACGGCAATCTCGACCTTGATCTTCGGAAGAAAGTCCACGACATATTCTGCGCCGCGGTACAATTCGGTGTGGCCTTTCTGACGGCCAAAGCCCTTGACCTCGATAACGGTGATGCCCGTTACCCCGATGTCCGACAGGGCTTCGCGCACGTCATCGAGCTTGAAAGGCTTGATGATGGCTACTACCAGTTTCATGTCTGCTTCTCCTTGAATCGGTAAGGCCGGCACCAGGGACGGTGCCGGCATGCTTCGCTGGTGTGTCGATCAATCGAAGGTCTTGGCCCAGGAAACGAAGACCAGCGCGTCGCCATCGATGCTGTCATCACCGCTCTGCGCATCCGCTACAGATACAGAGAGGGTAAAGTCACCGAAATCACCGGCGCTTTTGCCGATATCCAGCTTGTAGTGCGTGTAATCAGAAGCATCATCATCGTCAAAATCGTAATAACCGACGGTGCCGCCGATGGTCCAGGTCGGCGCGATCTCGTAGCTGGCGCCGCCGTGATAGTAGACATCGTTGGTATCGGCGTCATCGTCCTCCTTGTCGACGGTGTAATTGACACCGGCGGAGAAATCGAGAACCCAGGTGTAACTCAGATTGGCGTAGATCTCGGCGAAATCGAGGTCGTCTTTGGCGCCCGGATAGTAGTAGTAGATGGCACCCACGTCGTAACCGAGGCCCATGTCGAGTGTGTTTGCGAAGCCACCGTAGAAATCGACTTCGGCGGTCGTATCGTCATCGGTACCAAAATCGACATTCGATGCCCAGGTTCCGGCATAAAAGCCGGCTTCGTGCGCAAAATCAACGCCACCGGATACGGCCGCATCGTCGTCGGTCTGAGTCACGCCACGCCACACGTAGTTGCTGGTCGCGCCGATATTGGCGGAAAATTCGGCCGCAGCAGTCCCGCTGACGATAAGCGCACCGACGGCAATTGCGATCTTGGTTAACTTCATTTTGATATATCTCCCCTAAAGAGTTTCTTGCGTTGAATGTGTCATCGCCGTTGGAACCGCGACTGAGGGGCTAGTAAGCAGAACGCGTGCCAACGGCGGTATTTGTTGCGTTTTCATTACCTTGCAACCATCCAGTGGGGTTTTTGCAACAAGCCGCGCACCAAGAAAGGGCGCAATATGCAAGGCGCCCCTGGCCGACGCACCAAGTTGTTGCGCTGCAGCAGGCTGGACAAGCTCCCGGATCCTTGTCTAATGTGCTGCCCAGTTACCAAAGACCCGTCTACGGGGTGATCTCCATGCTCGATCCGAAACTTTTCGACGACCTTTCGCGCCGTGTCGCCGGCAATCTGCCGCCGGGACTGCAGAGCCTGCAGGGTGACCTGCAGCGCAACCTGCGCAGCGCAATCGAGTCGGCGCTGGCAAAAATGAACCTGGTGACACGTGAAGAGTTCGAAGTCCAGCAAGCGGTGCTGTTGCGTACCCGGGAAAAACTCAAGGCGCTCGAGGCCAGGGTGGCTGCGCTGGAGGCCGCGGCCAAAGACTGAGACGAAGCCATCTCGGCGAGTTGACTGAAGACTCAGCCTGCAATATTTCGCCCCCGGCCCCGTTCATTCGGCCGGCGCACCGAACAGACCGGACCCCACCGGACTATTACGGGCTAAACCCATGATCTATGTCGGACGCAAAAACCGGATGCGTGTGGTCAAGGCCGTCGATTTCGGCCTCTACCTGGATGGCGGCGACGCGGGTGAAATCCTGCTGCCGCGACGTGAAGCTCCGAGCGACTGCAAGCCGGGCGATTTCCTGCACGTGTTTGTCTACAGGGATTCCGAAGACCGCCTGATCGCCACGCGGGAAACACCCAAAGCCATGGTCGGGGAGTGTGCCTTGCTCAAGGTCAAGCAGCAGAACGATGTCGGTACCTTCATGGATTGGGGCCTGAGCAAAGACCTCCTGGTACCGTTCAGCGAGCAGGCATGGCCGATGAATCCGGGGCGCTCCTACGTGGTTTGCCTGTTTCTCGATCAGCAGACGGACCGGGTCGCGGCATCGACAAAATACAGTCGTCACCTGAACGAGGATGGCAGCGGTTTTCGGCCAGGCGAGAAGGTGAAGCTGATGATCGCCTCACGTACCGAGTTGGGTTACAAGGCCGTGATCAACAACACGCACCTGGGCCTGGTCTTCAAAACCGATGTTTTCCAACCACTGAAGTTTGGTCAGCAACTGCGGGCTTATATCAAGGCGATTCGTGAAGACGGCAAGATCGACCTCACACTGCAGCCGGCATCGGACGAGGCGCGCGATCAGCTGGAGGACCGGATACTGGACTACCTGCACCGACATGGCGGAGTCTCGAAGATCACCGACAAGAGCCCCCCCGAACTGATCTACAAGACCTTCAAGACCAGCAAGGCCAACTTCAAGCGGGCCCTGGGGCGCCTGTTCAAGAAGCGCCGGGTCTGCATCGAAAAGTATCAGGTCAGCCTGGTCGAGGACTGACCCTTACGACCGCTATTCGCTGTCGATCCCGCTGGGAGTATCCCAGCTCTTGAGGCGCCGCATGTACACGCTTAGCTTACCGTCGCCGTAGTACCAGAATTCGAATTTCTTCACCCTCTTCTGCCGATCAGGTTCACCCAAAATCGCTTCGACCTGGTAGTCGGTCATGCCCTTTTCCAGCAGATTCCAATTGTGCGCCGTGCGCCAGCCGCCGGGAATCGGTTCCACCTCGGGTGCCACGTCGAACGAAAACCCCTTGTCCTCCCGCTTCTCCAGGCGCTCTACACGCGCCTGCAGATCCTTCAGCTGTTGCTTCAAGGCCTCTATCTCTTTGGCCTGCTGCGTTTCGTTCGCGGCGAAAGTCGACGAAGCAGAGACCAGGAGGGACAACGCAAGGGCTGCGCTCACGCGGGCGATCGACACGGGTTTCGGATACGGCATTTGGGTTCGACTCTTGTTACGACTGTGATTTTTGCAGGGTATCAAAGGCAGCCCGCGACGGTCTGCTCCGTGTCCTTCGGTAGGGGCGTAACCCTTTGAATGGTTACACCCCAAGCGACATTCAGCTAAGTGACTGATTTACAATACGCAACCGGACAACGCCAGCGCCGCCGCCGTTCAGCACGCTCATTTGGTTACACCCCCCTCTACCCCCGCGCATCATCGAGAAAGGCAGCCAAGGCATTGTTTCAAAAGCCGTTTCTCCATTTTCACAACCCTGGCCCGCGGCTTGCAAAGTTACTTCCGACTAACAGTGGTCCCGATGCCCGGCAACGAGCCCGCAACGGCACCCTGGTTACCCAAGCCCATCAGGAGAAAGACCATGACACGCCAACACTATCGTATGACCCAAGCCATCAGAGATGAACTCAAAAAGCCCAAGCGTCATTGGAGCGACAGCCCCGCCACCCTGCTCGCCAGGGTGTCACTCGGAGTGATCTACATGTACTTGATCCTCATTTCGTACGAGCTGCTGGGTATTTCCGGCCCGGTGTTCATCAGCGTCCTGTTCCTGGTCTCGTTCTTCGTTCCCCAGGCCTATCGGTTGCTGACCCAACGGCTGCAAAAGAAAGCGAAGCTGGAAAAGCAAGCGAACGTGGCCAAGGAAGCCCGGCAGGGAGGCTGAACCAGACCATCATTTTGGCGCTCCATGCAACGGGGGAAACAGAAAGTGAACAGGTATCTTGATTTCGTTACAACAGACAGCAGGACAAAAATCGTCCTGCTGCTGATCCTGGGCATGACCGCAGGTCTGTCCGCCTTCCCGACCCTGGCGGCTAGCATCGGTGATCCCGAACAGACCATCGATTGGTGGACGATGGGCATGACCCTGCTGGGCGGCCTGGCCGTTTTCCTGTTCGGTATGGAACAGATGGCCGAGGCGCTGAAGAAAGTGGCCGGCGACAGCATGAAGCAGATCCTGGCGCGACTGACCAACAGCCGCATCATGGGCCTGATCACCGGCGCCTTCGTCACCGCCATCATTCAGTCCTCGTCGGTCACCACCGTCATGCTGGTGGGCTTCGTCACGGCCGGACTGATGTCGCTGTCGCAGGCCATCGGCGTCATCCTGGGCGCGGACATCGGCACCACCATCACCGCGCAGATCGTGGCCTTCAAGGTCACCAAGTATGCGCTGTTGCTGGTGGCCGTCGGCTTCGGCTTCATCTTTGTCGGCAAGAACGACCACATCAAGCAGTACGGTCACCTGATCATGGGCCTCGGCCTGATCTTCTTCGGCATGGGTATCATGAGCGAAGGCATGCAGCCGCTGCGCACCTACGAGCCCTTCATCGCGTTGATGCAGAATGTCTCCAACCCGGTCGTCGGGATACTGGTGGCTACCCTGTTCACCGCCCTGGTCCAGTCCTCCTCGGCCACCATGGGTGTGGTGATCGCCATGGCCCTGCAGGGTCTGATCTCGCTTGAGGCCGGCATCGCCCTGGCCCTGGGTGCGAACATCGGTACCTGCGCCACCGCCGGCCTTGCGGCCATCGGCAAGCCGCGTGAAGCGGTCCGCGTCGCGGTCGCCCACGTGTCGTTCAAGATCGTCGGCGTCCTCATCATCTTTCCGTTCATCCCTTATCTAGCAGAACTGGTGCGGGACGTCTCTCCGGTCGCCGCGGCCAGTGTGATCGGGATGGAGAAGCTCGCCATAGAGACCCCGCGTCAGATCGCCAACGCCCATACCATCTTCAACGTCGGCCTGGCACTCACCTTCCTGCCGTTCGCCGGCCTGTTCGCCCGCCTGTGCGAGTGGATAGTCCCGGACCGTCCGCTGGAAGAGGAACAGGCCCTGGTTCCGGTCACCTACCTCGACGACGCCCTGATCGCCACCCCCTCACTGGCACTCGAACGTACACGCTACGAGATCGGCCACATGGGTGAGTACGTCAACGAAATGCTTACCCACGGCATCCCGATGCTGCTCGCCGGCGACCGTGAGCAGATCAAGGAGATCTCCCGGATAGACGACAAGGTGGACTTTCTTTACAAGGAGATCGTCGCCTATCTCGGCAAGGTGAGTGCCAAACAACTGACCGACTCCCAGGCCAGGGAGCTTTCAAACCTGCTGTCCGCGGTCAACGACCTGGAGAGCATCGGTGACATCATCGAGACCGATGTCGTCGATATGGCCGAGCAGTGCTTCTCAAATGATGTACACATCAGCGAGGCAACCCAGAGCGTACTCGGCGGTCTGCATACCACCATCGCCGGTAGCGTCGAACGGGCCCTGCACAGTGTCGCCAGGAGTGATACCGAGGCGGCCGATGGCGTGATCTCCATGAAAAACGTCGTGCAGACCCAGGTGGAGACCGCCGAGCGGCACCAGGCGCAACGCCTGCTGGCGGACGCCCCGAACCGTATCGCCACGTACTCGGTGGAGATGGAGATGATCGAAAAGCTCAAGCGTATCTACTACTTTGCCAAGCGCATGGCCAAGTCGGCTACTGTCGACAATGAGCTCGAAGTCGCGCCGCAGGCAAGCTAGCAGCTCCACGTGAAGAAAGCCTTTGGGGTGTGCCGCGAATACCGGTATGCCCCATTTTTTGTTCAGGCGGAGACAAAATGTTCCATACTCGCCCAATGCCAATCAGCGAGCTGCAGGCGCCGTTTTCGGCAGGGACCGGCCGCACAGCGCGGATGACGCTTGACACGCTGTCCGGTCAACCGCGGGCCACGGCCGAATGACCGGGCAAAAAGGTTTGCCTGCCTCTTCAAGCCCTCTGTTCGGCAACGAGAGCAGCGCCATCTGGCTGGCCGCCATCGTTGGCCTGGGTCTCTCCTTCGCCGCCCTGTTCCTGATCCAGAAGCAGCTGGAGGCACACAAGCTGCTGGATTTCGAATGGGTCGCGCACAACCGCATCCGCGCCATCAACCATCGCCTGGACAACAGCATGCTCGCGGTCGCCACCCTGCGCGATCACGTTGCCGCTTCCGGTGGTGTGAATGACGAGGGCTTTCGCGCGTTCGCGGAATCGCTCCTCGAACGTCATCAGGGCCTCCGGTTACTGATGTGGGTGCCCGGACCTCAGCGATCCGGGCACGTCGAAAATCTCCCGGCGAGCCATCTGATATCGAAAAAGGAGGTGGACACGCCGCCTGGTTTCGACCTGACCGCCAGCCCCCGATACGCAGAGACCTTGGCACGCGCACGCGAGCAGGGCCGGATGGCCGCAAGCGGTCGTATCGCCTATCCGATGCCAGAGGGCGGTAACCAGTATGGTTTCATGGTTGCCAGCCCCGTATTCGACAGATTCGCACCACCATCGGAGGGTGCCCGGCGCCGCGGGGACCTCACCGGGTTCGTGGTGGGGTTCTTTCAGCTGGATGATCTGATCAACGCCGCCATTTCGTTACTGGAGCCACGGGGTGTGGAAATCCTGATTCTGGATGACTCTGCAACGGACGGGCAGCGTTTCCTGCATTTCTATGCCAGCAGACTTTCACCCAAGGACATCGGCGCAGAAAACTACCAGGGCTGGCTGAAAGATAGCCGGGAACCCAAGGCGGCCGAACGAGTTCAGGTCGCCGACCGGCAGCTGGCGATCGTGTGCGGGCGCACCGTTCTGTTCCGCAGCGCCGAGGCCTTTCAACAGGGCCCCTGGATGGTTTTGGCCGCCGGACTGTTGTTCACCGTGCTGCTGTCCTTCTACCTGGCGCGGATCCGAGAAAACAATCGCCAGCGTACCGAAATGGAACTGCGACTGGTGGAGCGCGAGGAGCTGTTCCGGCAGATGACCGAGACGGTGGATGAAGCGTTCTGGGCCACGTCTGCGGACAGTCGCGAACTGCTCTATCTGAGCCCGGCCTTCGGCAGGATCCTGGGTAACCGCAATGGCGCCGAACGCCCGTCTCTGCTGAATGCGACCCACCCCGAAGACCGCGAAGTGCTGGCCGAGGCGCTCAGGCGCACCGGCACGGAGGGCACCGACACCGAGCTCGTGCACCGGATCAGGCGCGCCGACGGAGTGCAGCGCTGGGTACGCACGCGGGGATTCCCGGTGCGCGACACGGACGGCCGCATCGACCGCCTGGTCGGTTTCGTCGAGGACATCACCGAGCGCAAGCTGGCGGACGAGGCGCTGCGTGAATCTGAGGCCAAGCTACGCGACATGTTCCAGCATTCGCCGGATATCATCATGACGGTGGACAGCCAGGGCAAAGTCCTGCTGATGAACCGTTCGATACCCGCAATGCCGGCGGAACGGGCCGTCGGCCGCAACGCCCTGGCCCTGATGCCCCGGGATCTGCGCAAGTGGTTCCGCAAGGCATTGAAAAAGGTCTTCCGCAAGGGCGAGGCCCGGCAGTTTCAATACTCGGCCGATGACGGCACCTACTGGCAGGGCCGCATCGTACCAATACGCGATGATGACGGTCAGATTTCGGCGGCCATGGTGATCGCAGCCGATGTCACCGAGAAACGCAACCTGGAAGAACAGGCCCTGCACAATGCCCGCCTCGCCTCCATCGGCGTGCTGGCCGCCGGCGTGGCCCACGAGATCAACAACCCCAACAATGCCATTCAGTTCAACGCCTCGCTGGTGTCGCGTGCCTGGCAGGACATCACACCGATACTGCGCGAATATTCGGAGGAGCATGGCGACTTTGCCCTCGGCGGCCTGTCCTTTTCGGAGTCCTGCGACACCTTTCCCCGACTGCTGTCCGAGGTCACTCGCAACTCGGACCGTATCCGCCGCATTGTTCAGAACCTCAAGCACATGTCGCGGCAGGATACCGGCAAGCTGACCGAGAACGTGGACATCCAGCAGGTGCTGGAGGCAACGGTGATGATCCTGCACAACCAGATCCAGAAATTCACCGATTTCTTCACCCTCGAAGTACCCGACAGTCTGCCCACCGTATCCGGCAATTCGCAGCAGCTGGAACAGGTTTTCGTCAATGTACTGCTGAACGCCCTGCAGGCGCTGCCGGATCGGACCAGGGGCGTGCACATCAGTGCCGGCTTCGATGCGGACAACGGTGTCGTCTGGATTGCTTTCCGGGACGAAGGTCGCGGGATCTCAGAACGGGACCTCGGGCGCCTGACAGAGCCCTTTTTCTCGACCCGTACCGACGCGGGAGGCACCGGCCTGGGTCTGTCCATCTCGCGCTCGATCATGGAAAGACTCGGAGGCAGCATGGGCTTCGAGTCGGTACTCGGCGCGGGGACCACGGTGATTATCCGGATCCCCGTGAGTCATCCGGTTTGAGGAGGCCGCACATGGCACAACAATCGAGCGCTTCGCTCCCCGTTCTGCTGGTGGATGATGAGTCCACCGTCCTGCTCAGCTCGCGCATGATACTCGGCAGTGCGGGCATCAAGCAGGTACTGACCCTGGAAGACAGCCGGCAGGTGATGCCCCTGCTGGCCGAGCAGAAAGTCTCCGTGGTGGTGCTGGACCTGTTCATGCCCTACATCTCGGGTACCCAGCTGCTGCCGGAGATTGTCAGAGAGCATCCGGAGGTCCCCGTCATCGTGATGACCGCAAGCCAGGAGATCGAGACCGCAGTGGCCTGCATGAAGGAAGGGGCCTTCGACTACCTGGTCAAGCCGGTCGAGGAAAACCGATTCGTGTCCAGTGTAAAACGCGCACTGGAGCTGCGTGACCTGCGCCGTCAGATGGGCGCATTGAAACGCAGCCTGATGAATGACCAGCTGGAACATGGCGAGGCGTTCTCCGGCATCGTCACCGTAAGTCGCAAGATGCGCTCACTCTTCCAGTACCTGGAGGCCGTCTCAGGCTCAGGCGAGCCGGTGCTCATCACCGGCGAGACCGGCACCGGCAAGGAACTGCTGGCGGAGTCGGTACACCGCTTGAGCGGCCGCGGCGGAGAGTTTGTTCCGGTCAATGTCGCGGGCCTCGATGACGGGTTGTTCTCAGACACCCTGTTCGGGCATCGCAGGGGGGCCTTTTCCGGCGCGGATACGTCCCGCGAAGGCATGGTCGCCCGGGCCGCGGGCGGCACCCTGTTCCTCGACGAGATCGGGGATCTTGCGCCTGCGTCTCAGGTCAAGCTGCTGCGACTGCTGCAGGAGCGTCAGTATTTTCCGCTCGGCTCAGACATGGCGAAGGTCAGTGATGCACGCATCCTGTGCGCCACCCACCGCGACCTGAGTACCCGGATGGCCGAGGAGACGTTCCGCTCCGACCTTTACTACCGCCTGTCGGTGCACCAGGTGGTTATTCCGCCACTGCGGGAACGCAGAGAGGACATCCGTGCACTGGTGACTTTCTTCGCCGCTGAAGCTGCATCATCGCTCGACAAGAAGCCGCCCGAAGCACCCGCCGAGTTGCTGACGCTCCTGGAAAACTATCACTTCCCCGGCAATGTGCGGGAACTGCGGGCCATGGTCTTCGATGCCGTGGCGAGCCACAAATCCGGGCCCGTTCTGGCGGCCAAGAGCTTCCGCAAGACCATCAAACGGCAGCTAAACACAGCACCGGCCGGAAAGAAGAACGGCGAAAAGTCAGACCAGGGCGGAAAGTTTCTGACCCTTAAGGAGGCAGAGCGGCAGCACATCGAGGAGGCACTGCGACGGGCCGGTGACAATCAGGGTACGGCCGCCGCCCTGCTCGGTATCTCGAGGCCCGCCCTCAACCGCCGGCTTTCGCGCATGCGGGACGATTGAGCACAAAAAATGCCCCGCGGTGCGCGGCAAAGAGGATAGTTCTTCAGTGCCTGTATTTCTGCTGGATTGTTCCCAATATGAAGTGGACAGTCGAGCCTTATTATTGCAAAGGACAAATCTGACCGGTTTCGCTCGTAGCGAGATCGGCTGGCTACTTCCGCTCATGGCTGGTTCCGGTCCGATCTCACGGGAGGTATTAGGTCGGCTCCGTGACCGGCTGCTGCCGAAGATTGGGTCCAAACCTGCATGCCGTCATTGCGCCAACCCCACCGCCATGGCACGGCCGCACCGCCGCATAAAGCAGGCATTCGCAAACCGCTCCAGATTAGGTTAGTTTCCGAGGCTCCAGGGCTTGCCGGATGCAGGCTGACACTTAAAAGACAGGCAAGGATGCATGTCACTCGCAACCACACACTGCCGGGCCGCGCTCGGTATCGAAGCCCCCCTGGTCACGGTCGAGACCCATCTCGCCAACGGCCTGCCCGCTTTCAATATCGTCGGGCTGCCCGAAAAAGCCGTGCAGGAAAGCCGCGACCGGGTGCGAAGTGCCCTTATCAACAGTGGCTTCGAGTTTCCCGCAAGACGCATCACCGTCAACCTCGCGCCCGCAGACCTTCCGAAACAGGGCAGTCGTTTCGACCTGGCCATCGCCGTCGGCATCCTGATCGCGAGTGGGCAACTGGATGATCGGGCTGCCGCAGGTTATGAAATGATCGGCGAACTCAGCCTCGCAGGTGCCCTGCGATCGGTCGTAGGCATCCTGCCGATGGCGTTGGCCTGCCGGGCCCGGGGGGCGAAGCTTCTGATGCCGGCCGGCAACCTGCAGGAGGCGGCCCTGGTTCGCGGGCTCGTGAATTACCCGGTAGATCATCTGCTCGCCGTCAGCGGTCATCTCAGCGGTCAGCCGCCGGCCACCAAGGCGCCTGCACAAACCGCAGCCCCGATGCCCGAACCCTTGCCTGACCTCGCTGAGGTATACGGTCAGCCGCAGGCCAGGCGCGCCCTCGAGGTCGCTGCAGCGGGGCGTCACAATCTGCTGATGATGGGTCCGCCCGGCAGCGGCAAGTCGATGCTGGCAAGCCGCTTGCCCGGGATCCTGCCGCCCCTGAGCGAAAACGAGGCCTTGCACAGCGCCGCCATCCGCTCAGTCTCCGGCCAGCCTTTCGACATCTCGAACTGGCAGCAACGTCCCTTTCGCGCCCCGCACCACACCGCCTCCGGCGTCGCCCTGGTCGGCGGCGGCAGCAGCCCAAAACCCGGCGAGATATCCCTGGCACACAACGGCGTGTTGTTTCTCGACGAACTGCCCGAGTTCGATGGCAGGGTCCTGGAGGTACTGCGTGAGCCCCTGGAGACCGGCCGCATACTGATCTCCCGTGCAGCGCGCCAGGCCGAGTTTCCTGCCGATTTTCAGCTGATTGCAGCCATGAATCCCTGCAAGTGCGGTTATGCCAATGACCCGGTGCGTGCCTGTTCGAACTGCAGCCACGAACAGGCCGCGCGCTATCAACGCCGTATCTCCGGTCCGTTGCGGGATCGCATCGATATCCAGATCGAGCTGGCCGGCCTGCCCCACCAGCAAATACTGCTGGGGATGGATGGCGCATCGGAAACCAGCGCGACGGTACGTGCGCGTGTCCTGGCCGCCTGGCAGATACAGCACGATCGCCAGGGCGTCGCAAACGCCCGGCTTGGTCAGGAAGGCATGAAGGCCCATTGCGCCCTGACGAAAAAGAGTCGGGCACTGCTGGCGACGTCGATCGACAAACTCGGACTGTCTGCACGCGCCTTTCACCGCATTCTGCGGGTGGCGCGCACCCTGGCTGATCTCGATGCCAGTGCCACCCTTGCGGACCGTCACCTGACCGAGGCCATCGGCTACCGGCGTCTCGACAGAGCTTAAAGCCCAGAGTCGAGGGTCGGGGTTATAATCCAGCAATTCTGACACCCCGGCCCCCGGCCCGCGGCCCCCGGCCCTCAAATCCCATGCTGCAATTCGACAACGTCTCCCTGCGTCGCGGACCGCGCCTGCTGTTCGAACGCACCAGCTTCCAGATCCATCCAGGGCAGAAGGCTGGCCTCACGGGGGCCAACGGCAGCGGAAAATCCAGCCTGTTTTCTTTGGTGCTGGGGTCGTTGGGCACAGAAGAGGGGACCGTCAAGTATCCGTCCGGTTGGATCATTGCACAGGTGGCACAGGAGAGCCCGGTATCGAAACAGGCCGCCATTGAATTCGTATTGGATGGTGACGAGGGCCTGCGCCGGACGCAGCGCGAATTGTCCACAGCGGAGCATGACGGCGACGGCGAGCGCATCGCCCACCTGCACGGCGAACTGGAACATATCGGCGGCTATCAGGCCAAAAGCCGTGCCGCCAGCCTGATGAGCGGGCTCGGCTTTCAGCCCGGCGATGAAGTGCGGCCATTGTCGGATTTTTCGGGTGGCTGGCGGATGCGGCTCAATCTGGCACGTGCCCTGATGTGCCGATCGGATCTCTTGCTTTTAGACGAACCGACAAACCACCTAGACCTGGATGCCGTGATCTGGCTCGAGTCCTGGCTGAAACAGTATCGCGGGACCTTGCTGCTTATCTCTCACGACCGTGATTTTCTCGACAGCGTGTGCAACCAGATTCTGCATATCGAACAGCAGCGCGCGACCCTCTACAGCGGCAACTACAGTGCCTTCGAGCGGGTGCGCAGCGACCAGCTGGCGAACCAGCAGGCCGCCTTCGAGAAACAACAGCGCGATATCGCGCACATGCACAGCTATGTGGAGCGATTCCGCGCCAAGGCCACGAAGGCCCGCCAGGCACAGAGCAGGATCAAGGCACTCGAGCGGATGGAGCTGATCGCCCCGGCACATGTGGACTCGCCGTTTACCTTCGGTTTCAAGTCGCCACACAAGAATCCGCATCCGCTTTTGAAACTCGAGGAGTGCGCCGCGGGTTATGCCGGCAGCAGGGTCATCGACAAGGTAACACTGGTCCTCAATCCGGGGGATCGCATCGGCCTGCTGGGGCCCAATGGGGCAGGCAAGTCCACGCTGATCAAACTGCTTGCGGGCGAACTCGAACCCCAACTGGGCGAACGCAACGAGGCGCGGCACCTGGCGATCGGCTATTTCGCCCAGCACCAGCTCGAGCAGCTGCAATCGGGGCACAGCCCGGTTGAGCACCTGCAGCAACTGGACCCGCTCGCAAGCGAACAGTCGCTGCGCGACTACATCGGCGGCTTTGGATTTGTCGGCGACAAGGCCCTGGAACCGGTCGCGCCTTTCTCCGGCGGAGAAAAGTCACGCCTGGTCCTCGCGCTGCTGGTCTATCAGCGCCCCAACCTGTTGCTGCTCGATGAACCGACCAATCACCTCGACCTTGAGATGCGCCAGGCACTGGCCACCGCCATGCAGGATTTCGAGGGTGCCATGGTGGTCGTTTCACATGATCGACATCTGTTGCGGCTGACCTGTGATCAGCTGCTGCTGGTCTACAACGGCAGGGTGGAGGAATTTCGTGACGAACTCGATGCCTACCCCGCCTGGTTGACCGCGCATATCCGCTCGAACCGCCCGGAGACGACGCAAAGCGGCAGCACGGACTCCGCCGAGCAACGGCGCGAACGCAAGCGCGGCGAGGCAGAACGCCGCAAGGCCCTGCAACCGCTGAAGAGGGCGCTGGACCAATGCGAGACGCGCCTGCAAAAACTGAACGCACGGCAGGCACAACTTGAGGTGAAACTTGCCGATACAGATCTCTATGCCGAACCACGAAAGAAAGAACTGCAGACTCTGTTGCATGACAAGTCCGCGATCGACCAGGAGCTGGACGAGGCGGAAGGCGCATGGATCGAAGCGGCCGAGGCACTGGAGCAGGCGCAGAACTGAGCCGTTGCAGCGGCCCGATCGATGCGGAGACCGTCCCGGTGTCTAGGATGCTATTCATTCTGCTCGCCGCCCTGCTGATCTGGCAGTTCTTTTTTCGGCATGAGGTCGTGGAACTGGGTCCGGGCGTCCTGGCCGCTGATGGACCGGTTCAGGCAAGCCTCGACTCGGCGGACAGCTTCGAACTGGAAGGCTACCGGATCACACCTTTGGCCGAGTTCAGAATCCGCGCCAAGGTCTTGTCGCGCGAAACCTACAGCATGGGCAATGAATCCGACCTGTCACCCATCGATCTCGCACTGGGCTGGGGCCGCATGTCTGACGAAGAGGTGCTGCAGGACATCGAGATCAGCCAATCGGGGCGCTGGTACCGTTGGCGTGCCCAGAGTTTCCCGATCCCCCGCCGCGAGATCGAAACCCACAGCGCCAATATGCATATCGTCCCGGCCGACGAAAACACCGAAGACCTGATCGGAGATATTCACCAAGGCCAGATCGTCGACCTCAGCGGCTTTCTGGTTCGCGCCGACGCGGACGACGGCTGGCACTGGGTCAGCTCGCTCACCCGGGACGACACCGGCGCAAGGTCGTGTGAGCTTTTCTACGTCAAACGCGTGCGTACCATCTACTGAATCGCCCCTTGGCCCTTGGCCCTTGGCCCGCCAAGCAGGCTAAAGTAACCACATGAACCGTCTTTTCCTCATCGCCTTTCTCCTGCTCCCCCAGGTCCTGGCAGCGAAGCCAACACAGACCGGGCAGCAGGCCATCGACTACCAGGTGGTTACCGAAGGCCTGGAGCACCCCTGGTCGCTGGCCTTTCTGCCCGATGGACGCTTCCTGATCACCGAGCGTCCCGGCAGACTGCGCATGATCGAGTCCGATGGGCGCCTGTTACCGCAGGTGATCGGCGGTCTACCGAAGATCGAGGCCAGCGGCCAGGGCGGCCTGCTCGATGTGGTGCTGCACCCAGACTTCAAAAACAACCGCTGGGTCTATTTCAGCTATAACGAGGCCGGCCGCGGCGGCATGGGCACGGCGGTGGCCCGTGGACGCCTGCAGGGCATGCGCCTGCATGACACCGAGGTGCTGTTCCGTCTGGCGCCAAAATCATCGACTAGCTACCACTTCGGTTCGCGCCTGGTATTCGACCGCCAGGGACACCTGTTCATAACGCTGGGCGACCGCGGCGACCGGCCGCGCGCTCAGGACCTTTCCGATCATGCAGGCTCGGTGATCCGGCTTAACGATGACGGCAGCATCCCGGCTGACAACCCCTTTGTCGGCCTTACCGATGTGCGGCCGGAGATCTACAGCTACGGTCACCGCAATATCCAGGGTGCCACCCTGGATCCGAAAAGCGGCCGGCTCTGGACGCACGAACACGGCCCCCAGGGGGGTGATGAAATCAACCTGCCCGAGGCCGGCATGAATTATGGTTGGCCGGTGATCACCTACGGCGTCAACTATGGCATCGGCACCCGCATCGGAGAAGGCACGGAGAAGCCCGGGATGGCACAGCCGCTGTATTACTGGGACCCGTCGATCGCCCCTTCCGGCATGGCCTTTTATCAGGGTGATGCGTTTCCGGCATGGCGGGAGGACCTGTTCGTCGGTTCGCTCAAGTTCCGGCTGCTGGTGCGCCTGAGGATTCAGGATGGAAAGGTGCTGCATGAAGAGCGCATGCTTAAAGGCGAACTCGGGCGGATCAGGGATGTGCGCCTGGGACCGGACGGTCTGCTCTATCTGTTGACCGATGAGGACGATGGCAGGCTCATCCGCCTGACCCCCGCCCGATAGAGACTCAAGAAATGTTGCGAATAACCCCGAACATCACCCTGCAGGACGAGGAACTGGAATGGCAGGCAATCCGCGCCCAGGGCGCGGGCGGCCAGAACGTCAACAAGGTCTCTACGGCATTCCATCTGCGGTTTGACATCCGGGGCTCGTCGTTACCGGACGAGGTGAAGCAACGCCTGGCCGGTATGCGCGATCAGCGTATCTCCGGTGACGGCATCCTCGTCATCAAGGCACAACGTTTCCGCACCCAGGAAAAGAACCGGGCCGATGCCATCGAGCGGTTGCGCGAGCTCATCGTCAGTGCGACCCGGGTCGAGAAAAAGCGCCGCCCCACCAAGCCGACCCGCGCCTCGCAGCAAAGACGCATGGACAGCAAGACGCGCCGCGGTCAGACCAAACGCCTGCGGCGCTCGCTCGACGATTGATCCAGCCTGCAAATTGCAAGAAGGCGGACGGGTAGATTGAAGTCTGCAGAACCATGGGGATCTTTTAAATAGTTTCAGCTTTCGTTTTCGCAGTTGCGGCTGCAGTTTGTCCTGTTTGGGCTCAGGCCGCGCTGGACTTTGCAGGCAAGCCGAAGCACGTTCGCCGATTCACGTCAGAAAGATACGGCGCAGCGCATCCAGCAATATGGCGATCGAAATGACCCAGAGTGAGGCCCGGAGCATGCCACGATAAGTTTCGACATCGATCTTTTTACGCACCCGCATGCCGACCCACAGGGCAGCCAGGATGAGTGGAAGGCTTATCACCGCGAGGCCGACGACTTCCAGATCGAATGCGCCCTGACTGATAAAACCGATGATCTGGCCGGATTTGCTGGTAATGAAACAGAGGTTGAAGGTCGCCACCATCAGGGGGGCCGGCATCCTCGTATACAGCGCGTAGGCGACGACCATGGGGGCAAAGATATTGACGATCCCGGCGAGCATTCCCAGCAGCAATCCGAACAGCGCCATACCCCAGCCGGGTACTCGTACGATGTGGTCGCTGCGGTGCAGGTGATCACTGATCAGGTATCCGATCATCACAAGCGCGAGCAGGAAACGGAACGGCTCCGGATCGATCTGCAACAAAACCTGGGTGCCGATGAAACTGCCGACGATAGTGAACGCCGGTATCGGCCAATAGTCGCGCAGCGCGGCGCGCCATTGCCTCTCGGACAGGATACTGACCAGATTGACGCTTACCGTCGGCACCAGGGTCAACAGAACAGCCGTGCGCAGATCGAATCCGAACACCAGCAAGGGCGTCGACAACAGCGGAAAACCAAAACCGAATGCGCCATGCACGAAAGCGGACAGCAGGCTGACCAGGATGAAAAAGAGTTCGTGATGCAAGGGTTGCGTCTACTCAGGCGGCACGGGAGAGGATCATCCTGAAGCAGCCGGCGGCAATAGAAAACCCGTTTGCGTGACGGCGATCATGAGCATTCTTCTCGGCCGGGGAGCGGCTTTCGCAATGATGTACAGGCTCAGTCTTTCTTCAGCAGATCCCGGATCCCGCTGACACCCAGATCGCGCAGACGTTGGATATTGCGCTCAGGGATGGACTCGGGCTGCGGATAAGACGTCAATGCAGCCTCCAGGCCATCCTCCCTGATCAGGTGGAACATTGGAAAAGGTGAGCGGTTGGTGAAGTTCGCCGGATCATCGTGCGACACGCCCTCGAAACAGTAGTCGGGATGAAAGCTCGCCAGCTGAATCACGCCATCCAGTCCAGCGTCGGCGACGGCCTGTTCCAGGGTCGACAGGCCATCCAGATAGTCATCGAAATCCGACAGACCCCGCGTAAGGATAAGCAGCGAGGTCTCCTGTTTCTGCGGATCACTCAATACCAGGGTCTCCAGGGTGCGGAGGAATGCCGGATATATCCCCTCGAGCAACACCTCGTCGCAGACCGGGTATGCGATGCGGTCCTTCCGGAAGGGCGCAGCGGCAAAGGGACAAAGGTTCAGCCCGATCACGAATCTTTCCAGCCAATGCCTTGTGACTGCGACGGCCTGGCTCGGGTCAACGTCCGTCAATCCAGCACCTCGACCGGCATACCGTCCGCCAGTTGCCCGACACTGTCGTGGATGAGGTTCTGTCCGAAATAAACCTTGTTTTCACGCTGACGATAGCCCATGAGGGTGCGCAGAGGCTCCTGGCCACGCAGGCCCGTGGCAGGGTCTATGGTCGGAATGATGCAACGCGAGCAGGGTTTGGCGACCCTGAATTCCAGTTCGCCGATTCGGATGCGTCGCCAGTCATCTTCCGCAAAGGCGTCACAGCCGTCTATCACCAGATTGGGGCGGAAACGCAGCATGGGCACAGGCTGCTCGAGACGCCCGTTGAGATCGTCAAGAGAGGCCTGTGAGATCAGAAGAAAAGGAAACCCGTCGGCAAAGCCCACCTGGTCGTGCGGTTGGGCAAAATCCGGATCGACCGCACGCACCGCATCCTGCGCAAAGCACACCAGGCGACAGGGCAGAGCCAGGAACCCGCTCAACCAGACATCTGCATCTGACCCCGCCGACAGTGCCGACACCGAATCACCCCAGACCGTCACGTCGACGCGTTCATCCGTGCACCCGGCAATTACGGCATCCGGCATGCCGGGCGCACACAACCGAAGTTCTCCCCCGTCATCGACCCGCGCACTGATCAGGGACATGCGTGGCTGCTGCCGCTGAGTGAGGAATTTCCCCTGCGCATCCACCACCATCCAGTGGCGATCAAAGCTGAACCCCCGGGCCTGCACCTCCAGCCTCTGAAACTGTTCTCCGCCGAGTGACTTCACCGGATAGCGATAAAGCGCGGCGAGCTTCAGTCCTCCCATTGCATTTTTCCTCAACTTTTTCGGCGACCGGCCGCTGATCTTTCCCGATTCAGGACCAACTGGGACTTGCTATGGAACTCGCCCCCTATCTTCGTCTAATGGTACAGCGCGACGGCTCCGACCTGTATTTCAGTACGGGTACCACGCCGCATGTGAAAATCAATGGTCAGACGGTGGCCATTGGTGAACAGAAGTTGGTGACAGGTGATGTGTCGAAACTTGCCTATTCGGTCATGAGCGACGACCAGATACGGGAATTCGAGGGCACCATGGAGTGCAACCTCGCCATATCAATCGCCTCTCTGGGCCGGTTCAGGGTCAACGTATTCCGCCAGCGCGGCGATGCGGCGATGGTTATCCGCTTCATCAAGGGCCAGATCCCCAGCATCGAAGAGCTCTATCTGCCGCAAACCCTGAAGAAGCTCATCATGGATAAACGCGGCCTTATCCTGGTCGTCGGATCCACCGGCTCGGGAAAATCGACCACCCTCGCCTCGATGATCGACTACCGTAACGAGAATGCGACAGGACATATCCTCTCGATCGAGGATCCGATCGAATTTCTTCACAGCCACAAAAAATCCGTGGTCAATCAGCGCGAGATCGGCCTCGACTCCATGAGCTATGAGAACGCGCTGAAGAACGCGCTGCGCGAGGCCCCGGACGTCATCCTGATCGGTGAGATCCGCGACGCTGCAACCATGCAGCATGCCATCGCCTACGCGGAGACCGGGCACCTGTGTCTGTCGACCCTGCATGCCAACAACGCCAACCAGGCGCTGGACAGGATCGTCAACTTCTTCCCGGACAGCGCCCACAAGCAGATCCTCAACGACCTGTCGCTCAACCTCAAGGCGGTTGTTTCACAGCGCCTGATCCCGACCGTGGACGGCGGCCGACGTGCTGCAATCGAAATGCTGATGCAGTCCAGCTACACCGCAGAACTGATCCAGAAAGGCAAGATCCACGATGTCAAAGAGGCCATGGAACAGGGCGGCGAGCGCGGCATGATGACCTTCGACCAGTCGTTATATGACCTCTTTGTGGAAGGTGCCATCTCGCTCGACAATGCGCTCAATCATGCCGATTCGCGCAACAACCTGGCATTGCGCATCCGCCTCAACGCCCCCAAAAAAACCGAAGACAAGGGTTCGGACCTCAAGAGCGAAGCGCTCGGCTGAGCCGGCTCCGGCCGATGTTGGCCGAGTTATAACCCTCGACCCCTCCTTGGCGACGCAATCGGCGATAATGGCCCATCGTTATCGTCTCGGATGCCGTTGCCGTGAATCCATTCAAAGCCTTCCAGATAGCCCGCCTGCCTGAGATCCGTTTCGGCAGCGGTGTTTTCGATGATCTGCCGGAAGTCCTTTCCCGCTATGGACGGCAGACACTCCTCGTCACTGGCAGTCGCTCGCTGCAACAGTCGCCCCGCTGGCAGCGGCTGATCGATGCACTCGCCAAAGCCGACATCACCTGGCAACAGGTCCGTGTCGAAGGCGAGCCATCGCCTGAACTCGTCGACCAGGCCGTGCGACTGCACAGAGAAACCGCCATCGACGTTGTGGTCGGTATCGGCGGTGGCAGCGTGCTGGATGCAGCAAAGGCGATCGCGGGCCTGCTGCGCACGGGGGGCAGCGTGCTCGACCACCTCGAAGGCGTCGGCCGGGGCCTGCCCTATACCGGACCCACGGTACCCTTCGTGGCCGTGCCGACCACCGCCGGCACCGGCAGCGAGGCCACCAAGAATGCGGTGCTTTCGCGCCCCGGCCCGGATGGATTCAAGAAATCGTTTCGCGACGACAGGCTGATTGCGCGGCTCGCACTGGTCGATCCCAGCCTGCTCGGGAGCTGCCCGAAGGACCTGATCGCCGCGAACGGCATGGATGCCTTCACCCAGCTGCTCGAATCATACGTCTCGCTGCGCGCCAGCCCGTTCACGGACGCGCTTGCATCATCGGCGATGCAGGCCTTCCGTGACGGCTTTTGGCCGGCCTGGGAGGCAGACGACCCGCTGGCACAAAAAGGCTACCAGAAGCTGGCCTATGCCTCGCTATGCTCCGGGATCACCCTCGCACAATGCGGTCTGGGTTCGGTGCACGGCTTGGCCTCTCCGCTGGGTGCGTTCTTCCCGCTACCACATGGCGTCGTATGCGGCACGCTGGTCGCCGCAGCAACGCGCTGTAATATCGATGCACTCCGGCAGCGCGAGCCGGACAGCCCGGCACTGCGCAAGTATGCCGAAGCGGGCATTCTGCTGAGCGGACGCATGTACGCCAGCGAGTCGGCGGCCCAAGACGGATTGGTCGATCTGCTAATGGAATGGACCCGGCGCCTCTCCCTGCCGCGACTGGGAGACTACGGGATGAACGAGGATGATATCGGACGGGTGGTGGCAAACTGCCGGGGCGGCAGCATGCAGACCAACCCCCTGGTACTGACTGACGACGAACTGGCAGCACTGCTGCGCGAACGGCTCTAGTTCGCATCATTTAACTACCAGCGATGCGGCCGGTACGGATAGGGGCGCCACGGCCACCAGGGATCGTAAAAGGGGTCCTGGACCCATATGGCCTGTGGCGGCGGCTCGAATTTTGGCCACAGGTGAAAAACTTCCACGTTCACCACCGGATAGAGATAGGGGAATTCACCGACCGGCCGGGTGACCGCCTCATCCAGTCGGCCACGCACGGTGATGCGTTTCTCCGGCCGGTACTCGGCGGGGTCGAGAAACCCCCGCACTCTCGCAATGAAGCGCACACCATCACCGCCATCCGTTCGTGGTTCACCGTCATTGAAAAGCGCGCGACCGAAGATCTCCAGCTCGGTCGAATCCACCCCGTTGCGCAACCCCAGGATCTCGCCACCCCAGCGAACTTCCTGGCCGAGATAGCGCCCCGGCTCAGACTGCACCTGGCCTTGCGGCGGTGCGTTTGGAATCTGTTGCCGCAGCTCCATCGGTACCTTGCTGGCACAGGCTGTAAGCAGGCTGCAAAAGAGGCCAACGATACCCAGGCGTCGATAAAGCTTTGCCGACATCAAACCTCTCTCGTCTTTTTTCTCTGCAGAGTCGGTGGACGGCCCGGTAGTTCCGCTGGTAGTAACGCGGTTTCTAAAGAAGTCTGTCACACAAGCGCTGCCTATTACGGTTAGAATTCGCGGTCAAAGAAAAGGTAACACGACATGGCCGACAAGAGCCTGCATTGCTGGGTGTACCGGAGCCCACGCAAACAGGAGATGTATCTCTACCTCGCCGATGAGGATGCATTTGACAAGGTCCCGCAAGCCCTGCTTGAGCGCTTCGGTGAACCGATACTTGTGATTGAGCTCGAACTCAGCCCCGAACGCCAGCTCGCGCGCGAAGATGTGAACAAGGTCATCGCCAACCTGTATGACCAGGGCTTCTATCTGCAGATGCCACCGCAACTTCAGCCGGAGCTTTACCACGGCAATCTGGACTGAGCTCCGTGTAACAGCACCCGAGAATCCCTGCAATGCGCGAACTGTTTCTGCTGACCATCAACGGCGACGACCATCCGGGCGTGACCGCCGCATTCACCGGGACCCTGAGCCAGCATGGCGTCAACGTCCTCGACATCGGCCAGGCGGTTATCCACGACCGCCTCAATCTGGGCCTGCTGATCGAGATACCCGATGCCTCCGATTCGGGCGTGGTAATGAAGGAACTGCTTTTTCTCGCCCACGGACGCAAACTCGAGATCAATTTTGCCCCGATCGCTGAAGACGACTATGAAAAATGGGTGCGCAGCCAGGGGCGCCCGCGATTCATCGTCACCCTTCTGGGCCGCAAACTGAGCGCCGCAAACATCAGCCATGTCGCCGAGGTTGTTTCCCGGCACGGCCTCAATATCGATGCCATCAGCCGGCTCTCCGGTCGCTTCTCACTGCGCGAAGACAATCCTCGTCGGCGCGCCTGTGTGGAGTTTTCGATCCGTGGTGTGGTGGAGGACATCGAACAGCTGCGCCATGACCTGCTCGCGATCACGCGCGATGACGAGGTTGATGTTGCCTTCCAGGCCGACGATATCTACCGCCGTAACCGCAGACTCATCGTGTTCGACATGGACTCGACCCTGATCCAGTGCGAGGTGATCGACGAGCTGGCCAGGGCCGCAGGAGCCGGCGATCAGGTGGCCGCCATTACAGAGGCCGCAATGCGCGGAGAGATCCCGTTCAACGAGAGTTTTGAGCGGCGTCTGGCCACGCTCGCAGGACTGGATGAATCGGTTCTCGCCGAGATAGCAGACGCATTGCCGATCACGGAGGGTGCCGAACGCCTGATTTCAAATCTGAAACGCCTCGGATACCGGGTCGGAATCCTGTCCGGCGGCTTCGACTATTTTGCGAATCATCTCAGGCAGCGTTTCGGGCTCGATTGTGTTTCCGCCAATGAACTCGATATCCTGGACGGCAAACTCACCGGGCGGGTGAAAGGCGAGATCGTCAATGGCGAAAAGAAGGCCGAGCTGTTGCGAACCATGGCCGGCGAACTGGGCATCGACATGCGCCAGACGATCGCGGTCGGCGATGGCGCCAACGACCTGCCAATGCTCTCCATCGCTGGCCTGGGTGTCGCGTTCCACGCCAAACCGCTGGTAAAGGAAAACGCCCGGCACGCCATCTCCACCCTGGGTCTGGACGGCATCCTGTATCTCCTGGGCGTCAGGGACCGCGAGGCAAACGGATGAAGATACCGCTCGGCATACTGGCGATCGTCGCCATCGCCCTGATCGCTTTCCTGCTGTTTGCACCGCCCCCCGGGCCGAATGCTCTGAAGCCGCGGACCGACCTGCCCTGGCAGGTTTCGGTCAATCCGGACGGCAGCAGCCGGGTATTCGATATCGAACTCGGCAGCGCGACCCTCGAAGACGCCATGACGAAGTTCGGTGGCCTCGAGGGGCTGGCGGTCTTTGAACATAATGACGGCCCTATGGTGCTCGAGGCCTACTTCGGCAATGTTCAGTTCGGCCCGCTAAAGGCCAAGGTGATCACGGGACTTGAGGCCCGTGACCAGGAACTCGAAGACATGCGCGCACGGGCTATCAACCGCGAGGGCACGCCCAGTGGCGACTGGAAGTATCCCCTGAACGACGCATTGAAGATGCATGCGCAGCGGCGCGTCAGCCTCATCACCTACCTGCCCGGCACGCGCAAGCTGGATGCGGAATTCTTCCGTGATCGATTCGGCGAACCCGCGGCCTGGCTGCAGGAAACAGAGACGGCCGTGAGCTGGTTTTATCCCGAGGTGGGCCTCTCGGTGCTGATCGACGACGAGGCGCGTGAGGTGCTCGAGTATCAACCGCCGCGTGATTTCATGATGCCGCAGGGTGTCACCCTGAACCCCGCGCTATAAATTAACCAGCGCTTACCAGGGCGTCCATCCGGGCCTTGGCCTGATCCCAGTCTTCACCCCTGTTGCGCCCTTCGGCCATCAGCTCCATCAGTCGGTATGCGAGCTGGCCGGTATGCGAGCTGGCGCTGGGCGCCTGAGAGATCCCGCAGCTTGACCAGCTTGTACAGATAGCCTGCCTGCTCGAACTCGAGGGTCGATACCAGGGCATACAGTGTCAGGGCGGCGGCTGAATGCGGGGCCGCGGCGATCTCGCCGACCAGTGCCTCCAGGTCGGCGTTCAACCAAGAAGACGTTTGATCTGACAGGCGACGGCGAAACTTCCCTTTTCACCACCAGCCGGCATGCAACGCACCACCTTCACCTCAGCCACCATCGGGGGCGTGATATCGTTCACCGGCTTTATCTCGATTTTCATTTCCGAATCCGCCACGATTTCGCGGTCGATCCACATCAGTAACCCGCCACCACTCAGATTCTTGACGATGGCCCCGCCACCTTCGCCGCCAACAATCTGGAAACTTGCCGGACATTCAATGGCCATGCGTGGATAGTTGCGTTTTTCGTTGTAATCCTGCATGTGCTCTCCTCTGCTCTCTGATGAGGGCATGATCGCGTCTACAGACAACCAGACGCACCCCCGATTCACTCTCGCCACGAATCCAGCAGACCAAGGCATTCAGCATTCAATGCCTTGGCCCTTTCTGCGGTATCCGCCTCGGTGTAACAGCGCAACTCGGGCGCGTTGCCCGAGGGACGCAGGTGCAGCACTTCGCCACTGGCGAAGGTTATGCGGAGCCCGTCGGTCAGATCCGTATGTTCAACGGGCCCCAACATCGGAAACTGTTCGACAATAGCATTTTCGTCCGCGGCCAGGCGCCCAATACGCCGTGCGCTCAATTCGGTCGCAAAATTCGTCAGCCGGTCACTGGCAGTGAAACGCGCCGGCAACAAAGTGCCAAGCTGAGATACCGGCACCCCATGACGCTTGGCCAACAGCAGCACCGCCAGCGCGACAACGACGGCATCGCGGGTCGGCAGGGCGCTCATGTGGCGTCCCTCGATCTCGGTTGCCGTCATGGTAAGGAAGCCACCGTTGGCTTCATAACCGACGACGGAGCCTGCACCCTCGTCCAATGCCCGCTGCATGCCCTCGATCACGTATGGCGAGCCGATACGTGTGCGCACGACTCTCGGAAACCAGCCGGATTTTTCCAATGCGGTGTTGCTGCTCACCGGAGTTACAACGGCCTCGGCATCGAGAAAACGGGCGGTCATAATGCCAGCCACGTCACCGCGCAACCAATTACCATGCTCATCCCCGACAAGAGGCCGGTCACCATCGCCGTCGGTCGAGACCAGCAGATCGAAGTGCTCGGCCGCAGCCCAGGCCTTTGCCAGCGCTATATCCTCCGAGCGCACGGCCTCGGTATCGACAGGAACGAACCTTTCCGAGTGTCCCCGGGGTACCACTTCGGCGCCCAGGCCGGCGAAGATCTCGCCCAGTGCGCCGGCCGCGACACTCGAATGCTCGTACAACAGCACCCGGCTGCCGGCCAGACAACCGGAAGGAAAGGCATCGAGGTAGCGGGCCAGATAGCGACGGTAGGCGGCGCCATCGACCGGTGGCGCGGAATCCGGTTCGAGAAAACCACCGTTGTCGCCGAACAGGCCGTCCGGCGTGCTGACCACCTGTTCGCGAATCCCCGCCTCGTCAACCTTCAACACCTCACCCGCGGGCATGTTGAACTTGATACCGTTGCGGTCATCCGGAATATGGCTGCCGGTAACCATCAGACTGGGGATTCCCTCACCGATTCCATAGCAGACCAGCGCCGGGCTCGCGATGTTGCCGCAGTTCACCGCCCGATAGCCAAGATCGGTGATTGCAGCGGCGGCTGCGGCCATGATGCGCGGACTGCTGGGACGCAAATCCCCGGCCAGTGCGACCGCACCACCCGGACGAATCGCTGCGCCCTGCTGCAGATATTGCAGAAAGCCGAGCGTATAGAGATAGCAGACCCGGTCGGTCATGGCACCCACCAGACCGCGGGCACCACTGGTTCCAAAACCGACACCACTGACAGCCATGAGATCTGCAATGGCTGTTTTGTCCGACACTTCGCTCATCCTCTGCTCATCTGCGTTTAACGGCTGGAACCCCGCTTTTACCTCAGCATGGTGCGCCTTGCCACTTTTCAGTCGAACTGCCGGCTCAGGTAAAGCCCACCCCAGAAGTGCTCATCGGGGGCGTCGTCGAGCCGGGTGTCGCCTGCTTTGGCATTGATCGACAACGTGAGCTGGAAATCCGACCAGCTCCGCGTCACCCCGACACCCGCCTCCCACACCAGTCTGCGCATGTCATCGTGGTCCACCGTCACGGTGCTGTCGCGAAACTGCCCCTGCAGCAGCGCATCGTAGGCCACACCGCGCAGCCGACCGGCGGCCCAGACATACAGTTCGTCGCCCTTCATTGCCGGGACAAAGTTGCCGCGGTTGATCGGGTCATACGGGATGCTCCAGAAAGGACTGTTCAAGTCTCCGAGGCGGCCACTAAAGCCGATACTGGCGTTGGTCTGGAAACCGAGACTCAGATCCCAGGAATGCGCCAGATCCCAGTTGCGGCCATGGGCAAAGCGGCGCGAATCGGCCAGTCGCAGGCGTATCGTAGGCTCACCGCCATCCGAGATCTGATAGCGCCAGCCTTCTGGATCCACAGGTTCAGATTCACCGCTGACGTCGCGGTACCACTGATGAAGAGTCGTCTGCACCTGCTCTGCGACATTCAACCCCAGGGCACCCACCATGATTTCAACGCCGAGGGCGCGCGTGTCATCGGCAACCACCTGCTTGTTCGCGAGGTACAGTAGCGAAGCGTAGGGTCGGTCGTCGAAAATCGGCTCCGGGTTGCCGATGTCGTCGGGAGTGTAGGTCACCGCACCAAGCAGAAAGCTCCGATAGACACGGCCGCAGCGCCGGTCGAAACCGACCACCGGATCAAGCCACTCCAGCAGCCCCCCCATCAGGTAGAGAGGCCCCTGGTCCTGGAAGACCTCCACACCGATACCCATGGTGTAATCGCGGTCGTCGTTTGCGCCCGGAACGAACATATCCTGGTCGAAATAAACACCCACACCGATGTCCGATTGATCAGCCTTCGAAAGGCAGGGGTCCGCGACGGCCGACTGTGCGATCAATAACAGGATGGCAAAGGAACGCGCAACCACGCTGACCTCTCGATAGTGAAACCGCCTGCGACTATACCCCGGACCTCGCCAGGCGGGCCGCCAATCGCTCGCCTTGCCAACTGGTTCAAGAAGGCGAGAAAAATGCGCATCGTCCCCGTGAGTCCGACCGCAACCAGGGTGATGTTGCTGGGGGCGGGCGAACTGGGCAAGGAAGTGATCACAGCGTCGCAGCGGCCGGGAATTGAGATATTAACCCGGCCACCCGATATACCAATGCGCCCGGGCATCAGGTGGCGCACCGCAGCCACGCAATCGACATGACCGAAGCCGCGAGAAGCAAAGCCCGCCAGATCGACGCACTGGAACGGCCACACCCTCAAGATTGACGCGAAATTTCGCTCTTACACGATATTTCGCGCCAAAAGGATTTCATGAGTCCGCCAGACAGTCCATCTCCGAACTTAAGATCCCAGTAATGTGATCCATCTCACATTTTTGACCATCCGAAGACCAATCCAGGTACCGGTCTCCAGAACCGGCCTGAGGCGCCATTCGGACAATATCCCTAGCGATTGACAACGATGAAGTTCGATTTTCAGAGATTCCGTCTTTTAGCGTAAATTGGCTGCAATTAATCTTCTTTTTGCAACAAAATTCGCCGTCGGCAGAGCGCTCAAAAGGCCGGTATTCGGCGCTTTTCCGCCCCCTACCGGGCCGAGCGGAATCGCAATCCGATGCGGGGCGTGGCACGGTTTTCGGGTGCCTGTACCCAATCCTCGTTCAGCGGCATCCGGGGGGCGGCCCGGCGTCGGCGCAACTTTCGCACGAGATATCGCGTCGTGAGCGTTGCTGCGCGATATTTCGCGCCGAATATCCGCGTATAGACCTTAAATGTCCATTAGAAAGAAATGTTACTCATTGTTTTATATACGTTTTTATATCTGGCACACAGCTTGCTGATCTTTAATCGCCGAAAACAGCACTCCCTTAGTTGCAACGACGTAGAAGGAATCTCAAAAAGGTGGATGATATGCACGCTTCTTACTCAACAGCCGCAGCAAACCAGCCGGACGATCGGGCTGGAACTCTGTTAAGTGTGGCGGGCCTGGTTGCCTGGCTCTCTGCCATGATGCTGGCGATTGCGGGTCCCTTGCTTGGCGTGGACGTGCCGCCGCTCCTGATCGTGGGAATGGTCATTTTTTCCGGTGCCTTTTCAGTCCTCTCGCTGCCCAAGCTGATCGGGCTTGGCAGACACGGGGAAGATGCCTAGGGCAGGCGCCGTGTAATTAGGGTAACGAGGCAATTTCGAAAGTTCGTGTTCTCCGAGTAAAAAAACGACGAATCCCGTCTTCCAGACGGACTACGGCCCCCGCATTCCACGGGGGTTTTTTTTGCCTTGTTGTACCATTGGGCGCCCCGGCAATGTGCTATCAGGATGTTTACTGTGCACCTCACCATTCGGAGCAAACTGATCCTTTTCACCGTCCTGCCGGTGGTCGCGGTTTTCTCCGTGCTATTCTGGCTCGGCGTATCGCATGTTCGGGAGCACCTGAGCTCAAACGCACGAAGCTGGCTGGTGGAACACGCCCATCTCCAG
>Ga0265303_10000085_pt1 | contig 40033 bp, 33 predicted proteins | sample Helome_2_FD_192494 | JGI IMG/M metagenome (GOLD analysis project Ga0265303, IMG submission 192494) | Marine sediment microbial communities from subtidal zone of North Sea - Hel_20160317 (Illumina Assembly) | ecosystem: Environmental > Aquatic > Marine > Subtidal zone > Sediment ... | reverse complement strand
ACGATGGTTACGCGGCAACGATAACCGTTGCCTACATGATCACCAACAACATTGGTCTCGAGCTGTTGGCTTCCACCCCCTTCAATCATGATATTGATCTGGATGGCGCTGGAACCGTCGGCGAGACCGACCAGTTGCCGCCGACGCTGTCGGCCCAGTGGCACTTCAACGCAATCGGGCGCGTGCAGCCTTACGTGGGTGTGGGCGTCAACTGGACGCTCTTCTTCAACGAAGACACGAAAGGCGCGTTGAATGGTACGACTTTGAATCTTGACGATTCCATCGGTCTTGCGGGGCAGGTTGGCTTCGACTGGCACTTCGGCAACAACTGGCTGGCCAACATCGATGTCCGCTACCTTTCTATCGAGACGGATGCGGAACTCGGTGGTCAGGACATTGGGGGCCCTGGTGTCGGACAACTCAAGATAGATGACGTGGAAATCGATCCCTGGGTCTTCTCCCTTAACTTTGGCTACAACTTCTGATTGTTGTTATTCAGCACCCCGGTCGCGCCGTTCCGAGTTTCGTCGGAGCGACGTGACCGGCCGGTGCTAGACTTGCTTTCCACTGCTAGATCCATTACCGAAGGTTGACATCGCGGGGGTTCTCGATGGCTGTCTCCCAAACTTATAACGATGGTGTCGTCCGGCAATTTGCCGTGATGACCGTAGTCTGGGGCATTGTCGGCATGCTGGTCGGTGTGATCATTGCCGCCCAGCTGATGTGGCCGGCGTTGAACTTCGACGTACCGTGGCTGAGCTTTGGCCGCCTGCGGCCGCTGCATACCAATGCAGTGATTTTCGCCTTCGGTGGCAGCGCGCTGATGGCAACCTCGCTGTACGTCGTGCAACGCACCTGCCACGTGCGCCTGTTTGCCGGGCCGCTGGCGTCATTCGTTTTCTGGGGCTGGCAGGTGGTGATCCTGCTGGCGGCCATTACGCTGCCGCTGGGCCTGACCCAGGGCAAGGAATACGCGGAGCTGATCTGGCCGATAGACCTGCTGATAGCCGTGGTCTGGGTTGCCTACGGCATCGTCTTTTTCGGCACCATCGCGATTCGCCGCGTGAAACACATCTACGTCGCGAACTGGTTTTACGGCGCCTTTATCATCACGGTTGCGCTGTTGCACATCGTGAATTCACTCGCGATGCCCGTGGATCTGTTCCTGTCATACCCGATCTACGCCGGGGTCGTGGACGGCATGGTCCAGTGGTGGTATGGCCACAACGCGGTGGGCTTTTTCCTCACCGCCGGCTTCCTGGGCATGATGTATTACTTCGTGCCGAAGCAGGCCGGCCGGCCGGTGTATTCCTACCGGTTGTCCGTGGTGCATTTCTGGGCCCTGATTTCCATCTACATGTGGGCCGGGCCGCACCACCTGCATTACACGACGCTGCCGGACTGGGCGCAGTCTCTCGGCATGGCGTTCTCGGTGCTGCTGCTGGCGCCGTCCTGGGGCGGCATGATCAACGGCATCATGACGCTGTCCGGGGCGTGGCATAAGTTACGCACTGATCCGATCCTGAAGTTCATGATCGTCTCATTGTCCTTCTATGGCATGTCCACCTTCGAAGGCCCGATGATGTCGATCAAGACGGTGAACGCGCTGTCGCACTACACGGACTGGACCATTGGCCACGTGCATTCCGGCGCGCTGGGCTGGGTGGCGATGATTTCCATTGGCTGCCTGTACAACCTGATCCCGCGGGTGTTTGGCCGGGAAAAGATGTACAGCGAAAAACTCATCGACCTGCATTTCTGGACGTCGACCATCGGCGTGGTGCTGTACATCGCGTCCATGTGGATTGCAGGTGTCATGCAGGGCCTGATGTGGCGCGCGGTGAACGACGACGGCACGCTGACGTACTCCTTCATCGAGAGCCTTGAAGCCACTTATCCCTACTATGCAGTGCGGCTGCTTGGTGGCCTGGTGTTCTTTGTGGGCACGCTGATCATGGCCTACAACGTCTGGAAGACGATTGCGGAGGGCGAAAGGAACGCCCTGACCCCCGTGATCGAGCCGGCTTAAGGGGACGGAACGATGATCAATCACGACACGATTGAGAGAAAAGTGGGGCTACTCGGCGTGCTGGTGGCCATCACCGTCAGCATCGGGGGCCTGGCGGAGATCATTCCGCTGATGATGGACCCGCAGGCCACGGAGGCCGCGCCGGGTGTGGAGCCCTATGCGCCCCTGGCACTGGAGGGTCGGGACATTTATGTCCGTGAGGGCTGCTATCTCTGCCACTCGCAGATGATTCGTCCGTTCCGCGCCGAAACGGAACGCTACGGGCCTTATTCGCTGGCCGGGGAAACCGTCTACGACCACCCCTTCCAGTTCGGGTCCAAGCGCACCGGCCCGGACCTCGCGCGTGTTGGCGGACGCTACACGGACGAATGGCATCGCTTGCACCTGTTGAATCCGCGCGACCTGGTGCCAGAGTCAAATATGCCCGGCTTCCCGTGGCTGGATGAGACCGAGATCGATGCGGCTCGCACGCCAGGCAAGATGCGCGCACTGCAGATTGTTGGTGTGCCGTATACGGACGAGCAGATTAGCGCGTCGACTAGCGCTGTGGAGGGTGCAACGGAGATGGAAGCGCTGATCGCTTATCTCCAGGGCCTCGGTACGGCAGTCACGGGGCGGTAGCCGATGGACGCGGGCACCTGGCGCGGCATTTTCACGGTATTGATGCTGCTGCTGTTTGTGGCGGTCTGTATCTGGGCCTTCAGCGCCCGGCGCAATGCGGACTTCGACGAAGCCTCCCGGTTGCCGCTGGACGAAGATGATCAGGACCGGCCGTCGGCTTGATGCCGGCATGCGCGGTTACGGAGCGAGTTAAATGAGTGCATTCTGGAGTTGGTTTGTTATCGTGCTGGTCGCTGCGCAGGTCATCGGCGCTCTGTGGCTGTTGATGATCTTCACCACGACCAAGGTGCCGGGTGAGGGGGCCACCACGGGCCATACCTGGGATGGCGACCTCGAGGAAGGCAATAATCCGCTGCCGCGCTGGTGGCTGATACTGTTCTGGTTGACCGCTTTCTGGACTGTTGTCTACCTGGTCATCTATCCCGGATTAGGGAAGTTCGAAGGGATCACGGGTTGGTCTCAAACGGGCCAGTACGAAGCTGAGGTTGCTGCTGCCGAGGAGCGCTACGGTGATGTATTCGCGGCGTTTGCCGGTATGCCTCTCGACGACATGGCGCGCGAGCCCGGCGCCGTCCGCCTCGGGCGTAATCTCTACCTGAACAACTGCGCCACGTGCCACGGCTCCGACGCCCGCGGTGCAACGGGCTTCCCGAACTTGACGGACGATAGCTGGCAGTACGGTGGTACGCCTGAGGCGATTCAGTACACCATTACGAACGGGCGAATCGGCGTGATGCCTGCGCTGGGCGCGGCCCTGGGCGACGAGGGCACCGATGCGGTGGTCCAGTACGTCCTGAGCCTGTCCGGCAACAGTACGGCGGGTGCAGATACGTTGGGCACGGGCCAGCAGAAATACATGCAGTACTGTGTCGCCTGCCACGGGCCCACGGGACAGGGCATGCAGGCCCTCGGTGCGCCAAGCTTGACCGACGGGTACTGGTTGCATGGTGGTTCGGCGGCAGATATCCGCGCCATCATTATGAATGGCCGCCAGAACCAGATGCCTGCACAAAAGAATCTGCTCAGCGAAGACCGGATCCGCGTGCTCGGCGCCTACGTGCTGAGCCTCGGCGCGGAGTAGCGTGGTGGCCGGGGACGGGGACGTCGGACCCGGGCGCCCTGAACCCGAACTGCGGGCGCAACGTGCCTGGAGCGGCAGGGCGCAAGCCATCGCCGCGGTGCTGTGGCCTTCTTTCCTGGTGGCCGCCATGGCGACCATGCTGTTCTTTGCATTCGTCGACCCGGCTGATCTGCAGGATGCGATGAGTTTGCCGTTGGCAAACACGAGGATGGCCGGTTACGCGATCGGCTTTTTCTTCTTCTGGTTAATTACAGGAATTGCCAGCGCGTTGTCGGTGTACCTGTTGCGAACCGCGCGGCGCAACCCGAGAAATCGCAACAACGGGAAAGGATGACCCGCTATGGACGAGACCGCCCCACAGGGTGCCTCGCTCTACGCAAAAGAAGAAAGAATCCACGCACGGGAAGTGCAGGGAAGCTTTCAGCGGTTGCGCAAGAGTGCCGCCTGGACACTGCTCGGTATCTATTACCTGCTGCCCTGGCTGACCTGGGACGGGCGCCAGGCGGTGCTCTTCGACCTGCCGGCGCGCAAGTTCTACATCTTCGGCATGACCCTGTGGCCCCAGGACTTCTATTTGTTGTCGTGGTTACTGATCATGGCGGCGCTGGCCCTGTTCCTGTCGACGTCCGTTGCCGGCCGGGTCTGGTGCGGATACGCCTGCCCACAGACGGTCTGGACGGAGGCCTTCGTGTGGTTGCAGCGCATAACGGAAGGTAACTTCTCCCAGCGCCGCAAACTCGACAAGGCGCCATGGGGTGTGGAAAAGCTGGTGCGCAAAGGTGCCAAGCAAGTCCTGTGGGTGTCATTCGCGGCCTGGACCGGTTTCACGTTTGTCGGCTTTTTCTCGCCCATTCAGGAGCTGGGAATGCGCGTCGCAGCTTTCGAGCTGGGGCCCTGGGAAACTTTCTGGATCTGCTTCTACAGCCTGGCTACGTACGGTAACGCTGGTCATTTGCGCGAGCAGGTCTGCAAGTACATGTGTCCGTACGCGCGTTTCCAGAGCGCGATGTTCGATCGCAACACGCTGATTGTTTCCTACGATCCCCGGCGGGGTGAGCCTCGCGGCAGCCGCAAGCGCAACGCGGACCCGGCCAGGCTGGGGCTTGGCGATTGCGTGGACTGCAATATCTGCGTCCAGGTCTGTCCCACCGGGATCGACATACGGGAGGGCCTCCAGTACGAATGCATCACCTGCGCGGCGTGCATCGACGGCTGCAATTCGGTCATGGACAAGATGGGATACCCACGCGGACTTATCCGGTACACGACGCAAAACGCGCTGGAGGGCGGGGAGAGTCGGGTTTTCCGTCCTCGCACGCTGATCTACAGTGGTTTGCTGACGGTGCTCTTCGGAGTCTTTTTGTTCGCCTTGTTCAATCGCAGCCCGCTCACACTGGATGTGATTCGCGACCGCAATGCAATTTATCGGGAGATTTCCGAAGGGCGTATAGAGAACGTCTATACGCTGAAACTGCTGAACAAGTCCGACGTGCCGCATGATATTGCGCTGAGCATTGACGGTTTGCCCGGGGTGTCGCTGGAAACCGACCCGCCCGATGTGCGCATAGCGGCTGGCAGCATGAGCAGCGTAATCGCCAGGGTCCGTGTACCGCGTGATGCGGCCGGGCCCGGCGGCCATGACGTGGTGTTTCGCGCCGCGAGGGGAGGCGACAAGCCTGCCGAGGTCGCGCGCGAGTCGCGTTTCATGTTGCCACTGGACTAACCTGTTCGCCATGAGCCCCACGGCCGACAATGTGAATGCGCCCTGGTACCGGCACCTGTGGGTCTGGCTGGTCATGATTCCGCCTGCCTCTGCCGTGGTGGCCGGTTTCATCACCGCATGGCTGGCGGGCGGCCCGCCGGCGCTGGTCGTTGACGACTACAGCGAAATCTCCCTGGCCACGGAGCAGCGCCAGAGTCGCGACCGGCTGGCCTCGGAGCTGGGTCTGACCGCGCAACTGAAGCTGCCGGACACATCGACAGAGCTTGCGGAGGTCCAGGTGGGACTCGATGCTACACGGCCAGGGTTTGAGCCACCCCGGCAAATTCAGCTGCAGCTGATTCACCCCACGCGGGAAGGGCTGGACCAGGCCGTCACGCTGCAGCAAAGCGGTGCGGTGTATCGCGGGTCGCTGAACCGTCCCGGCTCGCGCGTGTACGTGCAGCTGGAAGACCTCGACGGCCAGTGGCGACTGGTGGGTGAACTCCCTGACCGCGCTACCTCGCTGGAGCTTGCGGCCAAGAGTGCGCCATGAACGACGCACATTGCTTTCATTGCGGCCAGCGCTTGCCGGCGGCCAACGGGAAGACAGTGCGGGTCGCCGGCAAAAGGCGTTCGGTTTGCAGCGCAGACTGCGAACGCACGGCTGCGCTTATCGAGGCCCGGGGCCTCACAGAGTTCTATCGCTTTCGCACCGGGCCGACGGGAGCCGGCAACGTCAGTGACACCGGACTGGACCGTTGGCGGGCCTATGACCGCGAGGCCCTGCAGCGGGAATTCGTGGCGGCAGACGCCGACGGCAGCCGGCGTGCCCAGTTGCTGGTGCAGGGGGTGCGCTGTGCCGCGTGCAGCTGGCTGATCGAGAACGCGCTGGGCAGTCTGCCGGGCATGCGGTCGCTGCGCGTCGATCCGGTTTCCACACGCGCCACCCTGCACTGGGATCCCGCGCAGCTGAAGCTGAGCGAAATCCTCACGCAACTCGCCTCCCTGGGCTACACACCCATTCCCTATACGGAAGAAGCGGGTGACAAGGCTGCCCGGCTGGAGCAGCGCGCTGCGCTGAAGCGGCTCATCGTCGCCGGGCTCGGCATGATGCAGGTGATGAGCTTTGCGGTGGCGCTGTACTTCGGCGCCTGGCGCGAGCCGCAGATCGAGAGTTTTCTACGGCTGGTCAGTCTGCTGGTCGCAACGCCCGTGGTCTTCTATGCCGGCGCGCCGTTTTTCCGCGGTGCGTGGCACCGGTTGCGCGCCCGCGCCCTGGGGATGGACGTGCCGGTGGCCGTCGCGGTAGGCGGCGCGTGGGCAGCCAGTGTCTGGCACACGCTGATCGGTGCCGGCGAGGTGTACTTCGATTCGGCCACGATGTTTGTGTTTTTTCTGTCCGCTGCCCGTTACCTGGAGATGACGGGCCGCCATCGAGCCCTCAGTCTCACTGGTGCCCTGGCGCACCATTTGCCGCGAGTGGCGACCCGGCTGGTAGCCGGCCGGCCGCAGGCGGTCGGCACGATGGAACTGCAGGCGGGTGACCGGGTCCTGGTGGCGCCCGGTGCCGTCGTACCCGCGGACGGCGTGCTGGCCTCCGCCAGCGCCCTGCTGGATGAATCGCTGCTCACCGGCGAATCTCGGGCGGTAAGAAAGAATTCCGGTGAGCCCGTGGTGGCCGGCAGCCTGAACCAGGAGCAGGGGCTCGAATTCACCGTGACCAGGATCGGGGCCGAAACCCTGATGTCGCAAATCACGCGGCTGGTGGGTGATGCCGGCGAGCGCAAACCGCGGCTGGTGGAACTGGCGGACGGCATTGCGTCGTGGTTCATAGGCACCGTGCTATTGCTGGCAACGCTGGTGGGCTATGCCTGGTGGCAGCTGCAGCCCGACCGCGCGTTTGAAGTGGTGCTGTCGGTGCTGGTGGTGACCTGTCCGTGTGCGCTCGCGCTTGCCACACCGGCTGCATTTACCGTCGCCACCGCGGCGCTGGCGCGCCGGGGTTTCATGGTGCGGCATCGCGGTGCGTTGCAGGCCCTGAGTCGTGTGTCGGACCTTGTTTTCGACAAGACCGGCACGCTGACGCACGGCGCAACCAGCATTGTGTCCGTCGAGTCCTGCGGTTCGGCATCTGCCGCCGACCCGCTGGCGATAGCGGCGGCACTGGAGTCCCGCTCGGAGCACCCCCTGGCACGCGCGTTTCCCGCACCGGATTCCGCGCTGAGTGTCGATGCGGTTGCGGCCGTGCCGTCGGCGGGGCTGCAGGGCAGGGTGAACGGGCGACTCTACCGAATTGGTACGCGGCGCTTCGCCGCGGAACTGGGCAGTGCCGGCGATGTGTCAGGGAGCCGGTCGTCAGCCGCTGACCGGCTGATCTTCCTGGGGGATGAGAACGGTCTTGTGGCCCGCTTTAAGGTTGAGGAGCGGCCGCGGACGGGAGCGGCCGAGGTGCTGGCGGCACTGGCGGGAAGGGGGCTGCGCCTGCACATTTTCAGTGGCGACCAGCCCGGCCCCGTCGAGGCCCTCGCCGAACAGCTTGGTATCAGCCGCTGGCGCGCGGAGCTGCGGCCGCAGGACAAGCTGGCGGAAGCCAAATCCCTGCAGGCTGACGGTCGCGTGGTCGCGATGGTCGGAGACGGCATCAACGATTCGCCAGTCCTGGCCGGCGCAGACGTATCTGTTGCGATGGGCGAAGGCACGACGCTCGCCCAGCATTCTGCCGATTGCGTGCTGATGAGCGAGAGCCTGGAGCCCCTGCTCATCGCCGTGCAGGTGGCCCGGCGGACTATGCGTGTCGTTCGTCAAAACCTGGTGTGGGCGGCCGGGTACAACCTGGTGGCCCTGCCGCTGGCCGCCGCCGGCTTGCTCGCGCCGTGGATGGCGGCTATCGGGATGTCGGCCAGTTCACTGCTGGTTACCGGCAATGCGCTGCGCCTGGCCAGGGCGGCGGCCGTTCGCCGGCCTGTGCAGCCTGCCAGGGCGGCGCCCGACACGGCAACGCCGGCGGCCAAACCCTGCTGCAAAGGCGCGGCCGGGGCCGCGTCATGACCATCATCTATGTCTTGATACCGCTGGGCCTGTTGCTGCTGGCGGCCGCCGTCTGGGCCTTCTTCTGGGCGGTACGCAATGGCCAGTTCGACGACCTGGAAACGCCGGCCTGGCGCATCCTGATGGATGACGACCGCAAGCCACCCCCCGAGGCCTGAGCCGCCGCCCGCGCAGACAGCCGGGCGCCATCGGGCAGGCGGATCGCCACCGCGCGGCCCAGCGCGTTTGTAATCGTTCTCCGGCACAGCAAGAATAGGCCGCCAGTCTATCGGGGAGTCAGCCGTGGCGCGTGGTCTCGGGGTAGTGTTTTTTGTTTTGTTGCCGGCGGTATGGATTGCCGCCGTCGCTGCCGTCGAGGGTGCGAACGACGGGCTCACCGCCTACGAGTTCACGCGTTATCTCCACCAGTTGCTGTTCGTGTACTGGATCGGTCCCGACATTGGCGTCTACTACCTGAGTCACCGCATCACGGATTCCCAGTTGTCCGTCGGCCAGCGGCTGGCCGCTGCCCAGGTAATGGGGCAGATCGACCTGATCCCCCGCGTGTGCCTGAGCCTGATGCTGACGGTGGGCGGAATCCTGACCGAGTTCGTCGGCATTCCGCACCCGGCCTGGCAAATGGCCGGCATCGTGCTGTTGGGTCCCGTCTGGCTCACGATGATCCTGATTATCTATTTTCGCCGCGGCACTCCGCTTGCGGATGCAGTCACGAAAATCGACTTTTATTTTCGCGGGCTGATGATCGTCGCGGTGCTTGCTTCCGTGGCCTGGTCCTTCAGCACCGGGCGACTCACCGATACCCCCTGGGTCGGCACCAAGCTGTTGCTGTTTGCGGCGATCCTGCTGTTCGGTCTGCTCATGCGGCTGCGCGTGGGCCCGCTGATGGCCGGGCTGGGCAAGCTGGCTGCGGAGGGTGCGTCGGCGGCGACGGATCAGCTGATGGCGGCGAGCCTGAAACGCACGAAACCCTTCGTGCTGGCCATGTGGGCCGCCATTCTGCTGGCAGCCTTTGCCGGTGTTGTGAAGCCGGGCGACCGGACGGCCGCGGTGCCGACCGCTGAACTCAGCGCGGTGATGGCACGCTGACGGGCTACCAGATCTTGGTTGTGCCGATGAATGCCACCAGCGCAATGGTGGCGTAGGTCGTCCAGATCACCACAGCCGATCGATTCATGACGGCCGTGATCGTGGCCTCCAGCTCCGGTGTCGAGCCCTTGGCAGCCAGTTGGCCGAAGGCGGGCCCCAGCGGGTCGAACACCACGATCATCACGATGACCAGCAGGTTGATCAACCCGTACAGGGCCACCTTCCACAACAGCCACGTCGCGTCGGCGTCGAAGGGGCCGTTGCCGAGGTAAGAGGACACCGCCAGGGCAATGAGCCCTGCGCCTACCACACCCGACAGCACGTTATTGACCTTGGTCAGCGTATGACCGATGGGCTGGTCGTACTTGTAGGCTCCGGTCATGCTCACGACCCACCAGCCCAGTGTGAACAACCAGACCAGCGCGATACCGGTAGCGCTGAGGTCGAGGAGCCCCAGGTCCACGGACAACACCACCCCCAGTGGCAGGGCGGCCTTCCACATCGTGCGCGGCAGCAGTTCGATGCGCAGCGCCCAGTGCAGCAGCATGAGCCGGGCGTCCAGCGGCAGCGCCGGGTCAGTGGACTTCTTCGCCGACAGGAACACGGCCAGATCGGTGCCGATCCAGAAAACAAACATCAAGATGTGCAGGTAATGCCAGCCGTCGTAGCCGGTCATGGGCCGCTCCCTGGTTGTGGTGTCCGGTGGTTCCCGGAAAAGCGCTGGCTGGAATCCTCCCCGGAAAGGCGGGACGGCGCAAGTCTCAGCCGTCCCCATCGGCTGGCATCGTCCGCCAAGCGGGATTGCCCGGGGTGGTGCTTGCACACCCGGCACCGCGTGTCGGATAGTCTAGGCTTTGCGGCAAGCCTGCCGCCAGCTGGCCATGAACAAGAGGAGTGAATCGTGCGACCCCATGTTGAGTTGATCCAGGAAGGCGACCTGTGCTGGCACGCTGCCGAACTGCACGGCGGGGAGGGTCAGGTACGCCAGCGTAACCTGTCCTACGACGAAGAGAATGGTGCTGCATCGACGCGGCTGGCGTTCGATTCGGCCTGGCATCGGCCGGCCGGCTACCACCATGCTGACGTGGAATGGTATGTGATGAGCGGCCGGATCAAGCTCGGCGAGCGCGTGCTTGGCAAAGGCGCCTACGTGCGCGCACCGGCGGGGCTCTGCGTGCCGGAGATGGCCGCGGACGCCGGCACCGAGGTGCTGATCTTCCGCGAGTATGGCGACTGGGGGTTCTCCAAGTCGGCCAAGGATCGCGCCTCATTCGTCCCGCGCGGCGGCAATACCGCGTCCGGCGAACAGGGGGAACTGACGGTTGTAGACAGCAGCCGCATGGAATGGATGCCCAATGTCTACGAGGGCGATACCCAGCGCTTTCTGAAATTGAAGCTGCTGTATCTCGATCCGGCCACGCCGGAGGACAACAACAAGGGCTTCGTCACCATGCTGGCCTGGGCGCCGCCGGGCTGGTCCGACAATCGCATGGTCCACCACCCGGTGTTCGAAGAGGCCTACAGCCTGGACGGCAATCTCGTCTACAACTTCGGCACCCTGGATGCCGGCACTTACTTTTTCCGCCCGGCGCTGGTAAAGCACGGCCACTTTGTCGCGGGCGAAGAACGGGGCTGGAGCGGCTTTTTCCGCCTGGACGGGTCGCTGATCAACTGGATCACCGTGAACGAGCGAATCGTCGTCGAGGGCGATGCCGTGAACTATGACCCGGAAACCCAGGCGGCCGTCATCGCCGGTATCCCGGTGCGGTCACGCTCGGTGGGCGACTGGGACCTGGACGGCCAGTAGTTCAGCCTGGCCGAAGGTCTCGCTGCCGCTGTCTTCGGTGCCCGCAAGCTAAAGGATTGACTTTAGAATAATGCCCGGAGCTATTGATATAGTTGTGAATCCTTTCACCCCGGAGGCCGTAGAAAACGGCTGGACGGGGCTGGATGATGACTTCAAGACCCAGGTACGGATGCCCGAGGCCATGCGGGCCGGCGTGACTATGGCGGACTACCTGGGGCGCATGGATCGGGCGGGCATCGAACGTTCCCTGCTCGTCGCGGTGCGGGCGGGCGATATCAACAAGCGCGGCGGCTTCGAAATGCCCTACGAGTACGTGCACCAGCTTTGCCAGCAGCATCCGGACCGTTTTTCAGGCTTGGCCGGCATCGATCCTTACCGCGGCATGCAGGGCTTGCGCGATCTCGAGCATGCGGTGCGCGAGTACGGCTTCGTCGGGGCCCACCTGTACCCGCACTGGTGTGAACTGGCGCCCGACCACGCCAAGTACTACCCGTATTACGCCAAGTGCTGCGAGCTCGACGTCCCGATCATGATGCAGGTGGGTCACAACCTCGTGTACTCGCGACAACGCCGCTTGCCGAGCGTTGGCCGGCCCATTTGCCTGGACCAGGTCGCCATCGACTTCCCCGAGCTGCGGCTGATCGGTATTCACATCGGCATCCCGTGGACCGACGAGATGATTTCCATGTGCTGGAAACACGAAAACGTTTATACGGCCGGCGATGCGTATGCGCCGAAGTACTGGCCGCAGGCCTATGTCCACTACGCCAACACCTTTGGCCGCGAGAAAGTCATGTTCGGCACCGACTGGCCGGTCATCGATCCGGAGCGGGCGGTGCGCGAGGTGGACGAACTGGGTTTCCGCGACGAGTCCAGGCAATTGCTGATGCGTGACAACGCGCTGCGCGTGTTCAAACTCGGTGCCTAGCGGGCAGGCTGTGGTTGCGCCAAAGGCAAGGCTCCCCGCGACGTTCCGTCACCTGTCCATGACCGGCGGCCTGCGGGCCGCGGCAACCCGTGACCCGGGCAAGGTCGCTTACCGGCACGGCGCGCGCGAGCGTCGCTACGGGGCCCTGGTCGAGCGTATCGACCGCGTCACCGCGGCACTGTCTGCGGGGCTGGGGCTGGGTTCCGGCAGCCACGGTGCCATCGTCGCCAAGAATTCCATTGAATACATGGAGCTCGTGTTTGGCGCGTCGCAGGCGGGAGTGGCGCTGGCGACCGTTAACCCGCGCCTCGCGCCCGCAGAGATTGCCGCGATCTGCGATGACGCCCGGGCCAGGGTGCTGTTCGTTGATGAGGCGAGTGCAGACACCCTGGCCGATACCCGCTTTGCAACCGTGGAACACCGCTTTGTGATCGGTCAGGAGACGGAAGCCTGGCTGGCGGCCGCCAAACCGCTGGCGACCCGACCCGGCGTGCCGGAATGGGACGTTTTTACGATTCCATACACCTCGGGTACCACCGGCAAGCCCAAAGGCGTGCAGGTGTCGCATCGCTCCCGCGTGCTGACACTGTTTGGAATGGCCGTGGAATACGGCTGCTACTCGCCCGACGACCGTTTCCTGGCTATTGCGCCCATGTGCCATGGAGCCGGGCTGATTTTTTCCCTGGCGCCGGTGTTTTTTGGCGGCTACGCCGAGATCATGGATCGCTTCGATCCGGAGCTGATTATGCGGGCCCTGAAGGACGGTGAGATGACGGGGTTCTTCGGTGTGCCGACACATTTCCACGCGATGATGGGATTGGAGCCAGCTTTTCTCGACAAGCACCGCCCGGCGCAGTTGCGCACTGTGATCTCCAATGCCGCGGCGTTGCCGCAGGCCATGAAGGAGCGGCTTGTCGAATACTTCGGCGACGGGTTGTTGCACGAGACCTACGGGTCCACGGAGGCTGGCATTGTCACCAACCTGCGCCCGCCGGACCAGTTGCGCAAGCAGGCCTGTGTCGGCCAGCCGATCGCCTGTACCGAGATCGAACTTCGGCGCGACGACGGCTCCCTGTGCGATCCGGACGAAGTGGGCGAGCTGTTCTCGACCAGCCCGTACCTGTTCAACGGCTACTGGCAGCGGGACGAGGCGACGGCGGAAGCCTTCCACGACGGCTGGGTGACGGTGGGCGACCTGGCCCGGCGGGATGCGGAAGGGTATCTCTACATCGTCGACCGCAAGAAAGACATGGTCATTTCCGGCGGTACGAACATCTACCCGCGTGAAGTCGAAGAGGTCCTGATCAAGCACCCGGAGATAACGGACGTGGCGATCATCGGCGTGCCGGATGAACGCTGGGGGGAACGCCTGAAGGCCTTCGTGGTGACGAGCCCCGGCGCCAGTCTCGATGCAGGCGCGATCGAGGCCTACTGCGACGGCCGCATCTCGCGAATGAAGACGCCGAAGGACGTCGAATTCATCGAGCTGATTCCCCGCAACGCGAACGGTAAGGTATTGAAGACCGAGCTACGCCAGCGCGGCTGAATCATGCTGCAGGTCGAGTTCTTTTTTGATTTTTGTTGCCCGTGGACCTACCTGGCCTGCACCCGGCTCAGGGAGGCCGCCATGCGCACCGGGGCTGCCATTATCTGGAAACCGTTTGCCGTTACCGATTTGCGGCCGGAGCTGGACCAGCGAGCGGGCCGTTTTCATGAAGACCCGGCGCGCGCGGACTGGCAGCTTCGGGATTTGCAGCAATGGGCCCACTATTGCGATCTGCCACTGCAGCTGCCGCCAGATTGGCCGCGTGCTGCAGAACTGGCCTTGCGCGGTGCGGTGTTTGCCGCCGACGCGGGCCGCGCGGAGGCTTTCGTGCCGCAGACTTTCCGGGCCTGGTACGGCGAAGGCCGGGATATCTCCGACGTTGCGGTGCTGCGCAAGCTGGCATTGTCGTCCGGACTCGAGCCTGCCGGGTTCGACCGGGCTTTGGCAGACGATGAGCAGCTTACGGTTGCCAGGGGCAATGCCGCGGAACTGCAGTCGCGCGGTGGCTTTCGTTCTGCCACTCTGTTCGTGGGTGAGGAAATGTTTTGTGGCAATTCACGCCTGCCGCTGGTGGAATTCGCGCTGGCGCAGGCCAGCGGCCGGCAATTCGTGATGCCGGGCCAGCACGGTTGAACTCGCAGCAAAGAGGAGCTGCACAGTGACGGAATCAGTAGTAACAAGCCGGCGCCGGTTCATGGCCGCTTCCGGCGGCGCTGCCCTGTCCTTGAAGTACGCCGGCCTGGCCGTCGCCCAGGATGATGCGCAGGTGCCCTACGGCAGTTGGGAAGACCTGATGCGGCAGAAGTGGACCTGGGACAAGGTTGCTCACGGCTCCCACGGCACCAACTGCCAGGGCGGATGCGCGTTCAATATTTACGTCAAGAACGGCATTGTCTGGCGAGAGGAACAGCAGGGCGAGTACGGCAAGTCCGACCCGGATGCGCCGGACTACGGACCGCGAGGCTGCCAGAAAGGCTTGCGGCACGCCAAGTACATGTACGGGAACCAGCGCGTGCTGTACCCGATGAAGCGAGTGGGCGAGCGCGGCGCAGGCCAGTGGGAGCGCATCAGCTGGGAGCAGGCCACCGCCGAGATTGCCGATCGCTTCATCGACACCTGTGTGGAGCATGGCCCCGAGTCGATCACGATCGGCCTGGGAACGCAGATGGCCATGAAGCGCGCCTCGTTAATGGGGTTGGGTCGGTTTGCAACGATTACGGGCAGCCCGCTGCCCGAGGCTTTTGCCGGCGTCGGCGATTTGCCCACCGGCGTTTACCTGACCGTCGGCGAGCCATTGCTGGGCGATACGGCCGCGGCCATCTTCAAATCGAAGGCGTGCTTTATCTGGTTTGCCAACCCGGCGGTCACCCGCATTCCGGATGCGCACTTCTTCTGGGAGGCCCGGTACAACGGCACGGAGGTGGTGGCAATTTCGCCGGAGTTCACGCCCACGGCTATGCACGCGAGCAAGTGGGTGAATCCGAGGCCGGGCACGGATGCGGCGCTGGCCCTGGCCATGGTGCAAACAATCATCGCCGATCGTAGTTTCGACGCCGACTACATTCGTGAGCAGAGCGATCTGCCGTTCCTGGTGCGCACGGACAACCGGCGGTTTCTGCGTGCTACCGACCTGGGCGCTGCGGATGATACGGCCGACCAGCGCTTCTATTTCTGGGACACGGCTACGGAGTCGCCGGTAGCGGCGCCGGGCACCGGTTTCAATGTGCCGCCACCAGGCCAGCCGGTGCCGGAAAGCACCGAGCGACTCAGCCTGGGCGCGTTGCAGCCGGCCCTCGAAGGACGATGGACCGTCGAAACGCCTGGCGGGTCGGTGGAAGTCACCACGGTGTTCGAGCTGTTGAAGCTCCACGTCGAGGCTTACGCGCCAGCGCGGGCCAGAGAGATTACCGGCGTTCATGAAGACGTAATCCGCGATATTGCCCGCACCTTTGCCAGCGCGAAGCCGGCGATGATCTATGCCGGTTTCCGCATCTCCAAGTGGCTGCATGGAGACCTGTTTCAGCGCGCGATCATGTTGCTGTTGTCTCTGACCGGCAACCTCGGGAAACCCGGCGGTGGCCTGCAGTTCATGAACCTGGCCAAGGACCAGGATCAGGCAGCGTTCTGGTTCGATGGCCTGCCGCCGACCCTGCGCGTGGCGACGCTGTCGCGCTGGGATTACGTGCATGCGGGGGGTGAGGCGCTGAATCGCGAGGTCTACGGGGATGCGGTTGCGGATCACTTCGACCGTTACTTCAAGCAATCCGTAGAGAATCGCTGGTTTCCCGATTACAGCCGCACGCCGTGGAAGATGGGCTTCTACATGGGTAGCAATGCCGCGAACTGGCGGGCGTCGGGCAAACGCTGGCGACAGGAGGCTTTCGAGCAACTCGAGACCATCGTGTCGTGTGCGACGGACATGGGCGTGACGTCCATGTACTCGGACTACGTCTTGCCGGTGGCGCATCATTACGAACGCCAGGACATCATGATGTGGCAGTGGACGCCCTACCTGCAGGTCCTGGATGCTGCGGTGCCGCCGCTCGGGGAGTCGGTGGACGACTTCGAGGTATTCAATCGACTGGCGCAGGCGATCAGCGAACGGGCGCAGGCAAGAGGCATTGCGCCTATAGACGATAATTATTTCGGTATGCCCGTGAAACGCGACTTCACCCAGTTCCACACGATGTTTACGAAGAACGGCGCGTATACGAGCATGCGCGATGCGCTGGATTTTCAATTGGCGGTGAATCCCGGGTTTCCCAAGGAGTCTTTCGACAAGTTGGCAAGCAACGGCATCACGCGCGTACCGGATTCCGATGGCCTGATTTACGGTCCGGCCTCCCCGTATCGGGACACCATGATTCGCAGTGTGAACGACAAGAAGCCTTACCACACGCTCACGGGCCGCCAGCAGTTCTACATCGATCACGACTGGTTCCTGCAGGAAGGCGAGGCCTTGCCGACCCACCGCGCGCCGCTGGGCGCGAAAGGCTATCCGCTGCGCTTCGTGATGGGGCATGCGCGCCACGGGATTCACAGCATGTGGCGTGATGACCCGTTGCTGGTAGGTCTGCAACGGGGCGAACCGGACATCTATGTAAACCCGCAGGACGCCACGGCCCGCGAGGTAGCCGACGGCGACCTGATCCGCGTGTTCAATACTTACGGTTCATTCGTGGCCATGGCCCACGTAACAGCCGCGATGCAGCCGGGCATGACCTACATGTACCACGGCTGGGATCCGATGATGTTTCGCGGCCGGCAGAACTTCGGCGCGGTGACGTCGGGAGCCGGGCTGATCAAACCTACCGGGCTGGCCGGGGGACAGGGCCATGTGAATTTCCGGACCTTCATGTTCGAGCCAAACGCGGTATTCCAGGACGTGACCTGTGACTTTGAGAAGCACGTGGAGACAGCTGCTACGGCATGAGCGCGCTGGACCGGTTGATGGACGAGGCCGTGCAGCGCATTGGCCAGTCCGTGCCGCTGCGGCCCGTAACACTGGATCCGGAACTCGCTAAGCCGAAGTCTTTTCTCAAGGTGCTCGACGCCGATCACTACAACTGGGAGGCGGACAAGTTTCGCAAGCTCTTCGCGATGCGTTTCCGGGTCAAGCTGCCGCCGCTTGACCAGGTCAACATGATCTTTTACCCGGAGCCCATTTACGACGCGCCGATCTTCCTGTTCTTCTGCCTGCTGACCAAGCGCAAGGTGATCGGGCACCTGAACGTGAACTGTCCGTTCGATGACAAGGACTACCGGGAGAGGTGGGTGGATCCGCTACATGCAATCCTCGACCGCTACCCGCCCTTTGCGGCCGCCGATCGCTATCCCGAGTGGATGAAGAAGTACCGTCGTGACTGTACGATCATGGGCATGTTCAAACAGGACCGCTACAAAGATTTGCACGCGTGTGCGATGGGCTATCTCGACTACTACATGCGACAGATTGAAGTTGCGGAGCCGGTCCAGGACCCGGCGAAGCTGGCGAGAATTCATTCCTTTCACGAGACATTCGTCGCCGATATACGCACCCAGGACAAGGCCCAGGGCATGATCAGCAAAATGATCGGTAAGGACAAAGCGCGCCGAATCTTCTACGAGATCACCACCTGAACTTGCCAGGCCAGGGCGGCATGCGCGCTGCTGTCATATACTTCGCGGAGGTTGGCGCTAAGAAGGTGTAGATGGCGGCGCGCCGATGGAGCGCAGCAGTGATTCCGCTGATTTCAGCGAGCTAGATATCGGGGGATCATAGCTCGCTCTTGGGGCAGGCGAGTTCCTGGCACGTTGCAAGGTCTGGCAGACTTGGGGGACAAATGTCGAAGAGGCAAGCGACCACGGCGCTTGGCGCATCTTTTTTAGCCGCGCTGCCGTCTCTGAGCTTGTTGCCTGTATCAGGTTGGGCGCAGATAGAAGAGATTGTCGTTACCACGCGGCGTCGAGAAGAGAGCCTGCAGGACGTGCCCATCGCGGTCACAGCCATTGGTGCCGAGCAGATCGCGCGGCAGAATATCAATTCCCTGGCCGATATCGTCAAACTCGCCCCCAGCGTGCAGTTCGATAACGCTTACGGCCCGTCGGACACGCGCATTACCGTCCGTGGTCTATCCAATACCCGTGGCCGTTCGAATGTCGCCTTCCTGATCGACGGTATCGATGTGACCACGGAAAACGTGATTGCCGCCGGTTCCGGCCTGCTCGCGAACCGGCGGTTGCTGAACGACGTAGAACGCATCGAGCTCGTGAAGGGCCCGCAGAGCGCGCTGTTCGGTCGTGCCGCGTTTTCCGGCGCGATCAGCTACGTCACCAAGGAACCCGGTCCGCAGCCCGAGGGCCAGGTCGGCGTGGATTTTGCAGAGGATGGCCAGCGGCAGATCGATTTCTCGTACTCGTCGCCGGTCAAGGGCCTGGAGGACTTGCTGGGCGTGCGCGTGTCCGGCGTCTGGTGGGACGAGGACGGCCGGTACAAGAACAGTGTGTCCGGTAATGACGTGGGCGGCTCAGATGGTTTCGGGGGCGCGTTCACCGGCGTGTTCACGCCGACGGAGACGCTGAAGATCAAGGCGAGAGTCGAATATACCGACGAACACTACCAGCTGCGGCCGGCCGTGCGGATCGGCGGTCTGCTCCCGAACGAGTTGCTGGCGACGCCGGACGCAAGCCAGGACAACACCTGGCCATGGCAGATCATCGAGGCCGGCCAGCCGGGAAATGAAACAGGCACTGAGCCGATTCGGATAACGACGGATGCGAATGGTGACGGCCTGCCGGACGTAGACCCTGGCAATTACACCTGTCGTGAACCAGGCAACGTCTTCAGGCTGTTTCCAAAAACCGCGCTGGACGCGGACCTTGGCGTCGGCGACATATTCGGTTTCGCGTCCACCGGCCTTGCGGACTTCGGCCCGGGTTACTGTTTGCCGGATTCCTTCGGCGGCGCCAACGGCCGCGCGGTGACGCTGAGCGAAGATCCGTTCACTGGCCAGGACTACCGCGGTACCGAGCAGGAGACCTTCCGCGCGTCGATGGTGGCGTCGCTGGACACGGATATTGGTACGTGGACTTTTTACACGGGCTGGACGGATTTCAACGGCTTCGAGACCTACGACCAGGATTACCAGGCCCAGGGCCGGCCGGACACGTTGTTCGCGCAGCAGCAGGCGCGCTTGACGACGGACACGGATCAGTTCAGCCAGGAAATCCGGTTTACGTCGAACTTTTCTGGTCCGGTGCAGGCCACTGTGGGCGTGTTGTACTGGCAGGAGGACCGGCGGAATATGGACCAGAACTTCATTATTTCCTGTGCGCCGGTGACCAAGGTCAGTCGGGGCGACCCTGGTCTCAGCGCGCTGGCGAATGCCAAGTATGGTGTGCCGCGTTCCAGTGATTTCGAACGGCGCGTCTGTGACGGCCAGAACGGCACCGTGTCGTCCTGGCAGGAATATGCGCGGCTGCTGCCGCTGTCCGGCTTTAATAGCACCACGGGCATCGCTGATCCCTATTTCAATGCCACATCCTGGGAGGCTGACACCGAGTCCTGGTCGGCTTACCTGATGCTCCAGTGGGCATTGACCGAGCGGTGGCAGCTGACCTTCGAGACCCGCTACGTGGACGAGGATTTTACTCTGTTGAGGCCGGCCAAGAGTTCCTGTTCCCAGCTCGCCTTCTCGCCGGGCCCGGGCAATCCGCTGAACAACGAGGCCAACCTGGCGGCCAACCCGGCGCGCAACGATGTGGTGTGTGAGGCGGAAAACGTACTGAACGACAACATCTTTACCCTGCCGCCGGGCTTGCCAGGGGCTCCCGACTGGAAGTACATCGAGGGCAACCAGTCGTCCAGCTTCAGCACGCCGAAGGTCACGCTGGAGTGGTTCCCTACCGATGATGTGCTGTTGTATTTTTTCTGGGCCCAGGGCCAGAAACCCGGCGGTATCAATCAGCTGGCCGGCGGCGGGTCGGCGACCGACATCGTCGAGAACCTGTTCGACTCGGAGAAGCTCGAGGCCTGGGAGTTCGGTACCAAGTCGTCCTGGGAACTGGGCGGGTTCCTGCAGGCCAATGCGGCATTGTTTTTCCAGGACTACACGGACAAGCAACTCAGCACCCAGATCCTGGTGGCAGGTGAGCAGCAGCCGCGGGTGCTGAACGCCGGCGGGGCCGAGGTGTGGGGTGTGGAGGTGGAGACCACGTGGCAACCATCGTTTGTCGAGGGTCTGACGTTGACCGCGGCCTACACCTACCTGGACGCGGAATACACGCGCTTCGAACTGCAGACCGCGGCGCTGTTGCGGGCGGCGCAGCTCGGCCGCTGCGACGTGGTCACCGTGCTCCCCGGCACGCCCGACGAATTCAAGACCTGCAATTTCGATCTTTCCGGCAACTCTCTGGAGCGCACGCCGGAGAACGCGGTCGTGTTGCAGGGCAACTACACCCGCCAGTTCAAAAATCTTGATTTCGACTGGTTCGTCGGCATTAACGCGAGCTGGGAGGACGAACGTTCCGTCGATGAGAACGACTTCACGAAGTTCGATGACTACTGGCTCGTCGACGCCCGCCTGGGCCTGTCGGGCGAGAAATGGGAAGCCATCGCTTACGTGGACAATGTCTTGGATGATGACACCATCCGTACCGGCGGCACGGGCCCGGACTTCGGGCGGCAGGTCTTCGAAACGGGCTTCACGGCCGGCTTCGGTGGACTGTATGCCTTTGGCATCCTGCCCGAACCGCGGACCATGGGAATCCGGGCGAACTACCGGTTCTGAATCGGCAACGCCAACCGGGTGGTGTGGCAGTGGACCTTGTGCCGGGTTTGAGGCCGGCCGGCCAGACCCGGAACTCAAGGTTGCTGGAGACCGGCGGTTCCCACCGGCCAGGGCTCGCAGGCCACCAAGCGGTCATTCCGTGCAGCGCGCGACCTTTGTCACCCGGCAGAGCTTTTCATCTCGCAGCCGGATCATATATGGTCTGCGCTGGCTCTATTGGGGCCGGCGTTGCGCGTATGCCACTATGGCCCCGGTCAGCGTTGGGAAGAGTCTGATTGGCGGGGGCAACCCGGCACGGCCCGAAGCGGGTCCGCAATGCGGCGGCTGGCGGGGCATGCGCCTGGCAGCCGACACACACGGGGGAAAGTAATGTTGCGGGTTAAAGCAATCACGGTGCTCGGTGTGGCGATGGTCGCTGCGGTGCCGGCGCTGACCATGTTGCCGGTCAACGGTTGGGCGCAGATGGACGAGATTGTGGTGTCCACGCGTCGCCGGGAAGAAAGCCTGCAGGATGTGCCAATCGCGATTACCGCGATTGGCTCCGAGCAAATTGAGCGTCAAAACATCAATAGTCTCAACGATGTGGTCAAGCTGGCGCCGAGCGTGCAGTTTGACAATCCGTTTTCGCCTGCAGATACGCGCATCACGATTCGCGGCCTTTCGAATACCCGTGGCCGGTCCAATGTAGCTTTCCTGGTCGACGGCATTGACGTCACGACCGAGAATTTAGTCACCGCAGGATCAGGCCTGCTTGCCAACCGACGCCTGCTCAACGATGTGGAGCGCATAGAGATTGTCAAAGGTCCGCAGAGCGCGTTGTTTGGCCGCGCGGCTTTTGCTGGCGCGCTCAGCTATGTGACCAAGGAGCCGGGCCCCGAGCCTGAGGGCCGGATCGGCGTGGACTTCGCCGAAGATGGGCAGAAGCAGATGGATTTCTCTTACTCGACGCCAATCCGGGGCTTCGAAGATGTGCTCGCCGTTCGCGTCTCGGGAGTCTGGTGGGACGAGGAAGGGCGCTACAAGAATAGTGTCAGCAATAACGATTTCGGCGGTACGGATGGTTTCGGTGGCTCCTTGACTGGTCTGTTTACGCCCAGCGACACGATCAAGCTCAAGGCTCGGGTTGAATACACGGATGAGGACTTCAAGCCGAGAGCGGTGGCCCGGCTGGGTGGTGGCTTACCCCTCGAGTTGCTGGCAACGGAAGATGCCAGCCAGGACAACACATGGCCGTGGCAGATCATCGAGGCTGGCCAGCCTGGCAACGTGAATGGTACTGGCCCAATCCGGATTGCCGATGATGCAGATGGGGACAGTTTCCCTGACGTGAATGTCAACGACTATACGTGTCGCGACTCAGGCAACGTTTTCAAGCGCTTCCCCAACAGTGCGCTGAATGCAGACTTCGGCGTCGGGACCACGTTTGGCTTTTCGGCTACCGGGCTGGCGGATTTTGGCCCCGGCTTTTGCCTGCCCGAGAGCTTCGGCGACGCAGATAACCGCGCGGTGACGCAGAGCGAGAACCCTTTCACCGGAATCGACTATCGAGGCCTCGACCAGCAGACTTTCCGCGGGTCTCTCATCGGGTCCCTTGACGCCGAATTCGGCACGTTTTCATTCTATACGGGCTGGACGAATTTCCATGCCTCTGACAGCTACGACCAGGACTACCAGGCCGTTGGCCGTCCGGATACCCTTATCGCTGGGCAGCAGTCCGACACGGAAAATGACACGGATCAGTTCAGCCAGGAAATCCGTTTCAGTTCGAATTGGGACGGTCCGCTCCAGACCACACTGGGTGGTTTGTACTGGAACGAGACGCGCAAGCTGCGTGACCGTAACTTGATTATTAGTTGCTCGCCGGTGCAGAAAACCAGCCGTGGCGACCCGGCGCTCAGCGGGCTTGCGAACGCCAAGTACGGTGTGCCTCGCTCCAACGATTTCGACAAGCGGATCTGCGATGGTCAGAACGGCACTGTGTCTTCCTGGCAGGATTATGCGCGACTGCTCCCGTTGTCGAGCTTCAACTCGCAGACGGGTTTCGATGATCCATACATCAATGGCTCGCAGTGGGAGGCTAAAACGGAGTCCTGGTCGGCCTATTTGTTGCTTGAGTGGGAGTTGACTGAGCAGTGGAAGCTGAGCTTCGAGACCCGATATCTGAGCGAGGACTTCGACCTGTTCAAGCCGGCTAAAAGCTCCTGCACCACGACTGCATTCGCCCCGGGGCCGGCACCGACACTCCGGGACGAGAGCAACCTGGCGGGCGACCCGTCACGCAACGACGTCGTCTGCGAATCGGAAGCCGTGCTGAATGACAATATTTTCACTCTGCCGCCCGAGTTCAATGGACCAGACTATAAGCTGATCGAGGGAAGTCAGTCTTCGAACTTCAGCACACCAAAGGTGACGCTTGAGTGGTTCCCGACAGATGACACGCTGGTTTATTTCTTCTGGGCCCAGGGTCAGAAGCCCGGCGGTATCAACCAGCTGACGGCCGGAGGATTCTCAACGGACGTTGATGAAGAAGTTTATGACTCAGAGAAGCTGGAGGCCTGGGAAATCGGTACTAAGGCGTCATGGGACCTGGCCGGCTTCCTGCGGACGAATGGGTCATTCTTCTTTCAGGACTACACGGACAAACAGGTCAGTACGCAGATCGTCGATGGCACCGGTCAGCTCGCGCCGCGTATTCTGAATGCCGGCGGTGCTGAGGTCTGGGGCGCAGAGCTGGAAGTTACCTGGCAGCCGTGGTTCTCAGAGGGCCTGACCCTATTCGTCGCATATACCTACCTGGATGCGGAGTACACCAAATTCGATTTGCAATCCGCATCACTTCTCCGTACTGCTCAGGCCGGGGCCTGCGACGTTGACGTCGTCTTTGAAGGCACGCCCAACGAATTCCTGACCTGTAATTACGACTTCGCGGGAAACAAGCTGGAGCGGACGCCTGAGAACGCCGTCGTCTTCCAGGCCACCTATACTCGACAGTTGGCCAGTCAGAATTTCGACTGGTTTATCGACGTCAACGCCAACTGGGAAGACGAGCGATACCTCGACGAGAATCAGTTCGCTAAATTTGACGACTACTGGCGTGTAGATGCGCGCCTTGGCTTGTCGGGCGAGCAGTGGGAAGCCATTGCTTACGTAGACAACGTGTTTGACGATGACACGATCCTGACCGGTGGTTCGGGCCCCGACTTTGGCCGCCAGGTCAGTGAGACCGGGTTTCTGGCTGGATTCGGAGCCTCGCACTTTTTCGGCGTATTGCCGGAGCCGCGGACCGTGGGGGTTCGGGCCAGCTATCGGTTCGGCAGCAACTAGTCGGAGGGCTTTTTGCCGGGCGGCAGCGAGCTTTCGGTAGTTAGGGGAGGGGCAAGTCCGGGCGGCGCCTGCCGCTTAGTCGGACATTGCCGGGACGATGTGCTCGCCGATCATCCGTATCGCCTGCTCTGGCTCGTCGTAGACCCGCAGCGCGATCTGGTTCAAGCCAGCGACTGCGAAGCTCTGGAAGCGCTCCACTTCCCTGTCGATCTCGCTGAGCGGGGAGGCCGAAACGGCCCCAGCTATTATCTTGTCGACGATCCTGTCGGGGACGCCCTCGATTTCGGGGCTCTTTGAATAATATGCCTTGGCGAAGCTCGACAAGTTCGCCGTGACGATCGCAGCGTCGTCCTCGTCCAGGACGTCGCGAATGTATTTCGGATAGATCGTGCCGCGTACGCAGAGCCAGGGCCGGGCTTCACGGTGGGCCGCCTCGCGGGTCTCCTTCACATGCCAGGCCCAGAAGTTGTTCAGGGGAAAGTGCTCGGGCTTGCGGCCAGCTTCACGCAGAACCGGATCGATGATATCCCGGGCCCAGCGCACCCGGTCGGGCGTGAAATCGCTGACCATCACGCCGGGCGCGTGCCGGGCAGCGGAGGCGAGCATCTGCGGACCATTGGCGCCGGCATAGATCGTGGGCGCGGCAGCCTTCGCCCAGCGAGTGTTCAGCCAGTTGATGGGGAACATCTCACCGTCATACTGAAATCTGCCGCCCTCGGCAGCCTTGACCAGTATTTCAATGGCCTCCCGCACGGCGCGCACCGGCCGTTCCGGCTGCTTGCCCATGGCCTGCACCGTACCGCCGCCGGCGCCCACGACAATCTGCGCCCGGCCGCCGGACAGCTCATTGAGGGTCAGCAACGCCAGCGCCATCTTGTAAGGATGCAGTTCGAAGGGGCTGACGGCGATGGGGCCCATCCGGATCCGGCTGGACGCCAGCGCGAGGGCGGAAAAATTGACGAACGGGTCGCGATTGTTGTTGTTGTTGGGCACCCAGATGCCCGCGATGCCGTAGCTTTCTGCCAGCTGCCCCAGCCGGGCAAAGTCCTGCGCGCTCTGGTCCGGCTCGATGATGATGTCGATACGCATTCAGGCGATGGTGCTGCGTTTAGGGAGGGTTGCCAGACGTGTCTCTTTGTTCCAGCATGTGGGCTGCATCTCGCTCCGAGCCGATAATAATGGCGATCCAGCGGGTCGATTCGTCAGTCTCCAGCGCCAGCTTGACAGTCATGGTCAGCGGCACCGACAGCAGCATGCCCACCGGGCCCAGAATGAATCCCCAGAAAAACAGACCGGTAAATACGACCAGGGGCGAAATGCCCACGCCGTGGCCCATCAGCCGGGGTTCCAGGAAGTTACCGAACACAATGTTGATGCCCATGAAGCCGGCCGCCGTGGCGCCGGCCTCCGGCCACCCGAGCTGAATGACCGCCAGCAGAGTGGCAGGGATCGCCGCGATGATCGAGCCAATGGTCGGGATGTAGTTGAGCAGAAAGGCCAGCATGCCCCACAGCAGGGGGAAGTCCAGGCCGATGAGGCCCGTGACCAGGCCGGCGCAGACACCGGTCATCAGGCTGACGGCGGTCTTGATGCCAAGATAGCGAGCGAGATTGTCCAGGAAGGTTTCCTGGCCTGTAAACGACGCGCCCTCGGCACCAAAGGCCGCCCGGATCTTGGTCGGGATGCTGGACGCATCCAGCAGGATGAAAACCATCGTGAAGAAGACCAGGAACGCGTTGGTCAGCACCTCGCGTGTACCTACGAGGATGCTGGCAGCCAGGCGCAGGGCCCAGCCGGGATCCGCGAGATCCTGCAATCCCTGGATAGACAGCTCCCGGCCGGCCAGCCGGGACAGGATCTGCAGCAGGCCCTGGACGACCGCATCCAACCGGGCCTGGTAGGCCGGCAGCGCGGCGGCGAAGTCGCCGACCGAAGTCCCCAGGATCGTCACGATCACGAACAGCAGCAGCATGATGCCGCTGAGGATGATCAGGGCGGCCAGGATGGCGGGAACCCGGTGGCTCTGCATCCAGAGCATCGGCCGGACGGTGATCAACGCGAGGAACCCGGCCAGCACGAACGGCACGATGATTGCCTCGGCCGCCTGTACGCCGTAGATAATGATCATGACCGCTGCCACGGTGATGACCGCGTTGGCTTTTACCCCCAGCAAGTCGCGCAAAAAAGACCTCCCGACGGTCCCGGTGAATCAGCGCTGGCAGAAATCATCGCATACCCCAAACGAACCCGCACGGCCGCGGGGCGGCGAGCTGGCGCCCGGGGGGTTCTAGACGGCCTCTCGCGGCACCGGCTTTATGAACAGGAACACGATACCGGCAACCATGACCGGGACCACCGCGCACCACGTGAAGGCCTGCTGCCAGCCGACGGCGGCAATGACGTAGGAGGCGGCCAGGGGTCCGCCGCCGAAGCCCAGTTCAATGGCCAGCGAACCCGCGACACTGGCGGCGGTTGCCCGCAGCTCGGCCGGAAAGTTCTCGGCAATGAAGGTGGCAATCACTGCATAGGCGCCGTAGAAGAAGAATGTCATGCAGCTGAAGCTAATGATGATCTGCCACCAGCTCTCGGCGAGCCAGATCATCACGGCAAAGGCCAGGCCGCCGAGCCAGCTCCAGATGACGATAGTGTTCCGGCGGGTGACGAAAAACTCGCCGACGAAGGCCGCCAGTACGTAACCGAAACCGCCGATCAGGAAAGACAGTCCTACGGTCTGAATCGCTTCTTCCGGCGCCCATCCCAGGTCTTCCTGGAAGTAGGCGGTGAGCAGAATGGTCGTGCCGTACGCGAACACGTAGAGGAATTGCCCGACGAACAGGAGAATGGTCTTGCGGCGCAGGCCCGGCTCGAACAGCCGGCGGATGCTGGGTTGCGCGGCGCCTTCTACCGGTGCCTGGCGAGCGTCGAGCCAGGCTTTCGGCTCCTTGAGGTAACGGTGAATAACCCAGACGTAGGGCAGAAACAGCAGCGCGAGCAGAAAAACGTAGCGCCAGCCCCAGGTAGTGAGCACCCACGCGCCCAGCATCGACGCAATGAAGGCGCCGATCGGAAAGCCGATCTGCAATACGCCGGAGAACAGGCCCCGCAGCCGGGCCGGCGCCTCTTCGATCATCAGCGTGACGGTAATGGGCGACTGCGCGCCGGCGAAGGCGAAACCGAAGGTGCGCGCCACGATCAGGCTCAGCGTATTCGGGACCCAGGTCAGGGCGGCCACGAAAAAGGGCGTCAGCAGGTTGGTGACCACCAGCATGCGCTTGCGCCCGAGGCGATCTGTGAGCACGCCGAGCCGCGTGATCACGATGCCGGCGAGCGCAAAGGTCAGGAAAATGTACCAGCCGCGTTCCGTCACGCTCCAGCCGAATTCTGCCGACATTTGTGTCAGCACGAAGTTGAACAGCAGGTGATCGAAATTGGCGAATACGACGCCGATCAGGCAGATCAGGAAGACCCGCCAGGTGTGGCCGGGCACGCCGGCGAGCAAGGCCAGGATGCCGGGTTCCTTGTCCGTGGGTTGATTGGCTGGCACGCTCAAGGCTCGATCTCCCGATCCGATGCGCTAGACTCGGCGCAGCATAACAGGGCTCATGCGGGTTGCCGGGGTGCGGCAGCGGCGTGACCAACCAGCAGAAGGGATGACAATGACTCTGCAGTACACGGCCGTGGGCATCCAGAACGAGTCGCACATGGCTCTGACCATCGACGACTACTGGACCGATCTGCGCTCACTGGCAGAGAGCATCAAATACGCGGTCTGGAACTGCAGTCTCGATCTGCCGGTGCGCCTGGTGTCGGTGTCCGAGGGCGGCATTGGCGGATGGTGTCTCGGCGGCGGCGAGGAACACCTGCGCATCGCCCGTGAGGTGGTACCGACCATTCCGGGACCGGAAACCGAGTTTCTCGGCGAGCTGTGCAAGGAATTCGACTTCTACCTCATCGCGCAGATGATTGCGAAAGACCCGGAGCTCATGGAAGACCGGGTTTTCAATATCGCCTTTGTTATCGGACCCGATGGCCAGGTGATCCACAAGCACTACAAGACCGCCTTTTACCAGCGCGAGCCTAATACCGCACCCAGCGATATCTGGAACCTGTACCTGGAGCGCTACGGCGACGATCCGCAGCGCCTGTTCGAAGCGATATTCCCGGTGGCGAAGACCGAGATAGGCAATATCGGCACGCTGATCTGCGCCGAGGGCAGCTTTCCGGAGGCCGCGCGGGGCCTGGCCCTGAACGGTGCCGAGATCATCTGGCGCACCCAGTACCCGGAACCGTGGATGGGCAACGGTTTCGCCGAGACCCAGAACAAGTCCCACGCCATATTCAACACCTGTTACGTGCTGGCGCCTAACATCGGTGAAATCTGGTTCCCCGGCGGCCAGCAGAAGATGAGCTGCGGCAAGAGCCAGATCATCGACTACCGCGTCAACGTGATTTCCGAGTATCTCGGTGGCGGGCAAACGCTGGTTTCGTCCATTATCAACATCGACGGCTTGCGGGACTTCCGTGTGCGGGCACAATGGCAAAACCTCGCCAAAGACCTGCGCGTGGAGGAGTACAAGGTCATCTACGACGCGATGATGGCCAGGGGCGGGATCTACCCTGCCAACCTGGCGATGGACCAGCCCCCAATGGATGAGGGGCAGCAACTGGAACTGGTGAAACACCAGATCAACAAGATGGTGGCCTGGGGCGTGTACACCGCGCCGCCGGGCTGGGAACCCTACGACGTCGATCCTTCCGTCACGGCGCGGATCGACGCGGCTGATGCACTGACTAGAGGAGCAGACCGATGAGCGAAGCGGCCGAAGTGGACTTTTCACAGATTCGTGGTGACTGGCACTTTCACCTGAACTTTTTGGCGAACGCGGTGAAACAGAGCCTCGTGCGCGCCCAGAAGATGTGGGGCGAAGTAGAATCAGAAGCGGGCAGCGAAGCCATCGGTGAGCTGGTCGCTAAACTGGGCGATGCGTGGTCACGTCTGGAAAGCGCCGCGACGGAGAAGGACCGGATCGATATCGCGAGCCCGGTCGTCGACGAGTTCATGGAGCTCTGCACCGCGACCAAGGGGCCGTGTGACGACCTGGAGGCAACGCAGGGCCTGGGCGGTTCCGCGTCCATCTATGACACGCCTCTCGAGCAGTTCACGGAGGCCATGCGCCAGGTGCGCAGCTTCAACGACGACCTGGTGATGATGCGGGAGCAGAAGCCCTAGCATCCACCAAAGTGTCGATAGACTCGGCCTTTCCGCATCCACCGGAGTTGTCCGAACGGGGCCATCGCTTGCCGGTCCGAAGCGATGAATTTTTCGCGCTTCTGCACGAGTGTGGCACCGTCGCCGAGTGCGGCGGCTCTCACCCCGGCTAACCTCCCTGCACGCCCTCAAGCTCTGCACGATGCATAGCCCGCAACCGGCGGAAGGCCATGATGGCCGCATCGCTTGGCACCAGCTTCTCTGCGTCGGCGTCATCGGCATTGCGCGGCAGCTGGGAGTCCAGCACCGCCTGGTCCTCGTGAAACACGAGATAGTTGCTGAAGCGGCACCAAAGCCGCATCAAGGGCCGCAACGGGGCGAAGTTCAACCGGTGGTGCACGCGGCAGTACACTTCAGTGGATTTGTCGTCTACAGGCGCGAAGGTTGCTGACATTGCGTAGCCTTTCACGAGTAGCTGCGTCCAGATATTCGGATAGGTGAAATCGACATGGTGGCGAACGCCATCAGCCTGCAGCAGGTTAGCGCGAAAGCCGCCCGGCGTATCGTCCACGCGAATCCGCGTGACGGTGTCTTTCATTCGGCGGCCGAGGGTCTTGCGGTGCACGAAGGGGAGATGGCTGTGATCAATGACACCCTCGACGCAACGCGTGTAATGCGCAGGCCAGTGCTGGACACACTCGTCGTAGACCAGCTCATCAACACCGGGCTGCCGAGGAATCTCCGGCAGCGCGGGTTCGGCTAACTCCGGGCCGCGCCACAGCCATACAAAATCCTGGCTCTCGCGGACCGTCAGCGCATGGGCCCTAAAATGTGCCGGGATCTCCCAGTCCTCGCCTTCGACCGGCACCCGGATGCACTGGCCATCGGCGCCAAATTCAAAGCCGTGATAGGGACAGGCTATGTTGCCGGCCACGATCTCGCCCAGGCTGAGCGCCGCGCCCCGGTGCGGGCAATGGTCCAGGAGGCAAGCCGCGCCGCCGTCGGCGTCCCGCCAGAACACCAGTCGCTGCCCGAAGCGCTGCTTGGCTACCGGCGACTTCTTGAGCTCCCGGGAGCTGAGCACCGGGTACCAGTGCCCGCCGGAAACCGTCACTTCTTGTCGGGCCGGATATTGCTGCGCGTGAATGCACCGCGGCCAATCAGCATCTCTACCGCGTCTGCCACGATGCGACCTTTGTCGGCGTGCTGCAACGGCGGCAGGTTCTTGGGCCAGATCGGCTGTTCGTAGAGCTTCTGGAAGATCTCCGTCTTCAGGTACGGCAGCCAGTTCTGAAAGCGGGAATGCTCCCGGTAGTAGCGCAGGGTTTCGATGTCGATCTGGGTGGAGATGTAGCAGTCGTCAACGACCGTGCTTTCAGCCAGCACTTCGCCCCGGTACCCGTAAATGCCCGTCCGGCCGCCCAGCGCACCACCAATGCTGGTATCCGGGGTGCCCGGCGGTCCGGCGACAATCAGCGAACCGGTGTTCGGCGCCAGCATGTAGCAGGTGTTGTCCATTGCCCGGGCGCGATTCTGCAGCTGGAAAATGCCGCGTGATACCCAGGGCTCTGGCAATGACGCGCGATACAGGATTTCTGCACCGTTCATGGCAAAGGCGCGCCAGGCCTCCGGGAACGCGCCTTCGACACCTACGCTGCCAGCGATATTGCCGATCTCCGTTTTCGCCACCGGGAAAAACGTTTCCAGGCTGTCACCGTGTTCGGCCACCCAGTCGTCGTAGACATCGTGGGGCGTGGTGGAGTGCTCGGTGTACAGGATGATGTTCTTCTGGTGCTCGTAGACGATCTCACCCTGCGGGTCGATCATGAATACCGTATTGAAGAAGCGGCCCGGGAATTTCGCGTTTTTGGTCTTTAGCTGGGCGACGATGTAACAGCCGTGCTGCCTGGCTTTGTCGGCGAGCATCTCCGTTTCCCAGCCGGGCAGGTCGGCCGCCATGACTTCGGTGTACTCAGCCTGCTCCATGTCGATGATCTCGTCGATGAAGCCCTGGATTGCCCCTTCACCCAGGGTGATCAGGCGCACCGGCAGTTCCAGGGAGCAGATGTGCATGACCAGGTCGATCATGTTGCCGATGTGCCGGAGATTCTTCTCCACCTCCTGGCGTGTCGGCACGTTGTGCACGCTCGTCTGCAGCGCTACGGCGGTGTACGGCGCAATCATCGGCATGTCCTCAGGCGGCTGATTTCTTGCCGGCCTTCGGCGCGACGTAGTCGTCGAGGAGAAGCTCGTCGGCACCGGGTGTTACCGGCCGCACGAGCTTGTCGACGTCTTCCAGGTCCATCGTTGCATCGATGCCGATGCGAGCGGAGAGTTGCCCCTCTTTAGCCGCCCGTTCGAGTTCCCAGCTTTCGACGTCGGGGATCACCATGAACTTGCGCGCATCGGCGGCCCGGTTCCAGATGGCCCACTGCACGTCATCCATGCTGTGCACGTCAACATCGTCGTCCACGACGATAATTCGCTTGGCAATCTTGCTGACCGGGAAGATGTGCCCGCCGGCTGCCAGGGTCTTGCGGATGATCTCTTCCGGTTGCGCATCGTCCTGCTTGTCGATGCTGATGACCACGTGGGCCAGGGTGCCCAGCCCCGGCTCGAGGTACACGTGCATCTGCTCGACATCCGGCAGCACGGCGCGCACCGAGGCCTCGATACTGCGCTGCACGCCATACACGGCGATGCTGCCCAGGGTGTTGTGCTCGGGATTCCGGCCCGCCATGATCGAGTGGAACAGCGGGTCGCGGCGGTGGGTGATGGCCGTGACGGTTGTGGCGGGTGCGGTCTCCGGCCCGTACTGGCCCGCAAATTCGCCGAGCAGGTTTTCCACTCGCTCCGAGAAGTCCACGGTCCCCTCGATGATGAACTCGGCGCTGGCCGGAACCAGCAGATCGTTGGTCTTGCACCTGACCAGTTCGACGGGTTGCCCGGCCAGCGCGCCGCCGACACCGAATTCCGTGACATTCGGCGGCAGCTTGCACGTGGCGGCGACGATCATCGACGGGTCGGCACCGATGGCCAGCGCGATGGGCATCGGCTTGCCGGTGGTCTCCCAGGCTGCGTAGTGCCGCCGCAGATCGCTCATGCTGCTCGCATTGATCACGCAGCGGTTCTTGCCAATGATCAGCGTCCGGTACACGCCGACGTTGTAGATACCGTTGTCAGGATCCCGGGTAATGCCGATGGCGGCGGTCATGAAGGGCCCGCTGTCCAGTTCGAAAAAGGTTGGCACCGGCAGGCTGGCAAGGTCGACGTCGTCGCCCGCAATGACGATTTCCTGGGCGACAGCCTTGTCAGTCTCGACCGGGTCGATGGGTGCGGCCCTCGCGGCCTCCAACAGCGCATCGAACTCGTCATCCCCAAAAGCCCCCGGGTCGGGCTGTTCCAGCGCCAGCGCGAAACGGGGCAGCGTATTCAACAGGCCGCCCACGGCGCGATAGCTGGCGCCCCTGACGGCTTCAAACAGGAATGCCTGCCGCGCCTGGTCGAGCTTTTGCATCACGCCGGCCATCTCGTAGTGAGGGTCTACCTCGCGTGGCACGCGCACCAGTTCACCCCGCTGTTCGAGCAGTGCGACGAAAGAACGAAAGTCCAGCACCCGGTTCACTCCTGCAGTCAGATGGCCCGGTCGGGCGAGCGGCTGCATTGTATCTGCGCAGTGGTCAGGGTCGCAGGCACGGTCCGGAGTTTGACCGCCCAAGGGGCAGGCGGGGTGGCGCAGGGCGGGCGTCCGCCGCGCTGATTCTTGCATTAAACCAGGAATTAAAAGTCATTTAAAACATGCAAATAGAATTGATATCTGAGAGTATTTCTGGAATTAGCCAAGGCCTGTAAACAGTTGTGTAATCAGCGTGGCAATGACGCTTTCCCGTTAGGCAAGCAACACCGGTTCGGGGCATGATCGCCGTGGCGCGATGTGAGCCATCAACGAGCGGGAGGCGGTCTTGAGTAACGCGGCAGAAGCAACCCTGGCAGGGGCGGGGACGGACGCAGATCCGCAGCGGTATTTCTGGTACGCGGTGTGGGCCATGCTGATGGGGGTGTCCTTCCTGCCACTTCTCGGCGGCCCGTTCCGGCTGCCACAGATCATGGGCTACACGACGTTGCTCGTGATCCACGAGTTCTCCGCGTTCCTGTTTTTTGGCCACACGTTTTTCAGCAACATCTGGGCTCTGAAACTCCGGTTGACGGAACCGGAAGAGACCGGGGTTCGCGCCCGGGCCTTCCTGCGCATCCTCGCCATGAGCATTACCGGGCCGACGTCGTTCATTATCCCTGTCAGCGGTCTGATGGTTGTTGAGTCCTTCGGTGGCCTGGAAGCTGCCCCCTGGGCCTGGGACGCATACTTCGCATTCTGGATCATGCTTGGCATCAGCATCATTCCCGACGTGATTCGCTATGCGCGCAACCGCCATGCCGGCCAGGTGCGCCACGGTATGAAGAGCGGCGGGATCCGCGGCATGCTGGCCCTGGTGCTGACCCTGTACATCATGGTTTGCATGGTGGCGAAGGTGTCGATTTTTGCCGGACCTCTCGGCGGCCTGCTGATCAGATGAGCCACGGCCGGGGCGGTTCCTGAGGCTTTACCAGGCCACGGTCTCGCCGTTATAACGGCGGAACGTGCCGCTGTGTTGCGGCTGCAGATCGGCAATCAGCTGGCGCAGGCCGGCCACGCTGTCTTCCGGCTGCACGTCTGCGGTGCCGAAATCCATGCGGGTTTGCACGTAGCCGGGACAAAACAGGGCAACGATGATGCCCCGGTCGCGCAGCACGTCCGCCAGCAGTCGCATTGCCTTGTTCAGGGCCGTCTTGCTGGAGGCATAGGCGAAGGCGGGTGTGTCGCGTTCCACCAGCGAGCCAACGGTGCTCGACAGGGACACGATCTTTTTCTGCTCGCTGGCCGCGACAGCATCGACGAAGGCTTCCGCCATCTTCATCGGTCCCAGCGTGTTCGTTTGCAGCACCTGCTGCCAAAGCTCATAGTCCAGCGTGCCGAAGTGCTGGCGCCCGATATGCTGCGGAATGGGTACCGGGCCGATCATGCCGGCGTTGTTCAGCAGCACGTCGATGGTCTGCCCCCGGTAGCGTTGGGCAAGGACGTCGATCTGGTCGCGATCGGTGACTTCGAGGCCTTCGATGATCAATTCGCCGTCGCCGGTCAGGGCTTCCAGGTCGCCGGCGTTGGCGGGGTCGCGCAGGGTGGCGATCACCCGCCAGCCGTCAGCCAGGTACTGCCGCGCGAACTCCAGCCCGATGCCGCGATTCGCACCGGTGACCAGCACCGTGGGCCGGCTCACGCGAGCAGGTCCTCTGCCTCACGCTCGCTCAGCGGATCCGCCAGCATGAAGCCCGCTGCCTTAATTTTCTCGTTGCTGACGTTGCGCGGGCCCTTGCTGAGGCCCAGCCAGGTGATGGGCGCCAGGCCTGCCTGCTCGCCCACCTTGCCGAAGAACTCGGCCTTGGAATCCCGGACATCGTTGAACAGGTTGTAGAGACCGTCGAGGCGGTTCTCAATCGCGAATTGCAGCCCCCGGACCACGTCGTCACGATGCACGATCATCGCGTCCGATTCGCCGTCAAACGGGATCTGCTGACCGGCAATCCGGGCGACTTCCAGCGCATGCAGCCGGCCGGGCCCGTAGATGGTCCCCGTGCGGTAGTTGCACACATGCAGGCGCTCGGTAGCCGCCTTTGCCAGCAGTTTTTCGGTGTCGATATAGACCTGCGCGAAGGGTGATGTCGCGTTCGGCGGGGTGGCTTCGTCCACGTGGTCGGCGCCGCCGGCATCGCCGTAGGCGTTCAGGGAGCTGCAGAAGACGATCTGCTGCAATCCGGACGCCGCATCCAGGTTCGCCACCAGGGATTCTGCAGTGCCCACGTAGGAGTCGCGGTACAGCTCCGGGTCCATGTACGGCTTGCCGTCTTTCTCCGTAAGGCCTCCGGCCATGGTCAGCAGGACCACATCCTGGCCGGCGATCAGCTCCCGCATTTTGTCGCGATCGCTGCCCTTCATCACAACCACGCGGTCGGCGACGGACTCGAGTTCCGCTGCGCGTTCCGGCCGGGTGGTCGTCACGCTGATCTCATGTCCCTGGCTGCGCAGGTGGCGGGCTGCCGCAAGCCCCGTGTAGGCGGCTCCAACGATGGCAATTTTCATCATAAAAACCTAAATAAAACAGATACTAGAAAGTTATATATCACTTAGATTATTCATCAGGATCCGGCGCATTTCCTGGCCCTGATCGGTGCCGACCAGGCGGTAAACGCCTTTCCAGGCCCGCGGGTCGAGGCGCTCGCTGAAAAAGCCTTCCAGGTGCCGCCGGTTGCGCTCACGCATCTCCGCCGGCTCCGGGGGCGGGTAGTCGAGGGTTTTCACCAGGTCGAGCCAATGGTCCAGGTAGACATGAATCTGTTCACCGACGCGCTCGAGTTCGGCGCGATCGGTAGGCCGGCCCACGCCGATGCTCCACGGCGACAGGTAAGCCGCAATGGCCGGGTTTGCGGGGGCACTGGCGCAGGCATTGTCCGCGTTTTGCGTGGCCCGCCAGTAGGCCTTGGTAATAGGGCCGAACACCGCTTCGATGTACGCCGGGTGGTCGATGGGATCCAGGCGCGGCAATAAGTCGGCGTTGTAGACGCAGCGATCCTCGCCAAACTGAACCACCTGGCCGTGAAAGTGCGGCATCACGCTGGTGGCGGTGCCGAACAGGAAGAACAGCTGGGTGTCGGCCGGGTCGCCCGCCAGCCGGATGTGGACCATGCGGTCCACGCACCCGCCGCCGGCCCACAAGCGCAGAAAACCGGCGGGTTGCCCGGGGTTGTCGGCGGCCGTCAAAGGCAACAGCGGCGCGCCGCCCGCGCCGGTGCGTTCCTCGAAAGGCAGCCGCGCCGTGCAGCGCGACACGAGGGCATCGACGAAGCTGAAACCAAAGTCTCCGGTAGTCATGGCTGGGGAGCATACGGAAGCGCGTTCTGCGCAGTGCCGATTGCGGTTGCCCGTGTTCGCTAGGCAGAATCCACGGCATGAAAGACTGGCAGTTCAGCGGGCGGGTGACGGCGGGCGCGGGTCAGGGCAGCGGCTTTACCTCTCGCGACTGGGTTCGCGAGGCGTTCATTGCTGCGGTCGGCATCGACCCGTTCCCCGGTACGCTCAACCTGCAGCTGGAGTCGGACAGCGCGCTGGAGGCCTGGACGAAGCTCAAAGCGTCGCCGGGTATCGGGATTCCCGGCCAACAGGGCGCCTGTGATGCGCGCTGTTATCCCGTGCGGGTGGCTGAGCGCGTGCCCGCGGCGATAGTTCTGCCGGAAGTTGCCGGCTATCCGCCGGCGCAGGTGGAACTGGTGGCCGCACTGCCCATGCGCCAGCACCTGGACCTGAGCGAAGGTGACGAAGTTCTGGTCCAGGCCAGTCCGCGCGGCCTCGTGACAGCGGCCATCTTTGACGTGGACGGCACGCTGATTAACAGCGTGGACGCGTACCACATTGCCGCTGGCCGCGCGGCAGCGCCGCTGGGTTACTCCGTCACTCACGACATGGTGCGCCAGGCCCTGAACTCGCAGCAACCGTTCTGGAATGTAGTCATTGAGAATCCGGCGGAGCGGACCGCCGACACGATCGCGAATCTGCGCCGGGACACCATGCGGCACTGGGCGGACGTGCTCGACGAGCATGTATCGGTGTTTCCCGGGCTGCGGGCGACACTCGAGGGACTGCAGGCCGGCGGCCTGAGATTGGCTATCTACACCGGGTCGCGCGGGGAGTCCTTCGGGCCCCTCGAGCGTTCCGGGCTGCTCGAATTCTTCGAGATCGTGTTGACCGCTGACGACGTGGAGGAGGCGAAGCCGCACCCGGAAGGCGTGCTCAGGTGCCTGGAAGTTCTGGGCGTTGCCCCGGCCGAGGCGGCCTATATCGGTGACTCGGTGCCGGATATGGGCGCCAGTCATGCGGCCGGCGCGCGTGCCGTTGGGGTGCTGACCGGTGCAGCGAACTCGGCCGCCCTGTCGGCGGCCGGTGCGCACGATCTGGCAGCTGATCATGCAGCCCTGTTGAGGATACTGCTGCCACAACGCTAACGCGCAGCGTCGGTCCCTCGTCGCACCAGGCGTCCCGCAGCGTGACAATCGGAGTATCCTGATAGCTGGCTGATGCTCGCATTGGTGGCGAATCATGAACTCTCGATCCATAACGATGCCGTTGATCAATGCGCTGGCGCTGGCGCTGACCCTGCTCGTCAACGGCCTGGCCAGCGGGCTGCCGCTTAACGGCCAGACCACCGGACAGATTTCCGATCGGTTTGACGTCTACTTCGTGCCGGCCGGCTACGTGTTCTCGATCTGGGGGCTGATTTACGCCGCGCTGATTGCCTTCGTGGTCTATCAGTTCTTGCCGGCTCACCGGGACAGTCCGGCGGCTGGAAGAATCGGCTGGTTATTTGCCGCGAGCTGCGCGGCCAATATCGCCTGGATTTTCTGCTGGCACTACGAGCTTTTTCCGCTCGCTCTCGTCACGATGCTCTTCATGCTGGGCTGCCTGATCAGCATTTATCTGCGCCTGGATATCGGCGGCGACGATGCACCCAGGCCGGATCGCTGGTTCGTGCATGCGCCGTTCAGCCTCTACCTCGGCTGGATCACGGTAGCCACCATCGCCAATACCACGCAGCTGCTGGATTACCTGGCCTGGGGTCGCTGGGGTCTCGCTGCGGAAACCTGGATGGTGGTGATGCTGGCCGTGGCAGTGGCCCTGGCCGCAGTCGTGGCCTGGCGCCGCCGCGATGTGGTTTACCTGCTGGTACTCGTCTGGGCGCTGGCGGGTATCGGTGTCAAGCAGGAGGCGGTGGCGCTGATCGCTACAGGTGCCTGGGTTGCCGCCGGTGCGATCGCGCTGCTGGCACTGGCATCACTGGTGCGCCCGTTGCGCCGGTCCGCCGCCTAGTCGCGCCAGTTCCTGAAGTAGTCGGCCCAGCGCTCGTTGACCAGGTCGAAGGTCTCCGGGCTGAGTTTCTCCAGCAGCACGCGGGACACTTCGGGCCATTGTTCCGGGCCGCCCTCGCCGGGCAGCTGACGCGTGGCGTCGATGATGATCTTGCTGGTCAGCCAGCGGGTCGGCGCACTCGGGTCCAGGGGCATGCCGCGCGTCTGCGGCAGGATTGCGGCCGCCGGGTGAGGCTGCCAGCGAGTGCCCAGCGCGCGCAGGATCTGGCTGCGGTCGTGTACGTCCACGTCGGCATCTACCACGATGATCACCTTGCCGAAGATGTCGCCGGCGGCAATGTGTTGACCGGCCAGCATGCCGTCGCCCGGGAGTCGCTTGCGGATGCTCGCCATGACCACGCCGTTGGTTTCCGTAGGCCTAAAGAACTCCACCAGGTTCGGAATGACTCGCCGGTAATTGCGGTTGTTCGTCACCAGCTGCGGAATGCCCATTGTCAACTTGGTGATGCCGGCGAAGGAGTTGCTCACCCACGGATTGTTGCGGAAGGTCACGGCCTGGATGTCCATGAAGAAGTTGCTGTCTTTCTTCAGGCCCATGTAGCCGTAGGTTTCGCCGTACGGGCCTTCTGCCTCCATCTGGTCGACGGAGATCTCGCCTTCGAGCACGATCTCGGCGTGGGCCGGCACGTGTATGTCACTCGTCTCGCACTTCACCAGTTCCACCGGCCGGCCGCGCAGTCCGCCGGCGATCTGTAGTTCGTCTTCGCCGAGGCTCGCGATCTTGGATGTGCTCAGGGCGAAGATCAGCGGATCTGCGCCCATGACCACGGCCGCCGGCACGCGTTTCTCTCCGCGCTTTTTCACGCGCATCAGGAAGCTCCAGGCGTGCTGACCGATCTCGGTGTTTACGCCGATGCGCTTGCCGTTTTTGACCTGGCAGCGGTAGGTACCGACGTTGCGTCCCAGGTCCGGATCTTCGATGAACACGCTGGCCGCCGTGATGTAGCGCCCGGCGTCCGCGGGGTTGGTCTGGATCCACGGAAACTGCAGGATGTTTACCGCATCCCCGGTATGGATGTTGTTCTTGCACGGTGCCTGTGCGGGGGCGACCTCGATCGGTTCGATGGTGGGCCAGCGCCCGTCGTTGTCGAGCAGCGCGTCGAGATGCGCAAAGGTTCGCCGGTAGATTTCGCGGGAACTGCTGCCCGGATCCTGGACGCCGAGGGCCAGGGCCTCGCCGAGCCAGCCGCCATAGATGTTGCCGAGCACGGGCCCTTGCTGCCACTCGCCGTCGATCTTGATGCGTTCGACCAGGAATGCCGGGGCATCGTCGTACCCGTATTCCTCGATCAGGCGATAGCAGAAGCCGGTGGCCTCGAACCGGTCCTGGTCCATTTCGGCGACCCGCAACAACCTGATCGAGGAATACGGG
>Ga0265303_10000084_pt1 | contig 40036 bp, 37 predicted proteins | sample Helome_2_FD_192494 | JGI IMG/M metagenome (GOLD analysis project Ga0265303, IMG submission 192494) | Marine sediment microbial communities from subtidal zone of North Sea - Hel_20160317 (Illumina Assembly) | ecosystem: Environmental > Aquatic > Marine > Subtidal zone > Sediment ... | reverse complement strand
TTATTGCAAGGGATTATTTGATGAAGCCGAAAATAGTCTATTACAAGCACTGCCGTTATGTAAAAAAACGGCTCTGCTGGGCTGGGAAACCTGGGGAACGGGTTTTTTGGGCCATGCGTATGCGGATAGGGGAAATTACCAAAAAGCCCTCGATACGTACAAAAGAGGAATTTCGATTTTGGAACCGGTTAAATTATTTCCCTTTTGGATCAATTTATGGAAAATCGCCGTTGCAAGGTTGAAAGTGCTCAGCAATGACCCGGATATAAACCTGAGCAAAGTGTTTGAATATTATGGAAACATTAAGGTCAAAATCGCTAAAGGATGGGCGGCCAGATATGTTGCAGAGATTCTATTGAATATGGATAACCGGCATTTATCCGAGGCGGAGGACTGGGCCCAAAAGGCTTTTGAGGCGGATGAAAGCAACGGCACGATGTGGTCCTTAGCCTGCGATTATATGCTTTATGCCGACTTATACCAGCACAAAGGCGATCGAAAAAAAGCCAAAGAAAACCTTAGCAGGGCCATAGAAATTTTCACAGAATGTGGCGCCGAGGGATGGCAGAACAAAGCTGAGGAAAAATTGGCAGTGCTTTTATAAAGTCGGTTTCTTTCTTTTGCCCTGACCTTGGCTCGAATTGACAGAATTGGCAAGCAAAAAAACGCCCGTTCTGAACCAGTGCTGGTTCAAAACGGGCGTTTTGTTTAAGGGAGCTTAAGGGTCAGTTGGTCTGTTCGTATTCCAGTGTCACCGTTACCGTGCGGTTGAGTGCCCGGCCCTCCGGCAACTCATTGTCAAACAGCGGATTATGGGGCCCGGCGCCTTCATAGGCAATATTACCACTGTTAATGCCGCCGCCGGCAACGATCATTTCAAATGCCGCTTTGGCCCGACGCTTGGAAAGGTCGATGTTGTAGGCTTCTTTACCGATGGTATCGCTATGGCCCATAATGGAGACCTTGGCCGTGGGTATTTCGTTGATACGGGCAACGATCCGATCCAGCACAGCCCGGTTGCGGTCTTGGATGTCGGCGCGGTCAAAGTCAAAAAGAATCAGCGCATATTTTTCCATAACTTTATAGCCTTCTTTTTTGGCAACGCGCTCTTCGCGTTTGATAAAGCGCACGCTGGTGCTGGCATGGGTCTTATAGATCCGGCCCTTGCGGTCTTCGACCTCTATATTGGCGCCGATATTTTCATATGTGCCGATTTTACTCAAACCGAGCTTTTTCAGATTGAACTGGTACGCCGGCATTAAATTGCCCTGTCCCGAAGTCGAATCAATGAGATTTCCGTCCCCCACCAGCGCAACCGTCCAGTGTTGTAAATCGTAGCCGCTATCGATTTGCGGCCTGACCCGCAATTCTTCCGAATTACTGATTTTGGCAACGTAGGTGCTTTTGATGGTATCTAAAATGGCCGGGGATTCGGAATAAATTTCCACCCGCTGGTTTTCGGCGCGGCCCTCGGCCACACTGCTGGCGCTGGCAACCGCGGGTCGATTGCGCGCTTCCAGCTGCATGCGGGATGATTCGATGCCCCAGATATATTTAAAATAGGCCTTTACGGATTCCGCGCGGCTGCGGGAAAGATCTTTGCGATTATATTCTTGATCCCGGTTGGCGTTGCATCCGACTATTTTTATGCGCGCTTCCGGGTTGTCTCGCAGGCGCCGGCCGATGATATTGAGGGTATGGGTATACTTTTCCATCGTGTCTTTTAACTTACTTTCCTTAAACGACCGGGTTTCGGCCTGATTGGCAAAAGACGCATAGCGGGCAGGAATATCGCTTTGTCCCGTCTCGAAAAATACGTAATTTAACAGCGGCGAACTGTCGATGGTGGTGACTTCTTCAATCGTCAGTTTGGCGGGCTCAATGGCCACCGTACCTTTTGGCGGGCCAATCAGCTCATGGATCAGTTCTTTGCGGGTCACAGTAACCGGACATATGGCGGTCACTGTTTCATAGGTATCCTGATTGGTGTCGGTAACTTTGATACTTGCCTGCAGGTTGCTGCAGGCCGCCAGCTTATCCCGGCCGATATCATCCAGCGAAAGCGCAAGCACCGGCTCAAGCGCCTGAGCGCCTTTTAAGGTCTTGATGGTTTGCTGATCTCCCTGGATGTCCAACTCCCAATCCGCCATCCCGTATTCGGCCATAATCTGGGGGATGATCTTTATCTCGGATAAATTCGTGCTTTCGGCGATGAATTGGTTGGCGGCCATGGCCTGCATGTCGCTGGAGTCATAAATGATTTCAACGCGCTGGTTTTCGGAACGACTGCCCAGCATATTTGCCGGTGCCGGTTGGACCGGTAAATTGCGGGCTTCAATCTTCATTCGGGCGCTGTCAATGCCCCAGACCGAGGCCATATAGTTTTTCACCGATTCCGCCCGGGCCCTGGAGAGTTCGAGGTTGCCCTTTTCAACACCGGAATCCGAATTACAGCCGATAATGCGGACCTGCACTTCGGGGACTTCGGTCAATTGCCGGCCCACAATGTTCAACACATTCTTGTAGCGGTCTGTGGCGTGGGTCAATACATTTTCGTGAAAGGTAGACGTGTGGGCCCGGTTTTTTAAAAGAGCATAATTGTCGGAAAGGTCGCTTTTGCCGGTTTCAAAAAAAACCTGATTGAGCACCGGCGAGCCATCAAGCAGGGTCAGCATGTCAAAATTTAACTGGGCGGGTTCTAAGCTCAAGGTGCCGCTGGGCGGCTCAAAAAACCGGTAATTGACAACATACCGATGGAGCAGGGTGGTCGAAAAAGCTTGAAAAATAGGTAGCAGCTCCGATGCGGAATGTGCTTTCCAGATTTGTCCGTTGTGCGTTTCAACAAAGGATTTTAGAAACTTATCCATTTTTCTGCCGGGCATATAATCAACCGCAAAAACTTCCAGGTTGCGAATCCCGTGGGCCTCAGAATCTACCACATAGCTTTTAAAATCACTGTTGAGATCCTCGCCGTCGGAAAAAACTACCAGAAATTTATTATCTTCTGCGGGCATCTCGCGGATGAGGCTGAGTCCGGCAACCATGGCTTCATAGAGATAAGTCGTGCCGGTCAGTCCCTCGTCAAAGGCTTCATTTAAAAACTGCTTCAGCTCCGGAATCGATTTTGAACTGGCGGCTTTCGTATGCAACCAGTAGGCCTTGACCTCCATGCCGCTTTTCTTGCCGAAAACCACGATGGAGACATTGTCGATGGGGCGCAGACTGTCGAGAAATTCGTCCAGCGCCGCCAGCAGTGGTTTGATAGCCTTGCGTTCTTTCATTGAATATGAATTGTCCACTACCAGCACAATGTTCAATGGCACCGATTCACTGGTCTCCAGGGATTCGATGGACTGGATCTGGGCCTCTTTTTTTCCGCTTTTGACCACAAAATCTTCGAGCTTTAACCCTTTAATGGGATTATTGTGTGTATCTTTAACCGATACCAGCAGGCTGTTTTCATCGATCAGCTGATGCGTCAGTTTGGCTTTATGGCCCGGTGTGATGACCTCAATAGGTTCCGCTGCCAGGCAGTTCGTTCCGGACAAAAGCAGGAGACCGGCAAGCATTAAGATTATTTTGTTCTTCATCAGTTCTCCTTCCGAATCATTTCGATCTTTGATTTTTGTTTTTGTATAAATTTCAGGCAACTACTCAAATACAGCAAGAAGTATTCCATATCGTCGCAAATAAAATTAATATAATAAAATTCAGTGAGTTATATTAGATTGATTTCGGTGGAAAGATTTGAGTGTCAGAAAATCGTCTAATTTTGTGAACAAGGCGTCAAATTAATTGAACAAAACGATACATGCGCGGTGTCGGTTGAGCCCGTTTCCCGTTAGCCGGTTTACCCGTAAAAAATAAAATAAGACATTTCCTTTCTTAACGGGCTCAACGGGCCTAACCGGCTCAACGGGCCAACCTGATGACGCTAGCTAACGGAGGCGGTTTGTAGTGGTTGTCAAAAAAACGTTCCGTTATGCCAACGTTTTTTTCTCCAACCACTTATGCCCCAATTCCATACATCGGAACACTATTGTGGATAGCGGTATAAATCCTGATTCATATTTTTAGGATAACGTTCAGACCGATGCCGGTTTGGGCGGCAGCGGCCCGGGGTGTTTTTTCTTTTGGATAATTTGATAAACGACCAGGATGATGAATATTGCCAGACCGATATAGTTGTAAAGCGGGTTGGCCCAGATGAGCAACAGCGCAGCAGCGCCCTGCAGGATGGTTTCCGGCCAGGTTAGATGGGTTAGAAAAAAGCGCTCCATGCAAACCACAAAGGCAATGATCGAAAAAATCGAAAAGATGACCGTTTTGATGACCTCAGGGGTGGGCCCGTTTAACAACAGGGGATGATAGGCCATAATGATGGGAATGATATACAGGCCCTTGGCGAGCTTCCAGGAAGTAAAGGCGGTTTTCATCGGACTTGAACCGGCAATCCCGGAGGCGGCAAAGGATTCAAGGGCCACCGGAGGCGTGACGTTGGCATCCTGGCTATACCAGAAAACCACCATATGGGCGGTGAGCAACGGGATGCCCAGATCCATGAGCCCGGGGCCGGCCAGAATGATTAAAACAATATAAGAGGCGGTTACCGGCAGCCCCATACCCAGAAAAAGCGAGGTCAATGCGACCAGCAGCAGGGCCAGCAACGGAATTCCCTGGGATAAGGACACCACCAGCGAAGAAAAGCGCAGGCCGGTGCCGGTCAGGTTTACCATTCCGACGATAATACCGGCTGCCGCGCAGGCCACGGCCACCATAATCGCATTGCGGGCCCCCTGCTCCAGGGTTTTAATCAGGGTACCAAAAGAAATTCGAGAGCGCTTCCGCAAAAGGGCTGTAACATAGACGGCTAAAATGGCAATGAACCCGGCCATCATCGGGCTGTAGTTCATGACCAGCACGATGATCAGAGTGGCGACCGGGATTATGAAGTGAATGCCGTCTTTCAGCGTTTGCAAGACATTCGGCAACTGGTCTTTTGGAAGCCCCCAGATGCCCTGTTTCTGGGCTTCAAAATGGACAAACAAAATGACTGAGAAAAAATAAAGCACCGCCGGAATGAATGCAATTTTAATGATCTCCAGGTAGGGCGTCTGGGTAAATTCGGCCATCAGAAAGGCTCCGGCACCCATAATCGGCGGCATCAGCTGCCCGCCCGTCGAGGCCGCAGCTTCCACCGCGGCGGCTACATGGCTGCGGTAGCCGATTTTTTTCATCATGGGAATTGTAAAGGATCCGGTGGCCACCACATTGGCCACGGCGCTGCCGGCCACCGAGCCCATAAAGCCGCTGGCTACAACAGCGGTTTTGGCGGGGCCGCCGGAAAAGCGGCCGGTAATCGAATAGGACAGGTTGATAAAAAAGCTGCCGGCTCCGGTTTTATCCAAAAAGGCGCCGAACAGGATAAATATGAAGACAAAGGTGGATGCGACCCCCAGGGGCAAGCCGAAGATGCCTTCGGTGGTCAGTGAAAGGGTGGTGGCAATGCGCTCTACGCTGTACCCTTTGTGAACGATCAACTCCGGCATCCAGGGGCCGAGATAGCCAAACAGCAGAAAAATAATGGCAATTATAGTTAAATTCAATCCGATCACTCGGCGGGTGGCCTCCAGCACCAGCAGTACCAGCGCAAGGCCCACTCGAAAATCCCAGGGGCTCCAGTCCCCCTGGCGTTCGAAGATGCCCTGCAGATCAATAAAAATGTACATTCCGATGAAAACCGCCATGGCAATTAAAACCAAATCCACGATCATCGCGCCGTTAAGCCGGTCTTTGCGGGCGCCTTTATAAAGGGGCTTGGTTAAGAAGGTCATTGCCAGTATACAGGTTAAAAAAACAGAGCGATGCCGCATGGCGGTCATGGCCACCATGCCGGCCGTATACAGCTGAAACAAGCTAAGCGCCACGCCGATGATCGTCAGACTCCAGGCAATCACCCGAGCGGTTGAGGTTTTGGTTTCTGTTTCTGTTGGGTTGGACTCGGCCATTTTTGCTCTTCTAAAAGAGTGTCTCTTATTACAATCTCACCGCCCGTTACGCTCGAGACGCAGAGATCGCAAAGATTTTTTTATTTTGCTTTCCGTTGAGAGGACGGAAAGCAAAAAATAATCTGCCTACGGCATATATCACAGGCTCTGATGGTTTTTGGTGTAGTATCCAAGAGCCATATTATTTTTTGGCCGCGTAGCGGCTGAGCTGTTTTCATTTGTCGGCGTCTCAGTGACAAATGAAAAAAAGAACTATCTCTGCGAACTCTGCGTCTCTGCGGTGAGATTATTATTTCATCTTGCACCGTGTCGGTATCATCTTAAGGTGGTGTGGCCGGATGCGGCCATATTCGGCGCCAAAGGCTGTAGAGCAAACTCACCGGCCGGGCGGAAAACTGCACCGCCTCATGCGGGGCCACCGCCGACAGATTTTTGCGGCGGCCGCGCCAGATGACCGTGTGATCCACCCCGGGGCTGCCCACCCGCAGTACAAAGTCACCGGTGGGCATGTGCATATCCTCGATGACTTCATAATCCCCCCGCCGAACCATACGGCCCACTCCGGGCATGCGGCCCATGCCGGCGCCGAATTTTAAATAGCGCTCTTCCTCAATGAAGATACGCCCCTCGGCGTCCAGGCTGTGTTCTTCCCAGATGGGGGCGTTTTCCACCGAATGATAATAGTGCAGGGTAAAACGTTCACCCGGCTGCAGGGGTGTCACCAGCAGGGGTGGTCCGCCTTTTACCGGCGTTACGGTTAATTCCAGGCCACCGGACAAACCCCGGCTAATAAATAAAAAGGCAACGACCAGGCCGGCTGCCACCATCAACGGCAGCCGGCTTTTGCTGGTCAATCGCTTCATTTACGGCATCAGCTTAGCCGGCACGGTCACACCTTTTTCTTTCAGGTATTTGATCGTGCCCGGATGCAGCGGAATGGGGGAGTACTTCACCGCATTTTCAGGTGTCGTATACGAGGCCGACGGGTGAATTTTGAGCAGATAGTCCTGATGTTCATACAGGGATTTTGCCAGTTTATAGACCAGGTCTGCGCTCAGGCCCGCTTGGCAGATCATCACGTTCCACACACCGATCGTGGGAACGGCCTTATCCACTCCCCGGTAAACACCACCCGCCAGATCCACGGCGGAATACTCTTTATTGGCGGCCAGAATTTTCTTTTGCTGCGCGGGGGTAAACGTAATGATGTGAATATCGTGGGTGGTTGCCAGATCCAGAATGGAACTGGTGCCAGGCCCCACCGACCATACCCCTACCTCGATGGTGCCATCTCTTAAGGCATTGGCACTTTCGGTAAAGGACAGGCGGCTGTCTTTGTATGAATCCAACGGTATGCCCAGGGCCTTGAACACGGTTTCGGCCATGAAATTGGTGCCGCTGCCCGGGCTGCCGGAGCTGATATTTTTGCCTTTGATCTGTTCGATATTGGTAATCCCGTATTTTTTAAGGGTCACCACCTGCAACAGGTTGGGATACATAATGGCCAAAGACAGGATGTCGTGTTTTTTGCCGTTAAATTTGGAGAGACCCTGAAGGCCGGCCACGGCCACATCGCCCATGACTTCGCCAATGACGGTTTCACCCTTGTGGGCCAGCTTGACGTTTTCGACACTGGCACCGGTGACTTCAGCCACGGCTCTTACTCCTTTTACATATTTATTCCAGATCTCGGCCACCCCCCCGCCATAAGGATAATAGATGCCGCCGGTCCCGCCGGTTCCGATGGAAACAAATTCGGTGCGGGCCAGGGCCGGACCGGTTAACACTAAAATGGCACAAAGTGCAAGAATGCCCGCAAGGACATATTTCATACTCAGCTTTTTCATCTCAAGAATCCTCCTTCCAGGTTTGGAAAAAATGTATTTGCAGCTTCAACGATCGCTTTGTTCTATTCCATATCCATTGTCGTAACGATCACCAGAATATCTTTGGATAATTTATTGGTTTTAATAAATGGAATTTTAACGGTCGTGGCCTTGCCGGGCTCAACCACCGGCGGTTTGCCCTTGCGCGGCACATAATGACCGGCGGCTTTGCTCATATCTTCTAACCAGATGTTCAAGCGATAGCGCAGCGGCGTTTCGGTTGGATTTTCAAGGCCGACGGTAAAAATCAGCGAGGGCTCACCGCCATGTTTGCCCACCGCGCAGTCAAACTGGGTAAGTTTGACCTGATCGGTCACATCCCATTTGATGCTGGCGTCACAGTTGGTCTTTTCCGGAGCCCCCTTGCCGCTGCTGGCGCAGCCGGCCAGCCAGATCCCCAGCGCCAGACACAAAATCAGGATCGGTATCGTTTTTTTCAGTTTCTTCATTCTCCAGCCTCCTTTTTTAATAGGTTTTCATATTGCCGTGTGCCCAAAATAAAACCCCGTTTTCCGGAAGAGAAACGGGGTTTTTAATGTGTTTGAATTATTGCCAATTTGCCCATAGAAAATTCGAAATCTATTGGTTATTATTCATAATTTTAATCTAAACGGTAATCCAATACCAGTAAAACGGCGCGAAAGTCAAGTCGATTTAAACTCCGGTTTCCACCGTACTCTGGTGGTCTCACCGGGCAAAACGAGACAGGTATAGGGGCGCAGGACAGGCGGCCGGTGGTGCAAACTGTTTCGGATTGCTGCCCGAAATCGATCGGCGGGATATCATTTTTATCTTGTGTTTGCGGCTTTTATCCCAACCGGTCTAAAGCTATCCGGCAATAGGTTTCAACGCCCAGAAGCAAAACATCTTCATTGAAATCGAACCTGGAGTTGTGAATCGACGCACAGCCTTCCCGGCCGACCCCCAGGAAAAAAAAGCAGCCTTTGGATTTTTCCAGATAAAAGGCCATATCTTCGCCGCCCATCGTAGATTCGGGCTCGATGACGTTTTTTTTGCCGGCCACTTCTGCGGCGCATTGGGCAACCACCTGTGCCATGTCTGGGTCGTTGAGCAAGGGCGGATAGCCCTGAGAATAGTTCATTTCATAGCTTGCACCCATGGATTTGCAAACGCCGCCAATAATTTTATCCAGGCGTTCGGGCCAGGTATTCCAGATATCGCGGTCAAATGTGCGGGTGGTGCCGCTTATTTCAGCTTCGCCGGGAATGACGTTAAAGGTTGAGCCGGCATGGAAACTGCCGACCGTAACGACCGACGGCTGCAGGGGATCCATCTGGCGGCTGACGATGCGCTGCAGGGCATTGACCACCTGGGTGCCGACTTCGAGTGCATCCAGACAGAGATGGGGCATGGCGCCATGCCCGCCTCGCCCGATGATCCGCAGGTCGAAGCGGTCCATTGCGGCCATCAGCGGGCCGGCTTTAACCCCGATGGTGCCTTCTGCGATAGCCGGCCACAGATGGCAGCCGATGGCATAATCCACCGTCGGGTTTTCCATGACCCCTTGTTCAATCATAGGCTTGGCGCCGCCGGGGCCTTCTTCGGCTGGCTGAAATAAAAATTTAATCGTGCCTTTCAGGGTATCCTTGATTTTGTTTAAGACGGTGGCCGCGCCCAGCACCATGGCCATGTGGCCGTCATGGCCGCAGGCATGCATGGCCCCCGCGTGGATTGAAGCGAATTCAAGGCCGGTTTCCTCGGCAATGGGCAGCGCATCCATATCGGAACGGATCAGCAGCGTTTTGCCCGGCTTTCCGGTGTCCATCACCCCCACAACGCCGAATCGCGCAATGCCGGTATGCACATCAAGGCCTTGCGCTTTCATATACCGAGCAACATAGTCGGCGGTTTTTTTTTCCGTGTATGCCGGTTCCGGAATCAGGTGCAGATCCCGGCGCGTTTTAACGATCAGATCTTTGGTTTCACGAATGTATTTTCTGAGATCCATTATGAAAAAGCTCCTGTGACAGGTGGTTTGAGGCAAATGGTAATCTCTACCGCGGTTCTGGCCGGCTTGAAATTTTCGCCAGTCATCTGGTCGGGTCAGGGATGGGTGCCGCTGGCAGACGCTCTATTCTTACACAACCATTGCGGTCCAATCAACTTCTAAGAAATAGTGTCCGTCATGAAACCAGGGCCGGTGATGGGACAGGTTTGAGAGGCGAGTGCCGCTGTAGCGGACAGAAAAGGGTGGTCTTATTGAAACTTGCGGGTTGCGTCAAAAGGGATTTCCAGGTGATAGACACCGCTTTCCAGATGCGCTTTTACCGGTAAATTCCCTTTTTTAAAAACTTTCATAATGCCGCCAATATTGGAATACAGGACTTCGGCTACAAATCCCCTGACACCGCGTTTCCTGGCCACACGAATCAACATCCGGTATAAAAATGTAGCGATTCCAAGGCGCTGATAATGTTCATCGACGACAAATACCACCTCGGCAAAAGGGCTGCCTGGAATTTTGATGTAGCGCGCCTCGGCGATGATACGGCCTTTTCCCTCCTCACCCACCAGCCCGACGATGGACATGACCTGGTTCCAGTCGACATTGACGTAATCCTGCATTTTAGCATGCGGCATGCTGCTGACGGTTTGAAAATACCGGTAGTATACCGCTTCATCTGAAAACCGATAAAACAGATGACGCATACCTTCCTCATCAGAGGGTCTGATGGCCCTGAATCGTATACCAAGTTCATTTCGGGCCTTAAATGTTTCAGCAATATCTACCGGATAAAGGCGTGCACTCTCTGCCAGAAAAATCTGGTCGTGGTATAGGATTTTATCATCTTTTGCTTGTTGTACTAAATTTGCCCGGTCATCGGGATGGGCAATGTCAATCAGGGCCTGCGCCCGTTCCCGGATGGTCCGCCCTTTCAAATAGGCAACGCCGTATTCGGTAACGATTGCGCCGATTGATTCGAAGCCACTAAACTGGTTGGGCAGATCGGCGATTGACGGCAGAATGTTCGGCCTGCCCTCTGGATCCCGGCTGGTCAGGGCAAAGATGGAGCGCCCGCCTTCCGATAGCTCCGCACCACTTAAAAAATCCATCACCTCGGCCGGTCCGGTGGCCACGTTGCCTTTTCCCGTGTATAGCCCGATACGGCCGTACAAATCCACTTTTCGGGCTGCAACGACGGTGACAAATTTAGAGTTGCGGCCGATAATCAGCGGATTAAACACCTTATCGATGCGCTGGAACTCAACCAGGGGGTTTTTGTCCAGCCATTTCATGAGCTTCGGCGTACCCAGGGCATAAGATGTCAGTGATTTGCCGCGATAGGTGTCTTTGCGTCGATTGGTGACCGCCCCGCTTTGTATGAGATCCATCAACGGATCCGAAAAAAGGGGTGAATGTATTCCCAGGTGGCGCTTATTCCGCAATTGTTTGGCCAGCGACTCGTATAAAGGACCGATTGAAAATGCCAGGCAGCTCTCGTTTTCAATTAAAGAAGCTGCGTTTAAAGCGACTTGATCCCAGATTTCATCTGTTTGCCAGCGGTCGAAATATATCAGTGAGTCTGTCGAACGAACCAAAAAGTCAAATTCAGATACATGCACAAACGTATCCCCGAAAGTAAAGGGAATATGCGTGTTGATTTCACCCACACGGATGGCGGCCTGCTCCAGAGCTTCCCGGGCCACATCAACCGCAATTCCCAGGCTGCAGAATCCGGCCTCATTGGGAGGCGTGATCTGAACGATAGCGACATCAACCGGTGACAGGCGGGATGCGATTAATTGGGGAATCTTTACAAATCGACTGGGTATCAAATCTACCCGGCCCGCTTCGATAGCTTCGTTAGCAACCCAGCCGGAAAAAAAGGTTGTCAAGCGGAACTTCTGAGATTGCAGCGTTTGCAGGGAGACGGCATCCCCGAAGCTGACCAGCTGGATCAGCTCCAGATCCTCCAAATTTTTGTCATCAACAGTTATTAGATGCCGAACCATGGTCCGGGGTTCGGCCCCTGCCGTTCCCACGAAGATGCTCATTCCGGGCTTGATTTTGCCGATCACTCTTTCCGGCGAAACGACTGCTGATTTCCATTTATCCGCAGATATGGTTTCCATTTTTAAGTTTATTTTCGGGTTTCTTCAAAGGCATTTTCTAATAGCGCATTGATTTTGGCGATAAGCTGTTCATTGGCAAAAGGCTTGGTGATATAGGCATCCGCGCCGAGGGCCAGGCCTCTGGCAATTTCGGCCTCATCGCCCCGGGCAGTTATAAAGGCGATTTTGACGTTTCGATAATCGGGATTTAATCGAACAATTTCACAAACCTCCCAACCGCTAATTCCAGGAAGCATAATGTCCAGTAGCACCAGATCTGGCTTGTATTTATAAATCAGATCCAGGGCATCTTCGCCCCTTTCGGCCACCAGCACATTATAACCCTGTTGCTCCATCAGAAACTGGATCGCCACCACCACACCCGGCTCATCATCCACGATGAGAATCTCTCTTGGCATAAACCCTCACCTCCCTTTTTTAGCCACACTTGAATGGCCGTTTTTGAAGAGGCAGTTCGCTATATCCGTACTGAGGTCAGCGGCAAGATTTCCTTAACCTTTGGAGAATCAACTTAGGTTAAGTTTGCATAAGCACAAGAAATCGAATCCGAGAATCATTTGAGAAAGGGATGTTGAGAAGTTCGACCTGGTTCGCTTTAACAGATTAAAAATACATTTCAGGTCAGAAGGCGTGAGAAGTCCATACGGATCTATAACTTATATACACCGCTCATATGCGACAGGTCAAACAAAAAGACAGCCTTAAACTCTGGGCTGCCTTTTAGTATAACAGTTAGAAAGTTCGATTCAATCGCTTTATTTTTGAAAAAACATCCTGAATCTTATTCCGGCGCCTGCATATGAGGTGCGTACGATTTCCCCGTTGGCCATTATCGTTTTCCGGACGCCGGGGAAATCAAATTTCATGGCGATTTCCTGCCCAACAAACAAGCGGTGTTTGGTGTCAATGAAAACGCCGCCTGTACTGATATTATTAATGGGTGCCTGGAAGTCGCCCTCCATTGTCTGGCAGTCCGCAACGACCAGTCGGCGTTCGTTGACGTTTTTGCGGGCATCTTTTCTTCTTTCTAAATTTTCCATGTGGCCGTTCGCAATCAAGTTGCTGTACATCTCAGGGGTTGTCCTTATCTTTGTTTTGAAGCGATAACCCAATGACATAGACCAGATATACAAGTGTTGTGCCAAAACCTTAACCATCTGATTTTTAGTATATTTTTTAGAACTTCAGTCTTTTTTTTGCCCGAAAATTATACAAAATCAAACAGGTCTGTGATTTTTTTTAAACGTTTTAAGCGCTCAATTTAGCAAAACCTATTAGGAAAAAAAAGCGTGGACGCAAACACCTCATCCACGCTTCAGGCGATCAGATGACACACGATTACCGGAAAGTCTTCAAATTCGGCGATATGGGTGGATCAAGCTTCGGTCCGCGACATTTCCTCTTCGCCGAAGCTTTTGGGCACACCTTCGTATGGCGTTCGCCTTGTCGATTTTAAGGTCTTGGGGTCCCGCATCGTTTTCAAAATATCGATGCTGTCTTTTAAGCCCTTGTTTACGCGGCACATTTCTAAGGCCATACCGACAACCTGAGCCACTGCCTGGACGAAATTGACGTCGTTTAGCGTAAATTCCCAGGGATCGGCAGTGTAAATTCGCATGCTCCCGGTCAATTTTTCTCCGAGGATGATCGGAACCGCAAGGATCGAAGCAATGCCTTCTTTTTTCGCTGCCTCGGGGTACTGAAGCCGGGGGTCATCGGTCACATCAAAAATGGCTACCGGCTGGGCATCTTGCAGGGATGATGCAATTGAACGCAGCGCACTGATCGGTCCCTTGTCCAGATAATCCTTGCTCAAGCCATAGCTGCCGACAAGTTTGAGCTCTTTGCTTCTGGGGCTGAAAAGAAACAGGGTGCAACCTTTAACGTTCAGTGCATGCGTGACACCCTCTACCGTGATCAAGACGATCTCTTCCGGATCCCGAATCATGGAAATCGCTTTGGTAATACGAATCAGGGTTTCGTAGTTAACGGTGGGCTTGTCCATGGTAACCTCCTTTCTTTTGAGTGGTGAAGTGCCTGGAGGGGCTCAACACTGCAGGAGGGCAGTTAGGGTTACCTTGCCGAATGATATGAACAGGAAAAGGAAGATTCGGATGAGAACCGGTTGTGAATTTTTCGATTTAACCTAATGCGAAGCCGTCTGAGATACCGCGCAGGTCAATGATTCGGTGTTCCCGGCGTGAGGTGAGAAGTCGCTTTACGCAAAAGCCATCTCAGTAGTCAGGCGAAACGGTTTTTGTTGCTGCCGGCGTATGATCATCGGAAGTTAAAGCTTGTCCCCTCTGGCCAATAAAATAGTCGTTTGCGGATCGGATTACAATAAAATAATTAGTTTTCTTTTGGATTCATTTTTCTGACGCTCCACTTGATTGTCAAAGTAAAAATCAGCCGGCTAATTTACCGGCCAGAAACAGGAGTGGAAGCGGCGTTATCGCCAGGCTCACTAAAAGGAAGTATCTGGGGAAAGAATATACTCTGCTCATTCCGGCAATCAAACCGATGCCCCCACCGCCGCCAATTAAAGCGTTGCCGGGTAGATTCAAAAGGAGGGCCATCATAAAGTAGCGGTGTTTGAGTAAATAAGGGACAACCCTGGAGGGAGCGGTTCCCAGCAGAAAGTCCAGTTTTTCCTCAGGATTTAAAGGTTCAAGTTTGAGCATCAGGTCGCGGGATTTGTGCAGATGCAGCCATCCCAGAAATCGGGCGAAGGCCTTAAGCGGTACCAGCCTGCCAATCGCAAAACTCAGCGACAGGGACAGGAGGGTGCACAGATATACCACGACGACGCCTTTGGAGCCGAGCATGACCATCAACGCCAGACCCAGCTCAATACCCGGCACAAAGGGCATCGCCATCCAGAGTATATAGACCCCGATAGAAAACCAGAGCGCAGTGATGATGAGATGCTCATGTTCGGGCCAGAGCTGAAAGCTGATATGGTCAACCACCCGGCTGCCGCCATAGTTTAATAACAGCAGAAATCCGACAATTAGCGATAATTTAAAAATCAGTTTGAGCTTTGGTGTTTCAGCAGGCGCCCGCCGGGCTTCAGGCATAATGATCACCGCCTTTATTTTTGTAACGTCCCCCTGAACCAGTATTCTCTGTAAGTGGTCCAAAGCCAGCGCTCCTTGGTCCATGAATACTCAACTTCCATGATATCGTCTGCTAGGGTTCCTTTCCACATCATCTTTCCATGGGAGGGGCTGACGGTCTCCGCCTGGAAATGGATTAAATCCCCTTCGACCGTGGCCGTATATGGGCCGTCTGTAAACCCAAATTCGAAACATTTGGAAGAGGTGAATCTACCGTCACTGAAGCTCAATACGTCCTCATGGTGGGTTTTCTTGCCCTTTTCTCCTGTCGGTCCTGCAAATTTCTTACCATCGAGTAGATGAGAAACGGCAGGTATCGATTTCAGATCATCCTGGCTTTCTTCGGCGCCCACGGTTAGCGGGCCTGAATATAGCCCCGCGACAATGGCAAAAAGAGAGATGATAATGTTTGAATTGGAAAATCTAAGAAACATCAAAAACGTTCTCCTTGTTATTAGTCAAGTTAAATCCTGATGTCATGCATGTAAAGGGACAGCTATTTATGCATAGTCCTCATTCGCTTTCCCCAGAAAATCCCTTCCCGCTTGCGGCGGGACTGGGAGGAGCTTCATTTTTTTTCGCGATGTGATCGGCCGACGTCGTGATTGGGGTTTTTGATATGACAGGGAGATTTGGGACGTTCAATTCAGGTCAAATTTAATCCAGGCTATTAACCAGAGCAAATAACAGACCCCGGATTTTGGGGGACATCTCATCAAATTGCATGCCGAGCGCCAATGCTCTGGTCCCGTTATGGGTAGTCTCGCGGCGCCAGGCGACTTTACCGGAGATTTTCAGCAGTAGCGTGTGGGTGACAACGCTGACATGTATTTTTGCATTTGAGGCGCTTGCGTTCAGAGAAGAAATGTTCCAGGGCTCGTTGAGTTTGTTAGAATCAATTACAATGCTCATACCCCCAATCGAGATGTCCTCTGATTCGCCCTCCAGGTAAATGGCTTCATCGGGTGAATGCTCCGGGTAAATCTCAAGCTCCAGCATTAAGGAGAATTTATGGCGGGTTTGTTTTCGAATGGTTCCGGGAGAGCCCTCCTGGTTCGATATTGACCGAATATTCAGTAAGTCGATAATCCCCAGCTCGATGTTCGGATATTTACGGCATATTCGCATGAGTTTTTCTTTGGGAATCCTGACCAACTCTGTTGGCTCGAGCGTTTCAATATAGGATTGCGACCGTTGCTCTTTATTGAACGGATAAATATCACCAAAAAATTCATTTTCGGATAATTCCACGGTGGGTTTTCGAAACACCTTTTTTTGATTTTGCAGCGTCAGGTAAATGGAATCCTTTAATCTGCCGGATACAATAAAGAACAAGTGATCCTCGGTGTCGCCAATTTCCTTGACGACCTGCTTGGCCGGCAGCCGGATATTTTCAAAAAGGGAGCATAGCGCCTTTAACTCATGGATGGTTAACTTGGAAAGGAAATGACCGATCGGCAGTTTCTTGTTGTTGTTGCTATCGAGCTCGATCAAAAAGGCCTTTACGTTTTGATCTGAAGGCATCTCAATATGCCATTGGGAGATTTTTGCCACAATTGCAGGCAGCATCTTGTCGCTGTCCAAAAAAAGAATAGCGGTCCGATTGTACGCTTTGGCCGCTGCGTCGTGCATTTTATTTTTTAAAAGCAAATCCGCGTATATTCTCACCAGTTCGGGATCATTCGGAAATTTTTTTAAAATTTCGAGCATCAATTCAATCGAATTGATCACAATGGACCCATCAACAATATGCTCGACGGTGTTTTTATCGATTTTGAATTGGTGCAACGAAGATTTTTTAATAAATTCAGGCACTTTCAACTTGGATCACCTTTTAGCTGTATTTACCGGGTCGTTCAGAGTCGCGGGCTAAAAACAATGTATTAGCGGGCCCGAAAAAGGAATGATAGATCTATTATCGGCAATTTTACGCAAATTCTTAAGATGTTAGATAAAATAAAGATTCTAATCGCCAGGCCGATATTATACATATGGGCCAGGCAGAAAGACGAAAAAATCCAAGGGTTCAAATTTGCGATCCGATCTCCTACTTAAGTTTGGATCCTGATGAAAAAATGTTTCAGCATAACATCGCTGTCGTTCGGAATGTGAGCCAGACGGGGATTCGGATTGAAACATTTCAGGCAATCAGCGCGACGCATATCACCTTGATGTTTTTCGATTTAAATACCAATCAAATGGAAGTGAGGGGTGAGGTTATTTATTGTGAAAGAAATGATTGCGGTCAGTACAATGTCGGCATAAATCTGACCGGCTCTTCCAACGAAAACCGGCTATTTGTTAAAGCGCTGGTCAAATTTTACCACTATCAGAAAAAAAAGTCGCACATGGCCATCTCCCCCGGCATCCAGAACTAGACGTTCAAAGCGGGGGCAGGCTCCCCTTCGCTGAAGCACCTGCCAATAATTCCTAAAAGATGATCATAATGAAAAGACCGACATGGGTGACGGTAGTGGGTGTTTTGGGGTTCAATTCTGTTAAGACAGCAACTGATTCAAATAGTACTTAATGTACTTTTGAGCCATATCTATTTCGTCGATCCATATTTGACTTGGTGTTGAATTTGTTTCCACTGAAATATGCTTTGCAGCTTCATTTATTGCGGGCATATAAAAACGTTGTTCATCGCTGCCCATTTGTTTTTGCCCTCTTACTGCGGAACCGCGGTCCAAATCTTTTTTGAGACCTTGCTTTAAGTCCTTCAATAGTAACTGCACTCTTTCTTTATCGGCACTGCGGAGAGGTAATTTATCCTCGATCAAAGATAGTATTTTTTCCATTTTGTCTCTGTATAGACATAAATTTTTTATGCATTCATTTTTCTTAAAGCCAATCGTTTTCATATGCTCTTCAATTTCTCCCAGGGTTTACACCAGCAGGGACCATAAGGGTCCCTGCCGGCCGAAGAAAATAAATTTGTTAAAAAAGAAGCACCGTTAAATAAACCTAGACTAAGAATAAATCTCGACGATAGCAATATAAAACCGGTTCCAATTAATAACGGAACGTTTTTTTAACAACCCCCATAAGGCCCCAAATGGCTTGATTTTAGGATGTATATGACATAATGTCAAATAGTTATCGTAGTTCGATCCTCATACCCCACAAAAACTTCCGCCTTCATTAAAATTTCGGCGGGACAAGTCGGCGCGACAGGCTCAGCCCTATAAAGCGGAATGGAGGAATTGACACATGAGCACTGTTTTTCTGATCAGTATTGCCATTATGGGTGGAATCGCCGTTACCCTGCAGGGCCAGTTCATGGGTTTGCTGGATCGCGCTCCGGGAACCGGGTTGGTTTAGCGCTTTGCAAAAGCCGCAAATCGGCTGGAACGGGGTTTTGAAATGGCTTCTAGTCAAATTCCGAAATTTTGTAGAGTGAGGAAATTGATCGTGTTGAATCGAAAACTGAAGTTATGGGCTTGTACTGCAACGTTTCTGCTTGTATTGCTTCTGCTGTTATTTGCCTGCGCGCATTCCAGAGGAGCGGCCGGCAACACCTTGCGCCACGACGGGCTGGAGCGCCACTATATTCTGTATCAGCCATCTTTTAAGACTGCACCTTCCAATGCGCGGCCGCTGCTGATGGTGCTGCACGGCGGTGGCGGCACCCATCGCGGGATGCTCCGGCTGACGAACAGAAGGTTCAACGAACTGGCCGACCGCGATGGCTTTTTTGTGGTTTACCCGCAGGGCATCGACAAATCCTGGAACGACGGCCGGCCCGACAAGATTTCGGGCGCCCACCGCAAAGGCATCGATGATGTCGGCTTTTTGAGAGCGTTGATCGAGGATCTGAGCGTCCGATACTCGATTGATTCAAAGCGGATTTTTGTAACCGGCATCTCCAACGGCGGGCTGATGTCATATAAACTGGGCTGCAGTCTGCCCGATACAATTCGCGCCATTGCACCGGTCACCGCCCAGATCCCGGCCGCCATAGCGCCGCTTTGCCGCTCTGAATCCGCGGTCAGCCTGGCGGTTTTCAACGGCACCGAGGATCCGCTGGTGCCATACAACGGGGGGCAAATCAAGGTTTTTCGCCGGCACCGGGGTGCGGTGCTTTCAACCGATGAGACCATCAGGATCTGGCGGCAGAAGAACCGCTGCGGCCCGCAAGCCGTGATTACCGAATTTCCCGACGTTGCCGCCGATGGTACGCGTGTGACCAAAATCGAATACTCTCGATGTGATAATGAAGCGAAAGTGGCCCTGTATCGGATCGATGGCGGCGGACACACCTGGCCCGACGGGCGCCAGTACCTGCCGGTAAGAACGGTCGGTCGCACGAGCCGCGACGTCAACGGCTGTGATGAGATCTGGGGGTTTTTTCAGAGCTTAAAATGAAGCCATCCAAAAGCTAGCGATGGCGTAAAAAAAGACCCCGCGGATTGACTGGCAACCCGGCGGGGTCTTGGCGCCTCGCACATGTTAACGGATGCAGATGGTTACAGGCTGATATTCATGTGGCGAAGCGTTTCGTAGGTTAAACCACCTTCAGCGAGCTTGTTGGCCCGCTGGTAGGACTTGAGCGCTGACCCGGTGTGGTGGCCAATGACGCCGTCGATGCGTCCGGGATCATGTCCGGTGTTGCGCAGAGTCATCTGGACCTCTTTGATGATCGCTGCGTTTACATTGGTTTCACACAGAATTCGGCGCCATTCCATATGGCCGTCACTGGCCATTTCGGTCCGCGTGATGGTTTGATATTCAGCGGGGATCGCAATCTTGCGTTCCTGCGCTGGTGATGTCATTTTGCGGACTTTAACGGTCTTGTATTCAGCCGGAATCTTAACTCTGCGTTCTTTGGGCGGTTCCACCATAACCCGTTTCTTGATGGTTTTGTATTCAGCCGGGGTGAAGAGCTCCTTGGTGGTCGGCCTATTCACCATTACCCGTTTGGATACGGTTTTGTATGATGCCGGCACTTCTACCAGGCACATAATTTCACCGGTGGCATGATCGATTTTTTCAATTGGGCCACGGCCTTTCTTCCAAGCGGTATGGGCTTGTTTTACCAGAACCCGTTCCTGCTGCATTTCAAATTTGGCAGGCACTTCAACCAGTTGCTTGGATTCCGGTTTGACCAATACCTTTTCTTCAACCCACTGGTACTTAGCGGGAATGATTTCCATCCGTTCCGAAGCCTCTTTGACAAGAACGCTTTTTTCTTCCCACGTATACTGGGCCGGGATGAGTTCCAGACGTTCGGATTCCCCATTTTTCAAAACCCGTTCGCTGACGGTCCGGTAGGTGGGGGCAATAAATGTTCTTGCCCAGCATTCACCCGCCTTCGCATTGGGCGGGAAAAGACTGCTTCCAGAATCGGATGCCTTCATGGCCGTGCGGGAAGATTCGGCTTCGCGAGCCCGCTTCTCTGCTGCTGCAGCCGATTCGTTCGACATCCTGAGTTCTTTTTTGTAGACGTCGATCATCTTCTCTTTTTCTTTGTTTTCCACTCGAAGCGTATCGATCTTTTTATTCTTTTCGTTGAGTTTAGATTCATATTTGCTGGCCATAGTATTGTTGCTGCTGGATGCACAGCCAAATAGCATGGCAGCCGCAACCAAAATTGCAACAATTCCGATAATTTTAGGTGTAGTTGTTTTCATTAGTATCCTCCTTGTCCAAGATTACGTTTCGGCAGGCGAGACATTCGCTCCGTTCCTATCAGTCTGATTAGGGTATCCTGTAATAAGGCAAAATTCCTGCCAGGCCAACATCAGCTGGGCGGGTTTTTATATAAGCAATTGATATAAATTCATAAAATTTTTATTCTAAAAATGGGGCGGTGTCTAATTCATACAAAAAATGGGGGATATTACGCGGTTTGCGGTGATATGACCCCCATCCACCCGGGGGGTGAAACGCAAAGAAGGATAAAGTAGGGATCGACTTAATGCTGGACCCCGGATGTAATTTGCAAAACCCGGCGTGACACCTATCTCATCAACGCGGGGGGAGCCGATGGTAAAAACTCTGGCGCCGGCATCGCTATCGGCGGCTGCCAGCGGAAGGGCCGGCGGCATAAGCTGAATCCATATATAATTTTAATATCTTACCCCGGATTTTTTGCATTTTTGACCACAATATGCGAAAATGTGGGTATCCGTCTGCGTTAAACCTGCAGAAAGGAGCAAGACATGCAAAAATTTACCAACGGACTGGATACCAACGACCCGGGCCCGGATGGCAGCGTCGATCGAAGCAGAGCTATTTTGAGCTACATCCGCAAATCACTGAAGGCAACCCGGCCCTGGACCCGACTGCTGTCGGTCTTGGGATTTATCGGTACGGGGCTGACGATTCTCGCCGGGATTGCCATGATCGTTGGCCGAAATTTTATTCCGGTTTCTGAAAAAGCGCCGCCGCTGGCATTTATGGGCATATTTTATATTCTGGCCAGTGTGTTTTATCTGGTACCATCGATCTGGCTTTCAAAGTATTCGACAGCCATAAGCGCTTTTCTGAAGACCGACGATGCCATCGAACTGGGCAAAGCCATTGAATATCAGAAATCGTTCTGGAAATTTATCGGCATTCTGGCGCTGGTGTCAATCGTACTTGCGGTCCTGGGAATTGTCGCCGCGATTTTAATTCCGAGCCTGTTAGCCCTTCGCGGGTGAACCATTCGACAAATTTTTAAGGTCTATTCGATTATCGTTTTCCGATGACACGAACCGTTTCAAATAAACCGATGCAAAGGCCCTCGCTTTCCATCGTCGCCCTGACGGTTGCCAATCTGGTACCCTTGTTTGGCGTAATTTTTCTAAGTTGGGATTCGGCTGCCATCGTGCTGCTCTACTGGATAGAAAATCTAATTATTGGATTTTTCAACATCCTGCGAATGATCCTGGTAAAAGTCGAATCATCTGCCAGGCAAATACAGAAATTGTTTTTGATTCCCTTTTTCTGCGTGCACTTCGGTGGCTTTTGTGCCGTGCACGGCTTTTTTCTGCTGACCTTTTTTAAAATCGGATCCGCTGAGGAGGCCCTGGCGCCATCCGGCGCATGGATGGGCCCGCTAATATTTTTGCAGCTTCTATATTCGGTTGTCATGCAACTCTGGAATAGCCGACCGCCCGGACTGGAATGGCCGGCCCTGGGTCTATTCGTCAGTCACGGCATATCTTTTGTAAGGAACTTTATAAACGGTCAGGAATACCTGTCGCTTAAAGTCAATGAGATCATGATGCGTCCCTACAAGCGAATTATTTTGATGCATGTGGCCATTATTGCCGGCGGCGTGTTCATTATGAAATTGGGCTCACCGGTGGGGCTGCTGTGCGTCCTCATCTTTTTAAAAATCGGTATGGACATCTGGCTGCACACCAAGTCGCACCGGGCAGCGAAATCCGGGTGAAACAGACCGATTCAAAAATTTAGCCCTAAATTCGAGTGACGCAGAACCATGTATGCAAATCAATTTGAGCCGTTTTCCGTAACGGCCTATATATTGTGTTTCATCATTTTGTGGATGGGTGTTTGTAAAGTAATATCTGTGGTCGGTGGCTGGAGAATACTGGCACGGGACTATCAGGCAAATTCCGTATTTAACGGTCAGAAACTGTGGTTAAAAAGTGCTGGGATGCGTAGATGGACGAATTACAATAACTGCGTAACTGTCGGCGCCAATAAATATGGACTTTATTTGGCGGTATTCCCGATTTTTCGGTTGGGCCACCCGCCTTTGTTTTTCCCGTGGACAGAGATATCAACTGAAGAGGGGAGCAGACGCTTATTCGGTGGTTTTGTAAAATTTAAATTTACCAAACAGCCGGATGTGCCGGTAATATTGTCCAAAAAGTTGGCAGCCAAAATTTTTAAAATAAAAGAAGAAAGCAAGCCGGGGTTGAGAGCATAACCGGCAAAAATCAGGGCGAGATCGGTGATTCGCCATTTTGGATATGATCAAATTCTCAGTCGATTGCCTGTCTGAATTCAATTCGTAAGAAGCATGCGTTAGTCTGGCGAAGCGATTATACCGCTTGTCATAATAATGTTCCGAAAAAAATGATGGCGGCATAAGTGTTGTAGCAAAAAAACGTCCCGCAATCGGAACGTTTTTTTGACAACCACTATAAAATCCGCAGGCATGATTGACGATAACCAGAAAACAAGGAGGTTATCAGATGTATTTACTTGTGACTATTTTGGAGCGCTCTGAAGAACTATCCAGCATTATGGAACAGTTTGCGAAAATCGGCATCACGGGCTCAACGGTTCTAGACAGCACCGGTATGGGGCGGGTGCTAATGAAAACCCGGGCTTCGCTGCCCGTGATGGATCAAATCAACAAGGTCACCACGGATCTTGAATCGTCAAATAAGACCATTCTGACCGTGATTGAAGATAAGGAGCGCCTGGCTAAGGCCATCAAAATTATTAAATCCTTGTGTGGTGATCTCAGTGAGCCCGGCCGGGGGATTTTATTTGCACTCCCCCTTGAGATAGTTGAAGGTCTGCCCGCTAGCGGCTGATTTGTCGGTTGAATTGTCCGTTCTAGCCAAACGCTTGTGCTATAAATTTAAATTTTTCAAATGCCGGTACGTCGTCACCAAGCGGTAGATAAAACCCACCATCAGGGCCCCACTGAACAGAATCATAAAATTGGATGCGAAAAAGGTAAAGATGAAATATGATGGATTGTTGAGCTGATAGGCAGAGATCAGCAGCTGAATGCCAAAAACCAGATAAAACCCGGCAATCACAATCAAGATGATCTGACGGATCCACCAGGTGGTACTGACGACGGGCGGCTGTTCATTTTTTTCATTTTCTGTGTCGGGCATGGTTTTTAAATTATCACGAAATCCGGGACTGTCAACGTTTCAAGCGCCTGACGGGTTTTTGGATTTGGCCGGCGGAAGGCGTAAAACTTGACGGATCCAATCGGGACCTTAACTTAGCAGTGGTCGTGGATGATCCTGGTTTTTATCCGCGGCCGGAGGTTTATTCACAACGGTAATGCCATATTAAAAACCTCCATTTAGTGTTGATTCGGGGCGGCACCCCATTTGCGGGGCCGCCCTCTTTTATGACACCATTTAACTAAAGTGTATCCCAAAAATAATTCGGCATTCCCATTCATTAAGATCTACTTGACTTAACCCTGAATTTATTTGATATCTGCGATGCCTGTTGACCGATGAAATGAGCGGCAATCCGTTTTTTTGACAACCACTATAAAACCGAAAGCGCCGCTTCAGGACGTCTATCTAACATGAAATTACAACCCACCAAGGGTCGCCAAAGCCAGCCTTTTACCTGGCGGCCCTATCTTCTGCTGGCCATTGCACCGCTGTGCTGGGCTGGCAATATCGTTTTAGCCCGCAGTGTCGTTGATATTATTCCGCCCGTCAGCCTTGCTTTTTGGCGCTGGACAATTGCATCTTTACTGCTGTGGCCTTTTGCGCATCCGCATGCCAGACGGGACTGGCCGCTTTTTACCCGGCACTGGAAGATGATATTTTTTTTGTCTCTGGTCGGAATTTCCGGATTTAACACGCTGCTGTACCTGGCCATGCACACGACCACTGCCATTAACGGGGCGCTTATTCAAACAACCATGCCGGCCGTTATAATTTTGATCTCCCTGCTCGCCTTTAAAGAGAAGGTCACCCAGTTGCAAAGCCTGGGTGTCGCTTTATGCATATTGGGCGCCGGCCTGGTGGTATTGCGCGGCAGATTTGCAACCATTTTAGATTTATCTTTTGTAGAGGGTGATCTATTAATGCTGGTGGCCGTTTTGCTCTATGCGCTGTATTCCGCATTTTTGCACCGCAGGCCGTCGATTCATGCGCTCAGTTTTCTCATTTACACCTTCGCCCTGGGTGCACTGGGCCTGTTGCCATTGTATCTATGGGAGCTGAGGCACAGCCAGGCATTTGCGCTGAACGTTGATGTGGTGGCCAGCGTCCTATATGTTGCCGCGTTTCCGTCAATTGTAGCTTTTTTTTGCTGGAATCGCGGCGTAGAGCTAATTGGAGCCAATCGTGCCGGCCTGTTTATAAATTTCATTCCGGTATTTGCCTCCGTAATGGCCATCATCTGGCTCGGGGAATCCCTTAAGGCCTTTCATCTGATCGGGATGCTGCTTATCTTTGGGGGTATGGTTTTGTTCAATCGTTAATAACTCCCAAAATTCCCAAAAGTTAAAACGCTCAAATTTGGAAATTTTATCGGGTGATATAATGGTTTCAAATACAATTGAAAATTTAAATACCTTTTTACCCGTTCAAGGCGGCAATTTGTGACCGGCCGCAACCATTTTGATTCCCGTGATTGGAATTCTAGTGGTGGTGTTGGTCGGCAAGTATGCCGGAAAAGTGTATCGCTATTGCGGCCGCTTATTTGAGCAATACAAGGCTTATCCAGGGGATGTAGGTAATCAGGGCTAGGGCGATCAGCAGGATGGCGATAAACGGCAATGAGGCCCAGTAGAGCTGCAGTACGGGTCGTTCGAACCGAATGCTGGCAATAAACAGATTAATGCCCAGCGGGGGGATCGACGCGCCGATCTCCAGGTTGGCCAAAAAGATAATTCCCAGATGAATGGGGTCCATGCCGTAGGCCGCACCAATCGGTGTCAGCAGCGGGACGACCACCACCAGGGCCGAAAATATTCCCATGGTACAGCCCGCCGCCAAGAGAAACAGGTTTAAGACGATTAAAAACAGGATTTTGCTTTCGATATGGGTCTTGAAAAAATCCAGCAACTGCATCGGTATTTCGGCGTCGATTAGATAGTTGGTCAGACCCATGGCGGCGCCCAGAATAATCAGTACCGCCCCCACCAGGACCATACTTTTTTTCATAATTTCCGGCAGGTCCTTCCAGCGGATGTCCCGATAGACGATAACTTCTACAAATAATACATAAACAGCCGTAATGGCTGCCGCCTCGCTGACCGCAAATTGTCCGCTGTAAATTCCGCCCAAAACCACCATCGGCAAGGGCAATTCCCAGAGCGCCTCGCGCAGGGCGCCCAAAATTTCAGAAATCTGAAAACGGGTTTTGGGCACATCGGCCCGCACGGCCCGGGTGATGCTGAAAAAAGACAGCAGCACCACCAGCAAAATTCCGGGCAGGATACCGGCAATGAAAAGCTGATCGATTCTGATCCCGGCTACGATGGCGTAGAGAATCAGGGGCAGGCTGGGGGGAAAAAGCAACCCCAGGGTTCCCGAAGTGGTTAACAGGCCCAATGAAAACGCCTCCGGATAATTTGCCCTTGTCATTGCCGGCAGCAGGATACCGCCCAATGCAATGATGGTCAAACCGGTGGCTCCGGTCAGGGCTGTAAAAACAGCGCAGGCAATCAGGGCAATAACAGCGATCCCCCCCGGCAGCCAGCCCAGAATCGCGTTTGAAAGGCGGATCAATCGTTTCGGGGCCCCGCTTTCAGAAAGCAGATATCCGGAGAACGTAAACAGTGGAATGGCAACCAGCACCGGAGTGGTGGCCATCCGATGCATCTCAATAATGATGGCCGACAGATCAATGCCGCTGGTAAAAAACAGGTAAAGGGCCAGCCCGCAGATCACCACAAAAACAGGCACGCCAATGAGCATCAAAAAGATGGCGGCAAGAATGGCCAGCAAAATCATGATGGGCTTCCGTGTTTTGTTTGATTGCCGGATGTAAATATCATCGCCAGCTCGGCAAAAAAGCGCAGGGAAAACCGCAGCGTCATAAATGCGAAGGTAACCGGAATAATGATTTGGGGAACCCAGACCGGAATCTGCAGAAAGGTGGTACCGCCCATTTGGGCCTCGTTAAGAACAAATGTCCAGCCGGCAAAGACCAGCAGGCTGCAAACCAGGGCGGAGATTAAATTAGAGATGGCCTTAAGATACTGATTGCCGCGACCGGACAACCATCTTGAAAACACCTCAATCGTGATATGTTTGCCTTCTCTGGTTGCCAGGCTGGCCCCGATAAACCCCACCCACAGCACCAGATAGCGAACCAGGGGGTCCCCCCAAGAAATTCCGCTGCTAAAGACGTTGCGGAGTACAATCTGCAAGAACGCCAGCAGAATCATTACACTCAGCATGACGGCGACAAAGAATTTTTCTATCCGGCCGAGGCTGTCATCCCATTTTTGCCAGCTGCGCATTATTGATTATTCTTTCTATAGGCTTTTAATTTGGCGCTGACCTCATCTCGGATTTTTTTGGAAAAGGTTTCACCTTCCAGCCGCTGCATAGCTTTAGCGGATACTTTTTTATACTCTGCGACCTGGTCCGGTGATGGTGAAATGATCTTGATACCCTGTTTGACCATCACCTGAATGGCCTCCTGGTTTTCCTTACGGATTTTTTGTTTCAGCTGGCTCATCTGGCGGTGCCAGACTTCGATGAGGATTTTCTGGTGGGCGGGTGAAATTTTGTTAAACACATTTTTCTTTATGACCACCGCACCGATTAGATAGAGTAGATTGACATCAGTCATGTATTGGGTTTTGGTAAACCATTGAAGAGAAATCGCGCCGGTCGGTGGCGCGTAAACCACGTCCACCAGCCCGGTTTGAAGACCAACCAAAACGTCCGGTACCGAAAGCGGAATGGCCGAAACATTGGCCTCATCAAATATGGCTTTGGTCATGGGTGCATCTTCCCAGGTCCAGACTTTGACCTTTCTGAGATCAGCGATGGTGGCAATCGGTTTGGTCGACATCAGGCGCACAAAACCCGCTTCGGACCAGCCTAAAAGGACATAATTCTTTTTATCAAAACCATTTCGAAAAAACGCATCCATTTCCGTTAGCACAAAATCAACTTCATCGTGGGTCTCAAAAAGAAACGGGATCTGGAACACATCCATTTCGCTAAAGATGGCCGATAAACCTGCTGAGGTCAGAGCGGCAGCGTGTATCTGCCCGATATGCATTTTGCGCAGCATATCTTTTTCATCCCCCAGCACACCACCGGCATAAAACTTACAGCGCACCTGTCCGTTGGTTTTTTGCTGTATCTCTGCGTCGATGGAATTAAACGTTTCAATCCACGAACTTCCTTCCGGCGCCAGGGTGGCCAGTTTAATAACAACTGTTTTGGCTGCTGCGGGCATTGCTGGCACCATTAGCATACATGTAATAATAATGAGTCCGACAATTGCCATCGCTGCTGATCTTTGCATGCCTGGGTCTCCTAAAATAAATCGTCCGCCTGTGCAAGCAATTCTTTTGCTTTTTGGTGGGCCACTGTATTGAGCAATGTTAATTGCGGTATCTTATCGGCGGGGGTATCCAGCACCGTTTGAAGGCTGTCCATAAACAATTTTTTGTCTAACGTTTTGCGGGCGTAATGGCTGGCAAAATATACCCGGGTCATTAAAAAAGCATCCTGGCTAAAAGCGAGGGCCTTTTTGAAATGATAGCGAGCCTTTTCTAAGTCGCCGCCGGCGATCTGGGGCCTGGAGGCAAACAATATGCCCATAAACAGGTGGGGGCCGCCATAGTAGAATTGCTCATCCAGCACCAATACCTGCTTCATAAGTGCCTCTACGCGGGGCAGTTCAGCCAGAGCGGCTATGGAGCCCAAATTGACCCGAATCCAGCTCCCCCAGCAAGTCCCGGTCCAGAACATATAGGGAACATCATCTTTACCCAGCGTGTTGACCGCTGCTTCAAATTCGTTAAACGGCTTGGAGACGGGATCTTTTAAGCCGCGAATTTCCAGGGCTTGCAGGGCATATATTTTGGCTCTGGCAAATAGGGCGCGGGCATAATTTTTGTCTGCATCTTCGATAAAGGCTGAAGCAAATGATGCATATGCCTGGGCAGCGGTGATCAACAGACGGGCATTGTTCGGCACGGCTTCCACCATGCCGTCAATCAGCATCAGGTAGGCGGGCATTCCTTCCCGGATGACTCTTAAATCGGATTGTTTGTTGGCAGATATTGAAATGTCCTCCAGCAGCGTTGCGGTGGACGCAACCGTCATTTGCTTGTTGGGAAGGCAGGCTGCTGGAACAGTGAGGATAAAAAAGACCAAGACGATCCCGATCCAATTCTGCAAAAAGCTCATTGTTTATACCTCAACGGGTCAAAATAGCTCAGGGGCTCCAGGCGTTATATGGCCAAACCGTACCGCTTGTCAACCTGGCAGGGTCTCTTGCGATTTGCTAATAAGCAAGAAGGGACCGGTTCTGCCGTTTGTTGCGAGCGGCATGTGACAGGCGATCTGGCTGTTTTCAAGTTGCCTGCACGCCGGTATAGAGAGATGCAAATTGTGCGTCCGGAAAATTAAAATACTATATATAGTAGTTTGGTGGGATAAAAAAAGTGTACGTCGAAAAAGGTCTAAATAAAAAAAGGTATTAAAAAAGGGCGGCCCAGTTTTTAACTGGCTATTGGCCACCCTTTTTATTCGTTTAATTGTAGGTGATCGTCTGGTTCAGAAACGCATCGGGGCAGCTCATTCTGTGTCGAAAACAGATCTTAAAAATCAACGAGAATGAAAAGCTAAACCAAGCAAAGAAAAGAAAAGTTCTTGCGCGATGGTGAATCAGACGCATTCATTATTCAGCCGGAATGTACGGTATTTCTTCTCCCCACCATCCGCGCTCAGATGACATTTGCGCATCTTCGGAAGTTGTATTTTTGTATCCGCCCCAGCTAAACTTAACGTGATCCCAGTCTTTAAAAAGAGAATCATGTTTGTAAAATTCGGAGCTGCATCCTGCGAGCAGCAATCCAATAAACACTAATACGATCAGCTTTTTCATTTTCTTTCCTCCTTTCTAGAATCTGCCCCCAATGCCCAGAAAATAGAAAATATTGATACCGTCAATATTAAGCATAATTTGTTAAAAGACAACAAAAAAATGAATGGAAGAGAAAAAAAAGTACTTGTTCTTTATATGTAGAAGTATTGTGTAAAAAGCCCCACATCGTCCAGATGGCTTCATTCCCTCAATTGTTTGATTTCCGCATGAACCCCCAAAGAACGGTCTAAAGTTTGGTGCTGTGATTACCGATTACTAATTCACTGTCCGTCAGAGGCATAACTTTTGCTTTTATTTGGAGCGGCGGAAATTTGCAATCAGCTAAAAATCCTATAACCTCATGAATCTATTATAAAAACATAATTATTGTCCTGGTTTATATTCACGCTAAGCGGCACTTACAAGGCAAAAATGAACATGCGACTGAGCAAATTATTCCTACACTTGTCAGGTCTGCTTTTGCTGGCGGTGGCGACGGCATGTTCTACCCATTCAAAGCCAGAGATTTCTCTGGTGCCGGATGTGCTCCTCGCAACTGAAGACGAACAAATGCTCTGGCAAAAATCAGAGCAGGAACAGCGCGCATTTGAAAGCAATGGCCTTATCTACACGAACACGGAACTTGAAGACTACTTGAATCAGGTGGTTGCCAACCTGAAGTCTGAAGACGCGCCGGCAGATCTGATCATTCGCGTAAAGGTCATCAAGAATCCTTACCTGAATGCGTTCGCATATCCCAATGGCATGATCTATATCCATAGCGGATTGCTGGCACGAATGGATAACGAAGCGCAACTGGCGGCTGTGCTGGCCCATGAGATGACCCATTGCATCCGCCGGCATGCGTTACAGGCGTTTAGAAAGTACAGGAATCAACCGGCTTTTTTAATCGCCATTCAGCAGACCCTGCTTAAATCGAAAGGCTTGCAGGCATTGGCGCATTCTATGGGTGTCACCGGAGCAATGGCCGCCATCAGCGGATACGCCCGTGAATTGGAGGCCGAAGCGGATCTGGTTGGATATGAATGGGCCGTGCAGGCGGGCTATAATCCGAAGGAAGTCCTTTCACTTTTTGATCAGATGCTTTCAGACATTGCGCAGGTTGGGCATGAAGAGCCCTTCTTTTTCGGGAGCCATCCCAAAATTCGGCAGCGGGCCGAAAATTTGCAGAAATCGCCGATGCCTGCTAATATAGATATAAGGGCAACCCATAAACGCAGCGAATTATTTCTTGCAAAATTGGATACGTTACTTTTAGATAATGCGCGATTGGATATTCGGCTGGGACGGTTTCAAATCGCCAGAGGGGGAGTTGATAAGTATTTACGGATCAAACCGGATGATACCCGGGCTTATTTTTTGCTGGGGGAAATTCACCGACAGCGCGGACACAATAATGATGCAAAGAAAGCGCTCAGCTATTACAGCCGCGCCATTACGCTGGATCCAAGCTATGCTGCCCCCCACAAAGCGATCGGACTCATTCATTATAAAAAAGGCCAGCGTGCGCTGGCCAAAAAATTTTTCGAGTCGTGTTTGCAGCTTTCACCCGATTCTTCGGACCAAGCATACATCAGAGGGTATTTAAAACAATGCACACTCAGTGAGGAAGGCTAATGGAAAAAAAATTGTGGTTCAGTCTGTTTATAATTATAGCCAGTTGTTTGGCCTGTACGCATACTGCCGGGCTTTCGAAACCAGCTTCCTACGAGTTTATGGTCGATATTCCTGAGGGCTGGCGTAAAATTGACAATAACCGCTATCTTCTGGTGACCAGAGAAAACCCTTTCCAGCAATATATCCTGGTTCAAAACCGTCCCATCGGTAAATCGTTTCGCCATACGAAAAAGAAAATGCAAAAGGCCATGCTACCGGAAGAGGCGGCTCAGGTCGTTATCGATGAGCTCATATCCGATCAGAATTTATTGAATTTAAGGGTGCTGAAGAATACCCCGGAAATCATTAAGGGATTTGATGGTTTTAAAATCCTGTATACCTATCAGGACGCGGAAGGTCATACCTACCAAACGCTATATTACGGATTTATCAAAGAGGACACTTTTTTTAACCTGCGGTTTACGGCCTCGGATCGTTTTCATTTTCAAAGAGATATCGAAGCATTCCGGCATATGTTGAACAGCTTTGAGATCATTAAAGCTGAAGCAACTTAAGCCGCCGGGTGGGCCGTGTCGTGTCCCCTGCAATATGGCCAAAGTCGTGTGGGTTATTGAATTCCGTTTGCGCTCTTTAATCAATAAAATATTCAATATTGGAATTGCCCAAAATCTGACTCTCGAATTTAACAGCCGCATCTTTGGTTTTCGAAACAATCACACGATTATCACGGGAGATCTCATAGGTTTCCAGGTATCCCTTTCCTTGAAGTTCCTTTAACCCCGTGCGCACCTTAGCTTTTAATTGCTTCATTTCCTGCGCGATATTCAAATTGACAGCCTGGGCCAGGCGCATGATTTCAATTTCCGATTGCGTCTCATATTGACCCTGGTAGAAACGATAAAAGGCTTTGCTGATGTCCGATTTCAAGCGGCTTCTGAATTCCATATCGATGTTGGTCACAAAACTTTCGGCATACATTTCCAGAAAATAGGGGTTGACGACAATACGGACATGTCCGTTGGCCTGATCTTTATCGGCAAAGCTCAGGATCGAGCCGGTCAATTCTTTTAGCGTTTTTCTTTTTTTGCCTTTGCCGCTAAAAAGTTGCAAATCTATCCGGGTGCCGGCCAGGCGTTGAATACTCTTCCAGATTTTAGCGGCATTTTTAGGTGTTGGATCGATGCCTGCAATTTGGGCCAGGTCCGTCTGGGAAGTTTCAAATGCGTCACTTTCAAACCGTGTCATCAGCGCCAGCAGACAAAATAGAATGGTTTCGTCAAAAATGATCAGCAACTCGCCCACCACCTGCATGTTTCCCCACGAATTGGCATCGCCCGAATCCAGCCGGACAAGCGGCCAGGTGGCTGATTTATGCCGGCCTTTGAAATGAAACGGCGAAACCCGCGTCAACATGGTGGGCATGAAGCTAAAAAAACGCTGCACCGGCGGTTGCCGGCGGATATGCGCTCTTACAAATTCAGAGGCCTCCTGGATAATTTTTTTACCCGAAAGCATCTTTGACAGATCTCCGATTACGCGATCTGGCGGCGTTGCTGTTTCTGAAGGGATTGAAAGCTTTTTATCTCCGTCCGGCATCTGTGCCCCCCCCTTAATTAGCCACAGCCCGAGACGAACGGGGCTATGTTCATTACCAAACAGCGTTCTGGCAAAAGAATATATTTGAAGCGGCTGTTAAACAGTCAGCCGGCTCATGGGGTCGAGTCTGTGTAATTTTGTTTCTAAGGATGGCCAGGTTGGTTGATGCTATTGTACGGAAAAAGCATAAGATTGTCAAAACAAGGTTGTTTGCTCCATATTTCGGTATTAGCTTGAATGTGTTTTTTAAGCGAGTATACAACAACGTGGGTTCTTTCACTAATTAGATGCTACTGGCCTCTTAAAAAGGTTTCAGGTGTTCCGCCGGAGGCGGATTCAGATGTCAGGATTGATTGAGTGGTTCACTGACACCCTGGACACGGATGGCGATATGATTATTTATGACCCAAATATGAAGGAAGGCCTGGCGGAATTCGGTATTGAAATTCCGCTGCCGCACAGCCGAGCGGCCACCACCTTTGCAAAATTAAAGGGCCATACGATTTTAGGACCCCGAATCGATCAGTGGCATATCAACAAAGTTAATGAAACCGTAACTCGTAAAGATCTTCTGCGCGTGCATTCCGCTGAATATGTGACCCGGTTATATTCCGATCAGCTCGAAGAAGAGATTATCAGAACCTTTGAACTGATTGATAAGAACGGCCGTTATTATCGCTACAACCCGGATAAAGCCACGCTTCCGTTAACCCGGCTGTTTGATCGTCTTCTGGTTAAGGTGGCGGCTACGGTGCAATGTTGCCGGCAGGCCCTTGAAAATAATTTTTGTTTTGCTTTTGGCGGCGGCATGCACCATGCTAAAAGGGATTATGGCGCCGGGTTTTGCCTGGTGAATGATATTGTGATTGCCCTGCGCAAACTGCAGTCTGAAAATTTAATTCGCACGGCCTGGGTGATCGATCTGGATGCCCACAAAGGGGATGGAACAGCCGTTTTAACTCAAGAAGACAGCTCGATTACGACCCTCAGTATCCATATGGCCAAAGGCTGGCCGCTGGATGGTGACGCCCATGATGAGCAGGGCAGACCGAATCCATCTTTTGTCCCCAGCGACATCGATATCGCGGTGACTGCCGGTGAGGAGAACATATATGTTGTCAGACTCGAAGAGGGGCTTGAAAAACTCGGCAGTACCGGGCCGCCGGATCTTGCCCTTGTTTTAGCCGGGTCGGATCCTTACGCAAAAGACGAACTGCCTTCAGCCGGTGAACTGAAACTGTCGCTGGCGCAGTTAAAGGAACGTGATCAGCTCGTTTATCAATTTTTAAAGCACCAGCATATTCCGCGGGCCTATGTAACCGCCGGCGGTTATGGGGAACATGCCTGGGAGGTGGATTGGCAGTTTATCGAATGGGCCTTACCAGATAATTTATAAAAGTGCATTATCAACTTGTCTGCCGAAAGACTACATCCAGCTAATTTTTTTGGTTTTAGGTGTCAGGTGTCAAGGAACCATTGATGTCAGGTATCAATGTTCGTGTTTCAGTCCGTCAATTCTGACACCTGACACCTGAACACTTTAGTGGTGAGAAATACTGCACTAGCGTCTGGCTCGAAGACTATATTGAGGCTTATTGACTAATTACTTGATGATTGCAGGTTGGCCAGCATTTGGGAAATGTCGGTGGTGGGCAGTTTGCAGACAAAATTGGTGCAGACATAAGCGGTGGCCCTGCCGTTCTTGGCAATCATAAATTCCGTATACGGTGCCAGGCGAATGATTGCAGCTGACGTCTTTTTGTCGGCCGGACGCAGCAAAACAACCTTGCCGGGCAAAAACGGCTTGCGCAATGCCGCCAGCATGGCACGCGTATCTTTGGTTCCGGGCCGGCCGACGATGACCACCTCGTAATTGGGATTCAACGCATACTGCAGTGCCACCATCAAATGGGTATGGCCCGCCGGGTAACGATTTACCGATTCGGCAAAAGTGCGGGTGATCCCTTCGGCTTTTTTTAAATAGTCCTCCCTGCCGGTCATATGGCCCAGACGCAGTAGGTTCAATGTCGCCACCGAGTTGCCGGATGGGATGGCGCCGTCGTAGATGTCTTTGCTGCGAAGCAGCAATTTCTCACCATCGTCAGCTGTCATATAGAAGCCACCGCCGGTATCGTCCCAGAAATGCGCTATCATTTGATCGTTGATGCGAAGGGCTTCCTGCAGATAAGTCGCTTCCAGAGTGGCTTCATAAAGTTCCAACAGACCCCAGACGGTAAACGCATAATCATCCAGATGGGCCGGCAGACCGGCGTTTCCTTTACGGTAGCGTTTCATCAACCGGCCGTTTGCGGCTTGCAGTTCGCGTAAAATAAAATCAGCGGCCCTGACAGCGGCAGCGGTGTAACGGGGTTCGCCAAGCACCGGCCCGGCTTTGGCCAGCGCGGCAATCATCAATCCGTTCCAGTCGGTAAGGATTTTGTCATCCTTAAAAGGGCGAACCCGTTTTTCACGGACTTCAAAAAGCTGCGTGCGGTTTTTCTCCATTCGCTGACGCAATTGTTTTTCAGGCATACCCAGGCCCCCGGCCAAATCCGGTAGCGCCTCTTTGAGATGAAGAATATTGCTTCCGGCTGTATGCACGGCCTCGTGAGCGGTGAAATTGCCGTCAGGCTCAAGGTTATAGATTTTTTTAAATGTTTCCGTTTCGTCATGGCCCAGAATTTTTTGAATCTGCGGCAGGGTCCATAAGTAAAACTTGCCTTCAACCCCTTCGCTGTCAGCATCTTCTGCGCTGTAAAAACCCCCTTTTGTTGACGTCAGCTCTCGCAAAATATAAGCCAAAATTTCATTAACCGTTTGGGCGTAAAATACTTTTCCGGTTGCCTGGTAGGCTTCCGTATATGCGATAGCCAGCAGGGCCTGGTCATACAGCATTTTCTCAAAATGCGGTACCAGCCATTGCCTGTCAGTGGAATAGCGGTGGAAGCCAAAACCGATATGATCGTAAATTCCGCCAAGTCTCATGCGGATCAGTGTTTTTTCGACCATCGCGAGTGCCTGGCTGTCTTTCGTGTGGTAATAGTGCCGCAGTAAAAATGCGAATACATGGGGAGTCGGAAATTTGGGGGCCGGCCCGAAGCCGCCGTAGCCGGCGTCATATACTTCGGCCAGCATGCTGCTGGTTTTATCAAGGATGGATTTGTCAAGGGCGGCACCGGGGCTGAGTTTGCGACGGTTGGCGATGAGGCTGGTAATTTGATCTGCACTTTTTAAAACATTTTGTCGATCATTTTGCCAGAGCTCAGCCACCTTCGGCAAAAGCTCCATTAACCCAGTGGTACCCCAGCGGGTCTCTTTTGGAAAATAAGTGCCCGCAAAAAAGGGTTTTCGGTCGGGTGTTAAAAAAACCGTGTTGGGCCAACCGCCCCGGCCGGTCATGGTCTGGGTGACGGTCATATAGACCCGATCAATATCCGGGCGCTCTTCACGGTCAACTTTGATGGACACAAAATATTGATTTAACAGGGCCGCCACCTCCGCATCCGAAAAGGATTCGTGTTCCATCACATGGCACCAGTGGCAGGTGGAGTATCCGATGGATAAAAATATCGGCTTGTTTTCTTTTTGGGCTTTATCAAAAGCCTCTGCTCCCCAGGGGTACCAGTCGATTGGATTGGTCGCATGCTGCAGCAGATAGGGGCTGGATTCGTTGATCAAGCGGTTGTGGGCGGGCTTATTTGCGATTTGTGCGGCGGTCGAATCGCTGGCACTCTGCAGCATTACAAGTGCCATGCAAAGAAGTATGACCGTCAAAAGGGTTCCGGGTAACGGACTGCTTTTATTCTGCCGGATCATGGCGGGTCCTTTGCCGTTGCAATTGATTTCAGGGGTCGGAAAGTTTTTTCATTAACAAAAATTTATATCCAGAGGGTAAACACTTTACGAACGAAGACAAGCTTTTATACCGTTTTCCATAATAATGTTCCGGAATGCGGAAGTGTGGCATACGGGGTTGTAGAAAAAAACGTTTGAATACCGCAACGTTTTTTTGACAACCCCTATAATGCTCAGTCCTCATGACTCAGCACTAATCTTTTAACCGCTGCCCCTTGCGCCAGGCTTTTTCGGAACGCTTGATTCTTTCCATCATCATCATCCAGGCGTCTTTGTTGTAAACCGGCACCTGGCCGCGGTTGTGCTGGTAAAAGGGAGTGTCCAGGTGGGCGACATGAAACGAGTATTCATAATTTGTGATGCGGGTCTGCCAGTGTCCGCTTAATCGGCCGATGACCGATCCGCCGATAAAAAGCAAGCAGATGATGACGGCATAAAGCGCCGGTTTTAATATGCCGGATCTTTTTGCTGCTGATATATAAAGCGTGTCTTGCTCCGGGCAAACAGCCACGCATTTCAGGCAGGCATGGCACTCATCGGAGATCACGCTGGTGGTTTTGTGGACCTTGATGTCCACCGGACAGGTGCCCGTGCACTGCTGGCACTGGGTGCAGGTGTCTTCATTGCGGTGAATTTTAAAGACGCTGATAAAACTGAGCCCGCCTAGTAGCGCTCCGTAGGGGCACAGGTAACGGCACCAGAAATTGCGCACCAAAATGGATAAAATAAATAAAGCCGCCAATACCCAGAGGGCAAAAGCGGAGATATCTTTAAAAAAATGCAGCATTTTAATGTCAGCCACCATATTGTAGGGACTGTAGATGAAATAATCCAGATCGCGCGGGTTCATCTTGATGATGATGGCCCAGATAAAAAAGAAAAGCAGCAGATATTTTAAACTGCGCAACGGGTAATCCAGCCAGCGGGGCAGCCGGATGTCTTTTCTGAAAATGAACCTATGCAGCCGATTCAAATACTCGGTCAACAGGCCAAACGGGCACACCCAGCTGCAGAAACCGCGCTTGAGCAAAATGGCGGTCGCCAAAATAACTAAAAAGATGATCAGTCCGGAGGGGTGGATGGGGTTAAAGATGCCGGTCACCAGCCAGTATTTAAAGCTGATCAGAGAGCTGATCGGTAAAAAACCCTCGATTCCCGGTGGCCGGGTGATGGTCGGCAGAATGCCCTCTTCCAGCTGGTTGACAAAAAGAGTAAACTGCACGCCGATCAAAACGATCATCGCCACAAAACCATACTGGACGATTTTGCGAACGAACTGTATGGGAAAGTTTTTCATTTATCCTTTAACTGTTGTGATGCAAAGATTACTGAATTTTGCAGCAGGATAGGGCAAAAGGGTATGTGAGACCTTGATTTATGTCAAATCGGACGTGTTCCAAATGGGTGCTTGTTTTCAGATAGGTATTTCACCACAAAGCACGCGAAGATGCACGAAGGTAACCTATACCATTGCTTCGTGAACTTCGTGGTAGAATCTGATTTGGCGCAATAGTTTAGATTGTTGCTTATAATTATTAATTACGAAGTTTTATGTAGTTTGGTGGCATAGACCACGCCGATGCCGGCCCGGGTTAAGGCATCGGCCGTCAGGTTGGTGGACCGGTGTTTTTCGATATAATTTTGTTCAAGGGCCGGCATCAACCCCTGTTTTTCGACGTCGCTTTTGGCCATGAAATAATCCAGGATGTCGGAAGGATGCGCCAGTTCTTGTTCAGCCTCGACTTCGCCGCCTTCATGTTTGGCTGATATGTTGGGTACTTCCCGGGCGATTTCGATCAGCTCGTCCCGGCGGTTGTAAGGCTGACGCACGATGGACTTCCAGGTTTCGGTAATGTGATGTTCAAAGCGGACGACATCCTCCAAACCCAGGGCCTTGCGGATGGCGGCGGCCTTGCGGATGGTGTCGTTGTTGGCCGAATTGGACAGATTAAATCCGATCAAAGAAGTAGTGCCGTCTGCGCGCGAAAAGAGCCGGGCGGTGGTCAGGGTCCACAGGATCGAAAACGGATTGTCATTGCCCATAAACACTGAAATCTTAAACTCATTATTGACTCCCAGCTTGTGAAGCAGATATCCCACCAGCACGGTTCCCGGGTTGATGTTGAGCACCTGCTGCACGCCGTAGCTTGTGTAGAATTTAAGATACTCGCGGACCCATTTAATGGGATATTCGTTGGGTTGCCCCACACCGCCGAAATAACCGGTGATGGTTTCCGGGCCGCCCAGGTGTATGTTGGAGCCGTCGGTACCCTTGGTATCCAGCGTTTCGACATAGGTGGCACCGACGATCTGCATGGCGGCGGCCACGGCCATAACGTCACCGTTGTCGGTTTCCTGCTCTGCCATATTGCGCACCCGGATATAGCGGCCGGGCATCAGTTCCCCTTTCTCGATACAGCGCCGGGCTTCGGCGATCAGCCAGGGAAAATACTGCAGGGCGCTGATTTCCAGCGTGACCGCATTTTTATGGTCGATATCGGCAGCCTTGGATTTATCGCCCAGGACATGCCCGTAATAGTCCGGCATGGAAATAAAGGCCCCTTTGTCGCGTTGTTCGATCAGCCAGTTCAGATCATCGACATAGGGTGATTTGGCTTCTTGCAGTCGGGTCGTTAAATTTTCAAGTTTTGCGGCTTCTTGTGCTTTGCGGTTAATCTCTATAGGCCCACCGAATGCTTCGATGGCTTCCAGCAGCTCATTGACGAGCTCATTGCCCGGATCGGTCAACAGGGCGTTGATTTCTTCAAGGCGGCGGTCTGAAATTTTTAGCAAATTTCTAAGATCTGACATGGTTAATTCCTCCATGTTATTAGGTGTTCAATTTATTTATTTCTATCCATAATTAAGCGGATGTACTTATTGGGTAGCGGGTTGAGCCCGTTTGCCCGTTTAGCCCGCTGGCCGGTTTGGATTAGAATAGATATTATTCCCTTTATCTGCGGGCCCAACCGGCTCAACCGGGCAACCATTTTTTTATTTAAATTCTGCGTCGAACTTTTCTTTCTCGCCGGAAATCATGTGATAGCAGTGGTCGTCTTCGGGGAATTTACCGGCTTTGACTTCGGCCACATATTCTTTCATGGCGTTG
>Ga0265303_10000083_pt1 | contig 40314 bp, 38 predicted proteins | sample Helome_2_FD_192494 | JGI IMG/M metagenome (GOLD analysis project Ga0265303, IMG submission 192494) | Marine sediment microbial communities from subtidal zone of North Sea - Hel_20160317 (Illumina Assembly) | ecosystem: Environmental > Aquatic > Marine > Subtidal zone > Sediment ... | reverse complement strand
CCTCGTGCGAGGTAAACAACTGGGTTTCGTGGAGCATTGGCGCATTCTGCGCGGTGATTCCGCAAACTTCCATGAATGCCAGCGCATCTTCTATGCGCTTCGACATTTTCAGGTAACGCTCCTTGCTTGGACTGGCGTCGACAAAGTCCAGGTTCCAGCGGTGCACCTGGTGCAAGTCGGCAAGTCCTCCCTGTGCAAAAGCGCGCAGCAGGTTGAGTGTCGAAGTGCTTTGATTGTAGGCCTGCAGCATACGCTCAGGGTCAGGCACCCTGGAAGCCGGGTCGGTAGAGGCTGCGTTGATGATGTCACCACGGTAACTCGGCAATATTACGCCGTTGATTTCCTCGAAATCGGCTGAACGCGGCTTGGCGAATTGTCCTGCCATACGGGCGATCTTGGTCACAGGACGTCGACCGGCAAAAGTGAGTACAATTGCCATTTGCAGCAGTACCTTGAAGGTATCCCTTATTTTATTGGCACTGAACTCGGTAAATGATTCAGCGCAGTCGCCGCCCTGCAGCAGAAAACCGTTTCCGCTGCCGACGTTAGCGAGATTTTGTTTCAGGTCGCGAATTTCCTGTGCAAATACCAATGGGGGTAAGGCAGATAACTTGCTTTCTACCTCCCGTAAATGGTCCTGATCCGGGTAGTCAGGCTGTTGCTCGATCGGAAATTTACGCCAGCTGGAGGGTATAGAACTACTAGTCATACTGGCATCCATAGGTGGATATTTTGATTGCTTGCGAAAAACAGTGAAAAATGCCTGAAATACATAAAAAACGCCAGTAAAAACAAACAAATTTGCCGCTTCATGGCATGGCCACAACATGCATGGCCTGAAAAACAGTGATAGTATTGCTCGCCAGATTCCGGAATGTCTGTAAATTCCGCAGAGTATATAACCAAAACAATTTCGAGAGAGTATCCAATGAAAAAATTGCTTATCGCTTCAACTTTGCTTGCATTGTCGGCACCCGTTGTTGCCGAGGACATAAAAGTCGGCGTTATTCTGGGCTTCACCGGACCGATAGAATCGCTTACCCCAGGAATGGCTTCTGGTGCTGAACTGGCGCTGGCGGAGGCTTCAAAGTCAGGTAATTTTCTCGGTGGTCAAACGGTCGTCAGCGTACGCGGCGATTCTACCTGTATCGATGCTGCCGCGGCTTCTTCGGTTGCCGAGCGGTTAATTACTGCTGATGGCGTGGCGGCGATCATGGGTGCCGATTGTTCCGGGGTAACCACTGCGATCGCGAATAATGTCGCGGTACCGAACGGGGTGGTAATGGTGTCGCCTTCGGCAACATCGCCCGCCTTATCGACGATTGACGACAAGGGGTTGTTCCATCGCACCGCGCCTTCCGATGCCCGCCAGGGTCAGGTTCTCGCTACCGTGCTGCAAAGTCGTGGCATCGATGAAGTTGCCGTCACCTATACCAATAATGACTACGGTAAAGGCCTTGCCGAGTCTTTCAGTACTGCTTTCAAGGCGCTGGGGGGCAAAATTTCGATTAGCGCCGCACACGAAGATGGCAAGGCCGATTACTCCGCGGAAGTAGGCGCATTGTCCGCTTCCGGTTCGAAGCATCTTGCCGTTTTCGGTTATGTCGACCAGGGTGGTAAAGGCATTATCCAGGCATCTATCGACGCTGATGCATTCGACAGTTTTGTTATGGCTGACGGTATGGTTGGTGATTCACTGCTTGCGGCTATGGGCTCGGACCTGGATGGCTCAATTGCAACTTTGCCGGGTGGTGCATCTGGAGCAGACGCCTTTATGGCCTATGCGAAGGCTAACGGTATTACCGGAGACGGACCCTTCGTGCCTGAGTCTTATGATGCGGCTGCGTTGATCGTACTGGCGATGCAGGCTGCCGGTTCCGCAGATCGCACTGCATTGCAGTCGAAGATGATGATGGTTGCGAATGCCCCGGGCAAGAAAATCGGCCCGGGCGAAATTGATAAGGCCTTGAAGATCATCGCCGCCGGCGGCGATGTCGATTACCAGGGGGCTACCAGTGTCGAATTCAATGAGGTTGGTGAAGTTTTCGGCACTTACAAGGAACTGGAAATCGGTAACGGTAAATGGAATACGATTAAAATCCATTAAGTCTAGTGTGCCGCAACAGAGCCTGGCCCGTGAATGCGTGCCAGGCTTTTTTAATGCTGCTTTTTGACGACTTCGGGCAGGATGCCGCCGGGACTGAAGCGCAGTACCAGCAGCAGCACCAGACCCATGAAAAACAGGCGCATGTGCTGCGCATTTTCGATCAGGTGAATACGAACCGCGTTGTTTTCATCAAGCCACCCGGTTCCTACCTGCATCAACCAGACGCCGACCGGTTCGGCCTCGATCCAGACTAGCCAGATCAAAAAGCCACCCAGCACCGAGCCCATGTTGTTGCCGGAACCACCCACGATCACCATGACCCAGATCAGAAAGGTATAGCGTAACGGCTGGTAAGAAGTCGGGGTGAACTGTCCATCCAGAGTGGTTAACATTGCTCCTGCTACGCCGATAACCGCCGAACCAATGACAAAGATTTCGAGATGGCGTCGAGTAACGTCTTTGCCCATGGCGCCGGCCGCAATTTCATTGTCGCGAATTGCCCGCATCATGCGCCCCCAGGGGGAATTCAAAGCCTTGACGCTGAGTAGCAGGATGAAGATCAGGACCCCGGCAAACAAGCCGGTATAGCAGGATTTGACGAAGATACTCGAACCATCGATGACAAATTGTTTCAACGCCTGTTGCTGCTCGACTTCAGTCAGGCCGGCCAGCGAGCCACTATGCCACCAGCGCATCATATCGATGAACCAGGTGCTGACCTGGAGGTTGACTTCGTAAGGTACCGGACGCGCCAGGCCGGTTACATTTTTTACCCCGCGTGTTAGCCAGTCTTCATTTTTCAACACCGCGATGATGATTTCAGAAATCCCGAGTGTTGCTATGGCCAGGTAATCGGCGCGCAGGCCAAGCGCCACCTTACCGATACACCAGGCGATCCCGGCGGCGACAAATCCGCCCACAATCCAGGAAAAAATTATCGGTAATCCCATACCCCCGAGAAATCCGGTCTTCGCGGGTTCAATCGCTTCGATCGACGAAATAGCGGGATCGAGAAAGCTTCGCGTCAGCGCCAGGCCGATGAGAATTACTAGCGTCAACGCCAGCGTGCGCTGAGGACCCGGGACCAGCTTGCGATAACATAAAATCGCTACGACGATGGTTGACAGGAAACAAATCGCGGCGATCAGCAAACCTCCCCAGCTTGCGTTCCAGGCCTCGGCGATTGGCGCCTGCGATACCAGTACGGCGCTCATGCCACCTAACGCGGCAAAACCCATTACGCCAACGTTGAGTAGCCCGGCATAACCCCATTGCATGTTGACGCCAAGCGCCATAACCGCCGAAATCAGGCACAGGTTAAGAATGCCTAGCGCTACGTTCCAGGACTGGGCAAAGCCGATTATCAGTAACAGGCATGCAATTGCGGCAAAGGCGAGCTGGGTTTTGCGGGAGTTACTCATAACAGCTTACCCCGCATTATGCCGGTAGGTCTCACCAGTAACACCAGTACCAGGATGACAAAGGACACCGCGAATTTGTAATCGGTAGAGAGCAGTTGCAGCAATCCTTCCGGTTCCATGCTTACGGGTAACAGGTAGACAAATACCTTTTTATAGGCATAGGTCACGATAACTTCGGAAAAGGCGATGACATAGCCGCCGACGATCGCACCGATCGGATTACCAATGCCGCCAACAATTGCCGCCGCAAACATGGGTAATAGTAATTGCAGGTAAGTAAAGGGTTTAAAGCTTTTGTCGAGACCGTATAAAGTGCCGGCAATCGTCGCCAGGGTTGCGGTAATTATCCAGGTTACCAGCACGACTCTGTCAGGATCGACACCCGAGAGTAGCGCCAGGTCTTCATTGTCTGAATAGGCGCGCATTGCCTTGCCCATGCGCGTTTTTTGCAAAAACCAGAACAGCAGGGCAACCAGAATAATTGCAATTACGATGGTTAATCCCTGCGATAGCTTGATGCTGAGTCCTTCGCTCAAACCGGTCATGGCTTTGAAATCACGCGCCCGTATGATGAAGCGCTCACCATCGAGAAAACGCTGGTCGTTGGGTCCGATGACGAAGCGCACGATGCCATTGGTCATGAACATCACTCCCATCGACGCGATCATGAAAGTTACCGGTACGGCCTTGTTGTGCCGATAGTAGCGATATACAGTCTTATCAGTGACGACCAGTAAACCGATCGTCAGTAAAATTCCGGCAGGCAATGCCAACAGGGCTGTCGGTAGCGGACCCAGGTTGATACCCTTCGATTGTAGCCACCAGGTTACCAGGATCGTAATCATGGTACCGAAAGCCATGGTGTCGCCATGGGCGAAATTGGCGAAGCGCAGGATGCCGAAAACCAGCGTAATGCCCAGTGCACCGAGAGCCAGTTGCGAGCCGTAGGCTAATCCGGGTACAACGATAAAGTTAAGCAGCAGGACAACGGCATTGATGAAATCGGTAGCGGCTTCCATTTAACCTCCCAGGAAAGACCGTCGTACTTCGGGGTTGGCGAGTAAGGCCTGGCCGCTATCGGTATGCCGGTTTTCACCCACCACCAGTACAAACCCACGGTCGGCAATATGCAGGGCCTGACGTGCATTTTGTTCGACCATCAGGATGGCAACCCCGCTCTGGCGTACCTCGAGAATACGATCGAACAACTCATCCATGACGATTGGTGATACGCCGGCGGTTGGCTCATCCAGCATGAGCACCGCGGGTTGCGACATCAGGGCACGACCGACCGCGACCTGCTGACGTTGTCCACCGGAGAGTTCACCAGCAAGCTGATTCTTTTTGTCCGCCAGGATCGGAAACAGCTCGTAAATTTGCTCGATGGTTGCGCTGATATCGTCATCGCGTAAAAAAGCACCCATTTCGAGGTTCTCGTAGACGGTCATGCTGGTGAACACATTGCTGGTCTGCGGCACGAAGGCGATGCCCTCGGCAATGCGATCCTGCGGCGTTAAGCTGGAAATATCCTTGCCGCGAAAGAGGATCTCACCCTGTTTCAGCTCGAGCATCCCTAACAGGGCCTTCATGGCAGTGGATTTACCGGCGCCATTGGGGCCGACGATTACCGCGATTTCACCTTCGTTGACGTCTATACTGCAGCCCTTTAGGATATCAGCACCGCCATAGCCACCAACCAGATTTTTGCCACTCAGAAAGCTCATGTCGCGGCTTCCTTGTTCTTCAGTCCGCGTCCGAGATAGGCTTCGATCACTGCTTCGTTGTTCTTGACTTCATCGGCCGTACCCTCGGCCAGGACCGCACCCTCGGCCATGCAAATCACCGGATCACAAAGGCGTGAGATGAAGTCCATGTCATGTTCGATCATGCAAAAAGTGTAATTCTCATCCTGGTTCAACTTGATTATGGCGTCTCCGATTTCGCGTAACAGGGTTCGATTAACGCCTGCGCCGACTTCGTCGAGAAATACGATCTTGGCGTCAACCATCATGGTGCGGCCCAGCTCGAGCAATTTCTTTTGTCCACCGGAAAGGTTACCGGCGATTTCGTTGGCAACCTGTCCGAGGTTGAGGAAATCTATCACTTCCATAGCGCGCTCGTTAATGCTGCGCTCTTCCCGGTTTACCTGCTGGCGGCGAAACCAGGTATTCATCAGGTTTTCTCCGGCCTGCTGCCCTGGTACCATCATCAGGTTTTCGACGACTGACAGGCGCGTGAATTCGTGTGCTATCTGAAAGGTGCGCAGCAAGCCTTTATTGAATAACTGGTGAGGCTGCAAGCCAGTGATTTCTTCACCATCGAGAAAAATTCGGCCCTCGGTCGGCGCATATAGACCAGCGATCGTATTGAACAGCGTGGTCTTACCGGCCCCGTTGGGTCCGATCAAACCGGTAATGGAACCTGCAGCGATTTCAATCGAGACATTATCGACTGCCTTGAGGCCACCAAAGTACTTACAGACCTTGTCTACGCGAATCATCTAAAAAGTGGTTTGATAACGGAAATTGCAAAAAGTAGGACTTGTTATTATTCAGGTGGAGTCATGTTAGCGAATTCGTGGCGTAAACGCGAAAAAATGCCACAGTGTCTGCGCGAAGGCGGTTGGTGTAATCTATCCCGCCGTATTCACAAAATAATATCGAGGAGTTAAAACTGGTTCACGCTCCTCAGCGGCGAACAATCCGTGTAATGCAAGGCCGCGCAGATCAAGAGTGGTCGGTATTGTTAAGCAGTATAGCCAGGGGTATATTAGGTATAAATTAAATTTATTTAATGCTGGCAAGAATAAAATTAATTTATTAGCTATCAAAATTATTGTTACTGCAATTAATTAATTTGTTTTGTATATAACCGGACAACTACCCACACTGTGCCTTTGCGTTAAATTCGAAGCGAATCAGACACAGGCATGACAGCGAAAGCAGCTCCAAAACGCGAGATAAAATCGACCACCTGTTATATGTGTGCCTGTCGCTGTGGCATCAATGTCACCGTCGATGATGGCGAAGTAACTTTTATCCAGGGGAATCCAGCGCATCCAATCAACAAGGGCGTATTGTGCGCCAAAGGTGCTTCCGGGATTATGAAACAATATTCCCCGGCACGCTTGACCAAACCGCTACGTCGTAAACAGGGCGCCGAACGCGGCAGTTCCGAGTTTGAAGAGATTTCCTGGGAAGAGGCGCTCACCACGATCAGCGAGCGTTTGCACCATATCCGCGAAACAGACCCGAAAAAATTCGCGCTATATACCGGGCGCGATCAAATGCAGGCCTTGACCGGGTTATTCGCCAAGCAATTCGGCACCCCTAATTACGCAGCCCACGGCGGATTCTGTTCGGTCAATATGGCGGCTGGCCTGATCTACACCATTGGTGGTTCTTTCTGGGAGTTTGGCGGTCCCGATCTGGAGCGTTCACGTCTGTTTATCATGCTGGGTACGGCGGAAGACCATCACTCCAACCCGATGAAGATCGCGTTGGGCAAATTCAAGCGTAATGGCGGCAAGTTTATCGCCGTTAATCCGGTGCGCAGTGGTTACGCCGCGATTGCCGATGAATGGATTGCGATCAAACCCGGCACCGATGGCGCGTTGCTGCTCGCGATCATTCACGAAATAATCGCGCTGGGGCTTTATGATCGTGACTTTCTGTCGCAGTACACCAATTCCCCCGACCTGGTCAATGCCGATCCTGAGAGTGATGATTTCGGTCTATTCTGGCGCTCGGACAAGGAAGTCGAGGAAACCTGTATCGAAGCTGAAAACAAGATGTGGTGGGATCGAAATCAGGAAGCGCCAGTGCAGTCACACAGTGAGCAGGCCGACCCGCGCTTGATGGGTGAGTTTGAGCGCGATGATGGCAGTAAGGTCAAACCGGCCTTTCAGCTACTCAAGGAGCGGGTCGAACAGTACACGCCCGAATGGGCGGCGGGTATCACCGGAATCGACGCAGATACCATTCGACGGCTGGCCCACGAAATGGGGATAACCGCGCGTGATGAGAAAATTGAATTGCCGGTGCCATGGACCGATGCCTGGGGGCGGGAGCATGAATCGATTACCGGAAATCCGGTCTCGTTTCATGCAATGCGGGGTCTGGCGGCACATTCAAATGGTTTCCAGACGATTCGCGCGCTGGGTATCCTGATGACTATTCTAGGTACCATTGATCGACCTGGTGGATTTCGACACAAGGCGCCTTTCCCGCGCCCGATCCCCCCCTGTGCGAAGCCTCCCAAATCCCCCGATGCGGTGCAGCCAGGCGCTCCGCTCGAGGGCATGCCGCTCGGATTTCCGGCTTCGCCCGAGGATCTGTTCATCGATGATCAGGGTGAAGCGGTACGGCTCGACAAGGGTTTTTCCTGGGAGTATCCATTGTCGGTGCACGGTTTGATGCATAACGTGATTACCAATGCCTGGCGTGGCGATCCGTATCCGATTGACACGCTGATGCTGTTCATGGCGAACATGGCCTGGAATTCATCGATGAACACCGAGCGTGTGCGCGAAATGCTGGTCGATAAAAATGAAGATGGAGAGTACAAGATTCCGTTCCTGGTGGTTTGTGATGCCTTCCATTCGGAGACGATTGCGTTTGCCGATATCGTGCTGCCGGATACGACCTACCTTGAGCGTTACGATGCGATGTCGATGCTGGATCGACCAATTTCAGAATTCGAGGGTCCGATCGACTCGGTGCGAGTTCCGGTAGTACCACCCAGGGGTGAGTGTCGACCTTTTCAGGATGTACTGGTTGAGCTCGGTACACGCCTTAAATTGCCACGCTTCATGAACCTTGATGGCAGCCGCAAATTCAGGGATTACAAGGACCTCGTGATCAACTACGAAACCGAACCGGGCTCGGGTATCGGTTTTCTGATGGGCTGGCGCGGTAAAGGCGGCGAAAAGTTCATGCGCGGTGAACCCAATCCCAACCAATGGGAAATGTATGCCAAAAATAACTGTGTCTACCAGCATGAGCTTCCTCGATCGTTTCAATACATGCGCAACTGGAACCGTGGTTACCTGCACTGGGCGCAGGACCACGGTCTGATCCGTTATACCGATCCGGTCAACCTGCATCTTTACTCCGAAGTGCTGCAAAGATTTCGTCTCGCAGCGGAGGGCAAGCGTCCGGGTCGGCAACCACCAGATTATCTGCGTGAGCGGGTACGCACTCATTTCGATCCGCTGCCGTTTTATAGTGAGTCACTGGAAACCCAGGCTATCGACAAGGACAGGTATCCGCTTAACGCGATTACGCAGCGCCCGATGGCGATGTACCATTCCTGGGACTCACAAAACGCCTGGCTGCGGCAGATCCATGCGCATAACTACCTGTTTGTCAGCCCGCGCGTCGGCCTGCAAAACGGTTTTGGCGATGGCGACTGGATCTGGGTCGAATCGGCGCATGGTCGGGTACGTTGCATGTGTCGTTTCAGCGAAGCGGTCGAGCCGGGCACGGTGTGGACCTGGAATGCGATAGGCAAGGCCAGGGGGGCCTGGGCGCTGGACGGCAATGCCAACGAATCGCAAAAAGGATTTTTGTTAAATCATTTGATTAGCGAAGAAATCCCGGCGGGCGAGGGCGAGTACCGCTTTTCCAATTCGGATCCGATCACCGGCCAGGCCGCCTGGTACGATCTGCGCGTACGCGTGTACAAAGCGGACGACAGCGAGCCGCAACAAACTTTCCCGCAATTTGAAACCCAGCCGCGCGTACCGGGCATGGAGCCGGCACGCGGTAAATGGCAGGCTTTCTTCAAGGGACTAGGCAAATGACGCAGCTTGCCCTGGTCATCGATCTCAACACCTGTGTCGGCTGTCATGCCTGCGTTACCAGTTGCAAGGAGTGGAACACTTCGGGTGAGGCGGGCCCCATGGTAGACCGCAACCCTTATGCGGCGGAGCCGACCGGAACCTTTTTCAACCGCGTACAATCCTTTGAGGTGGGTAATTTTCCGCATACCCAGACCGTGCATTTCCCCAAATCCTGCCTGCATTGCGAAGATCCACCCTGCGTGCCGGTATGCCCGACCGGCGCAAGCTACAAACGCCCCGAAGATGGCATCGTGCTGGTCGATTACGACAAGTGTATCGGCTGCGAGTACTGTTCCTGGGCCTGTCCCTACGGTGCGCGTGAAATTGATGAACAGCAAAAGGTCATGAAGAAATGCACCCTCTGTGTCGACCGTCTATATGACGAATCCTTGCCGGAACAGGAACGCAAACCGGTTTGTGTGCTTTCCTGCCCGACCAGCGCGCGCATCTATGGTGATATTCACGACCCGGAATCGGAAGCTTCGAAGGCGATAAACGATGCCGGCGGCTACCAGTTAATGCCGGAATGGGGCACCGAGCCGGCTAATCACTATTTACCGCGACGCAAGGTCAGCATCGCGATACACGAAGAAGATCTGCAGCGGGTGGATAACCCGTTACGCAAGGAAGACCGTGGACCGCGTGCACCCAGTACGCGCACCACGCTCGACGACTCAACCTCGTGGTAAGCCGGTGAAACCTGCTCTTTCAGTCATTCTGTTAACCACCCTGATCGGAGCCGGGCAAGGCTTGTTTCTGGCATATTACAGCGCCGAATGGTTTGTTATGCTGGCGATTCTCGCTCCCGCGCAGACTGATTATAGCGGCTATGCCGCCGGGTTAAGTTTCCTCCTGCTGGCAGCGGGCCTGCTGGCTTCATTTTTCCATCTTGGTCATCCTGAACGTGCCTGGCGCGCCGCGGCAATGTGGCGCAGTTCCTGGTTATCACGTGAAGTCATCGCCTTACCGGCTACGATGTTGCTGATGCTGGCTTACGCATTGTTCAAAGTAGGCGGCTACGATCCACTCGTTTTCGTGCTCGGTGAAAGTATTCCGATTGCTGCATCGACCCTGGTCGGCTTTGGCGCTGTACTCGCGCTGTGCGCGCTTTACGTCTGTACTGCCATGATTTACGCCTGTTTGAAATTTCTGCGTCAATGGCACAGTCCGTTGACGGTATTGAACTTTATCCTGATGGGTGGGGCGTCAGGTTTCACCCTGGCAACCGCTGTATCGGCATATACCCGGGATGGCAGGTTCGCTTACTTTGTGGGGATGGCGATTTTTCTCACGCTTGCTGCTTTAGTCTCGCGCTTCGCGAGCCTGTCACGTAATAAAAACTTGCGCGGCCCATCCAGTTTGCAATCGGCAATCGGGGTGCATCACCCGACAATTAGGCAAATTGCACAGGGTGCGATGGGGGGAAGTTTCAATACACGGGCTTTCATTCATAGTTACGGCGCGTCCGTGGTTCGCCTGGCGCGGCGTTCCTTTCTCGTGCTGGGATTTATCCTGCCAGTCCTTCTGTTACAGGCCGGTAGCGAAACTTCGTGGATCTTATGTGGTAGTGCCTTCGTACTGCAATATCTGGGTTTGCTGGTCGAACGCTGGTATTTCTTTATCGAGGCCGAGCATCCGCAAAACATCTATTACCAGATGATTTCATAAAGATACCCGGGTCTGGCACGGGGCCGCAATATTGAAACACCGATTCGTTTGCAGATTATCGCCAGGGCTAAAATTAAATTGACGAGAAATGTTCGAGGGCAGACCTGCGAAAGGCCTTGGATTGATTAGCGTCTGGAATAGCGTTGCCGATATAATCGATGGCCTTGCCGACGTCGGTATTACCCTCGAAGGCTTCATCAACGATCATCTCGGCTACAACACCCATGTAATCGGTGGCGATCTCGAGCATCTGCTTCTTTATCGGATCGCCGACTGACGGATCGGCGCTGGACACGACAGTTGTGGCATGACTCGAGGAAGCAGCATTGCCACCCGGATCGATAAGCTGCAAAAAACTGTCGGCAGGCATCAATTCCGCTTCGCTATCCTCGGGTGCGGCAGCATACGAATATTTGACCATTGAACTTTCCGCGAGCATCTGAATTGCTTCACCCGCTTCCCCGGAACGGCAGTGCAGTCGCGTCAACCGGCCCTGCGAAAATCTCAGGAATATCGAACGGTCGCTATCAGTCAGTATCGTCAGCAAACCGGTTTCCTGGCGGCTGATGATTTCGTTAAGCTGCGCGAACAGTTTTGCTTTAGGTACGAATTGAGACTGGACCATTGAAGATTTACCTGGATCGACCGGCCGATTCCGACGAATACCTGATATGACTGTAATTATGAATCATCGTATTGTTTGCCGTTGTACGGTCAGCTAACTACCTGCCTTCATATCCTTGATACGTTTCATAATGATTGAAACGCTGGTGCGCATGCGCTCGAAGGCCTGGGCAACGTCCTGAATCTCATCATCCGAATTTACCGTTATAGTGCGCGAAGTATCTCCCTTGCTCACTGAATCGGCGAGTTCACGCAGATCGAGTAACGGACGGGTGATGGCCCTGGACAGTACGCCTGCGACAAAAAACGCGAGCATAAACACGGCGACTACGACTATTAACAGGATGATAATCATTTGTTGTTTTGATGATTGCAGACTCGACTGTACCGTCGATAGTCCCTCAACTGGCGCCAGTGCAATCGCAGTCGGCTGCTGCACCAGAACCGACCAGTTAAAACCCGGGAAACGGGTAACCACTGATCGATAGAGTTCCGGTCCGGCCGACTTGGCGTAACCCAGCACATTGCCGGTGCCCAGTACATATCCCTTGCTGCGTGTCGAAAATACTTCCTGTATGGCGGCATCGGTACTGTTGCGCAGGTTTACCGACTCGACCATGATTCGATTTTTCGCATGTTTTGAACCGGTTTCAGCGAGCAGTTGACCACCGCTACTGACAACCGTAACCGTGCCCCCGTTAATATCACGGGCGCCCCGGTCGGCAACCTCCTGGATCAGGCTTACGCCGAGCACGGCTTTCATTACTCCCAGGCTTCTGCCCGAGGCAGGGTCGTCGATGCGTACTGAAATATCGATTGACCAGATATTGGCGGATTCATCGAACTCGACTTCGCCGACTGAAATGCCATTCTCCCAGGCCGTTTTCCACCAGTTTTCGTCGCGCTGCACGAAATCGGAGGTCGGATTGGTCAACGCGGTATTAAATCCATTCTTGTCGGTAAAAAAGACTTCACCAAAATGCGACGAACGTCTGATCTGCTGGATCAAAAAGCGATTAGCCGCCGGTGATATGTTAAGGCTCTTGCGGCTCTTGAAACGCGCTTCAATTTCGTCGATTGACTGATCGACCAGGCCAACCTTCTGGTGAGCCTCGGCAGCCGCTTTAGCGGCCTGCAGAATAATTGGCGCGGAAGCCCAGACGATGACATCCGAAATCCTTTCCAGCATGAAAGCGTCGAGTTCGTTGACGATGCGCGCAGAGGTGGTGCTTAGATTACTGCCCACAACCGAGTCAAGCAGTTCGGTACGGCTTTTATCGAGCTGCAAATTTGCGCTTGAAGTTAGTTGGTTCAGACTAAACCAGGAAAACAGGCCGACCAGTAACACCGGTGCAATACCGATGAAAAGGGTGCGGTTGGTTATCTTTCCGCGCAGACTTTTCGAATAGGATCTTTGTTCCATCGTCGTGACTCACTGCGGCTTAAACGGGTGCGCCGCTGTTAATAAACTAGTTTAAATTGGTCTGCATTTGTGCCGAATCAAACAACTGGCAGGCAACTTCCATGTGCTCACTATTTATCAAGTACAATAAAAACAATTGTTTACGATTACTATCTCATGTAGAGCATTAAATTCAATCGTCACTCAAGCGGTAAATGCATGCTGTTAGTAAATATATATAGACCATAGCGAACACAGTGTGAGCCTTTTAATTCAGCGGCATGCGGGGTGAGCCGTGATGGGTGGACAGGCACTAAATTCAATCTCGGCAACAATTTTGTCGCCGGCAGGTGAGCGATATGGATATCCCCCGGCAGCAGAATCTGGCAAGCTTTCTCGATGCGTTGCTGCAGGTGTCGCGCAATGGGGCGTGAACGAGAACGGTTGATACGAATCGTGGATGGCCGCGGGACAGCATAACCACAGCGAGCGAAGTTTACATGAATGACGACAAGGCGAACCGGTTTGAGCGATTACATCGTGACGGCAACTGTTTCATCATGGCGAATGCCTGGAATGCGGGCAGTGCGGTAATACTCGAACAGGCCGGCTTTGACGCCATCGGCACCACCAGCGCCGGAATCGCTTACAGTCATGGACTCGCCGATGCCGAAGCTGCATTGTCGTTTGAATCAGCGTTGCAGGAAACGCGCGAAATTGCCAGTGCAGTCGCTATTCCGGTAAGCATGGATTCCGAGAATGCCTATGCCGATGAACCGCAAGCCGTATTCGAAAACCTGCGGCGTATTGCCGCAAGCGGCGTTGTCGGAGCGAGTATCGAGGATTACAGCGGTGACCCGGAAAATCCGTTTTACGATCTCGAACTGGCAGTTGAACGGGTACGTGCGGCGAAGGATGCGGTTATGGACCTTGGTTACCCATTTGTGCTGACGGCGCGTGCGGAATGTTATCTTTATGGCCACGCCGATCCTTTCAGGGAGGCGGTGTTGCGCATCAATCGGTATCGCGAGGCCGGTGCCGATTGTCTTTATGTTCCAGGCATCAGGGATATACAGACAATCCGTGAGCTGGTTGACGCCACTGACGGGCCGCTCAACGTTGTCATGGGCCTGTCGGGGAAACCCATGTCGCTGGACGAACTACGCCGGGCTGGCGTTGCGCGCATCAGTATCGGCGGGTCACTGGCCAGAGCGACCCTCGGACTGGTGCGGCGTGCGGCAACAGAAATGCTCGAACAGGGCAGTTTCGGCTTCGCCAGTGAACAGATACCCGATGCTGAGCTGTGCAAACTTTTTTCGAAGCAATAATCAAAGGACAACTAAATGCAGAAAATAGACTCGATCGAAATGCTCGAGACAATTTACAGCGGCCCCGTCGGGGAGCGTTCATTGTGGAAGGAAGTCGATCACATAAACGAGCTGTATCGTCAGTTTATCGAAGCTTCGCCGTTTCTGATCCTGGCGACTTATGGTGACCAGGGTGTGGATTGCTCACCGCGCGGTGATCCACCCGGGTTTGTGCGCGTGGTGGCGCCCGATTGCATACAGATTCCAGATCGCAGGGGTAATAACCGGCTCGACTCGATGCGCAATATAATCCAGCATCCGGAAGTTGGTGTTATCTTCCTGGTACCCAATGTGGGAGAAACCATTCGTATCAGCGGACAGGCCGAGATCCTGGTTGACACGGAGCTTTGCAATTCGTTTATGATTAAAGATAAACCTGCTAGCAGTGTACTTTCGATCAAAGTGCAAAAGGTTTACTACCAGTGTCAGAAAGCCATCGCACGCTCCAGGCTTTGGGATGCGGAATCCTATATCGAGCGCAGCGAGTTACCCAGCGCAGGTCAAATGGCCAGGTTTTTCAGTGCACAGCATGGCACCGACTTCGATGCCGAGACCTATGATGAAAATTATGCCGAACACATGCAGCGAACGATCTACTAGTGATCATGCAGAGATGGTAGCCGTACTAAGTTGTCAGGAGACTGATCATGCAGGCCCGCAGATTTATTCAGTGTGACGTTTTCACGCCGACTCCAACGCTCGGTAATGCGCTGGCAGTTGTTATCGACGGGGAGGGCGTGACGGAGGAATCGATGCGGCAGTTTGCTGCCTGGACCAATCTCGCCGAAACGACATTTATCCTGCCAGCGCAGGATCCGACGGCCGATTACAGGTTACGTATATTTACCCCGACGCGGGAAATGCCGTTTGCCGGGCATCCGACGCTGGGAAGTTGCGCCGCCTGGTTGCATTGTGACGGTAAGCCCAGGGAGCCCGGTACTGTGCGTCAGGAGTGTGGGGTCGGGATTGTTGAAATCGATACGCATGACCCTCAGTTGCTCGCATTCACCGCGCCACCTACCGCAATTCGGCCAATGCATGAGGATAATCTAGACGCCATTGCCATGGCCCTGGAGATACCCCGTGATCAGATTCTGCAAACTGCCGAACTGGAAAATGGTCCGCTTTGGCAGGTAATGCAGCTGGACTCCGCCGCGGCTGTACTTGCGCTTGATTCGTCGAGGGTGCGCTGGCCGACGTTCAAGTCAATCGGCCTGATCGGTGCACATCCACCTGGCGCAGAATGTGATTACGAGGTACGTATGCTCGCCCCTTCCAGCGGCATGAGTGAAGACCCCATTACCGGTTCGCTCAATTCCGCGCTCGCACACTGGTTACAGGCGCGCGGCAAACTCGAGCAGTCGATAACGGTCGCCCAGGGGACACGCATCGATCGCCACGGACGGGTCGCCATCAGGCCGGTCGATACGGATACGGTCAGGATTGGCGGGCAGACGCATATTCTGATCGAAGGCACGGTGCGCCTGTAAAGTGGAGACATCGCGATGCTAGAACTGTGGGGACGAAAAAACGCCTACAACGTGCAAAAAGTGGTCTGGATACTGGCAGAGTTGAAGCTTGAGTATGTGCATCACGATGTGGGTAGCACGACGGGAGATCTTGACAGCGAGGAGTTTCTGGCGCTAAACCCGCATGCTCGCATTCCGGTACTAAGGGACAGGGATGCGATCATCTGGGAGTCGAACTCGATTGTGCGCTATCTTGCAGCCAGTTACGCCGCCGGAACCCTGTGGTCTGAAGATGCGCTGGAACGATCCTGTGCCGAACGCTGGATGGACTGGGAGCTGTGCAAATTGCAGCCCGATTTTATCGACCTCTTCTGGGGCTATTACCGCAGCTCGCCCGAATCTCGAAACCATCAGGCCATCGCCGCGGCACAACAACGCTGTGCGCAGCATTTCGCGCAACTCGATCGGCAGCTTGCGTCCCGGCCATACCTGGCTGGAGAATCATTCACAATGGGTGATATTCCCTGTGCGGTGTGCCTTTATCGATACTTTCACATGGGTCTTGACGTAGACCGACCCGAACATGTGCTGCTTTGGTATGAACGGCTGTCGCAACGAAGTGCTTTTGCCAATACGATAATGACTCCTTTCGACGAACTGAAAGGCAGACTTGACTACTGACAGGTAGAGGAACGGTTATGCGAGGTAAATGTCTTTGCGGGGAGATTGAATTCGAGCTGCATGGTGATGTGCCGAATCTTTATCAATGCCATTGCTCGTTGTGCCGCAAGGTAACCGGATCAGCGGCCAACGCCGCGTTTAGAATTGGCGCCGATCAGTTTGCGTGGATAAGTGGCAGTGTCCAGATCCGGGAGTTCGTCACCGAATCCGGTTTCAAATCACATTTTTGCGCTACCTGTGGCTCGCCGGTGCCGAATCTGACCAGTAACGACAGCGCATACTGGATTCCCGCTGGTTTGCTCGAAGACAGCAGTGAACTCGAACTTGTCGCACATCTCTATGTTGCGTCGAGGGCTGCCTGGGATGTGATTGCCGACGTTGGTGAACAGTTCGACGAAATGCCGGATACAGAGGCTCTGGACGGGTTACTTCAACCGGCAAAATCAGTAACATAGCCGGCCAATGATTTACCGCAATATGCAAGTCTCGGACTACGATTCAGTGATCGCCCTGTGGCGTGATTGCGACGGCGTCAGTTTGCGTGATGCGGACTCGGCCAGGGGTATCGAGAAATATCTGCAGCGTAACCCGGCGCTCAGTTTTGTCGCCCTGGAGGAAACCGATATTGTCGGCACCATCATGGCCGGGCACGATGGCAAGCGCGGCTACATTCAGCATCTGGCGGTTGCCAACGCGGCACGGAAACGGGGTATCGCCAGTAGCCTGGTCGAACTTTGTCTCGAGGCCTTGAAATTGCAGGGTATAGAAAAGTCACATGTACACGTGTTAGGCGATAACGAACCGGGTCGGAAGTTCTGGTCTGCTCGTGGCTGGTTTCACCGTGCTGAAATCGTTATGTACTCCTTTATCAACGGGGAAAATAAAAATGCCTGATATGGATATCGAATACCTCGACCCGGACTCTCCCGAGGTACAGGCTTTGATCGCCGTGTCCGACGCCTATTATGTAGATCTCTACCCGGCCGAGAGCAATCACCTGGAAAGCAGTTGCGACCTGAAAAAGTCGAATGTATTGTTTGTTGGATGTCGTATTGATGGCGCGCTGGTTGCGAGCGGGGCCGCCAAGATTATGCAGGACGATGGCAGTTATGCTGAAATCAAACGCGTGTTTGTACGCGATGCTCATCGCGGCAAGGGATTGTCAAACCGGATAATGCACTTTCTTGAAACCGAGTTGCAAAGTCGTGGTGTCAGCCTGTTTCGTCTCGAAACCGGGATCAAGCAACCCGAAGCGCTGGGTTTGTACCGTAAACTCGGCTACCAGGAGCGCGGTCCGTATGGATCCTACGGGCCCGATCCATATAGTGTGTTTATGGAAAAACGCGCTATTGTAGACAGGTGAGTAAATGCCCGCTGAAAATTGCCCTGGTCGGCGACTATGGCGCGGCGTTTACTGTGCATCAAGTCATCCCGCAAGCAATTGTTCTGGAAGTACTTTAATTTATTCTCATGCCAGTTGAAATGTACAAGATCGGTTCGATGGGCGAGGGTTTTGTCGCGATCATGGCACGCCCGTCGCTGGAAGCGGATGCAGCCGCGTCAATTATCAATATTGCGCGACTTGGTATTCAGCAGGTGGTTTCATTGCTCGAACCCAACGAGGCACGCAATCTCGGCCTCAACGGTGAGCGTGAACAGGTCAAGGCGCATGGAATGGGTTTCATATCATTTCCCATTCCCGACATGGGATTACCGCGCTCGGTAGAGGATTTCGCACTACTGTCGAAAAAACTGTTCAACCAGATAAACGCCGGGGTTAATACACTGATACATTGCCAGGCCGGGATTGGACGATCAGGTTTGCTGGTAGCGGGTATATTGCTGCACTGTGATATGGATCCGCAGCAGGCCTTTGCCTATGCCTCCAGGATGCGGGGTATCCGGGTTCCTGAAACCCCCGAACAGGAGCAATGGTTGATCACCAATTATGTGACTATTCTCGATATCGACAACGGTCAGCAATAGCGGAGCGGTGAAATAAGTTTATGAATCTAGCGCTCGAACGATACGCCGACAATCCAATCATTGATGAACTGGTCTGCTGGCCCCCGAGACCGCGCAGAATGAACAGCATCCGCGCTGGTAACGTGCTATTTCGTAAACCGTTTATCGAAGTCGAGATGGAAGGCGGTGAGATCTTTCAGCGCCAGTTCGAGCGCAATTCCTTTGCCGAATCCTGGGCTGAAGCCTGCGTTATTCTCGAAACCATGACCGACATCGAACTCATTTCGGAGTTTAGTTTCGCGCCTGTTCCTGATCGGTCCAAACTGGTGGCAGATGTGTTAGCCAATCGTGACGAATGCATCGAGGAGTGCAACCAGATGTACGATGAGGGTATGTATGCGCAGTTTCTGATGCAGTTTGGTGAAGATTGCACAAATCTGCCGCAAGAGACACTGCAGAGAATCGACGAGGCCAGGCAACGACTCGGGTTGTCGGCGTGAACACGATCACGCCTTAACCATAAAACCTGGTTAATCCGGCTTCACGACATAGTAACTAGTCGCAGCGCAATAGCCCACATAACACAGCCGATCAGGAAATCGAGCACCCGCCAGGCTCGTGCCTGCGCGAAAACCGGGCGCAGCAGGCGTGCGCCAAACCCTAACCCGAAGAAGAACACGAATGAAGCTGCCATTGCACCGCCCGTGAAGTATACGATCTGGTCGTTGAACTGGGTTGAAACGGAACCGAGTAAAACCACCGTATCCAGGTAGACGTGTGGATTAAGCCAGGTGAAGGCGAGACAGGTCAGGGCTGATTGCCAGGCGCTGTTACTCTTGATTTCGCTGGGCTGCAGCCCTTGCTGTACGCGCAGTGCGTTGTAAAAACTGATCAGCCCGTAGATGAATAAAAACGCGGCGCCACCATAGCGCGCGATCATCACCAGCGACGGGAAGGATGCCACCAGTACATGGAATCCGCTGACCCCGATCAGGATCAGCACCGCATCGGAGAGCGCACAGATCAGGCAAACCAGAAACACGTGTTCGTCTCTGAGGCCCTGTTTCAGCACGAAAGCGTTTTGCGCGCCGATGGCCAGAATCAGCGAAAATCCGAGTGAAAAACCAAATAGTAGAGCATGCATTGAACAAAAATTGATTGAGGTCCAGAATGCGTGCATGTTAAAGCAGCATCTGCAAAAACCGGAAATCTTTCTCTACCTGTTCGCCGCTGCGGTGCCGCTGAGTTTTGCCTGCTGGCAGGCGTTGATCAATAATTTCGCGATCGAACAGGCAAACTTTAGCGGGGTTGAAATCGGTATCCTGCAAAGTCTGCGCGAAGTTCCCGGATTCCTGGCCTTCGGAGTGGTGTTCCTGCTGGTGATGATGCGCGAACAGACTATTGCCTTTGTATCATTGCTGGCGCTGGGCATCGGCACCGCGATCACCGGGATGTTGCCTTCGGTGCTCGGTCTTTACTGCACCACGGTGCTGATGTCGGTGGGTTTCCATTACGCGGAGACCATCTCGCAATCGCTATCTTTGCAGCTTGTCAGCCACCAACGCCTGCCGCTGGTACTTGGCCGACAGCTTGCAGTCGGTTCGTTTACCGGACTGGCGGTATTCGCCGTCATCTACCTGTTAGTGGATTGGCTGGCGCTGGATTACCTGTGGATCTACCTGTTGTTCGGCTGCTTTACCGTTGTGCTTGCCTGTGTGATGTACTTTGCCTGCCCGCATTTCAAGGGTGAAGCCGAACAACACAAGACCATGGTGCTGCGCAAACGCTACTGGCTTTACTATCTGTTGACCTTTCTGTCCGGTGCGCGGCGGCAGATCTTCGTCGTTTTCGCTGGTTTTCTGATGGTGGAAAAATTTGGTTTCACCGTCTCGCAGATGACATTACTATTCCTGGTCAATGGCGTGCTGACGATTTACCTGGCGCCGCGCATCGGTCGCCTGGTGAGTTACTGGGGAGAGAAACGCACGCTGACACTCGAATATGCCGGCCTGGTAGTAATATTTACCGCCTATGCATTTGCTGAAAGTGCCTGGTTTGCAGCGGCACTTTACATCGTCGACCACGTCTTTTTCGCGATGGCAATCGCGCTCAAGAGTTACCTCAAGAAAATTGCCGATCCTGCCGATATGGCCGCAACCGCCGGGGTTTCGTTCTCGATCAATCATATCGCCGCGGTCGTGTTGCCGTTTGCACTGGGCCTGCTGTGGGTGGTTTCGCCGCCCCTGGTATTTATCATCGGCGCAATAATCGCGCTGGCTTCTCTACTGCTTTCGCAGCTGGTGCCAGGCACGCCTGTGCGCGGCATGGAAACCGTGTTTTCTAACGGATAATCTTTTGCGCCTAAGCCGGTTCGAACTGGCAGCTTGGCGTCGATGCGGATAATTCCTGTTCCGCGGCGGACATCTCGGCCTCGATGCCTTCGAACAAGGGTGTTGTCAGGTAACGCTCACCGGTATCCGGTAACATGCACAGTATGTTCGCCCCCTCGGCGGCAGTCTCGGCCACTTCCAGGGCCGCTGCGAAAGTAGCTCCGGCGCTGATGCCGACAAAAATACCTTCCTGTTGTGCCAGATTACGTGAGCACTCCATCGCGTCTGGATTGGCAACAGTCAACACCTGGTCAGCGTATGCAGCGTCCACCGCGTCACCGGTGAGCTTGGGAATAAAGTCGGGAGTCCAGCCCTGCATCGGGTGGGGACTGAAACTCGGATGACTCTCGGCAGGTGATCCGTCGGCATTGCGCTTTTGCCCGATGCCACCGCTTAACAGGCCCGCTAACTCGGGTTCGCAAACGATGACCCTGGTGGCCGGGCTTTTTTCCTTGAGCACCCTGGCGACGCCCTTCAGGGTGCCACCGGTTCCATAACCGGTTACCCAGTAATCCAGTTGCATACCATCGAAGGCTTCGAGAATTTCCGGCGCCGTGGTTCTCGAGTGCATGTCAGCATTGGATTCGTTTTCAAACTGGCGGGTTTGAAACCAGCCATGTTGCCCGGCAAGCTCACGCGCTTTTTGCACCATGCCGCTGCCTTTCAGCGGCGCGGGTGTCAACACCACTTTTGCGCCCAGGAAACGCATCAGCTTGCGTCGCTCGATACTGAAACTTTCAGCCATGGTGACCACCAGCGGATGTCCTTTTTGCGCGCATACCATGGCCAGACCAATCCCGGTATTGCCACTGGTTGCTTCGATTACAGTTTGCCCGGGTTTAAGCTCGCCCGATTTTTCGGCGTCTTCGATAATGCCCAGTGCAAGCCGGTCTTTCACCGAACTCATCGGGTTAAAGGACTCGATTTTCACGAACAGGTTGACATTTGCCGGTGCCAGTTTATTGATTCTTACAACCGGGGTATTGCCAATCGTACCCAGAATATTGTCATGAATTTTCATAGCGACTCCTCAATTTACTGATTATGGTTTAGGTCATTATGCGATTATTGTTTTCGATTACTATTCAAACCTGGTTAACAGAACCGAAACCCTCATTCTCTAAAACTATCCAGGCATCGATGATAACTAAGTGGTTACCGCACAGCGATTGCTGAGCGCGCCAAGGCCTTCTATTGTTACTACGACGACATCATCATGTTTTAGCCAGACCGGAGGATTGCGAAACGCGCCCACGCCGTGAGGTGTGCCGGTGGCAATAACATCGCCGGGCAAAAGCGTGAAAGCCTGACTTAAATAATTAATCAGGTAGGGGATCCGGTAAATCATTTCATTTGTATTTGAGTTCTGCATCGACTGGCCATTGAGTTCGCATTTTATCGATAGCTTGTGCGGATCGCTGATTTCATCGCGGGTTACGAGGTAGGGGCCCAGTGGGCAAAAACTGTCGAGACATTTGCCGCGTAGCCATTGATCACCTGGACGAAATTGTAGGTCACGGGCACTGACGTCATTGCAGTTCATGTAACCGGCGACGTAATCATAAGCGTTGGCCTCGCTCACATTTTTTGCTGTCTTTCCGATCACTACCGCGAGTTCCGCTTCGTAATCGACCTGTTGCGTGAGTTCTGTCGACCAGCGTATTTCGTCCCCGGAGCCGATGATCGCCGAGGGATATTTGCAGAACATGGTCGCCAGCTCGGGAACCCCGATGTCGGCTTCGCGAATGTGATCCATGTAATTCAGACCGATTGCGACTACCTTGCTCGGATTGGGTATGGGAGAAAGTAGTTGCACCGAATCGAGTGGCATGTCGCCCCGGGCCTGGTCAAGCAGATCTTTCGCGATCCGCATCGCGTTATCACCGGATTGCAGAAACTCAAGCATGCTGTCCGGCAACTCACCTGCACTGAGTTGATGCAAATTAACAATTTTATCTTCGATGACTGCACCGAGATGAATGTTTTCATCACCCAGTTGGTAGCTGATCAGTTTCATGTTATTTCACTTCGCGTTGTACATAAGGCATTCAGTAAAAGCAAATCGGGCTATCCGGTATTCCGTAAACCCGCGGCGATGCCGTTTATAGAGCTCAACAGGGCCGACTCCCATTGCTTGCGGTCGGTTGCCAACCGGGTTTCGTCACGATACTTGCGCAGCAGGTCGATCTGCAGGTAGGCGAGTGGGTCGAGGTATGGGTCGCGCCGCGACAATGACAGCGACAGCACCGACTCGTTAGCCAGCAACTCTTTTATATCGGCGACCTGGAGTACCCCGTCTATGCTGCGCTGATTTTCCTGTTGCAGCATAGGGTAAATCAAATCTGCCAGCTTGCGGTCGGTGCAAAGCTGGCTGTAATCGAGGGCGATCCGCATATCGGATTTATACAGCGACATCTGTAAATTGCTGATCATTGCAGCGAAGAAGGGCCAGTGTCGATTCATCTTGCGTAATTGTTGCAACGCATCGGGGTTGCTATCCAGCCATTGCTGGATTGCATAACCAACTCCATACCAGGCAGGCATGGTGGTGCGTGACATGCTCCAGCCGAAAACCCATGGAATCGCGCGTACCGACGACTTTGATAAATCACCGCTACGACGATGCGAGGGGCGCGAGCCTATATTCATCAAGCCAATTTCACTGACTGGGGTGGTTGCGTAAAAATATTCGAAGAAACCTTCGGTATGGTCGGTTAGCTGGCGATAAAATTGTTCCGAATAATCAGACAGCTGTTGCATGGCAGGGTGGAACTCATCGAAGTTCGCCTTGTCTTGTCGCAGCGACCCCATGCTGGCTTTCATCAGCCCGGTAATGCCCATCGCCAGTTCGTAGTTTGCGGTTTCCGCATTACCATACTTATGCGACAGTACCTCGCCCTGCTCAGTAAACTTGATTTGCCCGAGCACGGTCCTTGGCGGTTGCGCCATTATCGCTTCATGAGTAGGCCCCCCACCCCGGGTAATGGTACCGCCACGACCATGAAATATGCGACAGCTGATGGCATGGCGGGCGGTGATCTGAATCACCTTTTGCTGCGCCTGGTAAAGTCCCCAGGCAGCCGACATGATGCCGCCATCCTTGCAGGAATCGGAATATCCCAGCATGACTTCCTGCATGCCTCCGCTTTGCGTCAGCAACTGCTTGTAAACATCGTTTTGCAACAACGCGTCCAGCACGCTATCGATATGCTTGAGGTCATCGATAGTTTCGAATAAGGGTGTGATTTCGAGCTTGCAAAAATACTTGCCACCTTGCCAGCCAGCCAGCCCTGCAACATATCCGAGATACATGGCCTCCATGATATGACTGGCATTGTGGGTCATCGAAATGATGTAATTGCCGATGCATCGCTGACTGATCTGGGTGCGCATCTCGCGGATTGTTGCAAATACTTCCAGCGTCTGATGATTTTCGTCCGCGAGCTGACTCCGCTCGAATACCGGCTTTTGGTCAGACTTGATTTGTTCGGCAAGAAACTCCAGCCGCTGGCTTTCGTCGAGTTGTCCATAATCGACGTCGGCCGACAAGCGCAATATTTCGCTGACCGCGCGGGTGTGTCTTGACGACTCCTGGCGCAGATCGAGGGATACCAGGTGAAAGCCAAAGGTTTCGGCGATACGAATAACATCTTTCAGATCGCCATTGGCTGCGGCATAGTCGCCATGGCTAATCAGTGAATCACGTATCGAGTAAAGGTCGTTGAGATAATCCTCTACATCCAGGTAGGCGTGATCGCTATGCGGCGTTTCGATGTCACGCATCTGGTTGCGAATTACCGCCAGATTTTTCTTCAGCCGGTAATGCATATGATAAAGCTTGCGCCGATAAATTTCGTCTTCGAACTGATCCCGGCGCTGGTCGAAGGACTCGATTCCCATGGCCTCGTCCAGACTCAATCTATCCAGAAATTCGGCGCCCGGGGTGAACCACCGGGTGGACATGGTTAGTACCTGGGTCAGTTTGTAAATCAGCCGCACGTGCTCACTGAGGATTTCTTCGGCCTGCATGCGTAAGGCCATGCGCGTGACCTGCGGGGTAACAAAGGGGTTGCCATCGCGGTCGCCGCCAATCCATGAGCCGAAATCGATGAAACTTGGAATGCTGACCACCGGATTACCGTAATCGTCTTCACCGTAAGTATTAATTACGGCGCGCTCGAGGTGCCGATAGTCAATTTTGACCGCTTCATACAGGCTGCGCTGAAAATAGTGCAAACCCATCTTTATCTCATCGGCAACACTCGGTTTGCTGCCGCGAACTTCATTGGTCAGCCACAGGGTTTCGATCTGCAGTTGCAACCTGTCGACCAGGTCGTCACGCTCAAACTGACTCAGACGGGGATCGGTGAGTTGATCGATGATTTTAAAAACTTCACGCTGATGATGCATTACCGTGCGTCGTCGGGACTCGGTCGGATGAGCCGTAAACACCGGTTTGTAAAGCAGATTGTCAAACAGGGTTTGCAGCTCATCGGGCCTGCTGCCCTGGGCTTTGAATTCCTGCAGCGTATGAAAAAACGAGCCCACCCAGGCGGCGTGTCCCTGTTGCTGTACGGATACGCGGCGCAGGCGGTGCAGGTAGTCCTCTTCGGCAATATTCACCAGGTTGAAATACATCGTGAATGCCCTTACCACCTGGCTGGTAACCTGTGGCTCGAGTCCGGTAATAAGTTGCATCAATGCCTTGCGCCGCGGTTCGCTGTCGCGCTTGCGTAACTGGATAAAGCCGGTGCGCAGCGATTCGACCGCGTGAAAAACTTCCGCGGATTCATGCTTGAGCAATACGTTACCCACCAGCTTACCCAACAGCTTTACCCGCGAACGTAATTCCTGGTCTGATTTCGCCTGAAAACTGGTAGTCGGGATAGACATAAGCCGGGTCCGTATTTTTTATAAGCGCGAGTATATCAGGACTATATTGATGCTTTGTTGGAGAACCGCTGCATGAGGTCGATTTAGCGACGCAATAAAATCGGCGATGACGGTAGCTTTGCGACGTTTGCTAGGGTATAAATTCAGCATGTTACTTTACCTCCCGGAAATGGTTTATCAACTCGACAAGGCTGCGGTCGAACAGGATGGGTTGGCCGAAATCGAACTCATGCAGCGTGCCGGTCAAAGCGTCTGGCGGTCACTGCTAGCGCGCTGGCCCGGGGTATCGACAATAACCGTGTTTGCCGGTGCCGGTAATAATGGTGGCGATGCTTTCGTAGTGGCGCTTGATGCACTCCGGCAGGGCGTCGATGTGCAACTGCTGATACAGGGTGATTTGTCGCGCCAGTCGGATACATCCAGGCATTTCAGAAAATTATGGGAACAGGCTGGGGGTGAGCACGAAGACTGGCAGGGACAGGCATTAAAGGGTGATGTCATTGTCGATGGATTGCTCGGTATCGGCTTGCAACGTGAACTGGATGAGCATTGGCAGAAATTGATTGCCGCGATCAACGCCTGCGATGTACCCCGGGTGGCGATCGACATTCCTTCGGGACTTAACGGTTCAACCGGTAATCCTCAGCCGGTCGCGGTCGAAGCACAACTTACGGTGACCTTCATCGGCGCCAAGACCGGACAATATCTTGCCGACGGTCCGGATTACTGCGGTGAGCTGCTCTATGAAGATCTCGGGGTCACTACCAGCCGGCGTCAAAATGTCCCGGCGGCTTTAAAAGTTATCGACTCCTGCCAGCTACCGCCACCGCGCAAACGTAATTCACATAAAAATCATTATGGTAATTTACTCATTATCGGTGGCGACCAGGGGATGAGTGGTGCAGTTGCGCTGGCAGCGCAGGCCGCACTGCGTAGCGGTGCCGGGCTGGTTACCGCGCTGGTGCATCCCGAGTGTCGCACCAACCTGGCCAGTTTCCCGGAAATCATGGTTCTCGGCTGGGATGCGCTCGAGTCTAAATTGTCACAGGCGAGTGTCGTCGTCATCGGCCCAGGCCTGGGCGATAGCACCGCCGCGGCACGATGCCTGCAATCCTTGCGCCGGGTCGATTTACCAATGGTTGTCGATGCCGGTGCCCTCAAAACCGAATTTCTGCATTCATTGAAATCGAAACAGGTGGTGATCACCCCGCATCCGGGTGAGGCAGCGACGTTGCTCTCATGCGCTTCCGCAGAGATTCAGGCAGATCGGCTCAAGGCCTGCGATCGCCTGGTCGAAACCTTTGCCGCGACCTGTGTGCTGAAAGGCTCGGGTAGTCTGATCGGGCAGCAGGGCGCTATCCCTGCGTTAAATGCAGGTGGCAATCCGGGCATGGCGAGTGCCGGGATGGGAGACGTGCTCAGTGGCATCATCGCCGCCTTGCTAGGGCAGGGATTGACCCCCTTCGAAGCAGCAAAATCCGCGGTATTTATCCATGGCCTGTGCGCCGAGTATGGTTGCACTGAGCAGGATCAAACCGGGTTAATCGCGAGCGACATCGTCAAACAAATTCCAGCCGTGGTAAAACGATTGCGGGATGCGGGCTAACCCGACCTTGATAGTTCACGATGAAAATGAAATGCGGGGTCTTGGCGCCAGCCTGATCGCTGCCTGCGAGCATGGCGGTGTTATCACCCTGAGCGGTGAACTGGGCACCGGCAAGACAACCCTGGTACGGGGTGCGCTTGAGGCGGAAGGTGTGGTTGGCGGAGTACGCAGCCCCACCTACACCCTGGTTGAGTACTATCCGCTGCCCAGGTTTGCCGTGGCGCATTTCGATCTGTACCGGCTCGCCGACCCGGAGGAGCTCGAATACCTGGGTTATCGAGACTATCTGAATCAGCAAACCCTTTGCCTGATCGAGTGGCCGGAGCGCGCCGGTGGGTATCTGCATGCGATCGATCTGGAAATCAAACTGCAGTATGTTGCGCAAGGCCGACGCGTTGAAATATCGGCTGGAACGAACTGGGGCCAGCAGTTGGTATCGCGGGTAAATCAGTCGAATTGAACTCAATTCTTCAATTATTTTTTAAAAAGTGCCACTATCTAGTTAATAAATAACGAAAAAAGTTGATTTCTTTCGTCGATTTTACTATAAATATACTCCAGGTAAGCGCAATAAACTGGGTATCATGGATTCATTTTCGACAGCAAGGCGATTTTTCTTAAAGCGAATCTCCCACTACGGGCTGTCGCTCGCGTTGTTGGCTGGCGCTAAACCTGCTTTCGCCGGGCCTAAATCGACGCTTACCGGTATCCGCATTTCACAAACTGCAGATGACCATACCCGGGTTGTCTTCGATCTCAGTGGCGACTTCCAGCATCGGCTGTTTACCCTCGCTGACCCGCATCGCATCGTTATCGATTTAAGCGACACGCGCAAGAGCGAAGCGATCGAGATCGACAATGTTTCCACCAACCTGATGAGCGGTTTGCGCTCGGCAAGCAAGGACAATGATCGATTGCGTGTGGTTCTCGATCTGCAGGGTAAGGTTCGCCCACGCAGTTTCGAGTTGGAGCCCGATGGTAAATATGGACATCGACTGGTGGTTGATCTGCATGCCACCAATCTCAGCCCCACACCGATCAAGACCAACCAACAGGAACGCAAGAAGGTCAAGCAACAGTTTGTTATTGCACTCGATCCGGGACATGGTGGTCGTGATCCGGGCGCTATAGGTAAAAAAGGTACCCGGGAAAAAGACATTGCACTTTCCGTGGCGAAGAAAATGAAAACGATGATTAATCGCACCCCGGGTTATCGTGCGGTTCTGACCCGCGACGGCGATCGATTTGTAACCCTGCGCAATCGCGTTAAAAAAGCGCGTGAGGCCCAGGCCGATATTTTTATTTCACTGCATGCGGATTCATTCCATAAGCCTAACGTAAAAGGTGCTTCGGTCTACGCACTGTCGTTGAGAGGCGCGAGTTCGGAAGCTGCTCGCTGGATCGCGAAGAAAGAAAACGCCTCCGATCTCATCGGCGGCATCAGCCTGGATGATAAAGACGACCTGATAGCATCGGTTTTACTCGATCTTTCGCAAACTGCAACAATTCAGGACAGCCTGGAGCTTGGCTCGGATGTGCTGTCGCACATCGGCAAGGTTTCAAAATTGAATAATCGCAAGGTACAACAGGCGGGATTTGCCGTATTGAAAGCACCCGATATGCCGTCGATATTGGTTGAAACTGCATTCCTGTCAAATCCGGCCGAAGAAAGGAAACTGCGTAATCCCAAGCATCAGCACAAGCTTGCCAAAGCGGTATTTTCCGGAATTCGCAATCATCTCAAGAACCGTCAGTCCTAGGCGTCCGTTCCAGTAAAAAATTCTGTACTACTGCACGATATTCGGGGAAGTCGATGATGTCATTGTGTGCGGCTCCTGCGATCATTTGATACACCACCAGAGCAGGGTTGAATTTCTGTTTCAGCGCCAGGGTATGCGACAATCGAATCTCGCGGTCGTTTTCTGCGCTGGCAATCAACACGGGTACGTCGATGCTACCCGCGCGTGACGCGGAATCAAAGCGATCCCTGATCAAATAGCGAGTCGGAAATAGCGGGTAGATTCCCTGTGCGACTGCCGCGACGCTATCGTAAGGCGTTAGCAATATCAGTTTCTCCAGCGGCCGCATGGACGCCAGGTAAACAGCGACGCCACTGCCCAGGCTGCGTCCATAGGCGGTGATCGAGTCGTGTCGTTTGATCAATTCATCGTAAATTGCGAGCGCGTCGGAAAACAGCCCGCTTTCATTGGGATAGCCCTGGCTTTTGCCGTAGCTGCGGTAATTGATCAGGTAAACGCTGTAGTCGCTGAACACATTTTCGAAATACTCCCGCCGATGGGTCACCATTTCGGAATTACCACCAAAGTAGATCACCGCCCGGGGTTTGCCGGGATTCAGCACCCAACCGTGTAACAGTATCCCCCTGTTGTCGATACTGATTTCATCCGCATCAAATTCGGGGTCCACCGACATTGGATAGTAAATCAGTTTGCGCTGGTAAACATATAAAAACACGGCAAATAGCAGGTAGATGCCAACTAGCACCAGGATAATGGAGGTGATTTCATTCATCGTGAATTATGCTAATCCGGAAAGTGGATTTTCTGGTATTCTCTGCGTCCAATCTGTCACTACAGCCATAGTACTGAAGCAGCGATCAATGAACAAACTCGATCAATTGAAATCCATGACCCAGGTGGTAGCCGATACCGGCGACCTTGACGCCATTTCACAATATCAACCGCAGGACGCCACCACCAATCCGTCACTATTGCTGAAAGCGGCAGATTTGCCGCGCTACCAGCCACTGCTGGACGAGGCGCAACGCTGGGGACGGGAGCAGGGTGGCAGTCCGACTTCACGCGCCGCTGCCGCCGGTGATTACCTGGCAGTCAGCATTGGTCTCGAGATCCAGAAAACTGTACCGGGACGGGTTTCAACCGAAGTCGATGCACGTCTTTCTTTTGATCGTGATGCGACAGTTGCGCGCGCTCGGCGCATCATCGACCTCTATGAAAGCCGTGGCAGTAACCGTAATCGAGTATTGATCAAAATTGCTTCGACCTGGGAAGGTATACAGGCGGCTCGCGAGCTCGAGGGTGATGGCATCAATTGTAACCTGACCCTGTTATTCAGTTTTACACAGGCGGTGGCTTGCGCCGAGAATGGCGTTTATCTTATCTCACCTTTCGTGGGCCGAATCCTGGACTGGCACCTGACAGCGACGGGGCAGACTGCAATTCCCGCCGAGCAGGACCCGGGCGTGCATTCGGTCACCCAGATCTACAATTACTACAAGCACCATGACTATAAAACAGTAGTTATGGGTGCAAGTTTTCGCAATACCGGTGAAATCGAACAACTGGCCGGTTGCGACCGCCTTACCATCAGCCCGCAATTGATGCAGCAACTGGCCGAAGACGAAGCCCTGCTGGAACGCAAGCTGCTACCCGAGCGCACTGGTGATGTTGCAGAAAAGTTCAGCCTGGACGAAAAAACCTTTCGCTGGATGATGAACGAAGATGCGATGGCTACTGAAAAACTGGCCGAGGGGATTCGCCTGTTTACGCGTGACCAGGAAAAGCTGGAATCACGCCTGGTGGCCTGAGCATCGCATTGCCACAGATTCATACCTTACCCTCACACCTGATCAACCAGATTGCGGCTGGAGAGGTAGTCGAACGACCTGCTTCAGTGGTAAAAGAGCTAGTTGAAAACAGTCTCGATGCGGGTGCCGGGGCAGTTACCATCGAAGTCGATGCGGGTGGTACGAGGCTGATTCGGGTTATTGATGATGGTTGCGGTATCGATCGTGATCAGTTGGTGAGTGCGCTGTCCCGCCATGCCACGAGCAAGATCAACAGCCTGGCAGATCTGGAAAACATCGCCTCGCTCGGGTTTCGCGGTGAAGCCCTGCCCAGTATTGCATCGGTTTCGCGTTTGACCCTGGTATCCCGCTCTCAGCAGGCCGATAGCGCCTGGAAGCTGCAGGCGAGGGAACGCGCCGATCCGGTGCCCGATGCCTTGCCACAGGGAACCCAGGTCGAAGTACTGGAACTGTTTTACAATGTACCGGCGCGAAAAAAGTTTCTGCGTACCGAGCAAACCGAATACAAGCATATAGAAACACTGTTCAAAAATATGGCGCTGAGCCACCCCGCGGTAGCTTTCAAACTCATCCATAATCAAAAAGTCGTGTACCAACTGCCCTCGGTGCAAAATCCCGCGGAACAGGCTCGTCGGCTCGCAGCCTTGTGTGGCAAATCATTTTCCGAAAGCCTGGTCGAAATTGATATCAACAGCGACTATCTGCGTCTGCAGGGTTGGGTCGCGTTACCGACGTTTAATCGCAGTCAGGCCGACATGCAGTACTTTTTTGTCAACCAACGCATGGTCAGGGATAAGCTCATCAATCATGCGGTGCGCCAGGCCTACCAGGATGTACTGTTTCATGGTCGGCATCCGGCCTATGTCCTGTCGCTGACTATGGATGCGCGAGAACTCGACGTGAACGTACACCCGCAAAAACATGAAGTGCGTTTTCGCAATTCGCGCATGGTGCACGATTTTTTGTTTCGCAGCCTGCACCAGGCGTTAGGCGAAGTGCAACCGGCGCAGCAAATCGAGTCGCCCGGATTTGCGCTCGCCGACGAGGTCACGGCAGCACAACCAGGCCAGCCTGCACTGATCTTCAATCAACAATACCGTGGTGATCGCTCGTCTAACCTGCGCGAACAGATGCAATCCTATGCCGCGTTGTTGCAGCCGGACCCGCAGTCTGACGAGGTTAGTGAAGCGCAGCAGGAGATCCCGCCACTAGGGTTCGCGCTGGCCCAGTTGAAAGGCATATATATTCTCGCTGAGAATAGCGGTGGCCTGATCATTGTCGATATGCATGCGGCCCATGAACGTATCGTATACGAACGCATGAAACAGAATGCACAGCAGGAGGACGTCATCGCGCAACCATTACTGGTGCCGATCGCATTTAACGTGAGCCAGGCTGAAGCGGACCTGGTCGAGGAGAATGTCGAATTTTTCAGTCATCTCGGATTTAAAGTCGAACGTCTGGGGCCGGAACAGATTCGTCTACGCGCAATCCCGGCATTGCTCAAAAATGCTGACAGCGAACAACTATTGCGTGATGTGCTGGCCGATTTGGTCGAACACGGCAGTTCGCAACGTATCCAGGAATTTCAAAACGAAATGCTCTCGACCATGGCCTGCCATGCTTCGGTGCGTGCCAATCGCCTGCTTTCACTCAACGAAATGAACGCCTTGCTGCGCGATATCGAGCATACCGAGCGCAGTGGACAATGCAATCACGGCAGGCCAACCTGGAAACAGCTGAGCCTGGATCAACTAGACAAGTTTTTTTTACGCGGACAGTAACATGTCCGCGCCGAAAGTTATTTTGCTTATGGGCGCTACGGCCACCGGCAAAACCGATCTTGCACTGGAAATCAGCCGTCATTTCGACGTCGAAATCGTCAGCGTCGATTCAGCACTGATTTATCAGGGTATGAACATCGGTACCGCCAAACCCGAGCCTGAAATCATGCAGTCGGTGCCGCACCACCTGATCGATATCATCGATCCTGCCGAAGCTTTTTCCGTTTGGGATTTCATGCAGCAAAGCCGACGCCTGGTAGATGAAATCGTTAAGCGTGGTCGAATCCCTCTGCTGGTGGGAGGCACGATGATGTATTGCCATGCATTTGAGCATGGTCTTAATCGTTTACCGGAGGCAAACGAGGCAATACGCCAACGCCTTGATCTTGAGGCGCAACAAACAGGCTGGCAAGCGATGCACGATAAGCTTGCCGAGGTTGATCCGCTAAGTGCGAGTCGCATCAGGCCGACCGATTCCCAGCGCATTCAGCGTGCCCTGGAGGTCTATCAAATTGCTGGTGAACCGCTCTCTCGATTACACCAGCAGAAATCGACTGGCTACACCGGCCAGATTGAAAAGATTATTCTTTCGGCAAATGATCGTGCGCAGCTGCATCAGCGTATCGAGTCGCGATTTTTGAACATGCTGGAGCAAGGATTTATCGAGGAGGTGATAAACCTTAAGGCGCGTGAAGATCTCAACCTGTCGCTACCCTCGATGCGCTGCGTCGGTTATCGCCAGATATGGCAGTTCCTCGAGGGCGAAATTTCGCACCAGGAGATGATCGAAAAAGGGGTCGCAGCAACCCGTCAGCTAGCCAAGCGGCAGATCACCTGGTTACGAAAACAACCGCAGGAAAATGCCTTCGATTGCTTGAATTACAGTAAAGATGCTATATTTAATGTAGTCAAAGCCGCTTTTAAGCGGCTTTGACTGGAATGTATTCGAGGGAACGGAATCATAGACACTGCCGACGATATAATATCGTTCGTTTTGGTGGATTTACAATAATAACTTTAAGGAGTACCGACTATGTCCAAAGGGCAAATGCTACAAGAACCCTATTTGAACGCTTTACGAAGAGAGCATGTTCCCGTGTCGATCTTCCTGGTAAATGGAATCAAGCTCCAGGGCCAGATAGAATCATTCGACCAGTTTGTTGTGCTGCTGAAGAATAATGTCAGCCAGATGGTCTACAAGCACGCGATATCTACCATTGTTCCTGCGCGTAATGTTCACGTCGATCATCCCCATCAGGAAGATGCAGAAGGAGAAGGTAACCGCTAGATGATCCGCGCCGGAGGTCTTGTTGTTCGAATTTGAGCGACCGCGAGGGGGTGAACGAGCACTTCTGGTCCACATAAATTTTCCGCATCAGCCAGATCAGGACGATCTGGCCGAATTCGTTGAGCTGGTGCATTCGGCAGATGTCGACAATGTCGATCTGATTATCGGCACTCGACAGCAGGCGACGGCGAAAACCTTTGTCGGCAAGGGCAAACTCGAGGAAATCGCTGCCCAGGTCGAGTCACAACAAATCGATGTGGTGCTGTTTAACCACGCCTTGTCGCCATCCCAGGAAAGAAATCTGGAAACCGCTCTACAGTGCAGGGTACTCGATCGTACCGGGTTAATTCTGGATATCTTCGCCCAGCGTGCGCAATCATTTGAAGGCAAGCTGCAGGTTGAGCTGGCGCAACTCAGGCACCTTTCGACACGGCTGGTACGTGGCTGGACTCATCTGGAACGGCAAAAGGGTGGTATTGGACTGCGTGGACCCGGAGAAACCCAGCTCGAAACCGATCGCCGCCTGTTGGCTAAACGCATCAAGTATTTAAATGGTCGACTGAGCAAAGTGGCACGCCAGCGCCAGCAAAGTCGACAGGCGCGAACCAGGGCCGAGGTGCCCACTGTTTCGCTGGTGGGTTATACCAATGCTGGCAAATCAACCCTGTTCAATGCACTGACCGATTCCTCGGTTTATGCCGCGGATCAACTGTTTGCTACGCTCGACCCCACCCTTAGAAAGCTGCAGCTATCGGAGCAACAGACCGTGATTCTTGCCGATACGGTAGGCTTTATTCGACATCTACCGCATGACCTGGTGGCGGCGTTTCGCGCCACTCTGGTGGAAACCAGGGAAGCGAATCTGATCTTGCACGTGGTCGATTGCGCTGATGACAACCGCCAGGAAAAAATCGAGGCAGTTAACAAGGTTCTGCACGAAGTTGGTGCCGGCGAAGTGCCGCAGTTGTTGATTTACAACAAGATTGATGTGGTAGGGTTTGACCCACGAGTCGATCTGGACGATCAGCAACATGCCTGGCGAATTTGGCTATCTGCGATAACCCGGTCCGGGTTCGACGGCTTGATCGAGGTTTTGCGCAATCGATTTTGCGAAAAAAGCGCCTTCTACAAACTGGTTTTGCAGAGTAATGAAGGTCAAATCCGGGCATTTCTGTTCGAATCAGGCGCAATCGAAAACGAAAATTACGAAAATAATGGCGATATTCACTTGAAACTGCGCCTTACGCCCTCATTATTTAAGGGTTTGCAACGAAGATTCGAGATTTCAGCAGATCGATTCAAGATACTGGATGATGCGCTTGCAGGAGCCGCATGATAGCCATTACAATCCGCACTCTTTAACGTGCCCGCAATTCACTGACCACTATTTCTGTATTTGGAGTTAACTATGCCCTGGAATGAACCGGGTAAGGATAAAGACCCATGGGGACAACGTAATAACGATGGGCCCCCCGACCTCGACGAGCTGTTTAAAAACTTGAAAAACAAGTTTGGTGGGCTGCTCGGTGGAGCAGGTAAGGGCAAAATTCCCAAAGTGCCCGGTGGCACTGGTAACCTGTCCGGGGTAATCGGGTTTTTCGCGGTCGCATTGCTGGTGGTATGGTCGTTGACCGGCATCTACATAGTCGACGAAGGTTGGCGCGGTGTGGAAACCCGGTTTGGTGAAAGAACCGTGGTTACCCAGGCTGGCCCACACTGGCATTTCCCGTACCCGATAGAAGATGTCGAACTGGTCAACGTGGCCGACATCCGCACCGCACGTAAAAATTCAAAAATGCTCACCAGCGACGAAAACATCGTCGTTATGAGTATCGAAATCCAGTACAACATCAAGGATCCGCAAAATTATGCGTTTGCGGTGTTTGATCCCGACCTTACGCTGGAGCAGACCGCCGAGACCGCTATTCGCGAGGTCGTTGGTAATAACGATATGGACCTGATTATCACCGAGGGTCGGGCGGTCGTCGGCAGCGAAACCAAGGAAATCATGCAGGACATTCTTGATTACTATAAAACCGGAATCAACGTGGTTACGGTCAACATGGACGAGGCGCAACCGCCGGAAGAAGTGCAGGATGCGTTCGAAGACGCGATCAAGGCTCGAGAGGATGAGCAGCGTATCATCAACGAAGCCAACGCCTATCGAAACGGGGTTGTGCCCCAGGCCCGTGGTGAAGGTGAAGGCTTGCTTGAACAGGCCGAAGCATACAAGACACGGGTGATTAAATCCGCACAGGGTGAAACCAGTCGTTTCAATCAGTTGCTGGCCGAGTACCAGCGTGCCCCCGAGGTGACCCGTGAGCGGCTCTACATCGACACCATGGAGTTGGTCATGTCGCGTTCGCCCAAGGTTATGCTCGATGTTCAGGATGGTAACAACCTGATGTTCCTGCCGCTTGATCAGTTATTTGGTCGCGCCGGGATGGGTGGTAACTCTGCTGGCGGACTACCCAGTTCAAACAGTGACAACCAATCCCTCATCGACGAATTCAAACGTAACGTAAATCGCAGCCGCGAGCGGGAGACACGGCAATGACCAATAATGCTCGTTTTGGATTTATCCTGTTGGCGGCAGTCGCTGCCGTTATCTACATGGCGACCTTTATCGTGCACGAACGTGAACTGGCGATAAAATTCAGACTGGGTGAAATCGTTGAAGCCGATTACCCACCCGGTATTTATGCGCAGATCCCAATCATCAATAACGTGCTCAAGTTTGACAGTCGGATACTGACCATGGATACGCCTTCGGAACGATTCCTCACGGCGGAAAAGAAAAACGTAATCGTTAACTCTTTTGCCAAGTGGCGAATCGACGATCCCAAGACCTTTTATACCGCGACCGGTGGTGACCAAAGGCAGGCTATTGCGCGCATGGCGTCCATCATCAACAACGAACTCAAGGGCAAGATTGCGTCGAAAACCATGCGCGAGGTAATTTCCGGAGAACGCGACACTATCATGCGGGAAGTGACCGACAAGGCCGGTGTCAAGATTAAGGATCTCGGGATCAAATTGATCGATGTGCGCGTGAAAAAGGTCGAACTACCGGAAAATGTCAGTAATAACGTGTATCGACGCATGGCCACCGAGCGACAGACTGTCGCCAAGGAGTTTCGTTCGCGCGGTGAGGAACAGGCCAAGAAAATTCGTGCTAACGCCGATCGACAGCGCGAAGAAATCCTCGCCGAAGCCTACCGCAAGTCGGAACAGATTCGCGGTGAAGGCGATGCCACGGCCGCCAAAACCTACGCCGATTCGTTTAACCAGGACCGGGAGTTCTACTCGTTTACTCGAAGCCTGAAAGCCTACGAGACGAGTTTCGGTAACAATCAGGATATCATCCTGCTCAGTCCGGATTCCGATTTTTACAAATTTTTCAAGGAATCCAAAGCAAAGTAATTAGCCGGCCAGTCAATTGAGATCTAAACGGGCGATTGCGATGTCGCCCGTTTTTTTGCGAGGCAAAGATGAACTGGGAAGACTTTTTAGCAGCAATGGCCCTGGTGTTGATATTCGAAGGTTTGATACCCTTTTTTAGTCCGCAAGGCTACAAGAATATGGTTCAGCAGATGGCGACAATGCCAGCACAAATGCTAAGAAATGTCGGCCTGGTTTTAATGATCATGGGCGTCATCTTCCTCTACCTGGTACGAGGGTAAAGGTGCCTGACCTGTCGAACAAGCGCTGGTTGCTGCCGGATGGTGTGCAGGAAACCCTGCCACCCGATGCCCTTGCGGTCGAATCTCTGCGTTTCAGCATCCTGCAGAATTTTCATCGTTGGGGTTATGACCTGGTGATGCCGGCGATGATCGAGTATATCGATTCGTTGCTCACCGGCACCGCACATTCACTGGATACCAGGACCTTCGCGCTGGTTGATCAATTGTCGGGTAAGCAAATGGGCGTGCGTTCGGATATGACCCCGCAGGTGGCCCGTATCGACGCGCATCTGCTGGCCGATGATGCCCGGCAGCAGCGGGTTTCGCGCCTGTGTTACTGCGGTCATCTGTTACATGCGATCGGTGACGGAATCAACTCGAGTCGCACCCCGTTACAAATTGGCGCCGAGATCTTCGGTAGTGACTCGATCAGCGCTGACGTTGAGGTTGTCAGTCTGATGGTCAACACCTTGCATGCTGTCGGTTTGCATAACGCATCGATCGATATCGGCCATGTCGGTATCTTCCGCAGCCTGGTAAAAAACACCGACCTCGATAGCGAGCAGGAAAACCGGCTGTTTGACATGTTGCAACGCAAGTCTATTCCCGACCTGCAGGCTTACCTGCAACAATTACCCCTAAGCGACCATTTATCAGGGCAACTGTGCCAGCTGGCCTTGCTCAACGGCGATATATCGGTCATCGACGAGGCACGCAAGCTGTACAGTGACGCGGGTGATGAACTGGCGGCAACCCTCGATTACCTGGATGAAGTTGTGCAATCGCTGCAGCAGAAATACCCTGCTACCCTGATCAATTGCGATTTATCCGAATTGCGTGGTTATAGTTATCACACGGGCCTGGTATTTGCCGCATTTTTGCCGGGGCAGGGTCGGGAAATAGCGCGTGGCGGTCGTTATGACGATGTCGGCAAGGTGTTCGGTAATGCAAGACCGGCGACCGGATTTAGTGCTGACTTGCTGAATCTTTACCAGCTTGGCGGCGCTGGCGGCCAATTCGAATCGGGCATCCTGGTACCGGATGACGACGATACGGCGCTGGCGGCATTGATTCTGCAATTACGCGGCGCAGGCGAACGGGTCGTGGTCGATCTGACACGAGGTAAGAGCAGCGCAACGGACCAGCAATGCGACCGGGTAGCGGTGCAGTCAAAGGGTAGCTGGATAGTGAACGAGGTTTAAAGATTTATGGCGAATACAGTTGTTGTAATCGGTACCCAGTGGGGCGATGAAGGCAAGGGCAAAATAGTCGACCTGCTGACCGATCAGGCCAGCGCGGTGGTGCGATTTCAGGGCGGTCACAACGCCGGTCATACGCTGGTGATCGATGGTGAAAAAACCGTGCTGCACCTGATTCCGTCAGGGGTGTTGCGCGCTAACGTCAAGTGCCTGATCGGTAACGGGGTGGTGCTATCTCCCGAGGCTTTACTGAAAGAGATGGCACAACTCGAAGCGACGGGTGTACCAGCACGGGAACGCCTCGTCATCAGTGACTCCTGTCCATTGATTCTGCCCTACCACATCGCGCTGGATCAGGCACGGGAAAAGGCCCGCGGCAATAAAGCGATCGGTACCACCGGACGCGGTATAGGCCCCTGCTATGAGGACAAGGCGGCACGGCGTGGCATCCGCGTCGGTGAAATGATGCAGGCGGAACACTTCGCCGCGCGCCTGGCCGAAGTGCTCGACTACCATAACTTTGCGCTGCAACATTATTACCAGGTTGAAGCGCTGGATTACCAGCACATACTGGATCAGGCATTGGCCCAGGCCGACCAGATGCGGGATATGGTCGGCGATGTTACCGGCATTTTGCATCAAATGATGGCCGAGGCCGCACCGATTATGTTTGAGGGTGCGCAGGGCGCGTTACTCGATATCGACCATGGTACCTATCCTTATGTCACTTCTTCGACTACCACCGCTGGTGGTGCGGCGTCAGGCTCGGGCGTGGGGCCGCGTGATATCGATTATATTCTGGGTATCGTCAAGGCATACACCACGCGGGTCGGTGCCGGTCCTTTTCCGACCGAACTGGACGACGCCTGCGGGCAGCATATGGGTGAACGAGGCCATGAATTTGGCGCCACCACCGGACGTAAACGCCGTTGCGGGTGGCTCGACCTGGTGTCGTTGAAGCGTTCACTCAAGATCAATTCGGTCAGTGGCCTGTGCATTACCAAGCTGGATGTGCTCGACGGGCTTGAAAGCATCAAGCTCGCAGTCGCATATCGTTACCGCGGTGAAGAAACCACGAGCCCGCCGGCTGGCGCCGATAACTTTGCCGCCTGCGAGCCGGTCTACATTGAAATGCCGGGCTGGCAAGATTCAACAGTTGGACTAAAATCCTGGGATGATTTACCCGACGCGGCAATCAATTACCTCAGGAAAATCGAGGAAATCTGCCAGGTGTCGATCGATATCGTGTCGACGGGTCCTGATCGAGCTGAAACCATTGTTCTGAAGCATCCGTTTGAGAACTAGTACTTTGCTTCTGCATCGGTTATGTCATTAAATCGATGCTTGTGGAGTCAAA
>Ga0265303_10000082_pt1 | contig 40607 bp, 35 predicted proteins | sample Helome_2_FD_192494 | JGI IMG/M metagenome (GOLD analysis project Ga0265303, IMG submission 192494) | Marine sediment microbial communities from subtidal zone of North Sea - Hel_20160317 (Illumina Assembly) | ecosystem: Environmental > Aquatic > Marine > Subtidal zone > Sediment ... | reverse complement strand
ATATATAGGAATTCTCCAAAGGCCTTATCTCCATCTCTTTTATCCTATTATGTACAGCAGCATTTTGCAAAAGAGAGGCACTGTAAGCATCCTCTTTTATTCGGATAAATACGTGTGCCTGCTCTGCATATTCTTCAACTAACAGAGTCTGGGCTATCTGATGGTAGAGGATGAGTTCCGACCTGTTTTGCACATGCAGCTTTTGTCTGAATGCCCAAACTTGAAAAAGGAGAATGCTACAGCCCGTGATCCAGATATATTTGGTTTTTCGATACTCGATAGCAGCAATCACCAAAATAAGAATGCTATAACTTAAAAAGACCTGAACACCATCAAATGGGATATCCCTGAAAATGAAAATTTCCTGTTGAGCGACCCATTGTACTATCGTATTCATCGCGATGAGCAACTGATCGTAAAAATAAGTAAGGAAGACAGCTGTAGTTTCAGCCAAACTAAGGACAAGAAGCAGAAAGCCCATCCCCAAGACAAGACCGAGCATAGGCACTATCAGTAGATTGGAGATAAAGAACAATCCAGGAAATTGATGGAAGTGATAAAGGCTGATGGGCAAAACGCCGATCTGGGCACTTATGCTTACAGCGAGCAGCTGCCAGAAATGACCCAGAATTTTAGATTTGGGATGCCAAAGGCTGATCAACTTTGGATATAACCAGAGAATAGCCAGAACGGCCGCATAGCTCATCTGGAATCCTGCCTGGAACAAATAATTAGGATCTAAAACAAGAAGGATAAAAAATAGCGAAAGGGCAATGATGTTATAAGAGTTGCCCGACCTTTTTATGACCAGGCCATAGGTAACAAAGCTGAACATGGTTACGGCCCTTACCACGCTGGGTGTAAATCCTGCCAGGGCAGCGTAGGCCCATAGAAATAATACGATACTTATAAATTGTATATGCACACCACCTGAAAAGCGACGCAGCGGGGTAAGTATGAATTGCAGCATTAGCACCAGTATCCCCACGTGCAAGCCTGAAATGGCTAAAAGGTGAACGGCACCGGCATCCTTATATCCTTCATATAAAGTAGCATCTAAGGTATTTCGCTGACCGAGTAACGTGGCTCGCATAATGTCTTTAGTATCAGCTTCTAAGGGCATCTCATCAATTTTCCTGCTGAGATGCGCCCGTGCCCTTCCTATCCTTCCCCTCCATGTTTTCGCTGGCCTGGGAAGGGTTACAAAATTTGTGGGCTTAAGGTCAACGCGGGCATATACACCTTGATCAGCCATGTATCTGGCATAATTGAATTGCCCCGGATTGAGAGGAGGGTCGATAGGTCTCCAGGGTTTCCAAAGGAGTAATTCTTCATCGATATTCAGTTGTATAGAGTCCGGCGAATGAATAAGCAATTTGCCTCTCATTTTGTTTTCTGAAGCAGGTATTAATGCAGCCAGGTATCGATTATTAAATGTTCCCGGACGTAAAATGGATACAACCTTGATTGCATACGTTTCTGACACTTCCTCCTGGAGATTCAGATAATGCATTGGCTTGTTCTTGGGTTTATGAAGACAGATGATCAGGACGCCAAGAGCTAAAACCAGCAGCATACTAATTATCTCAAAGGAATAGGCAGTTTGGCCTTCTCTTCGTTTGAAAGTCACCCATAAAAAAGTCAATCCAAAAGTGATTACGAATAAGGAGATATTTATGGGAATATCAATGTACTTCCCGAGTAGAACACCCAGGATCAGCATCGCGGTCAAGCGGATCGGAATGTACGTAAGGAGCACTACTTAGAGGATACGGGCTGCCTTGACAAAGGCGCTATTCCAGTACCCCTCTTTGAGGGAAGAAACGATAACTCCACGGGAAGAAGTGGAATGAATAAATTTTATCTCATCATCCTGAATATCCACTACCAGGCCAACATGATTGATGCGTTTACCGCGCCTGTTGGTTTTAAAAAATAACAGATCTCCCTTGGTAACTTCTTTCATTTTAATGGGATCTGCCTGATCAAAGATCTGATGGGAAACTCGAGGAATGGCAATGTCATGGGTAGTGAAGGATACATACAGCAAGCCGGAACAATCCATGCCTCGTTTTGTGGTGCCGCCGTATTTATAGCGGACACCGGAATATTCCAAAGCTGTTTCAATGATCTCTTCGGCTTTGCCTAATTCTAGGTACTCGGCGCTTGATCTATCTTCCTCAATTGTACCCTCGTTGGTTTCAACACCCTGAAATTCAACGTTTGGATCTTCGCCTGCTTCCACCGTAATAGAAGGGTTTTTGCCGTAGGTGGTTTTCTTCTTGACTACACCACAACTACTGAGTTGAGTGATCAAAAGAATCCCCCCGACATAGTAAGCGAATTTATATTGGCCTATCCGACTGATGAGCATAAAATTAAGAATTTTCAATGATCAACCCGGCAGCCCGTTCGCTGGCCCCGCTTGATCCTAGTCTTTGCTCCAGCAAATTATAGGCCGTTTTTTGCAATTCCCTTTCAGGTCCGGATAAAATTTTCTTTAATTCCGACTCAATATTTTGGCCTGTAAGATCTTTTTGAATGAGTTCTTTGACCACTTCTTTATCCATGATCAGGTTTACCAGGGAGATATAATCCAGGGTGATCAATCGCTTGGCGATCTGATAGGAAAACCAGCTTCCCTTATAACAAACCACCTGCGGCACTTTAAAAAGAGCGGTTTCCAATGTTGCAGTTCCACTTGTTACCAAGGCTGCATAAGCCTGGCTCAAGAGAGAATAGGTGTCATTATGAATGATCGTACCAGGGGTTGTCGAAAAAAAGGATCGATAAAATTCAGCATCAATATTCGGGGCACCTGCAATTACAAATTGATATTCGGGAAAGGATGAGGCAACTGACAACATCACCGGCAAAACTTTTTGGATCTCTTGTTTACGGCTCCCGGGCAATAAGGCAATGATCTGTTTATCAGGTAAAAGATCATGGGAAGATAAAAATTGCTCTTTTGTGACAGTCTTCATGCGCTGGATGGCATCTAGTAATGGGTGTCCCACATAATTAACTTCAAAACCGTGCGAAGCATAAAATGCCTGTTCAAAGGGGAGGATCACATACATATGATCAATATATTTCTTGATCTTTTCTATGCGATTGGCCCTCGATGCCCAGAGCTGAGGTGAAATGTAATAATGCGTATTAAATCCTTTGGGCTTTGCCCATTGTGCTATTCTTAGGTTAAAGCCTGAATAATCAATAAATATCAGGGCATCGGGCTGATAGGCTTCAATGTCTTCCTTACACTGACGTATATTCCCGGCAATCTTTCGCACATTAAGCAGGACCTCCAAAAACCCCATAAAAGCGGTTTCTTTAATATGCCTGACCAGAGTGGCCCCTGCTTCTTCCATTTGATCTCCACCCCAACCACGGAACTGTGCATCCGGATCCTTGGATTTCAAGGCACGGATCAAATTAGATCCGTGCAGGTCGCCTGAGGTTTCCCCGGAAATAATGTAATACTTCATCAGAATATTTTGAAGAAAAGGATCAACAGTGCTGTCACCAGGGTTGCGATCAAGACGCCTTTGGCCCTGCCATCACGCCTGATCTTTAAAAACCCAAAAAAGGCGACCAGGTTTAATATGGCCCCCAAAGCTAAAATACTTCCCAAAGAACCTTGCTCTACGGCTGCTTTAAATGCCTCTGAAATGGCCAGATCAACAAAGAAAAATATATATAAAATTGTTCCGATGGCGTTGGCAATAAAGCCAACAACAAGGCCGATCAATATTTCTTTATTCCTGTTCATGAATGTTCCATTGGTTTAGATCGTCTATTACGTGATGGGCAGTAAGGTCGAATTGAGTTGGGACTACACTGATATAGCCATTTGCCAGCGCCCATTCATCTGTATCCTTTCCCTTGTCAAGTAATTCAAATTCCCCGGTCAGCCAATAATAATCCTTTCCCATCGGGCTGATACGTTTATCGAACCTTTCTTTCCAGTTTGCACGTGCTTGCCTGCAAATGCGGATCCCTTTCGGACTTTCTTTTTCGGTCTTTGGAATATTGACATTGAGCACAACTCCCTTCGGGATCTTGTGCAAGAGCGCCTGGCTTACGATCTGCTTGACATAGCTTGATGCCAATTCAAAATTGGCCTCCCATGAATAGTCGCACAGGGAAAATCCAATAGCCGGAATGCCTTCGATACCTGCCTCAATAGCGGCACTCATGGTGCCTGAATAGATCACATTAATAGATGCATTGGACCCGTGGTTGATACCACTGACACATAAATCGGGTGTTCTGGGGAGTAATTCCTGGAGAGCCAATTTTACACAATCGGCCGGTGTTCCACTGCAGCTGTATTCTTCATTAGCCCCATGCGTTTTATCGATCACCACCCGTTCTGTATGCAGTGTGCTGTCCAGGGTAATAGCATGTCCCATTCCGGACTGTGGACTATCAGGTGCAACTACGATCACATCCCCAATTTCCTTCATAAAACGAACGAGTGCACGTAATCCCGGAGCGGTAATTCCATCATCGTTCGTAACGAGGATAAGGGGTTTTGTCATAAGGCATACTTTATTGTACAAAAATACGTTTTTAAAGAAGATATTTTTTTGTTGTTGTTTAACAAAAAATTAGCTGCCAGGATCAGTTCTGGCATAGTTTTTTCAATATCTTAGGGAATTAACTATCTTTAATTAGGTCCCAATCCCCCAAATACTGGAAAGATTACGGGAAGATGAAACTTAATAACACATTCATGAAAAAGAATTTAGTGCTGGCATTCCTAGTAATACTGATTGCAGTAGCCTCTTGTAGTTTTACCAATAAATCTTTTGAAAACGATGACAAGGACAAGCTTTTGCTTGACCTGATCACCTATGTCCTGGAAAGGGGTCATTATGAACCCAAGGATATTGACGATGACTTTTCTGTTAGCGTTTTTGAAGATTTTATCAATGTTATTGATCCTACGAAACGATATTTTCTTGAAGAGGATATTATGGAATTTGAACAATACAAATTTCAGATCGATGATCAGATAAAAAATACTGAGATCGGCTTTTTTAGTCTGGTGTACGACCGACTCATGCTTCGCATGGATGAAGCAACGATGATTTACAAGGAAGTATTAGAGGAACCTTTTGATTATTCTAAAGAAGAGACGATCGATATTGACTACAACGAGCAATACTATGCGACTACGAGGGATGAACTAAAAGAACGTTGGAGGAAACAATTGAAATATGCTACCATTGGCACCTATGATGGGAAGATAAAAAATGATGGCCAGAAGAAGGAGGATGATTCGTCCTATGAACTCAAATCTTCTACAGATATTGAGTTAGAAGCAAGAGAAGTTACCCTGAATACGCTGAATGAGTTTTTTGATTTTGTAGGAGACATGGAACGCAAGGATTGGTTTGTCCAGTACATCAATACCATCGTAGACGAATTTGATCCTCATACATACTACTTCGCTCCAAGAGATAGAGATCGATTCAACATAGGTATGTCCGGTAAGTTTGAAGGGATCGGTGCCCGGCTGCAAAAGAAGCCTGAAGGAGCCAAGATCGTAGAGATCATTTCCGGAGGCCCGGTTTGGCGTGATCAAAAATTAGAAGTAGGTGATGAGATCATCAAAGTAGCACAAGACGGTGGATCTGCTGTGGATATTGTAGGAATGCGCCTGGATGATGCTATTCAGCTGATCAAAGGCCCCAAAGGCACAGTTGTCGATCTAACTGTTCGCAGAGTCGATGGTACCGTTGAAGAAATATCTATTACACGTGATGTAGTTGTCCTGGAAGAATCCTATGCCAAATCGGCAACTGTATTAAAAGAGGATAAAAAATATGGCCTGATCAATCTTCCAAAATTCTATGTGGATTTTGAAGATTATACAGAGCGTAATGCGGCAACAGATGTTGCCAAAGAGGTAGACAGATTAAAAGAGGAAGGCATGGAAGGTCTTGTTCTTGACCTGCGTGATAATGGTGGAGGTTCATTAAAAACCGTAGTTGAGATGGCTGGCCTGTTTATTAAAGAAGGCCCCATCGTTCAGGTACGGTCATCTGGAAGTGACAGGGAAGTTTATGAAGATAAAGATGAACGCATTCAGTGGGATGGTCCGCTGGTCATTTTGGTTAACGAGCTTTCTGCATCTGCCTCCGAGATCCTTGCTGCTGCCATGCAGGATTATAAAAGGGCTATCGTAATTGGAAGCAAGCAAACGTTTGGGAAAGGGACAGTTCAGAATGTGATCCCCTTGGAAAACATTGTTCGTGGAAATGAATTTGGAGACCTCGGTGCTATCAAATTAACGACACAAAAGTTCTACCGTATTAATGGGGGTTCTACTCAACTAGAAGGTGTTAAGAGCGATGTGATCGTTCCGGACAAGTATAGCTATATAGACCTTGGTGAAAAAGATCAGCAAAACCCATTGGCATGGGATGAGATCCCACCAGCAGATTATGAACCCTGGAATGGCTATATAGATTATGAAGCCACGATTGCAAGTAGCAATGAAAGGATGACAGGAAATCCTCAGATCAATTTGATCGAGCAAAATGCGAAATGGCTGAAACAACAACAAGAAGAAACTACGATCTCACTTAACTATTCAGCTTATAAAGCCGAAGAAGAAAAGGATAAGGAACAATCTCAGTATTTTAAGTCGATCTCAGAATACGATTCTGAGTTGACGTTCCAGTCTTTAAAGTATGAAAAAGCGCTATTCATGGAAGATGAAGTGCTTCGCGAAAAGAGAAAGCGTTGGCATGAGAACCTTGCTAAAGATGTATATGTTGAAGAAGCGATCAATGTGCTTGAGGATCTTATGTTAAATAATATACGCAATGCCAAGGTGGCGTCCGTAAAAGGATAACACATCTCAATATGATAGAAGATCCCCGGTTAGTCCGGGGATTTTTATTTTAGGAAGGATGCGTACGCTTTTCTGAACTTTGTCAATTTGGGACTGATCACCGCATTGCAATATCCTTGCTCCCTATTTTGATTGTAGTAATCATGATGATAGTCTTCGGCTTCATAAAAGGTTGAAGCCTCTGTTATTTCTGTCACGATCTTATCGTCAAAATAAGCCCCCAGTTCTTTGATCACTATTTCAGCTATTTCTTTTTGTTCAGGAGAATGATAAAAAATAGCCGATCTGTATTGGGTCCCTACATCTGCACCCTGCCTGTTTAAGGTAGTGGGGTCATGAGTGGTCATGAAGATTGTGAGGATGTCATTGTAGCTGATATCGGCAGGATTAAAATATACTTCAATAGCTTCAGCATAGCCGGTCAGGCCAGAACAAACCTCCCTATACGTTGGTTTGCCAGGGGCATCTCCTCCAATATAACCCGGAACAACCCGGTCTATTCCCTTCAATTCTTTAAATATAGCTTCGGTGCACCAGAAGCATCCTCCTCCAAGTGTGGCTTTCTCCAGAGATGATTTCATGAAATGTCGGTTTCTAAGATCAGTGATTCAGAATTCACACAATAACGGAGACCACCGGGGGTGGGACCGTCAGGAAATACATGACCTAAATGTGCGTCACAAGTATTGCAAAGGACCTCAACCCGGATCATTCCAAAGCTATTGTCCTTGTGGTACTTAATCGCATTGTATTCTATGGGCTGCGTAAAACTTGGCCAGCCAGTGCCGGATTCAAATTTTAAGGTAGAATCAAACAGCAAAGTCTGACAACAAACACAGGCATACTTCCCTGGCTCATGAATACTGCATAGCGCCCCGGAATGAGGAGCTTCTGTACCTTTCATTCGGGTGATCCTGAATTGCTGGGGGGTCAGGATTTCCTGCCATTCTTCAGGTGTTTTTTCCACTCTCCGTACAGGTGCAGGATTGCCCTTGGTTGCATAGTGGATGATATCCTTCCAATTAAGTTCTTTTGCTTCTTTCATAGAGTATAAATATAGGAATCCTTAGTCGCTTGTACAGCACTCACCTTACGATAGTATGTACTTATTTTCCGTTATTTGCAAAGCAAGTAATACCTATGCGGAAACGAGAGAAAAACAAATTGATCTACACCGGAATGATCCTCTTTTTTATAGTGGCTTTCTGGCTATTTGAAAATTTTTACACTCCGGATCCATACGCTTCTCCCGATACTTCAAATAGGACCGAATACCAGGGTGAGCTGTTGCTGCCGACTTCCACCACAGGAGATATTGTAATCCATGATCATTTTACGCTTTCTTACAATGAAAGGTATGAACAGGCAGAATGGGTAGCATATCATTTGAAGAAATCACATCTGACCTACGATGATCGCAGACGTCCTTATTTTATTGAAGACCCCAAAGTGCGGACTAAATCGGCAGACTGGCGGAATTACCGAGGCTCAGGTTTTGACCGTGGCCATCTCTGCCCTGCCGGCGACAGGCGCTTCTCCGAATACGCTTATAACCAAACTTTCTATACGAGTAATATCAGCCCCCAGCGCAATGATTTTAATGCCGGAGTGTGGAACCGACTCGAGATGCAGGTTCGATCCTGGTGTAAGCAATATGGAGATTTACAGGTGATGGTAGGAGGGGTCTTAGAGCGCGGTATGGAAGTGATCGGGGAAGAAGATGTTGCTGTGCCAGATGCCTATTTTAAGATCATTACCAGGGGGTCAGCGGAAGATCTTGAAGTAATTGCCTTTCTAATGCCGCATAAAGAATCACAGCAGGCCCTTGTAAATTTTGTCATATCTATCGATGAAATAGAACGCCTGACAGGAATCGATTTTTTAGAAGAACTTCCAAATAACCAAGAGGACAAATTAGAAAGTTCAGTAAGCAGCAAAGGCTGGAAATTCCGCTGATCAATTTAAACGACTCGCATCTATTTTCAGGAAAACGAAGAGGAGGATTGTAAAACCTAATAGGCCAGAACCCCCATAGCTAAAGAAAGGCAAAGGGATACCAACTGTAGGCATTAGTCCAATGACCATACCGATGTTTATAAAGTAATGAATAAGCAATATGGAGATGACACCATAGCCATACATGCGGGCAAAATCTGTTTTTTGGCGTTCTGCCAGATTCACTAATCTCAATAGCAATAAAGAAAATAAAACAACGACAAGAGAAGTGCCTAAAAATCCCCATTCTTCTCCTATAGTAGTAAAAATATAGTCGGTGTGTTGCTCGGGTACGAAATCGCCCTTAGTTCGGGTTCCTTCTAAAAATCCTTTACCAAAAAAACCACCGGATTCAATGGCTTTTTCTGATTGATATGTATTATATCCGATAGTCTTTCGGATCTCCTCCAGCTTTTCCGGGTCCTTTTCTAGGCGTAACCAAAGTGCAAACCTGTCGCGATGTCGCTGTTCGAATACATTATCATATATGAAACTAACAGAATATGAGAAACCTATGGCTACGATCAGAAATCCAACCATAGGTAAGATCGGGATTCGTAGTGTAGCTTTCTTCACCATAAAGAAGATTGCCAGAATAAGAACCAGCGCTATTGAAACCCAGATAGTGCCAAACATTAGAGTTGTGGCAAAAATTAGTACAAATACAAATGCAAGTGCCAGGTAGAACAAGGGAAGCCCTTCGCGAAATAGTACAAAAATAAGTGCGAGAAATACCATTGCACTACCCGGATCCGGTTGCGGGATGATCAATAAAACCGGGATGAGGATGATCAGGAAGGAATAGAGCTGATCTTTCCTGCGTTTGATATCAGTTTGTATATCACTCATATATTTGGCCAGCGCTAAGGCAGTAGCAAATTTGGCCAGCTCGGAAGGTTGCAGATTAAAGAATCCAAGATCGTACCATGAAGTAGCTCCGGCAATTGTCTTTCCAAAAACAAATAATCCCAGTAAGAGGACCATGGTCCCTATATAAAAGATGCTGCCAAATCGTTCGTAGAAATTACTTTCTACAAGCATAATAGCAATAGCGACAACTAAGCTGAGCCCAATAAAGAAAAGTTGTTTCCCATAAAGTTGAGAAAAATCAAATATGGAAGTATGTTCTTCAGAAAATGTACTGGAATAGATACTTACCCAGCCCAGGGCAGTGAGAATAAGAAAAAGAAAAATACTAAGCCAATCAATGCGCCCTAGCCAAGTTCTACCAGACATATTCGTTTATCTTGAAATCTTCACCGCTATAGGGTTTGGCATATTCATGCTCAAGGGTTTTTTCAAGCATCCGCTTTTCAAGATCAGTCCGGCTGATCTCCCCTTTTAGATATTTTTCTATCATTAGTGATGCAATATGTCCGGCATAGCGGGCACCGTAGTATCCATGTTCAATATACACGGCTAGCGCTATCTTCGGATTTTCCACCGGGGCAAAGGCAACAAAAATGGAATGGTCCGTAAGCTGCTTTCTCTCTCCATTTATGATAGTGAAATTTTCAACAGTACCGGTTTTCCCGGCTATTGCGATATCTGGAATTTTCAACCATTTAGCTGTTCCCCTGGTATATACTTCGGCCATTCCTTTGACGACAGGATCAAAATGTTCTCTGTTTATGGAAGTGTGCTTCGGGGTAGTGTATTTATCGATGCTGATCTCTTCACCCCCAATTTTTTTAATAATATGTGGCGTATAGAAATACCCCCTGTTTGCGATAGCAGCGGTCATATTTGACAGCTGAATAGGAGTGGCTGCAACTTCGCCCTGACCAATTGCATTAGAAATAATATATGAAGACGCCCAGCGGTTATCCCCATATACATTATCATAGTACGATACGCCGGGAATGCGACCGGGGCGACCGTTGGGAAGATCATAACCCAGATAGTTGCCAAGTCCAAAACTTTCTACATGCTTTTCCCAAACTTCCATTCCCTCATCCGTAGTATTGAATTTGTCATAGATCTTTCGGAATGTTCCGGCAAAATACGCATTGCAGGATCTGTAAATACCAACGTTCATATCTCGTACACCACCCCCGCAATGGCATCCTCTTTTTTTATTACCCACATAGAATCCGTTATAACAACGGAATTTTGTTTTCGGAGTAATAACGCCTTCCTGGAGGGCGACCAGGGCGTTTAATGTTTTAAATGGTGAACCTGGAGATGGCTCGGCCAAAATTGATCTGTCCCAGGTGGGTTTAGAAATAGTATCGTAATGGAGCTTGTTATAATTTCTGGATCGTTCACGGCCAACCAATAGCGCAGGGTCGTAAGTAGGCCCGGAAATAAGCGCCAGGATCTCGCCGCTTGATGGTTCGATGGCTACTACGCCTCCACGTTTCCCATTCATGAGTAGCTCGCCGTATTCCTGTAATTGTTTGCTAAGGGTTACATGGATCTCTTGCCCGGGAATGGGAAGTGTATCTAAGGTACCATCACGATAAGGACCCAGATCGCGGTTGAAACGGTCTTTCTGAATATACTTAACTCCTTTTCGACCACGAAGCACTTCTTCATATTGCTTCTCAATGCCAGTCCTTCCTGTGAGCTCACCCTGGATATAATAGGGATTCTCTTTGATCTCCCAATCATTAACTTCGCTAATATAGCCCAGCACATTAGCGCCACTTTTCGTGTCGTAATACCTGAGTAATCTTTTTTGTATATAAAAGCCTTCATATTTCCGCATTTTTTCCTGTAAGCCAGCATAATCCTCCTTAGAAAGTTGTTGAACAAGTACGGAAGGGAGTCTGGGCGAAAATATTTTGGCTTTCTCTAATTTGGAGATAAAGGTTTGCTTATCTATCCGAAGCAGATCACAAAATTCCAGTGTATCCAGGGGTTTAACTTCCCTGGGGATGACCATTACGTCATACGCCGGCTGATTGGCAACTAGTAGATTACCATCCCTGTCATATATATAGCCACGCTCCGGATAATCATATATGGCTTTGATAGCAGTATCTTCCGCTATTTGTGTAGGAGAGAATCTGAAGATTTGTAAATAGGAAAGCCGACCGATAAAAGTGATACCGATGATGATGATGATAGATGATAATAAAAATTTCTTCATTGTTTTTCTCTGCTAAACAAGGCCCGGAGTAAGAAGCATAAGACTAATGTTCCTAAGCCGGTGAGCATCAATTTCTTAAGAATCAGTCCACTATGAGCAATACTGAATATCTCTAATGTAAAAAATATTGTGTGATGCACTAATATCAATAACGTTAAAAAAGTCAATTGTTGTACCATAGATGTTTGCTCCAGCCGGAAGCTTTGAAACTCATAATTAATTCCAAATACAAATCGCATCATGGGCGCTCTTAAATAGGCAATAGATACGGTTGCTGCAGCATGAATTGCTGCAGTATCAGAAAATATATCAATAACTAACCCAAGGAGAAAGCTAAGCAGCAGGAAAACTACCCGATTCTCTTTGATAGGATACCAGAAAAGAAACATTATATAGACCATGGGATTAATTAATCCATAAAAGTTTAGGTCATTAAAGATCAGGACCTGGGCTAGGATCAATAAGATAAAACGGATTCCAATATAGATGTTATTCCTGTTCATCTTCGATATTTGATTCTAGTTCCTCGATCTCTGGCTTGCTCAAATTTGTTATGACATAAGCGGTAGACAAATTTGTCATATCATTGAACAGCCCCACATTAATGGTGTAAAAACTGGCTGAGGTCTCAAGTTTAAAATCCTTTACAACCCCAATGGGAATACCTTCAGGAAAGATGCTTGACATTGCTCCGGTTACAATAGTATCCCCCACCGTTAATGTAACCAACCTTGGAATATCCTCCAGCTGTACTACATCGAATCGGTCCGTATTCCAAGTCAGGGAGCCAAAATGATTTGTGTTTTGGATCTTCGCATTGATATTGGATTTAGTATTCAAGACACTCTGTATAGCAGAATAATTCTTTGTGCTGTGCTCTACGATTCCCAGTATTCCTGTTGAAGTGATAACGCCCATATCTTGTGAAATACCGTCGGCATAACCCTTATTAATGGTCAGATAATTTTCTGAATGCGCATAGCTGTTCTTGATTATGCGAGCGGGTAATACCCCATAGCCGACTTCTGCTGAATCTACGGCGATACTATCGGAAAAAGTTCGGTTAAAAAGCAGGCGCCTCAACCTGTTATTTTCTTCCAGCAATAATATGTTCTCATCCCTAAGCTTAAAATAAGAGGTAATATTATCCCTGGAATTATATACCACACCAGAGACCCAATTGGCAGAATTAAAAAATTTAGAACGATGAAAGGAATGGGTGCGAACAGTGAGTATTAAAGACAGGGAAAGCAGGAATAGAAATAGGATAAAAGTCCGATATCGTAAGATAAAATCTATTATACGCTGCATTCACTCTGTACTTGTATTACCTCAATAGGCTGATCAGGAAGGAGATCCAAATTCTATTTTATCAAAATGCTCTTGTAACGTTCAAGGTTCTTTAGCGCTATACCGGTTCCCCGTACAACGGCGCGTAATGGATCTTCTGCGATGTATACTGGCAGATCTGTCTTCTGTGAAAGCCTCCTGTCTAATCCCCTAAGCATAGACCCACCTCCGGCCAGATAGATCCCGGTGTTGTAAATATCGGCTGCCAATTCAGGTGGTGTTTGTGAAAGGGTTTCCATAACGGCATCTTCTACCCGAAGGATAGATTTATCCAGGGCCTTGGCGATCTCGCGGTAAGAGATCTGTACCTGTTTTGGTTTTCCTGTCAGTAGGTCTCTTCCCTGAACCGACTTATCATCCGGAGGAGATTGCAGATCTTCTGTCGCTGCTCCAATTTCTATCTTAATATTTTCTGCCGTGCTTTCTCCAACATACAGGTTATGTTGAGTACGCATGTAGTAGATGATATCATTCGTAAAAACATCTCCCGCGATCTTAACGGACTTATCACACACAATTCCTCCCAATGCAATAATGGCTATTTCAGTCGTTCCTCCACCAATGTCTACGATCATGTTTCCTTTAGGTTGCATGATATCTAGTCCAATACCAATAGCTGCAGCCATAGGTTCATGAATTAAATAAACCTCTTTCCCATTTACACGTTCAGCCGATTCTTTTACAGCACGCATCTCTACTTCTGTAATTCCCGAAGGAATACATATCACCATACGCAGGGCAGGAGGGAACCATTTCTTTTTTAGGGCGGGAATGTTCTTAATGAACATGTTGATCATCTTTTCCGATGCATCGAAATCGGCGATAACTCCATCCTTTAACGGACGGATCGTTTTTATGTTTTCATGGGTTTTTCCCATCATCATATTTGCCTCCTTTCCCACTGCGATGATCTTGCCGGTGAGACGGTCACGAGCCACGATAGATGGGCTATCAACAACCACTTTGTCTGCATGAATGATGAGAGTATTTGCCGTGCCGAGGTCAATGGCAATCTCCTCAGTTAAGAAATCAAAAAACCCCATATTGTAAAGTTAGTATTCGGATGAAAGGTACTATTTTATCGGCAAAGGTAGTAAACATTTAATGCTTAAAATGACGGGTGCCCGTCATGACCATAGACAGTCCATTTTCATTGCAGTAATCGACGCTTAATTGATCCTTAATTGACCCCCCTGGCTGGATAACACTTTTAATACCACTCGTGTGTGCTATCTCGACACAGTCGGGAAATGGAAAGAAGGCATCGCTAGCCATCACCGCCCCATGCAGGTCAAAATTAAATACACCGGCTTTTTGAATTGCCTGGTTAAGGGCATCTACTCTGGAAGTCTGACCGGTACCGCTGGCGCATAGTTGTTTATTCTTTGCCAGGACAATAGTATTGCTCTTGGTATGCTTGCACAATTTTGAAGCAAAGAGAAGATCCTCTAATTCGGAATCAGTCGGTTTTAGATCCGTTACATAGCTAAGGTCCGAAAGGGCATCAGTTTTTGAATCTCGATCCTGTTCAAGAACTCCATTTAAGCAAGTGCGTATAAGGGTATTTGGCAGGGATGTGGGTTTTTGTATCAGCAGGATGCGATTCTTTTTTCCCTTCAGAACGACCAGGGCATCTTCTGAAAATTCTGGGGCTATAACTACTTCACAGAACAGCTTATGGATCTCTTCGGCCGTATCTTTATCTATGGCAGTGTTGGTAATAAGGATCCCACCAAAAGCAGAAACAGGGTCCCCGGCCAGTGCATCTACATAGGCTTCTTTTACAGTAGTCCGTGTTGCCAAACCACAAGCATTGTTGTGTTTAAGGATGGCGAAGGTTGGGGGATCTGCTCTGAATTCGTCCATAAGATGTACGGCTGCATCTATATCTAATAAGTTATTATAAGATAGAGCCTTCCCATGCAGTTTCTCAAAAAGGGAATCAAAATCACCAAAGAAGGTGCCATGCTGATGGGGGTTTTCCCCGTATCGCAAAGGCATCCCATTTGAATAGCTGACTTTTAAAGCAGCGATATTCCCATCGGAATTAAAGTAATTGAAAATGGCACTATCATAATGAGAAGAGACCTCAAACGCTTTTGTGGCAAATGCTTTTCTTTCTGCCAAAGTGGTTACCCCATCACTTTCGTCAAGGAGGGACAATAACTCATCGTATTGATCCATACAAGAGACACAAAGGACGTCCTTAAAATTTTTGGCTGCCGCGCGGATCAGTGAGATGCCACCGATATCTATTTTTTCAATAATGTCCTGTTCTCCGGCACCGGAGACTACCGTTTTCTCAAAGGGATAAAGGTCAACGATCACAATATCAATTTCAGGGATCTCATAGGTATCCAACTGTGCTACATCGGATTCTTCTTCCCGCCTGCTGAGGATCCCGCCAAATACTTTTGGATGCAATGTCTTAACACGTCCCCCTAAGATGGAAGGATAACTGGTCAGATCTTCTACTGGAGTTACCGTTACGCCTTGTTCTTTAATGAAGCGTTCCGTTCCTCCGGTCGAGTATATCTGGACTCCGAGCGCGTCCAATTTTGAAACTATAGGTGCCAATCCCTCTTTATGAAATACTGAAATAAGGGCCGTTTGGGCTTTTTTAGAAGAATTCATTGATGCCTTTTTGATGCCACAAAAGTAATTTTTTTGAAGGGCAATTCAGAGGTAGGTTATCAACAAAAAAGGGAAAGTTTTAAAGAATTTTAGCGACTTCGGCATTAACCATTTCCAATAATCGTTCATCGGCTTCACCAAAAGCATTTGGGGTATTCGAATCAATATCGATCTGCCCTACATTGATTCCTTTGACAAAAAGGGGTACGACGATCTCTGAACGTACATCTATGCTGCAGGCAATATAATTTTCCTGCACCTCAACATCTGGCACTACAAAGTTTTTATCGCTTTCTGCTACCTGGCCGCAGATCCCTTTTCCAAATGGGATGACAGTATGGTTCGTTGCTTCTCCAACGAATGGCCCCAGATGAAGTTCTCTCTTCTCAGGATCTGCAAAATAAAAGCCAACCCAGTCATAGTGCTTGTTGTAATCCTGCAGTAGCTTACATACCTCTACCAGGCGATCTTCTACGGAAAGTTTCTCCTGGCTCAGGACGGACTGAATATCTTCAAGTATTGGATGCATCACTGGTAAGCTTAGTATAAAATAGGGCCCTCAAGGTACTAATTTTGGAAAAATCTGATTGATTTTATTTGAATGCAACCTGTTATTTCTACTTCTATTTAACGTTTTAAGTCGTAAGGTATACCCAATGATAGGTACTAAAGAGTAAGATACGAATAACGCTATGCGATCTAACTGGTTGGTATTATGTGTTTTGTTTGGGTTGAACTCCTATGGTCAGACTTGCTGTTCAGGAGGTGTTCCTTTGTCAAATAATTTGGGCTTAACCAATGAAGGTGGTGGCATCTGGCAGATTGGATTAAATTATGATTACAACAACCTGAATACCCTGTTCGCCTCTTCCGAAAAGCTCGATGATAATTCTAGGCGAAGGATTACACATACGGCTCTATGGAATACAAATTACGGCCTGACGGATCGCTGGGCAGTTGAATTGTTGCTTACATGGGTGCATCAAACAAGGGAGATCAGTCAATTTTCCAATCTCAATATAACTGAGACCAATGGAATTGGCGACGCCGTGATTTTGGTCGCGCATACCTGGCCTGATCTTTTGGGAGAAACTAGCACTTTAGTTTTTGGCCTTGGTTCGAAGGTGCCACTTGGCCGTTCAGACCTTTCCACAGATGAAGGCTTTCAGCTTACAGCAGATCTGCAGCCCGGAAGCGGAGCCTGGGATGGTATAGGATACATATCCTTATTTGGACAGGGATTCCGCCCAACAGCAACCTGGTCCGGATCAATATTATACAGATTAACTGGTAAAAATGATGAATATCTGGACAATACTTCCACTTATGAATTTGGCAATGTTTTTCAAGGCCTTGTTGGCTATACAGAGGAGATCCTTGCTGGGAATTTAATATTCAATCCGGGATTGGTAGTAAAGTATAGGCATTCGATGGAAGATAAGATTAATGATCTGGACTTTCCAAATACGGGAGGTGAATGGATCTTCCTAAGACCTGAATTATCGTTTTCCATTTCCCCTGTTACCCAGTTAAAATCCCAATGGGAATTTCCCTTGTACAGTAAGGTGGGTGGTACGCAGTTAACACCTACTTCCCGATTGACCTTCAGTCTCCTATTTCAAATAAGATCCAATAAGAAAATAAATATAGATGATGAAAAAGACAATTCTAATGTTCTTCGCCCTGGCCGGGTTGCTAGCCTGTAGTTCTTCAGGGACAGAAGTTCAAGGTCAGACATCGGTTCCCGATTCTTCTGAGAGTCCTTCACCCAATGTAGATCGATGGATTATCCCAATTGCAGAGGTCTTTGACGGGGGACCTGGCAGAGATGGGATCCCCGCGCTGACGGACCCTATTTTTGTGTCTGCAGAAGATGTTCAATTGATACAGGATGATGATTTGATCCTTGGATTCAAGAATGGATCTGATATACGCGCCTATCAGCATTTAGTTCTTGATTGGCACGAGATCGTAAATGACGATGTTTCAGGTGTGAATCTGGCAGTTACCTATTGTCCCTTAACAGGAACGGGAATTGGTTGGAGTAGAGAAATAGGGGGTATTACAACTACTTTCGGGGTTTCGGGATTATTGTACCAAACGAACTTGATTCCTTTTGATCGAGAAAGTAACAGCAATTGGTCACAGATCTTAAATGAGGCCGTAAATGGATCGTTGATTGGGACCGATGCAGAATTGGTATTGCCCTTAGTAGAAATGGAGTGGGGTGCATGGAAAGCCATGTATCCGGAGACAAAGATCCTCAGTTTCAATACAGGTTTTCAACGCTCCTATGGTGTATATCCCTATTTGGATTATAAGACTAATAATGATGCCTTCCTGTTTCCCGTTCCAAAAGATAACCGACTTCCCTCTAAAGAAAGGGTGTTGGCAGTTGTGGAGAACGAAAATGCCTTGGCTTTCAGATTTGAAGATTTTACCGGAGGTACATTATATCGAGAATCACACCAGGGGCGACAATTCTTGATAGCTGGTAACTCTAAATTCATGTTGGCTTTTGACATTAGTGGCCCCATGAGTAACCTGGAGTTCACATATATACATGATGGGTCTGCTTTACTTTTAGAGGATAATGAAGGCAACAGGTGGACTGTAATGGGAGAAGCTGTTTCAGGGCCCCGGGTAGGAGCAAAGCTTCGAGCGGCGACGGCATTTATGGGGTATTGGTTTTCCATTCCGGCCTTTTATCCGACACGAATTTTTAATCCATAAAAAACCCTGAAGCAGATCATGAAGTAAGCTATGAACTACTTCATGGACGCTTCAGGATTCATGTCTGGTCTCCAGACTGAAACATTTACATCATTCCGGGCATCCCTCCACCGGCTCCCATAGGAGGTGCGGCCGGGGTATCCTCTTTGATGTCTGTCAAGGCGCACTCTGTAGTCAGGATCATACCTGCTACTGAGGCAGCATTTTCTAATGCGATTCGAGTCACTTTAGTAGGATCGATTATACCAGCTTTAAGCATGTTTACATACTTTTCAGACTTAGCATCAAATCCAAAATCGCCTTTCCCGTCATATACTTTAGCAACAACAACGGAACCTTCGCCACCTGCATTTTCTACTATGGTGCGCATTGGTGATTCTATTGCTCGAGCGACTATTTGTACACCTGTCTCTTCATCTGCATTATCGGCCTCGACTTTCTTTAAGGCAGCCTTTGATCGAAGGAAGGCAACTCCACCACCAGCAACTATGCCTTCTTCAACAGCGGCTCGGGTAGCATGCAGTGCATCATCTACACGGTCTTTCTTCTCTTTCATCTCTACCTCAGAAGCGGCACCAACATATAATACGGCAACACCACCTGAAAGTTTAGCAAGACGCTCCTGCAATTTTTCTTTATCATAATCCGACGTCGTAGTCTCGATCTGTGATTTAATCTGGTTGACCCTCGTCTTGATATTCTTAGCAACACCGGCACCATTGACGATAGTAGTATTGTCCTTGTCGATCGTTACTTTTTCACAACTACCGAGCATATCAATGGATGTGTTCTCCAGGGAGAATCCGCGCTCTTCAGATATTACGGTACCATTAGTAAGGATGGCAAGATCTTCAAGCATTGCTTTTCTGCGATCCCCAAATCCGGGTGCTTTAACCGCTGCGATCTTTAATGAGCCTCTCAATTTGTTCACAACAAGTGTAGCCAGGGCTTCTCCATCTACATCTTCAGCCACGATAAGCAGAGGCTTTCCAGACTGAGCCACAGGCTCAAGAATGGGTAAAAGATCTTTCATGGTGGAGATCTTCTTGTCAAATAACAAGATGTAGGGATTGTCCAGATCAGCGATCATTTTCTCAGAGTCTGTAACGAAATATGGTGAAAGGTAACCGCGATCAAACTGCATTCCTTCCACGACATCTACATATGTATCTGTCCCTTTTGCTTCCTCGACGGTGATTACTCCTTCTTTTCCTACTTTTTCAAACGCTTCAGAGATCAACTCACCAATACTAGTATCATTGTTAGCGGAAATAGAAGCAACTTGTTTGATCATATCCGAAGAATCGCCAACCTTTTTTGATTGCTTAGTCAGGTTGCCCACAACGGCCTCAACTGCTTTATCGATTCCGCGTTTTAGATCCATTGGGTTCGCTCCGGCGGCCACATTCTTTAAGCCTTCTTTTACAATTGCCTGTGCCAGTACGGTTGCCGTTGTGGTACCATCCCCGGCTAGGTCATTTGTTTTAGAAGCTACTTCCTTTACCATTTGAGCTCCCATATCTTCAATGGGATCTACTAATTCTATTTCTTTAGCCACAGTAACACCATCCTTGGTTACTGCAGGCGGTCCGAATGCTTTGCTTAAGATAACATTCCGACCCTTAGGTCCTAATGTCACTTTTACGGCATTGGCAAGGGCATCTACTCCCCGGCGTAATCCGTCACGTGCATCCGTATCAAATTTTATGTCTTTTGCCATTTTTATAGTGCTTTTAAAGCGTTTAAATGATAGCCAGGATATCGCTCTCGCGCATCATGAGATAGTCTGTACCATCAAATTTTAATTCAGTTCCGGAGTACTTCCCATAAAGGACTGTATCGCCTTCACTGACAGTCATTTTTTCATCTTTTGTGCCAGGTCCTACTGCTACGACCTTGCCTTTTTGAGGTTTTTCTTTAGCGGTATCTGGTATATAGATCCCTGAGGCAGTCTTGGTCTCAGCTGCCATAGGCTCTATTAGAACACGATCTGCTAAAGGTTTGATTTTAATCTTAGCCATTATTATTTGGTTTTAAGTGTCGAAAATTATCATTTTCCTTTTGGCAGAAATTATGCCAAGTCAGTTATCTGACAGCTTGTTAAAAGAAAAATGCCAGCTTGTCACTTTCTTGCTGGCATTTTTACATTTTTTATTTCTATTGAATGGTATCTAAAGGATTTCCTTCCTGGGACGCAGGAACTTCTTCCGGTGTAGTTTCAGGTACTGTTTCGGGAACTACCTCTTCAATAGCATCGCCTCCCGGAAGCAGTTTAGATTCTGTACTGGCAAAATTGCCTTTAAGTGCCACGTTCGATATTAGGATCAAAGCGATCAGTAATATGGCCAGTGTCCATGTACTATTGTCCAGGAAATCTCCTGTTTTCTTAACTCCGCCGACGATCTGACTTCCACCACCGCCAAATGAAGAAGACAAGCCTCCTCCTTTTGGATTTTGAACCATGATCACAAGCACTAATAACAGGCAAACTACAATTATGAGAATCAGGAATATAGAAAATGTGCTCATATCTATTTTTTGTTGTCCTTTTGTAATTTTTTCACCGCCGAAATGCGGTCTGCAAAGAAACTACTTTTTTCGGGATATTTCAAACGTAATATCTTGTACGCCTGGATGGCTTTTTTATACTTTTTTTGCTCCAGGTAAACCCGGGCAAGCGTTTCTGTCATAAGCTCCTTCTTATCTATTTTCAAAGAATCACTAATGTCTACTTGCTCTCCCTTTTCTTCAGCGGGTTTGATCTTCGGATTTGTTTCGATGAATTTGTCTATGAGGTCAAAGTTCTTTTCCTGCTTTGATACTTCAATCTTAGCGCTATCTTTTTTCTTTTCCTGATCTGACACCTCCATTTCGGGGCCGGCCTCCTTCTTTTCTTCCTTTTCTTCTTCTTGTACGCCACCCGATAGTACAATTCCAGACCGATCAATTTTCTGCAAGGAAGTTAGTTGCAACCACTCGCTAAAGGAATAACGCTCTTCTTGAGTGAAATCAAGCGGGCTTCCCATTGCTAACTCCTTTTCAGCCTTTACCCGCTGTTCGGTGATCGTTTTGTCGATATCCGGATCTTTGGATTTAAAAAGGGATGGATCCAGGATGGTATCTGCATCTCTTACAGATTGTGGGAGCGGATGATCTTCAGAATCTGCGATCATTTCCGGCTCTAACTCAGTGCCCGGTAAGATTTCTTCAGCGATCACCTCGTGCTCTTTTATGGTCTCCGCTTTGCCGGTAATGGCATCTGCAATAGTATCGGCCAAGAATTCAGGAGAGGTAATGAAGTCGAACAAAACATCTCTATCCGATGTGTGTGCCGCCGTAACTTTTAAGGCATTGTTGTATTTAAAACTGTTCAGGTTTTTTAAGCCTTTCAGGTGCAAGGCATGGGCAGCCTGAAAATATGGGTATTCTTTCAAGATCTCTTCTAATTGCCTGGTTTGCACCGGAGTTTTTACCTCGGATGGATGTTGTAGTAAAAATGTAAACTCATCTACATTCATGGGCTACCAATTAGCAAGGGATTTATTAAATATATCCTGGTGGATCCTTTCAAAAATTATTTGATGTGCCTCATCCCTGACCGATGCCAGTTGCGCATTGGCATCGTAGTCATAGAAAAATGAAAATCGCTGCTCAAAATCTGAATCTTCTTTGGTGGCATTGTAAAATCGAACGTTTACCCCAATGGTCAGCCTGTTTTGTGCAGCACGCTGTTCAGAGGTAGCCGACATAGGTGTTACCCGGTATTCAACGATCTCTCCTTCATAGATCAAATCTCCCTGGGCTGTGACCAGATCAAGACTGGTCTGGTTAAGAATTACATCTTGTAGACTCAGGGTAAACTCCCTATCCAGTCCCGGATCGAATGTACTGCCCGGACTTTGAGAAGCATAATTCTGGAAGTAATTTACCTGAAATGTAGTAGCGGCTCCAACATCACCCCCTGTGAAATTATAAGCTCCACAGGCAGTTAGTAATATTGATATCCATACGGCTACGATTCCGGCCTTTCTCATTTAAGATCGTATTGTTTTATTTTTCGATAGAGTGTTCGTTCAGAGATCCCTAATTCTGCGGCTGCAGCTTTTCGTTTTCCTCTATTTCGATCGAGTGATTTTTTGATCAATTCAATTTCTTTTTCTTGCAATGACAACGTCTCTTCTTCCTGTATCTCTTCCGCAAAGTGATAACGGTCTTCTACTTGTACTGCCGGTGCTTGTGGCACTTCGGCTTCATGGATAGGAAGCGCTTCTATTGCCGGCGCCGCTTCTTCAAAAGAATCGCCATTATCCCCGTAGATCTTTTTGATCAGGGACTGATTGTCTTCCTGTACTTTAGATGTATCGCTGGATTGCAAGAGCTCTAAAGTAAGCTTTTTCAGATCGTTCAGATCTGCTTTCATATCAAATAATACCTTATATAGTATCTCTCTTTCATTGCTAAAATCGCCTTCCTTTTGCCTGGGTTCTATGATTGCGGGTAGATTAGTGTCTACAGTCCTGGGGAGGTAATTGTTCAAGGTGGTTAATGAAATATTCCGTTCTTTTTCCAGCACTGAGATCTGTTCGGCCACATTTCTCAATTGCCGAATATTCCCGGGCCACCTGTGCTTCAATAATAGCTGCATAGCATCTTCCTGAAGTCGGATCGTAGGCATCTTGTATTTCTGTCCGAAATCCGAAGCGAATTTTCTAAATAAGAGATGAATATCCTCCTGTCTCTCTCTCAAGGGTGGGAGATGGATGTCTACTGTACTTAGCCTGTAATAAAGATCTTCCCGAAACTTACCTTTGTTAATGGCCTCGAGCATATTCATATTAGTTGCGGCCACAATGCGGACATTGGTCTTCTGAGTTTTGGAAGATCCTACTTTCAGGAATTCCCCGTTTTCAAGAACACGGAGTAAACGCACTTGAGTATGCATGGGTAATTCACCCACTTCATCAAGGAAGATGGTCCCGCCATCTGCAACTTCAAAGTAGCCACTACGCGTTTGGGTTGCCCCTGTAAATGATCCTTTTTCATGCCCGAATAATTCACTGTCGATAGTCCCTTCTGGAATAGCACCACAATTCACCGCAATATATTTGGCGTGTTTTCGGTGCGAGAGGGAGTGTATGATCTTAGGCACAGATTCTTTACCAACCCCGCTTTCTCCGGTAACCAATACAGAAATATCCGTAGGCGACACCTGTATGGCTTTCTCAAGGGCACGATTAAGTTTTGGGTCATTTCCAATGATCCCGAATCGTTGTTTTATGGCTTGTACGTTTTCCATTCTTAAGTAGCATATCCTGCGGCTTCACCTAATAAGGTGGCCGAAGTGCAATCTTTGATTTTTACCATTACAAAATCGCCGACCTTATAATGTTGTTTTGGAAATACAACTACAGTATTTTGTGTATTTCTTCCCATCCATTCCTGGTCAGATTTTTTTGAATCGCCTTCAATTAGTACTTCTTCTATCCTCCCAAGATGTTGTTGTGTCCTGTACAACGCGTGTCTTTGCTGAAGGGCAATGATCTCATTAAGTCGTCTCTTTTTGATATCCAGCGGGATATCATCTTCCATTTTACGTTCCGCCAGGGTGCCCGGACGCTCGGAATATGCGAACATAAATCCGAAGTCGTACTTCACATAATCCATAAGGGATAATGTATCCTGATGATCTTCTTCTGTTTCTGTCGGAAAGCCTGCGATCATATCCTGACTAATACCACAATCGGGGATGATCTTGCGGATATTATCTATCAGTTCCATGTATTCTTCCCTCGTATGCTGGCGGTTCATGGCTGTTAAGATCTTATTGCTGCCACTCTGAACAGGCAGATGGATGTAGTTACAAATATTATCATGTGCCGCCATGGCTTCGATCACATCGAGCGTCATATCCTGCGGATTTGATGTGGAAAAGCGAATGCGCATCTTAGGCTGTGCCTCGGCTACTAGATGCAGCAGCTTTGCAAAATTAATGGATGTATTTTTCTGGAGGTCGCTAGCTTTGTCAAAATCCTTTTTCAAACCCCCTCCATACCATAAATAACTATCTACATTTTGACCTAAAAGGGTTATTTCCTTAAAGCCTTTGTCCCATAACTCATTGACTTCCTTTACAATACTATGGGGATCCCTGCTGCGCTCCCTACCCCTGGTGAAAGGCACTACGCAAAATGTGCACATATTATCACAGCCGCGTGTGATGGATACAAAAGCAGTTACTCCGTTAGAATTCAAACGTACCGGGGCGATATCGGCATAGGTTTCCTCCTTGCTCAGGATCACATTTACGGCATTACGACCCTCATCTACTTCCTGAATCAAATTAGGAAGATCTTTATAAGCATCGGGGCCTACGACCATATCAACGATCTTCTCTTCTTCCAGAAACGCACTTTTTAATCGCTCCGCCATACACCCAAGAACCCCTACTTTTAAATGAGGTCTTGATTCTTTAATAGCATTGAACTTCTGCAGGCGTTTGCGTACGGTTTGTTCCGCCTTTTCACGGATAGAGCATGTGTTGACGAGCACCAGGTCTGCTTCTTCAAGATTGTTAGTCGTATTAAACCCTTCACCGGCCAATATAGAGGCAACGATCTCGCTGTCTGAGAAATTCATCTGGCATCCGTAACTCTCTATATAGAGTTTGCGACCGTTGTCTGACTTTTCCGAGGTTAGGAGGGAAGTACCCTGTATTTTTTCATCTATTAACTTTCCCATGCAGCATTTATTTCCGGTATCTTTACCGGGGATGCAAAGATACATCGAAATTAATGAATCTGACAATATGGCAGGCACATAAATTCATGTTAAACGCAACCTGAAACCCCCTTTTTCATCCTATGTGTACGAACGCCCCAAAATTTAATAAAATGAAAAAAATTGCTTTTGTACTAACCCTGTGTCTGGGTGTAGTGCTTACTTCATGTAATAATGATGAACAAGAAGGAGAATTTGCCGACTATCTTGTTGCTCGTCCCTTAACGATGTCTGTATTAGAATTTAAGAACAGTGTAGACATCGTTCCGCCAATTCCCATTGATGAGTCCGGAAAGATCTATGCCTATGAGGATCTGATCTTTGTGAATGATAAATATAAAGGTGTACATGTCATAGATAATTCGGATCCGGCCAGTCCACAGAAAATTTCGTTTATAAAGATTGCCGGGAATGTGGATATATCTATCAAGGATAATTTCCTCTATGCCGATAGCCTTACCGATCTGATGGTACTGGATATTTCTGATCTGGATAACATTCAGATCGTGAATCGACTCGAGGATGTTTTGCGGGATAATGTGGTTTGGCCTGCTGAAGCCCAGATCTTTGAATGGGAAAATATAGATTATGAAAATGAGATCCTGGTAGGTTGGGAAGTGGTAAGTGAACGCAGGCGCGTTGAAGATGTTGAACAACGCTTTGATGACCTTGCTTTAGCTGAAGCGAATGATGCCGGAAATACAGGACAGGGAGGTTCTCTGGCCAGGTTTAAAATTGTAGGCGATTATCTATACGCCGTGGACAGCCATACTATTAATGTATTTGGTATTTCCGACCTGGCTAACCCGGAAAACCTGGATGATGTCTATGCCGGTTTTGACATAGAGACCATTTTTAATCGCGGCGAACATTTATTCCTGGGAAGTATGCGAGGCATGTACATATATGATATTACGTCACCGGCTACGCCCACTTTTGTTTCCGAATTTCAGCATGGTACTGCCTGCGACCCGGTGGTAGTAGATGGAGACTATGCCTATGTGACCCTGAGGGGCGGCAATAATTGCGGAGCCCTGGAAAGTGGATTGTTCATTGTTGATATCAGCAATATAGCTACTCCTGAATTGAAGACGATCTATCCGATGGATGAACCTTATGGGCTTGGTGTGAAGGATGAAAAGCTATTTGTTTGTGATGGCACCTCTGGTTTGAAGGTCTATGATAAGACCAACATAGATGAGCTGGTTTTACTTGATCATTTTGAAAATATTGTCACATTTGATGTGATCCCTCTGCAGGATCACTTATTAATGGTTGGAGATGAAATACTCTACCAATACGAATATTTACAGTCCGGGATCAATCTGATAAGCAGCATGGATCTGGATTGAATGTTATGCTAATTAAAAGGAAACATCTCTCTTCGGAGGGATGTTTTTTTTTGTGCCAATCTCATCGCCCCAGAAAGCAAATAAAAAAATTCACATACTTTTGTCCTTCTTAAATATATCCATGTCAAAGAATTTAGTCATAGTTGAGTCGCCTGCAAAGGCCAAAACAATTGCCCGTTTCCTGGGAAAGGATTATACGGTTGAATCGAGTTTCGGTCACATCGTAGACCTTCCTTCAAAGGAGATCGGAGTGGATGTGGAGAACGACTTTGAACCTAAATATATAGTAGACAAAGAGAAGAAGGCCATTGTAAAAAAACTGCAGGATCTGGCTAAAAAAGCTGATATGATCTGGCTGGCCAGTGATGAGGACAGGGAAGGAGAAGCGATATCCTGGCATTTGGCAGAGACGCTTAAGCTTGGCAAGGATAAGACAAGGCGTATAGTCTTTAACTCAATTACCAAAAAAGCCATTCAAAATGCCATTGAGAATCCCAGGGATATAAATTATAACCTGGTTAATGCCCAGCAGGCAAGAAGGGTATTGGATAGATTGGTAGGATATGAACTGTCACCGGTGCTCTGGAAGAAGATCAGACCGGGACTATCTGCAGGCCGGGTGCAGTCTGTTGCTGTACGATTGATTGTAGAGCGTGAGCGCGACATAGAGGCGTTCACACCTAAGGCATCTTACCGAGTCGTTGCTGAATTTAAGACATCGGAAGGAAAAGTATTTACGGCCAAGTTGGGAAAAACTTTTGCGACACAAGAGGAAGCAAAAAGTTTTCTGGAGAAGAACATAAACGCAAGCTTTTCTATTAAAGCTTTAGATAAGAAGCCGGCTAAGAAATCTCCTTCTGCGCCTTTTACCACGTCTACCTTGCAACAAGAGGCTTCCAGAAAACTCTCTTATTCGGTAGCCCGGACTATGCAAGTGGCGCAACGTCTGTATGAAGCAGGTTTGATCACCTACATGAGAACAGACAGCGTGAACCTTTCCGGGGAGGCTGTAGATTCGGCAAAAAATGCGATCACAGATCTGTACGGAGATTCGTATAGCCAGGTACGCACATATAAAGGAAAAACAAAAGGAGCCCAGGAGGCCCACGAAGCCATACGTCCGACAGATATGCTAAGACAGTCTCCGGAGATAGACAGGGATCAGGCACGGCTTTATGAACTCATCTGGAAAAGGACGATTGCCTCACAAATGAGTGATGCCCAATTGGAGCGAACCCAGGTTCAGGTTAGTTGCAACTCCCACGAAGAAATTTTCAATGCACAGGGCGAAGTAATCAAATTCGAAGGCTTCTTAAAAGTATACCTGGAAGGAAAAGATGAAGAGGATGCTACAGAAGAACAACAGGGCATGCTGCCTGCCCTATCGGTTGGTGAAGCACTTCAGTCAAATTACATACAGGCAACTGAACGATTTACCAGGGCGCCATATAGGTTTACAGAGGCAACGCTGGTTAAAAAATTAGAGGAGCTCGGAATTGGTCGTCCGTCTACCTATGCCCCTACTATTTCTACTATCCAGAACAGGGGGTATGTAGAAAAGGGAACGGTAGAGGGGCATGAAAGAAAATATACTCAGCTTCGGTTAGAAGGAGGAACGATCTCCTCGGCTAGCTTAGGTGAACAAATTGGGTCAGACAAAGGGAAATTGGTGCCAACAGATATTGGGATGATCGTAACCGATTTTCTCGTAGCGCATTTTGCCAATATACTGGACTACAATTTTACAGCCCGGGTTGAAAAAGACTTTGATGAGATCGCTGCGGGAGAAGAAGATTGGCAAAAAGTGATGCGTACTTTTTATAAAGATTTTCACCCAACGGTTGTTGACGTAGAAGAAAATGCAGAACGCGCCAGTGGGGAACGCGTATTGGGTGAAGACCCAAAAACGGGTCGACAAGTAGCGGTGCGATTGGGAAGATTTGGGCCTATGGTTCAAATAGGAAAGGTAGACGATGAGGAAAAACCATTGTTTGCCAGCTTGCTTCCGGATCAATCCTTGAATACGATCACCTATGATGAGGCTATGACTTTATTTGATCTTCCAAGACAGCTCGGCAGCTATAATGGGGAAGAGGTTGAAGCCAATGTTGGGAGATATGGTCCATACATCAGGTATGGAAAGAAATTCGTCTCCCTGGATAAAGGGGAAAGTGTTTTTGATGTAGATATAGAACGCGCTCAGGAGCTCATCCAAGCTAAAGAAAAAGCAGATGCGCCAATAGCCGTTTATGAGGAGAAGGAAGTAACCAAAGGCAGAGGTAGATTTGGCCCCTTTATTAAATGGGATGGCATGTTTATCAATGTGAACAAGAAGTACGATTTTGATAATTTATCCCAAGCCGATATTGAAGCCCTGATCGAGTGGAAGAAACAAAAAGAGATTGAAAAGCTCGTGCAGGAATGGCCGGAAGAGGGGATCAAAATCGAGAAAGCCCGTTGGGGAAGGCATACATTAAGTCAGGGAAAGATCAAAGTAGAATTAATGAAGGATGTAGATGCCAAGGCAATGACCCTGGAAGAAGCAAAGACCCTGATCGAACAAAAGACACCCAAGAAAAAAACAAGAAAGAAAAAAGAGTAATTTCGCTCTATGGCATTTGATTTTCTGGTTCCTGTGAGTAAAAAAGTACTGGCTCATTGCGAGCTGCTCCCACCGCAGGCTATTGGTAAAAACATACAGATCCACACGGAAAAAGACGGTCTCCCCGTCTTAGCCAATGCTACCTTTGCCCTTTTGGGGGTGAATGAATCCCGAAATGCATTTGAAAAGAAACCTCAACCCCTGCATATAGGAGGTATCCGCCTGGCATTCTATAAACTTTTTATGGGCAATTGGAATGCAACATTGGTGGATCTTGGGGATATCAATGAAGGGGAGGCGGTAGAGGACACTTATTTTGTAGTCAAGGAAGTCGTAGCCGGACTCCTGGAAGAAAGAATTATACCTATAATAATAGGGGCCACACAGGATATTACCTATCCCACTTATAGAGCCTTTGACGGGATCAGGGACATGGTAGAATTGGTGGCTATAGACAGTCGTTTCGATTTTGGTGCAGATGAAGAGCTTATTTCCTCACATTCTTACATGAGTAGGATCATCACCGACAAGCCGAACAACCTCTATAATTTTACAAATATTGGTTATCAGGGTTATTACAACGCCCAGGAGGAAGTAGACCTTATGGAACGTCTGTTCTTTGAGGCGTATAGATTAGGAGAAGTCGCTGCCGATATTACCAAGACAGAACCCATCCTGCGCAATGCCAACCTGATCAGCCTGGATATGCGTGCTATAAAAGGAGCAGAAGTAGGTTTGGAGACCTCTTTTTCACCCAATGGGTTTGACGGGAAAGAGATATGCGCAATTGCGCGTTATGCAGGCATTAGTGACTATGTGAATGTCTTTGGGATATACGAATGCGAAAACAGCCCATTGGCCTTCCAATTAGTAGCTCAGATCATATGGTATTTTATGGAGGGCCATAACTATAGAGTGCCCGAATTCCCAAGCGAAAAAAACGACAATTTTACCAAGTTCAATGTACCTACTGAGACAGAACAGCTTACCTTCTATAAAAGTGATGTCACTGAACGGTGGTGGGTAGAGGTCCCATCTGTTGTCAGTCTACATACTAAAACCCACTCAAATGCGTTATTACCTTGCACTGAACAAGACTATTTGGACGCATGTGACCAGATCATTCCTGAACGGTGGTTCAAGGCCTACAAAAAAGGTTTCAATTAATTAAACATTTATTTAAGCGCTAATACTGCTTTTATACAATAATTTATTCAAAACACTGTTTTAGTGAATAATAATTGTAAAAACTGCTATTAGTTCAAATCGAAATTTAACCTGGATTATGAAAAAGCTTTTATTCCTCTCTATAGCATCTGCGCTTGTTCTAAGTAGCTGCGGCAACAAGACAAGTGGAGAACTGGTGGGCGCCCAAGGAAAAAAATGGCACCCTGAAAAACCCTATGGAATGGAATTGATTCCCCAGGGATCATACATTATGGGAAAAGCAGAACAGGATCAGGCATATGCTCAAAATGCCCCTACCAAAACGGTAACTGTTCGATCTTTTTACATGGATGATACCGAAATAACCAACGCCGAGTACAGACAGTTCGTTGAATGGGTAAGAGATTCTATTGTTAGAACAAAATTGGCCATACTGGCCGATGAATTAGGGATCGGTCCTGAAGAAGGTGGGATCGGTGATTTTGCATTTAATGATGCAGACACCACACGTTTGTCTGAATACGACAAGTACATGATGGATAACTATGCCGGAATGGGTGAAACTGGATATGAGGGACGGGCCCTTAATCTGGATGAAGACCTGATCTGGGATACGTCAGAATATCCGGATGAGTACTATACGGAAATAATGGACTCAATTTACCTGCCTGAGGAAGAATCCTATAACGGTCAGCGTACAATTGATGTGACCAAATTAAAATACAACTTTAAGTGGATGGATATAGAAGAAGCTGCACGCTCGAGAGAGGGTCGCAGAAAAGACTTTATCCGTGAATCTACTATAGAGGTATATCCAGACACGACAGTTTGGATCCGCGATTTTGAATATTCTTATAATGAACCTATGCATAATGATTACTTCTGGCATGATGCCTATAGTGATTATCCTGTAGTAGGCGTTTCCTGGAGTCAGGCAAAAGCATTTTGCCACTGGAGGACTAAGTATAAGAATGATGACCAAAAGCAGCGCGGAAAGCAATTTGTAAACAGATTCAGATTGCCTACAGAGGCAGAATGGGAATATGCAGCACGTGGTGGTATCGAAGGCGGAACATACCCATGGGGTGGTCCGTATGTAATTAGTGATACCGGATGCTACATGGCCAATTTTAAACCTCAACGAGGAGATTACGCAGCAGATGCTGCACTATATACGGTAGAAGCTAAATCGTATGAGCCCAATGATTTTAACCTATATAATATGGCTGGTAATGTATCGGAGTGGACCAACTCCAGTTTTTACCAGGGATCTTATGACTATGCTTCTACGATGAATCCAAATGCCGATTCGAATAACAACAGCCGAAAAGTTATTCGTGGAGGATCCTGGAAAGATGTGGCGTACTTCCTTCAAGTAAGTACTCGCGACTATGAATATAAAGATTCTGCCCGTAGTTATATTGGGTTCAGAACTGTTCAGGATTACATGGGTGAAGAGGATACATCACAATAACCAGAGTACCTTAAATCAAATTTTACCAAATACTTATTATTAACATTAAACTAAAATTAAATTTAAAATTATGGCACAATCTAAATCAACAAAGAAGTTATTCAACATGGCCTATGGCCTTGGAGCTTCGGTAGTAATTATCGGGGCGTTGTTTAAGATTCTTCACTGGGAATTTGGCCCCCTGACTGGTGGTCTTCTCCTTGCTGTTGGACTTATTACAGAAGCTTTGATCTTTGCGATCAGTGCATTTGAACCAGTAGACGACGAGTATGACTGGTCGTTAGTATATCCTGAATTATCAGGAGGTGCTACCAGCGGGAAAAATGCAGTACAAGAGGCCCAGGAAGCCGAAGGACTGTTATCCAGAAAACTGGATGATTTACTAAGAGAAGCCAACGTAGATGTTGAGCTTATGAACAGTCTTGGAGACAGCATCAGGAATTTCGAAGGTGCGGCAAAAGGTATTACCCCAACCGTAGACGCTATGGAATCTACACAGCGTTACTCTGAAGAAATGTCAACAGCTGCTACTCAAATGGAGTCTCTTAACAGCCTTTATAAAGTACAATTAGAAAGCGCAAGCCGTCAGGCTTCCATCAACGAAGAAGCAATTGCTAACGCAGGAGCCCTTAAAGATCAAATGGAATCTTTAGCTTCTAATCTTTCTTCATTGAATGGAGTTTACGGTGGCATGTTATCAGCCATGAGCAGTAAATAATTAGTTCAATTATTTAACCCAAATCAAGTTAATTTAAAAACTAATTAGAAACCATGGCAGGAGGAAAATTGTCACCACGTCAGAAGATGATCAACTTAATGTATTTGATCTTTATCGCAATGCTGGCGCTAAACATGAGTAAAGAAGTTTTAGCTGCGTTCGGATTGATGAACGAAAAGCTAGAGGCTTCTAATACAAAAACCACTGAGAATAATATAGCTTTCTTAACAGGTTTAGAAACTAAAGCATCTGAAAATGCGGAAAAATATGGTCCGCTACTTCTGGATGCTAAGAAAATAAAGGACATGTCTGCAGATTATTTCAGTTATCTGGAAAATCTGAAATCTGAGATGATCAAGGATATTGAAGATCCGACAGATTACCAGGTGATGGACAAGGCCGATTATTTAGATCAGAAATTCTGGCAGGGAGATAACCTGGCCCCAGGTGGGAAAGAATTTATGAAACGCCTAAATGACTATCGCGATCAAGTGATTGCCGTATTACCGGAGAAAGGGATGGAAGAAGTGAAAGCTGCTGCCAAAGCCCGATTTGAAACTGGTGATGACAACGGAAAAGTTGAACGTCGTGATGGTGTAAAAGTAGATTGGCTCAACTACAACTACGAGGGTTTCCCTCTGGTTGCCTCATTGACCAAATTAACACAGCTTCAAGCTGATGTTAAGGCCACTGAACAGGATGCATTGAAATCCATGTTAGAAGGACAGTTGACCAGCGAGATCTCTATGACTAATTATACAACTTTGCTTGAGCAAGAGAAGTCGGCTTTCTATGCCGGTGAGCCATTCTCAGGGGCTGTTGTACTAGGTCGTAAAGATGCTACTACACGTCCTAATGAAGTTAATCTTACCCTTGATGGGCGCAAGCTTACTGAAGGAAAGGATTACGAAATTAGGGACGGTCAAGTTAAATTAACAGTTAGCGCCGGAGCTCCTGGAGATCACAAGATCGAAGGAAATCTTGCATTCATTCAGGATGGTGAGCGCACTGAAGTACCAGTTTCATCCAGCTTTGCTACGATCACTAAGCCAAATGCGGCTTTGATCGCTGCAGATAAGATGAATGTTGTGTACAGAGGTGTAACCAACCCAATGTCTATCTCCATTCCCGGCATACCTAATAATAAGGTGAGTGCTTCTGCTGCAGGACTTAAAAAGGTTAGCGGTAGTCGCTATGCCATGAACCCTACAACAGGGCGTACTGTAACAATTACTGCCTCTGGTGTATTACCTGACGGTCAACGTGTATCTTCTAGATCTGAATTCAGAATTAAAGATATTCCACGTCCAGCTGGTTCTATCCGAGGGGAAACAGGAAGTTCAAAAATGCCTCGAAGAAACCTTGAGATATCTACTATAGGTGCTTTACTTGAGGATTTTGATTTTGACCTTAACCTTGCGGTTAGTGGATTCAAATTCAAAGTTCCAGGACAACCTACGGTAAGTGTAAGAGGTAACAAATTGGACGCCCGTGCTAAATCGGCCCTTAAACGTGCCAAGCGTGGTGATGCCGTTCAGGTCTTCGATGTACAAGCATTTATTACAAATAACCGAAGTTATAAATTGAAAAAGGTTTCTCCAGTAATTATTGAGATAACCAATTAAGACTAAATCGTAAACTCATGAATTGGAAACATGTTTTAATTAGTGGAGCAGTTGCCTTACTTCCGGTAAGCATATGCGCTCAGGCCAATATCCTGAACGCTAAAAAGCCGGAACAGATAGGTGTCAGAACCGAAGCGCAAATAGCCAACGACAATGACACTCCACTGGAATATGGTTATGTTGATGACAGGGATATCCTGTGGTCAAAAACCATCTGGGAAGTAGTAGATTTGGACGAGCGAGTAAACTTTCCGCTCTACTATCCCACAGATACTATTGATATAGGTGCAGACAGAAGGTCTCTGTATGATGTTTTTATGAAGAACATCCAAAACGGAAAACTGACTGATGTGTATGTAGATTCCTATTTTACTGAAAAACGAAAGTTTGAAGACCTGGAAGCTACCCTGCAAAAAGTGGATACGACAGACCTGGGATACGAGCAGATCAATGCTGGTGAACAGATCTCTGAAGAATTCATCAACCGCAGGTCACTTTCTGCCGCTGATATTGAAGAATACAGGATCAAAGGTATCTGGTATTTCGATAAAAGACAGGGAGAATTAAAATTCAGATTGCTGGGTATTGCACCCGTTGCACCGGACGTTAACTTTATAGATGACGATTCTATGGATCCTGCGGACGCCAAAGTAGAATTATTCTGGGTTTGGTATCCAAGTGCCAGGCAGATCCTACACGATGCAAAAGTGTATAACCAACGCAATTCTGCACAGCCCATTTCCTTTGATATGCTGTTGAACGCAAGGCGTTTTAACGGTGTGATCTACAAGGAAGAAAATGTTCACGGAGATCGTACGATCCAGGAATATATAGCAGACAATGCCTTGTTCCAGTTGCTTGAAGCAGACAGGATCAAGGAGACAATCCGCGATCGTGAGCAAGATATGTGGGCCTATTAATGACCTGATCTGAATTCCAATTCATACCAAATTAACATCCCGGCAAATCGCCGGGATGTTTTTTTATACAACACTTCCAGCCTTAGTACCTTTGCACTATGCTTGATTATCTTGTTGTCGGTCTTGGACTAGCCGGAGTTTCGATCTGCGAGGCCCTGGAAGAAAATGGGCATTCTTTTCATGTAATATCAGACGGGAAACAAATGGCCTCAACGGTAGCTGGGGGGATCTACAACCCTGTCGTCCTGAATAGATTCAAAGCTGTTTGGAAAGGGGATTGCTTTCTGGATTATGCACTGCCTTTTTATCGGGATCTGGAGTCAAAGCTAAACACGAATTTTTTAGATCAGACGACATTGAAGAGACGCTTTGCCACGGCTGAAGAACAAAACCTTTGGTTTGAAGCAGCCTCTGATTCCCGATTAAAGCGTTTTCTCTCTACTCAGATCATTCAAAATACAAACGAGGCTTTAATTGCTCCTTATGGCCTTGGGAATGTTCTAGAAACTGGCAGGGTAGATGTACCAAAACTGATCGGGAATTATCAGTCCTACCTGGATGAGAAAGGAAACCACAGCCGGGAAACTGTTGATAAAAGTTTGCTTGAGGTAACAACGGACAGTGTTAGTTATCAACACCTAAACGCGAAAAAGATCATTTGGGCTATTGGGCACAGGAATACAACACTTACCTATTTTGACTACATCCCACTCGTTGGAAATAAAGGAGAACTATTAACAATTAAAGCTACGGAGTTACAGCTGGACTCTTTGATAAAAGGCCCTGTTTTTATTTTACCTATAGGTGACGATTTGTACAAGGTAGGGGCGACTTACGATCGATCCGATTTAACCTATGAACCTACACAAGCGGCTAGGATGCGATTAAGTGAACAGCTGGAATCGATGATCAGTTGCCCATATGAAATAGTGGCACATGAAGCTGGAATAAGACCTACCGTTCCTGATCGCAGACCTTTACTTGGAAGACATCCTCAATATAACAACCTTGTGCTGTACAACGGACTGGGATCAAGAGGTGTTTTAATGGCCCCCTGGCTGGGAAGGCACTTATGGGAATACCTGGAAAAGGGAAAAGAACTGCTTCCCGAGTTAAATATTGATCGATTCGATAAAAGATATCAGCGCGTTTGATTGACACTAGCCTCAGGATGGAAGCTGACAAATAAGTTTATCCAGATGTTCCTTGAGAGCCTGATGATCACCGGAAGCAGCAGGACCAATGTCAACACAATAGCGATAAACGTTTTAGGTAGAGAGGCATCAATGATGACGGAACTAATAATAAATACTGCAACAGCAATAGCTACACCCACGGCATAACTAACATACATGGCCCCGTAGAAAAATGAAGGTTCCATCTTGTATTTGGTCTGGCAAGAAGAACAGCGTTCGTGCATCTTAAAAAGTCCGCCCGGTTGGTACGGATTCCGGAAGATGTACATAGATTCATTTTGGCATTTCGGACATGACCCTGTGAAGATGCTGTAAAGTTTGCTTCCTTTTTTGAACATTTGCAGGAATTTTGTCAAAAATAGCGTATTCTTAATCGCGCTATTGTAACTCGTGTCACAAATATGTTAAGTGTAAATCAACTTACTAAATCTTTCGGAGGCCAGGATGTTTTTAATGGGATCACATTTCGGTTAAACCCAGGAGACCGGGTGGGTCTGATCGGGAAGAACGGTGCCGGAAAGACTACACTTATGCGAATGATCGCCGGACAGGAAAATGGAGACGGTGGTACCATCGCTATCGATAAAGATATTTCCATTGGTTTTCTAAAGCAGGATGTGGATTTTGAAGATGGGCGCACGGTGATGGAAGAAACCTGCCTGGCATTTATGGAACTCCTGGCTTTGGAAAAAAAGATTGAGGAGATCAACACCAAGTTAGCCGAACGGACTGATTATGATTCGGACGGATATAACCGGCTAATACATGATTTGAGCGATTGTAATGAGCGATTTGAAGTTGCCGGAGGGTATACCTATAAAGGGGAGGCAGAACGCGTATTAAAAGGATTAGGGTTTGAAGCTACTGATTTCGATATGCCTACTAACACTTTCTCAGGTGGGTGGCGTATGCGTGTAGAGATCGCCAAACTATTGCTACAGGAAAATGACATTCTTTTGCTGGATGAGCCTACCAACCATCTCGATCTGCATTCCATTATTTGGCTGGAGCAATTTCTTGCCCAATTCGGAGGAGCAGTGCTACTGGTATCTCATGACCAGATGTTTTTGGATAGGGTAACCAATAGAACTATCGAGATCAGCCTTGGGCAGATCTATGACTATAAAAAGTCGTATTCTGAATTTTTGGTGCTTCGGGAAGAGATCAGGGAACAACAACGTAAGACCAAGAAAAACCAGGACCGGGAGATCCAACAGGCAGAACGACTAATCAATCGGTTCCGGGCTAAATCCTCCAAAGCCGCCATGGCCCAATCCCTTATGAAGAAGTTGGATAAGATGGAACGTATTGAAGTAGATGAAGTAGACCAGCAGGTCATGAATGTAAAATTTCCTCAGGCAGAACGAAGCGGGAAAGTAGTGGCCGAACTAAACGGTTTAACAAAACGCTATGATGATAAGATCGTTCTGGAAGATGTAGCACTCAGGGTAGAGCGGGAACAAAAGATCGCTTTTGTAGGAAGGAATGGTGAAGGGAAGACCACCCTGGCTAAGATCCTGGTCGGGGAGTTAGCATACGAAGGGGAGTTAAATCTGGGCCACAAAGTCGAGGTAGGGTATTTTGCCCAGGACCAGGCAGATCACCTGGATCCAACTAAGACCGTACTACAGAGCATGATAGCCGCTGCTACAGAACACAGCCGGACCAAAGTAAGGGATATTCTCGGGTCTTTTCTATTCGGAAGTGAAGAAGTAGATAAATATATTCGCGTTCTTTCCGGGGGCGAGCGCAACAGGCTGGCCCTGGCTCGTATGCTTCTGCAACCTTTTAATGTCCTGGTTATGGATGAGCCGACTAATCATTTAGACATTGCTTCCAAGAATGTACTCAAAAAGGCGCTTAAAGATTTTGAAGGGACACTTATTATTGTGTCGCACGACCGGGAATTTATGCAAGGCCTCACAGATCGCGTCTATGAATTTCGTGATCGGACCATCAAAGAATATCTGGGCGATATAGATTACTACCTGGAAGAAAGAGAAGCAGAATCTTTTCGCGATATAGAGAAAAAAGAAAAACAAGCCAAGAGGATCACAGAAAAGAAAGCAGGTTCTTCTACCTATCAAGATCAAAAGCGACTTAAATCATTAAAGAATAAATTGAATTCCATAGAGAAGAAAATTGCAAGCCTGGAATCTGAAATTGCCACTATGGATCACGACCTTCAATTGAAATATGAAGAGATTTCCGTAGATCCTTCCTTCTTCGATCGATATCAGGAAATGAAATTACGGCTTGAAAACCTAATGACTGACTGGGAAATTGTAACCCAAGACGTAGAAAAAAGCAGGAAAAATCCGAGCGCCTAAACCCTTTATATATCGCTATACCACAGAATTTGAAGGTTTCACAACAAAAATGATCTGGTTGTCGATAAAATTCCCTCTTAAACGGATTCTTACATTATATTTGTAAGTAATATCTGATAAAAAGATTTTTTTATTGACAGTAATAAAACAACCGCCTTATGAAAAAGCTGCTGTCCTTTATCTTTAGTGGAGTCCTTCTTATAAATTTGGCATATGCCGAAATACCGCAGGCTGAAAGGCAAGCTTTGGAAGATCTTTACCAAAGCACAAACGGGAAACAATGGATCAGGAAATGGGATTTAAATGAAACGGCGGACCAATGGTATGGTATTAAAGTTTTTGGTGACCATGTAGTTGAGATCAATCTTACACGAAATAACTTGATGGGGCCTCTTCCCGAAAGTATTCAGCAATTAACCCGATTGCGCACCCTGAATTTAACTTTTAATAGTATTACAGGAGAGATCCCAGAGGGTATTACAGAACTAACATCCCTGAGAATCCTTCGATTGGAAATGAATAAGATTGATGGAGAATTGCCGGAGGAAATTGGCAATATGAAACAATTGATAGTGCTCTCTGCGTTTAATAATTTTATTACTGGAAGTATTCCTGCCAGCATTGGAAATTTAACTAGGCTTAGAGAGCTTAATTTGTCTAGTAATAAATTAAAAGGAAACATCCCCAGCACTCTTGGGGCGTGCATCCAACTAGAAATTCTGGGGTTTTTTGATAATAATTTGAATGGCTCAATTCCGCCATCAATTGGACAATTAGTCCAATTGGAGGAGCTTGTCTTATCTAATAATCGTATTAGTGGTGAGATCCCAATTGAAATAGCAGATCTTCATAATTTAAAAGTCTTACAAATACAGAATAACAGATTTAATTCTCTGGACAAGTTGAAATTTTTGGATACTAAAGATATGTTAGCCATCGATTTCGACAGAAAAGGGTATGAGCTTGATTTAAAAGATTTAATGCTCCCTAATAAAGGTAGGATGGCCGATACGAAATTTGAAGACGATGACAATGACAATTAGTCGTCCCTCATCTTTTTGATTTGAAATGAAAAGGGGATGTGAGAGCATCCCTTTTTTTTTGCCATATTTATAGCACTTTAGGTTTTAGCGCACCGTTGCTCATAAGCTTATAAGAGCGTACCTTTGAAATATGGTTTCCGTTACCCCTTATACCCCTAAAAATAAGATCAGGATCGTTACAGCGGCTTCGTTGTTCGATGGGCATGACGTCTCCATAAACATCATGCGAAGGATCATCCAATCAACAGGGGTAGAAGTAATCCATCTAGGGCATGACCGCAGTGTAGAAGAAGTAGTCAATACCGCTATCCAGGAAGATGTGCACGCCATATGTATGACTTCTTACCAGGGAGGACACAACGAGTATTTTAAATATATGTATGATCTCCTGAAAGAAAAAGGTCGTCCTGAGATCAAGATCTTTGGAGGTGGAGGAGGCGTGATCCTGCCCGAGGAGATCAAGGAATTGATGGACTATGGGATCACACGACTTTACAGCCCCGACGATGGACGGGAAATGGGCCTTCAAGGAATGATCAATGATCTTGTCTCCAAATCAGATGTACCGCTCGGAGATCAGCTAAATGGCGAACACAAGGAACTTCATTCCAGGGATCCAAAAGCCATAGCTCGATTGATTTCAGCTGCGGAGAATTATCCTGAGAATGTGAAGGATATCCTGGAGACGATTCACAAAGAGAACAAGACTAAAAATATTCCCGTTCTCGG
>Ga0265303_10000081_pt1 | contig 40704 bp, 43 predicted proteins | sample Helome_2_FD_192494 | JGI IMG/M metagenome (GOLD analysis project Ga0265303, IMG submission 192494) | Marine sediment microbial communities from subtidal zone of North Sea - Hel_20160317 (Illumina Assembly) | ecosystem: Environmental > Aquatic > Marine > Subtidal zone > Sediment ... | reverse complement strand
GTTCTTCGCCCTCGACGAACTACCGCCGCTCGCATTCCCCACCGACGTCGGATACCTCCGCAGCCTCGGCGTCGAAGTCACATTGCCAGACGAAGACCGCTAGCTCCCACCGGGACGGGCACGAGTCCCAGACGCTCTCCGCGCCATCATCTCTCCCTCCGCGAGAGGGGCCCCACGCCATTTCTCTCTCCCGCCGGCGGGAGAGATGCCGAGGAGGAACGACGAGGCAGAGAGCGTGGATCCAACCCGGAGCTCAAGCCCGCGACCCGGAATTGCGAACGCAACGAGCCCCCTGCGGCAACGTCGGCGTTGACCTCCCCGACAGCCTTTGATCGATGACCAGTCGCGACGGCTACATGGCCACCGAGGTCGTGGTGGTCGCCGAGTCTGGCAAGAGGCCTGAATACAGCTCGAGCGCTGACACGAAACCCGCCTCCGCATAGAACTTCGCAGCGGCGGTGGCTGCGTCACGACCGACGGGATGGTCGGTGCCGAGGACGACAGCGGCGGTTGCATGCAATCCAGCAATCGTCCGCGGCGTCGCGACGTCAGACCAGATCGCATAACTCCGTTCGAAACTGCGCACTGCCTCCTCGTTGTCACCAGAAAGCCCGGCCACCGTCATATGCCCCAGATGAATGAGCCCTGTGTTCCTCCGTCCAGGCAATCGCAGGGCTTCAAGATGTTGCACGAGCGACCGCGCTCCCTCGAGGTCGGACACCAGGGCTGCGGCTCTCAGACCGTCCTCCACGCGATACGGGTATTGGTTGTGGGGGGCGTCCTCACTCAGCGCAACCTCGATGGAAGCCCGAGGGTCGCCGAACTCCAGCTGCCATGAGGCAACCTGGTCCAGCATTGCTGAGCTGAGTTGCGGATCGGTCGAGTCCATGTAGGGCTCCACAAGTGCAAGGCAACGGCCAAGCCTCTCGGGACTACGACCGGTCGTGTACATCTCGAGACTCGAGTTGATCATCTCGAAGGAGTCTCGCCAGAAGTCATCAAGCGCCAGCGATTCGCCTTCCTGGGTCCACTTCCTGGCGTCTTCCAGCTCTCCGAGATCGATGCGTTCGGTTGCGCCAAAGTACAGGCTGCGGATGTACCAGGCCTGATTCCCAGACCGCTCGACCAACTCCTCCAGGCGTTCCCGTTCCTGTTGGTTTGCGCTATCACCCTGCGAAATGGAGAGGTAGTTGTTGAGCGCTCGCGCTTCGGCGCTCAGGTCACCTCGTTCTGCGGCCAGGACACCGGCCCCAAGAAGCAGTGCAGATCCCTCGTAGTAGAGCCCACCGTTTCCGAGCGACGTGCCCTTCGTGGTCAGCAGGTCCAGCAACTCGGGTCCCATGTCTAACTCCTGGGCGACACGCAACGCATCGTCTGCGACTTCGATCGCCTGATCGTGCCTATCCGCAAGCGACAAAGCCTTCGCCGTTGCCCCGGCAAGGCGAACCCATCCAGGGTCATCGGCCTGCGCAACACCTGTGAACACGGGGAGCACAAAATCTGCTGCCTCGGTTGCGTTGAAATTCCCAGCCTCAATAGTGACGAGGCAGGTCGCTGCGCGTTGGATGCCCGATTGGTCTCCCAGAGCAAGGAACTCCTCGTAGGCCGCCCTGGCGATCTTCGATGCCTCGTCCTTGCTCCCGGACGCCTCGAGGCACGTCGCAGCTTCGATCTTGAGCGAAGCTGCCTCACCCGCTTCGTCGGTCATGGCTATGGCCTGCTCGTAGAGCACGACTGCCTGGGCATCCGATCGAAGATCCCGCGCACGCTCTGCCGCACGGATGATCGAATCTCTCGCTCGACCGGCAAGCTCGGCATTCGCTGGGTCCGCGGCAGCGGCGCTCGCATAGTGGCCAGCGATGACCCCGGCCAGCTCAACATCTTCGAGCGCTTCGGTCCGGCGCGCAATCTCGAGGTGACGTTCTGCCCGATCGGCCTTGGGGAGACGACTGTACGCGACTTCCCTGATGAGGCTCTGGACGAACCGATACTGACCGCGCTCCGGCGATCGGGGGTCCTCGTCGAGCTCAAGGATGTCCCTGTGTACAAGCGCTCCAAGACTCGGTTCGATGTCATCGATGGAGCTACCGCGAAGATCGGCGATCCCGCCAAGCGAGAACGTCAGCCCGAGGACGGAAGCGTCCTGGATGAGCGACACCTCCGCCGGATCCAAACGATCGAGCCTTGCACTGATGATGGCGTTGACGGAATCCGGTACCGCGAGATCCTCGACGTCTCCACGGAACCGATACTCGCCAGCTTCCACGACCAGGTCTTCGGAGTTGACCAGCATGCGAACGAATTCCACTGCATGGAGGGGCACTCCAGCCGTGCGGGAAGCGATCGTGTCGACGACATCTTGCGGCGTGCCAGGCGCAAGACCAGAGATCAATGCGTTCATCGATGCATCGTCAAGCCTGCTGAGGTGCATCAACAGAGAGCGCCGGCGCGACGCCCCCCAGTCGGTGCGTCGCTCCAACAGGTCCGGGCGTCCGAGCGCCAGCACGAGAATGGGATTGCGCGTGGTGCGCTCGACCAACTCCTCGATGAAGTCCAGGAGTCCCTCGTCCGCCCAGTGCAGATCCTCGAAGACCATCAACACCGTGCCACGGTCCGCGATCTTCTGGAAGAAGGTCCTCATCGCGGCGAAGAGCTCCGAACGATCCCCGGACGGCATCTGGCCGAGCCCGATCACCGCCGCGAGCCTCGGTTCGATCCACCGCTGGTCCTCCTCGTCAGGCGCAAACTCGGCCACCATCGTCCTCAACTTCAGCCGTGCCTTGGCTGAGTCCTCGGTTTCGAGTATTCCCGCGCGTTGACGAATCATCTCTCCGAGCGCCCAGTACGTGACACCGTCGCCGTAGGCGGGGGAACGACCACTGTGGTAGTAGATGTCTTCCGTGATGCCATCGATGTAGCGAAGAAATTCCTCAGACAGTCGAGTCTTGCCGATCCCGCCCTCACCGATCACCGAAACGAGGCGAGCCCTTCCCTCACGGCCTGTGGCGTGAAGCTGGTCCTTGAGCATGCGCAGCTCGTCATCACGCCCAACGAACGGACCTTCGGCAAGTTCACCCCGACGGCGGGCAGTCGACAGCGCAAGGACCCTGACAGCGTGGAAGACCGACACCGGAATCTCCTTGCCCTTCACCAACTGGTCGCCTACCTCGGTGAACTCAATGGCAGAGCCCACGAGGTCCTTCGTTGCCAGTCCAACGTACACGCCACCCGGTGGCGCAATGGACTGGAGACGAGACGCCGTATTGACGAGATCACCTACGACGAGGCCGTGGTCGTTGCCGCCAGAACCAACCGAAGCTTCGCCGGAGAGCACCCCAGCGCGTGCGGCAAGACCCTCAATGCCGATGTCCTCCCCGAGCCCATCCACCATGTCGACGAGCTCCAATGCGGAGCGGGTTGCTCGCTCGGCATCATCCTCGTGGGCAGCGCTGGCGCCCCACACGCCCATGACGGCATCGCCGATGAACTTGTCGGTCACACCGCCATAGCGCGCGATGATCTGGCGGCATCGGTCGTAGTAGTTGGTGAGCATCGATCGCACGTCTTCGGGGTCGCGACCCTCCGCGAGTGACGTGTACCCGACGAGGTCGGCAAACACGACCGACACCAGTCGACGCCCTCCGGAATCGCCGTCCGAGACATCGCTGTCGCTCGGTGGCATTTGTTGCCCGAGGCCGTTTCCGCAGTTGAAGCAGAAGCTGTTCGCCGCATCGTTGGATGTGCCGCAGCTCGAGCATGCAACGGCGAGCGCAGATCCACACGTCGAACAGAACGAGTGTCCAGACGAGTTCTCTGACCCACAGTTGCTACACGTAACCATCTACTCCTCGATCGAACGGGCGGCAGCCAGCCTATCGCAGGCGGCAGAGCCGGGTCTCCAACCGGCGGTTGTTCTTCGACCACGTCAATCCAACCCAGTGCTGACCCTCAGTCAAGAAGTGTGCCCAGATCGTCCGGCACATCCACCGCATACGGGACCAGTACTTCCAGGGGAACGACATCGAGGACCAACGCGTTCGTGGCTGCGAGCACAACCGGCGCGGCAGCACCGTCGTCGTGGGCACGAAGCCAGTTGGGTGCGGTCACACACCACCGATCGCCAGGGACAAGTCCTGGGAACCGGAACTGTGGCATGGGGATGGTGAGGTCATTCCCGATGGACCGTTGGTGCTCGAGAAACTCGGCTGTCATCACGGAGCAGATCGTGTGACTGCCTCGATCGACCTCATTGGTGCGGCACGATCCGTCGCGAAACCAGCCCGTCACGGGATCGAGGCTGCACTCCTCAAGTGGGCCGCCAACCACGTTCACGTCGTTCACGGTTCGAGGCTGGCGACGACATCCCTGACATCGTCAGGGACCGCCACCGACTCGCCAATGGCGTAGTCGAACAGGACCATCACGGCGGTTCCTCGAGCAACTGCTGCTCCATTCAGGGTGACGAGATGCTCCACCCCGAGACTCCGCCCGCCGATGTTCGTCACCCTGGCTTGGGTCACAATCGTTGACGGGTATTCGACCGGGGCGACGTAGTTGCATGTCACCGAAGCGAGAATCGGGCCAATGCCTTCCGGTCGATTGACCGTCAGGCCGAGCTTCTCGCACAACGCGATCCGTGCGGTCTCGAACCACCTGATGTACACCGTGTTGTTGACGTGGCCAAAGGCATCCATGTCACCCCAGGCGACAGGAACGTCAACCGCGATCGGGTAGTCATCCATGCGACGAGGCTATCGAACCCGGCGCGGCTGCGTAGCCCTCACGAGAGAAGGTCGACGATCCTCGCAACGGCACCATCAGCTGCTGTCTGGGTTCGGGGTGTCATCGCAAATCCCATCGACAGGTCCTCAGCGGGAATCGAGACCAACCATGCCGCCCCTGGCGAGATGCCGATCTGCGGGACCATCGACAACAGGGTTGCCGGGTTGCCGTGATGGGTCATGACATCTGATGCCGATCCGCTTGCTTCAACCGGTTCCACCGTGAGCTCGGTTGCATCCACGCTCGCATCTACGAACACAACGACGTGTCGACCCGAGACAGCCAGCGCAAGCTCAGGCGTCAGCTGTGCGACGGACCGCACTTCCACCCCATCGAGCTCGAGCTCCTCGATCCGGTCTGCGACCCAACGCCCCGCACCATCGTCGGTTCGCAGATCGTTGCCATATCCGATGACCAGGGCGTCAGCCACGGATGCGTTCGCACACGGTCTCGCCAGACGAATCAACAAGCGTCACAACCAGTGGCATCTGCCCGATTGCATGGGTCGAGCAGCTCAGGCACGGGTCAAATGCGCGGATGCCGGCCTCGACCCGGTTGAGGATTCCCTCTGGAATCTCAGGGCCGTCGATCCACTCCTTCGCGATCTGGTGCACCGTCGCATTCATCGCCAGGTTGTTCTGACCTGTGGCGATGATCATGTTGACGTCATCGAGGATGCCGTTCTCGTCCACGTGGTATTCGTGGAACAACGTTCCCCTCGGTGCCTCCGATGCCCCCACTGCCCTGCGATGGTTCACACCGCCGCTCGCCCTCACCATGGTGTCGGTGACGTGCTCGTCCTCGAGCAGCGTGCGCATCTGCTCCGTGCACGCCAATACCTCGATGAGTCTGGCGTAGTGGAAGAAGAAGCTCGAGGTGGCGATGCCTCCGGCACGTTCCTTGAACTCAGCCTGGGCTGCATCGGCCTCTGGCGATCCCATGGCGGTCGCCATGTTGACGCGTGCGAGCGGGCCAACCCGGTACATGCCGTCAGTGATCGGCCCATCGTCCGTCACGGCAGGCTTGAAGTACGGGCTCTTGAGGTACGAGTCGACGTTCGACGCCTCTCCAACCAAGGTCCGGTACTCGGAAACGGGAACCTTGTCGGCGGCAACTTCACCAGCTGCGTCGATCACCTTGAGGTGGCCGTCGTAGTGCTCCCACATACCGGCGTCGTTTGCGAGAGCCATGAAGTAGCTGGGGAACTCACCGAACGCCCGAACCTCACGCTCGAAGCCATCGAGCATCCTGATGAACAGCTCAAGCGCCATCGTTGCTGTTTCCTGGGCCTCATCGAGGCCGCCAAGCAGCTCAAGGCGGGTCTCCTCGGTCATCGGATTGGAAATACCGCCCGGCACGATGCCTGGCGAGTGGACCTTCCGACCTGCGATCGATTCGATCACGGATTGGCCGAACCCGCGTAGACGGATGCCGCGGCGGGCCAACTCCGGTTCTGCCTCCATCAGGCCGAACACGTTGCGCATGGCCGGGTCCGAGTCGAATCCGAGCAGGAAGTCCGGCGAGCTGAGGTGGAAGAAGCTCAGCGCATGGGACTGGATGATCTGTCCCATGTTGGCAATGCGTCGAAGGCGTACCGCGTTGCTCGGAATCTGCACACCCATCACCGCATCGCCTGCCTTCGATGAGGCGAGCAGATGGCTGACCGGACAGATACCACAGGTCCGTGCCGTGAGACTTGGCATCTCCCACACGGGCCTGCCCTTGCAGAACTCCTCAAAGCCGCGGAACTCTGTCACGTGGAAACGAGTGTCCGCCACCTGTCCGTCATCGTCCAGTTTGATGGTGATCTTTGCGTGTCCCTCAATGCGAGTGACTGGGTCGATCACGACGAGATCATGCATGAGTCGGCCTCCTACCCGAATTGAATGTCGTCACCGCGGTCCGTGAGTGGCTGCCCATCAAGGAGCGTCACGACGGCCCTACGGATACGGTCTGCTGGTGGTGGGCACCCTGGCAGATACGCATCCACCTGAATGACCTTGTGGACTGGCACCACCTGCGGCATGAGCGGCGGCACGATGCCTTCTTCATCGGGAATCACGCCATCGCGATCCGGGCTGTCCACGTAGACGGCTTTGAGGATCTCGATGGGGTCTCCCAAAGGGTTGCGCATCGCGGTCACATTGCCCGTCACGGCGCAGTCTCCGAACGACACGACGACCTTCGAGTTCGCGCGGACCTGTTTGGCAAGCTCCAGGTTGTCCTCGTTGGCGATGGCACCCTCGACGAGGGTCACATCAACGTCCTGTGGGAATTCCTTCACGTCGGCGATGGGGCTGTACACGAGCGTGGCCCTTTCGGCGAAGTCGAACAGGAACTCGTCCATGTCGAGGAATGACATGTGGCAGCCAGAGCAGCCGCCAAGCCACACCGTGGCTACGCGGGCTTTGGTGGTGTCGCTCATCGAACCTCCCCGAATTCGGATGGATCGAGCCATTCGCCCTTGTTCCGGGCGGTAGCGAGCCTGATCACGATGTCGGTCTGGTGCTCCATCTCGCCCACTGCCCTGCCCTGGTAGGCGAGCGAACCCGTCGGACACACGGCAACGCACTTGCCGCACCATGTACACGAGGTCGACTCGCCCCACGGCTTGTTCATCTCGGTGACAAGCATCGCTTCGGCGCCCCGGTAAGCGATGTCCCACACGTGGGCGCCCTCGATCTCGTGGCATACCCGCACACACCTCGTGCACAGGATGCATCGGTTCGGATCGAAGATGTACTTGGGGTGGCTGGCGTCGATCTCACGCAACGGCGACTGGTAGTCGAACCGGACGTGGTCCATCTCGTTGACAACCGCAACGTCCTGGAGTTCACAGTTTCCGTTCACCACACATACGGCGCACACGTGGTTCCCTTCAGCGAAGAGCAGTTCCGTGAGGGTCTTGCGATGCGCCTTGATCTGCGGCGTCTTGGTGTGGATTTCCATGTCGGGGGCAACCGGAGTCGCACATGCCGGGCGGAGTCTGTGGTCCTCGGCGATCTGGACGACGCACATGCGACATCCTCCCCACACCGACAACCCCTCGAGATAGCAGAGGGATGGAATCTCGACACCGAGGCGTCGTGAGGCGTCCATGACGCTCTCGTCCGCGTACGCCTCGTATTCGACACCGTCGAACGTCACCGCGACGGTCTTGGGGCGCTTACGCATCGACAACCTCCAATCCAGTTTCGACCAGGAGCGATTCGTACTCCTCGCCGAAGTACTGGAGCGTGGACAGCACCGGGTTCGGAGCAGACTGTCCGAGCCCACAGAGGCTCGTGTCCCTCACGGTCGCACAGAGCTGCTCGAGGTGGCGCAGGTCCGTATACGTCCCCGAACCGGCGGTGATGCGCTCAAGGAGGTTGTAGATCTGGACGGTTCCTGCACGACACGGTGTGCACTTGCCGCAGCTCTCATCCATCGAGAACTCCATGAAGAACTTGGCGACATCCGGCATGCGCTGGGTGTCGTCCATCACGATGAGGCCACCGGACCCCATGATGGATCCGAGCTGCCTGAGGCTGTCGTAGTCGACGGGAGTGTCAAGATATTCGGTAGGGATGCAGCCGCCGGAGGGCCCTCCGGTCTGTGCAGCTTTGAACGTTCCTCCGTCTGGAATGCCGCCACCGATGTCGTCGACGATCGTCCGCAGCGTGATCCCCATTGGCACTTCGATGAGGCCGATGTTCACCAGATCTCCGGCGAGGGCAAACACCTTGGTGCCTGTGCTGTTCGGGGTGCCGATGGACGAGAACCACTCCGCCCCCTTCATCACGATGGCTGGGATGTTCGCAAGCGTCTCGACGTTGTTGATCATCGTCGGCTTTCCCCACAGCCCGCTCTCGGTTGGATAGGGAGGCCGCAACTGGGGCGTACCTCGTTTCCCCTCGATTGAGGCGAGCAGCGCCGTTTCTTCCCCGCATACGAACGCTCCGGCTCCGATGCGAACCTCGACCTCGAGGCTGAAGCCCGTGTCGAGGATCTTGCGGCCGAGGAGCCGATTCCTGCGTGCCACCCTGATTGCACGGTCGAGCCGTTCGACGGCACGGGGGTATTCCGCCCGCACGTAGATGTACGCCTTCGAGGCGCCGGTCGCGTAAGCAGCGATGGCTACGCCCTCGATCAAGCGATGGGGGTCATCCTCCATGACCGTGCGATCCATATATGCACCAGGGTCACCTTCGTCACCGTTTGCCACGACATACTTCTCGTTCCCATCGGCCCTCGCGAGGAGCGCCCACTTGTTTCCGGCTGGATAGCCAGCACCACCGCGGCCGCGGATCCCTGAAGCCGAAACCTCCTGCACCACGTCTTCGGGTGCCATCTCCTTGAGCACCTTCTGGAGTGCGAGGTAGCCGCCGTGGGCGACGTAGCCCTCGATGCGGTCGGGGTCGATGATGCCGCCATTCGCCAGCACCACGCGCTCTTGGGCGGCGAAGAACGGAATCGATGTGTCGAGCACGTTCGTATCGACAGGCTTGTGGTTGCGAATGTGGGCCTTGACGATGTCGACGGCGACTTCCTCGTTGACCGCCTGGTACATCGTCTCGTCGCCCCCACGCCGCAGGACGCGCACCAACGGACCGCGACTGCATAGGCCCATGCATCCCGTGGGAATGACTACGGCATCGAGGGCAAGGTCGTTCGCATCGATCGTCTGCTGAAGGCCCTGGATCGTTGCACCGGACCCTGCAGACATACATGCTGTTGAGGCGCATGCCTTGATCCGCCACGGATACCGGCTCCTGGCCTCGTGCTCGCGTTCAGCGACTTCGTGGAGGTCGATTGGTGCTGCCATCAGGCATCACCCCCCTCGGCGCCGACAGCGGCCGGCTCCGCAGCGACAGCAGCCTGCACCTTCGCAAGGATGACCTCCGCTCCTTCCCTGCCGCTGACCTCACCGTCGATGAGCACGATCGGGGCCAGACCACACGATCCCACGCACCTTGCGGTCTTGAGCGTCAGGACCCCGTCTTGCGTGGTGTCACCGGATGCGACGGAGAATGCATTGCCAACTGCTCTCACGATGTCCTCTGCCCCCTTGACAAAGCAGGCCGTGCCCGTGCACACCGTGCACGTGTGGTCGCCAGCGGGCTCGAAGGTGAACAGCTGATAGAAGGTGGCCACGCCGAAAACCATCGAGGGAGGCAATCGGAGGGCACGGGCGACGTACATGAGGACATCTTCATCGAGGTAGCCGAAGACATCCTGTGCGATGTGCAGCGTCTCGATCAGCTGATCCTGCTCGTACTTGGCCCGCTTCAGGTGCTTGTCGATGACGAGGAAACGGTCATCACCTGACGGATGCGGTTCGTCCGCTGGCCTACCCGGCCTCGCCGGTCCTGCGTCGGTGGATGTGGCGTCAGTCATCGGTCCTCATCTCGGAACGGATTTCCTTAGCTTACCAGTGAGGAATTGCTTTGCGCGGTCGAAAGGCAGGTAGGGGTTTCCTCGGTTCGCCAGCACCTCGAGGATTCTCAGCGTCCTTTCACGTACGCCAAACATGGATTCGATATACGTTTGGGGTAGAGGCACGCCCGCCTCACCAACGAACGACCAGGAGTTGCTCTGATATGAAGAAATGGTTCATCGCCGCTGCTGTGGCCGGAGTCATCGCCGTGGCTACGGTCGCGTTCATCGGCGTCAACTCGACCAGCGTCTCGGCCGCCGAGGGCGGCGTCGCCACCACCGACGACGGGCAGGCAGATCGGTGGCACGACGGACTTCTCAACCGCCTGGTCGAAGAAGGTCTGATCACGCGGGAGCAGGCCGAAGGGATCGATGAGAACCTGCCGGACGGTGCGCTCCCGTTCCAAGGGCGTGGATTCAGGGGGCTCTCCGAGGACTTCGACCCTGAGATGATGCTCGAGCACATGATGGAACGCTTCGAGGACTTCGATCCCCAGGACCTCCCAGAGGGCTTTGAACTGCCTGAGGGATTCGACCTCGACGAACTGCTCGATCAGTTCAAGCAGCAAGTCGAGGACCTCGATCCGCAAGACATGCCTGAGGGATTCGCATTTCCTGAGGGCTTCGATCCCCGGGAGATGTTCCGGGAATTCCGGGAGAGGTTCAAGGAGTTCGATCCGCGGAATCCTCCAGAGGGCTTCGTACATCCACGGGGCTTCAGCGAAGAAGGGTTCCAGGGAGCCCACGGTTTCGGGCTGCTGGGCGACGCGCTCAAGGACGTCTTCAACGACATGGACCCAGACGAGATCAGGGATGCAATCGAGAACGGAACACTCGCAGACCTCATCGACGCCGACGCAATCCTCGCAGGCGCGTCGGCAGACCTTGACCAGGCCGTCGCCGACGGGATCCTGAGCGAGGAGCAGGCAAACCGAATCCTCGAAGGGCTCACCGATACGCTGCAGTCGATTGAAGATGGCGAATTCCGATTCGGGCGCACAGGACCCGGGGGCAGCCGCGACTTCGGTCGTTTCGGGCCCTTCGGTGGCCAGGAGAGCGAGCCCAGGGCTGAGGGCACAAGCGTCGAGGCATGAACCAATCGACCATCGTGGAGTGCCCCGCCCCCGCCACGAGAGTGTTGGGCGTCGACGGCCCTCAGTCGAGGCCGAGTGACTCGATCACATCAGCCAGGGTGGGGCTCACGGTTCCCCTGAGGTCTGCGAGGCGGCTGTAGATCTCGGCAGCAGCCTCGTGGAAGTCAGGGGGCAGGTCCACCAACTCGAGTGAGCGGGCGATCTCATCCATTTCCCCTGCGAAACGCCACGCCTTGGGGCCAACCCCGGCAGTGGTCCGCCCCAGCCGTGCAGACATGCCAGGCATTGACATGTCCCATTCGGCGAACAGCTCGTCTGCAACCCCAACCGATGCGGCATAGGACGCCATCGTGATGAGCAGCGCCGCGCTGCCCTTCGTGTACCCGGCATAGGCCATCTTGAGCGCCGATGCGGATCCGATCGGACCATCCATCACCACAGGCTCGAGCACGGACCCTGCCCACAGCTCGGCCACCGTCGATGCATCCTCGCCCGCAAGGTACATGCGTGTTGAACCCGATTCGACTGGGGGCGGTCCAATGATGCCAGCGTCGACAAATCTCGGAAAACGCTCAGATATCTCTGTGGCGGTCGCAGGGGAAATGGCATTCGCTTCGACGTAGATGCCATCGAAGCCAGCTTCGGCAACCGCAATGGCAACGTCGCAAGCAGCGGAAGGCGGACAGACGGACACGATGACATCTGAGTCTGCACCGAGTTGACTGAGGGATCCGGAATCCTTCAGGCCATGCATGCGAGCGCGCTCAACAGTCCCGTCAGATCGGGCTTCGCTGGCCCAGCGGACCTTTGACAAGGCGACACCGGCCACTGCGGCACCCATTGACCCAGGGTGAACGACACCGATAATCATCCAGCCACGATAGGCCTCTCGTGGGGCTCGCCAATTCAGCGATATGGTGCCGATCGAGCGGGATCGCAAAGACGCTGGTTCGCCCCACCCGCCCAGTGCCACGGGGCACCCCGTCGGTGCTACGCGACCGAATCCGCCGCAGCCAGAATGAAGAGCCTGCTGAATGGCACGACGGTCGTCCCATCGGCCGCCATCCGGTACTCCTCTCGATAGCGTCGTTTGCACACGGAGCTGAACCGCTCACGCTCAACGTCGTCGAATGCAGCGAGAACGGGTCTGAGCAACGATCCGGTGACCCATGCCCAGACCGGATCATCGCCATGCATCTGCTGGAAGTACGTCGTACGCCACATGTCCACCTGCGCAGGCTGCGCCCATTCCAAGTACTCCGAGGGAGACGACAAGCGATCGCGCATCAGGGCATCCCTGGCCTCCGGGCGCCAGAAGCCTCCGTCGAGAATGGACGCCGGAACCTGATGCGTCGGTGCGTTCCAGTTGTCTGGCATCTGCACCGCGAGCACACCGACGTTCGAAAGGTGTCCGCGCAGCCTGGGGAACAGCAGGTGGTGGGCGTCCAGCCAGTGCAAGGTTGCGTTGGAGTAGATCACATCCACCGGGCGGTCCGGGAGCCAGGTATCGATGTCGCCGACATTCCACTGAATCGACGGATGATCTGTACTGGCGCGTTCAATCATCTCCGGCGATGAGTCGATCCCTACCACTTCGGCGTCCGGCCATCGTTCCGCAAGTACGGCGGTGAGGTTCCCTGTGCCACACCCAAGGTCGACCACATACGAGGGCTCGTTGTCGGGTACGCGCGCAATGAGTTCGAGGCCGGGCCGGGAACGATGGTCGGCAAACCGCAAATACTGATCGGGATCCCAGCTCATGTCGCGACGATAGCCAGCCATCCGGCACGAACGAGCTGTGTAACACTCCGGGTGCAGCGACGTCTGTCCTGTTGGGTGAGGGAAGTGTGCAGGTAGGCATCAGCGAGATCGAACGAGGGAGCTGAACTGTGCGACGAATGTTTGTAGTCGGAGTGACCACCGTCTTGTTGGCGGTTCCGGGAGCGGTCGCCGTTGCCGACGACGACGTGGACGGGGTCGAGCAAGCGGAAGAGACGGAAGTCGTAGAGCTCTCGGAAGCCCAGATGCGCAAGGCGATGCTCATCGCTGACTACTTCACCCCTGACGACGTGAAGACAGAAGATGAGGTTCATACGGACGAAGACGTGGATCCCGTCCTGGAGACCGTTCTCGAACTCCGGAGCCAGACCGGCTGGGGAGCCGTCTACAAGCTGATGCTGCTCGCTCAAGCGGGTGTCGACATCGAGGAGCTCGATGGAGAATGGGGCTTCGGCAGACACTTCAAGAACCTGGATGACGACGAGGCTGCGCTGATCAGCGATGCGCCGAAGAACCTCGGCCAGCTGAAGAAGCAGCAGCGTGACGAGGCCAAGGCGGAGCGCAAGGCGAACCGAAAAGGCCCGAAGAACTCCGACTGATCGGCACCGATCAGCTCCCCAGGGCAGCCCCAGCGGCCAAGTAGCCACACATGCCGTGGACGCCACCGCCGGGTGGAGCTGCCGACGAGCCAAGGTAGATGTCGCCTCCCAGGGAAAAGGGCCGCGTATCGCCGAGCTGGAGCACCTTGCGGAGGCCGAATCGGCCCCCACCAATATCGCCCCCGAGGTAGTTCGGGTTGTACGCCTGATACTGCCTCGGGGAAATCGTCGAACGAGCGATGACCGTGTCTCGGAATCCTGGAGCGAAACGTTCGATCTGGGCTTCGATCGCCTCCGTCATGTTGACATCGGATCCATTCGGCACATGGCAGTATCCCCAACCCGTGTGCATGCCCTCAGGTGCCCGCAAGGGGTCGAACACCGAAGGCTGGGATACGAGCACAAAAGGCCTTTCGGGGTGATCGCCGCGCATGACCGCATCCTCGGCCGCAACGATGTCGGCCGCGCTCCCACCAACATGAACGGTTGCACTCCGCGGGCTCAATGGATCGCTCCACGGGATCGGACGGTCGAGTGCCCAATCCACCTTGAAGACGCCAGGTCCTGGCGCCCACCTGGCGAGAGCGCGACGGCGCTCCTGCGATAGGCGATCACCCGTCATGTCCAGGACCGCTGGCGGCATGAGGTCGAGTACGAACCGCTCAGCGTCGATATCGCGAAGATCCTCAACCATGACCCCCGTGTGCACGAAACCACCATTGCGTTCGATCACCTCGATGAGCGCAGAGGCAATGGCAGAGCTTCCTCCGCGGACGATCGGCCAGCCGTGGGTATGGCCAAGGAGACCAAGGAAGAGACCAACACCTGCGGTTCCCGGTGAATTGAGGGGTGCGATCGCGTGCGCACTCAGCCCGACGAGCAAGGCCTTCGCGCGGTCGTTTCCCAGCCTCTTGGCAAGCAACGTGGCCGGCAGTGCACCCGGCAGCGCTATCCGAGAGAACGCGACCTTGTGATCGGGATTCGCTCGCATGGGTCCAAGCATCATCGGGATGATCTGATCGCGGGAGCGGGCAAGCGATGACATCAACCTGAGGTATCGGCCGGACTCGGCACCAAACTGATTTGCAGTCATCCCGATACCCCTGAAGAGCGCAACCACGTCGCCGCCACCGAGTGGATGTGTCAGCGGAATCTCAGGTTGGATCCAGTCAACATCGAGATCGAGCGCGGCGAACGCTGGTGACGCAATCCCAGCGGGATGAACAGCAGCGCATACGTCGTGCATGAAACCAGGAAGGGTCAGCTCTTCCGTGCGGGTGCCTCCGCCAGCTGTCGGCGCTTGCTCCAGCACGATGACGCTCCGCCCTGCCGACGCGAGCCTGGCCGCGGCGCTGAGACCGTTCGGCCCGGAACCCACGACGGCGAATTCGCTCATGAATCGCGGTTCCGGGTGATCCTCACACAGGGATTCGAGGCTGCGGATGACATTGGTTCACACACCCATGCCCCTGCCGATGATGTCCTTCATGATCTCCGTGGTGCCTCCATAGATGGTCTGAACCCTGGCATCGAGGTATGCCTTGGCAATCGGATACTCCATCATGTAGCCATAGCCGCCGTGCATCTGCACACCCATGTCGACGACCCTTCGGAGCATCTCGGTGGTCCACCACTTCGCCTCAGCGGCTTGCTCGATCGTCAGACGACCAGCAGCGTGCTCCTCAAGAAGGCGATCCACGAACACCCTGCCAAGATCCACCTCGGTACGGGCTTCGGCAAGCTGGAACCGGTTGTGCTGGAACGTTCCCACGGGCCGACCGAACGCTGTGCGCTCCTTCGCGTAGGCGAGGGTGATATCGAGCGCTGCTTGCGCTCCTGCCACTGCGCCCACAGCGATCGACAGACGCTCCTGGGGAAGATTGTTCACGAGCTGGAAGAACGCCATCCCCTCCTCGCCGAGCCGGTTCGCGACCGGTACCTCGACATCGTTGAAGAACAATTCGGCCGTGTCCTGTGCGTGGAGGCCCATCTTGTCGAGGTTCCTCCCTCGTTCGAAGCCAGCCATACCGTCCTCGATCACGAGCAAGGTCAGCCCTGCGTGAGGGTCGTCCGACGTGCGGGTCACGACGATCACCAGATCGGAGTTGATGCCGTTGGTTATGAAGGTCTTCGAGCCGTTGACGATGTACGCATCGCCGTCTCGCCTGGCTGTGGTCCGAATGCCGGAGAGATCCGAACCCGTCGCAGGCTCAGACATGGCTATCGCGGTCATGAGGTCACCCGAGACCAACCCAGAGAACCAACGGGACCGCTGTTCCTCGTTGCAGTACTCGATGAAGTATGGGAGGCAGATATCGTTGTGGAGGGTCACGCACATGCCGGCAGCACTCGCGCCAGATGCGGTGAACTCCTCCACGATCACGGCGTTGTACCGGAAGTCGGCCACACCCCCGCCGCCGTACTCCTCAGGAATTGCCATGCCCAACAGACCTGCGGCGCCCGCCTTGCGGAACATTGCCTTGTCCACGATCCCTGCCTTGTCCCACGCTTCCGAGTTGGGAAGAATCTCACGCTCGAGGAACCCTCGGGCAGACTCCCGGAACATCTCATGCTCCGGCTCGAATACCGTTCGCTGCACGTTGAGACCTCCATGTCATGTCCTTCGTGAACGCTACCCATGCAGGCCAACCTTGCCCATTCGATGCGCTCGGTGCGCCAGTCAACGGAACATCGGCTTCGTCCCGCTAGCTCAATGCGTGTTGTACCTTGCTGGCTCGAACGAGGAGAAATGATGGAACGCGACGCAGCCAACATGCCGGACGGCAAGGACCTCTTGCGTGGCATGGGCTGGGTGTCCCTCCCCTTCAGCTGCCTCGGCCTGGTCCGAAGAACCGGCACCACATCCAACGCCACCCTGTGGTCCTGGCTGGTCCTGATCCCGTGGTCCACGGACGGGAAACCGTGGATCGACGGCACGGAGGTTGTCCCGGCCTCTACGAAATCCGAAGCTGACGAACGAGATCTCGTTCTCGGGCGGATGCGGTCCATCCTCGATGATCGATACGGTGGATCGGTCGCCCACTCAGCGGTCGACGACCTCCTCGATCAGATCTTCGACGACTAGGCACCTTCGGACGCCTGCTGTCCGAGATCCGCACTCCACACACCGACATGGACCGTGGCCTTTGGTCTCACGGGCCACTCATCCATTGCTCATCGCGTCCTCATCGTCCCACGATGGGATGTCACCTCGACAAGGAGGGGCAATGAGAGCTCGCAACACGACAATGGCAATGGCCGGAACGGCGGTGGCATTGCTGCTCGCTGCGTGCGCAGCGGCAGGTGCAGAGACACCGGAAACAGCAGCCACGACACCGCGAGCTGCGCCGACCACGATTGTGGAATCGATGAACCACGAGTCGATGGACATGAACATGGGTGACCCACATGCGACACCGGCGTACGACGTGACGGGTGCAGCGGTGGTGTCCGGCCCATTCGAGGCGCTTCCGAGCGTCGGCACCGGGGGAATCAGCGGAACTGCGTGGCTGGCTCGGCACACTGGCGGAACCACGGTTTCGATCGAAATCGACGGCCTCAAGCCCAGAAGCGACTACGTCTCCCACGTCCACGCCGATGTGTGCAGCGCACAGGGCGGACCACACTATCGCCACGACCAGGCCGGGATGGCACACCCACCGAACGAGATCCACGTTGCGTTCACCGCAGGATCCGATGGCGTAGGAGTCATGACTGCCGAAAACCCAACCGTCGCAAGCGACCTCGCCGTATCTGTCGTGATCCATGAGGCCAGCGATGGGACCCCCAAGCTCGCTTGTGCTGATCTCGCCCCCTGAGGCGACAGGACAGCCCATCTGGCGCCGGTGCGACGGGTTCCACCATCCGTCGCATTGGCGCCACACCGCGCCTGACGCTCGCGTAGGATCATGAGCACGGGGTTGGGAGCAGGGCCAGACGACAACCGCCGCTCGGCGGAATGGAAGGCACTGTCATGATGTATGCAACCACGTACACCCTCACGGGCAAGCGCTCGAAGAAGAGGACGGCGAAGCTCCTTGAGCTGTTCGGGCAACGCGGATCAACGCCGGGAACCGTCGCGCACTATGTGTTCGCAGACGGCGGCGGCGGAATCCTCATAGGAACGGAAGAGGCCCTTGGCCGCCTGTACGAGGACGCGACCTACTACTCGCCATGGATGGATCTGAGCACAAGACCGATTCTCCCGGTGGAGGACGCCGTACAGATCAGCGGGGCGTGGGCGTCGAGCTAGACACGTCGGCGGCTCGCCGAGCCATCGCTATTCGGGGCGCATCTCGAGATAGTCCGGTTCCCACATCTGGCCGGCAATGACAGCCTCGAAGTCATCCATCGGGTCTGCAACGCCCTCATCGATTGCGGCGCGGGCGACCGCGATGGCAACGGTGAGGGCGACCGAGCGGACCTCCTCCACGTCGGGATAGATCTGGCCCTGTTCGACAAGCGAGTCCCGCGTGGCTGCCGAGAGGGCAACGGCTGCGGCAAAGAACATACCGTCCGTGACCTTCCGCGCCCCCACTGCTGTCACCCCCAGGCCCATGCCTGGGAATATGTACGAGTTGTTCGCCTGCCCAATGCGATGCACCCTTCCGTTGCGCTCCACCGGCGAGAACGGGCTCCCGGTGGCAACGATGGCACGCCCATCTGACCATTCGATCGCAGCGGTAGGGACCACCTCGGTATGGGACGTCGGGTTCGACAACGGGAGGACGATCGGGCGCTCCACATGGGAGGACATCTCCCTGATGATGTCCTCGGTGAACAGCCCTGCCTTGCCAGTCGCTCCAACCAGGATCGTAGGTTTCACGTTGCGAACCACGTCCAACAGCGACGGGGGTTCCTCGACATCAGCCCAGTCATCGACAAGCGAAGGGTCAACAGCAAGGGCACTCTTGATGCCCTTGAGTTGCGAATTCGCAACGAGCAATCCCCTGCTGTCCACGACGAATACTCGCGAATCGACATCCTTGCGATCGGCACCATTGACGACCATGGCGTATTTGATCTGTTCGGCGATCCCGAAGCCCGCCGAGCCTGCGCCAGCGATAACAACCCGGTTCCCACCATCTTGAGCACCAAGCTTGCGAATGGCAGTGAGCACGCCAGCGACGACCATCGCCGCAGTTCCCTGGATGTCGTCATTGAACGAGGCAATCCGATCTCGATACTCGGACAGATTCCGGAAGCTGGTGCGGTTGGCAAAGTCCTCCCACTGGAGCAGAGCGTCGGGATAGACCTCGATCACAGCATCCACGAACTCCTCCACGAGGCTGTCGTACTCCTCGCCCCTGAGCCTCGGCTTGCGATAGCCGATGTAGATCGGATCATCGAGGAGCTCGGCGTTGTTGGTTCCTACATCGAGGGACACCGGGATGCAACGCTCCGGATGGATGCCAGCCGCTGCCGTGTACAGGGCGAGCTTCCCGATCGGTATTCCCATGCCGCCCGCGCCCTGGTCGCCGATGCCGAGAATGCGCTCGTTGTCAGTCACCACGATGACCGGAGGCCCCATCGCTGGCCGAGCGCGGAGGATGTCGGCGATCTTTCCTCGGTCACGCGGCGTGATATAGATGCCGCGTTGCCTGCGATAGATCCGAGACCAATGCGAGCACACCTGGGCGACCGTCGGTGTGTAGACGATCGGAACGGTCTCGGCGAGGTTGTCAACGACGAACCGATAGAACAGGGTTTCGTTTCGATCCATCAGCCCATTCAGGTAGATGTTCTTCCCCATGTCGGTCGTCTTGAGGTCGTACTGATCCCGCACTCGGAGCATCTGCCGCTTGAGGAACGCAACCTGGTCCGGAAGGAGGCCCGTCAATCCGAGGGCTGCTCGCTCCTCGCGGGTGAAGGCATTGCCCTTGTTGAGGAAGGGATCCCTCAGTATCGCCTCACCCGTGACCTGAACGGCCATGTATTCCTCACCGGTATCGGGATCGGTTCGGATGTCGAATGACTTCATGTCTCACTCTTTCGCATGCATCAAGCTTCTCGGTGATCGACGCGATATCCGCCTGATACGCAGTCTCGGTGTGGAGCAGAGCGAATCCGAGCTCGTCGTTGATGGTTCGCCCGGTGCCCGTCGGCGTCTGACCCGAATGGATCGAGATGGTGAATCAGCGGCGAGGAGGAGGTCGGTGTCATCGAATACCCATGCATCCTACGCATCGGGCGACCGGGGAAGACCCAAAGAGGCGTTGGCCCAGGGAACCCTCAGGAGTTACTCACGTCAGTTTCAGCCGTCTCTCAGACCTGTGTGATTCCATATCAGGTAGCGACAAACCAGGAGTATCGCAATGCGTGCGTGGATGATGCCTGTCGGAGCAACGATCGGAGCCATCCTGATCCTCGCGGTGGCAGTCGGCGCAATTGCCGCCCAAACCCAGGACTGGTTTGCGGAGGACGCTGCGGTTTCTGCAGCCCCAACTCCGGCATCGGACGACGCTGTGAACCAAGAGCCGATCATGACGCGCCAGCAATTGCGCGTGCACGCCGAGACCGGCCCTCCCGAGGGGTTTGAGCCCGTCAAGCGCCAGCTCCGCCTTCACAAGAGTGACGGTCAGGCGAGCATGCAGTGCCAGGACGGCGGCCAATGTCAGAACGGCGGCCAAGGTCACAGTAGCGGCCAGGGCCAGAACGGCAGGGGTTCCGGACAAGGGATTGGTGGCGGCTGGACGAGCGGGCAGGGAGCCGACAACAGCTGACCAGCGTCCGTCGTACCGAGTCGTCCCAGTCGCCAGACCCTTGCTAGCTTGTGACCATGAGCGACTCAACCTCCCCCGCAGCCGCACCCACCCCTGAAGAAGTCGAGGCGCTTCGCCAGCGCAACGCAGAGCTCGAACAGCAACTCGCCGACACAACCAAGAAACGCGGATGGAGGATGTACACCGCGCTCCTTCTCGTCGTCCTTTTTGGCCTCGCCCTCATTCCTGCAAACCAGGCTGCGTGGTTCGCTACAACAACGCTCGAAACCGAGCAGTTCGTATCCACCTTCGCCCCGCTCCCCGAAGACCCGGCCGTCGCAACAGCTCTTGGCGCTCGTGTCGCGGCCAGGGTTGCTGAAGAGGTCGATCTCGAGGAGCTGATCGCAGAACCCCTCCCTCCAGACCTCCAGTTCATCGCATCCCCGATCGCTGGGGCAGTTGAGACAGTGATCGCCGAAGCTGCCACCCGAATCATCTCGTCCCAGCCGTTCAGCACATTGTGGGAAGGCACGCTGCGGGTCACGCACAGCGCAGCAATTGCCGTCATCGAAGGATCCCAGTCCGGCATCGTGCAGGCCGAGGAAGGCCAGGTCGTACTCGACCTGAGCCAGCTCGTGGTGCAGGTTGACGACCAACTCCGAGAACGTGGCATCGACGTGCTGAATCCCGAAGAGATCGATGCGACCATCGTCCTGTACGAAGCCGAGGCGCTGGGACTCGTCGAGACCATCATTGAACTGGTCTATGCCATTCGTTGGGCAGCGCCAATCGCGATGCTGATCCTGCTGATCGGTGCCGTCCTCGTTGCATCGGACAAGCGCAAGGTCACCATCTGGATCGGCATCGCGACGATCCTCGCGATGGTGTTCACCCTGATCGAAATCCGCTTCCTGCGCAACAACGTCATCGAGGGCATCTCCGATCCGGTGCTGGCGGACGGTGCCTCAGCGGCATGGAACATCGTGTTCGACCGTCTCCTTGCCCAGACGTGGACCCTGCTCGCCCTCGGTCTCGTCGCAAGCCTCGTTGCGTGGTTCTTCGGGCCATCGGAGCGTGCGAGCTCGTTGCGAGAGAGCTTCGTCACCGCCAGGGCCGCATCCCGCGGCAATGTGGAGTTGACGCCCACGACGAAGTTCATCCGCCAATATCGACGAGTCATCGAATGGGTGGCCATCGGACTGGGTGCGGTCTTCCTCCTCACCGTTCCCACCGTGCGGGGGTGGATCGTGATCGTTGTTGCCGTCATCGTGATCGGCATAGTCGCAGCGGTGGAATGGATCGCAGGAACCGGTTCGATGGCAGATCAGGTCGAGCACGGCGAAGAGGCAGAGACGAAAGCCCCCAAGGCCTCAGTCGACGCCTGAGGCTACCGCCGCGACCAACAGGTCGGCAACCCACCGAGCCTCCGTGTTCGTGGCGCTCGTGAGCAAGCTTCGTGTGACCCGTCACTATGGTCCCGGACAGCCGACCGGAGGATCCATGACTGCAGACAACCAATTCACCGTGTCTCCGACCGACCCGGTCTTTGACGATGCGGACACTGATCCGACCGTCTCACCGAGGGACGACTTCTATCGCTGGGTCAACGGCGGCTGGATTGACACCAACCCGGTTCCCGCTGAATACGGCGCTTGGGGAGCGATACAGGAGCTCCACGAACGCAATCAAGCTGTCCTGCATGACCTCCACGACGAGGCTGCTGCCGATTCTGCCGCCGTGCCCGGATCTCCCGAGCATTGGGTCGGCGCCTACTACCGCTCCGGGATGGACACCGACCGCATTGAGGAGCTCGGAACGGAGCCCATTGCTGACTGGCTCGCGCGCATCGATGGAGTCACGAACCTCGAGGACCTTCGACACCTCGTCGTCGAGTACCACACCACCGGCATCGGGGCACTGTTCGGCTCCTATGTAACGCCGGACTTCGAAGACGCAACCACGAATCTGCTGTACGTTGGACAGGGCGGTCTCGGGTTGCCAGACCGTGACTACTACCTGCGCGACGACGAAACGTCGCTGGAACTCCTCGCCGCCTATCGGGACCACGTTGGGGCAATGCTCCTGCTCCTTGGTGCATCAGACGAGGAGGCTTCCGCAGCCGCCGATGTGGTCATCGACATCGAAACGTCCATTGCCGAGATCTCGTACACGAACGTCCAGATGCGCGACGTCGATCTCGTCACGAACAAGCACGCGGTCGACGGCGTGGACGCCCTGATGCCGCGCTTCGGGTTCGAGGCGTACCTCGCAGGAATCGGTGCCGGAAACGAAGCAAGCATCAACATCGACAACGAGGGCTTCTACCCAGCTCTGGACGTGATGCTCGCGGAACGTGACCTGGAGGACTGGAAGACGTACCTCAGATGGCACCTCGTCCGCTCTGTTGCGTCAAGCCTTCCAGAGCCTTTCGACACCGAGGCATTCGACTTCTACGGTCGCAAACTCGGAGGCCAACAGGAGCAGAAGGCCAGATGGAAGCGTGTGCTCGCCGCTGGGTCAGGGGACATCGGCCAGCTCATCTCCCAGCTGTATGTCAAGGACAACTTCACCCCCGAGGCGAAGCAGGCGGTCGAGCATCTCGTCGATCGGCTGTTCGAGGCAATGCGGGAGACCATCAACACGATCACGTGGATGAGTGACGAGACCAAACGCCAGGCACTGGCCAAACTCGACGGCTTCGGGTACAAGATCGGTTACCCGGACGAGTGGCGTGACTACGCAGGGCTCAACCTCAACGAGGGCGCATGGCTCGCGAACCGGCTTGAGGCTCGACGATTCGAGGTGGCACGACAGATCGCACAGCTCGGCGAGCCTGTGGATCCCCATGAGTGGTCGATGGCACCGCACGTCGTCAACGCCTACTACCACCCGCTCCGCAACGAGATCGTTTTTCCTGCGGGGATCCTGCAGCCACCGTTCTTCACGCCCGATGCGGACGATGCTGTGAACTACGGCGCGATCGGGGCGGTCATCGGGCATGAGATCACGCATGGTTTCGATGACCAGGGTTCTCGATTCGATGCCGATGGGAATGTGCGCAACTGGTGGACCGACGAGGATCGCGCCGAGTTTGACGCCAGAGCACACGTGATGATCGATCAGTTCAATGCCTACGAGGTGGAAGACGGCGTCACGGTCAACGGCGAGCTGACACTCGGCGAGAACATCGCAGACCTTGGCGGCCTCAAGATCGCCCTGCGCGCTCTGAATGCGGAACTCGATGGCGCAGATGCCGAGGTCGCTGGGTTGACCGCTGAGCAACGATTCTTCATGGCATGGGCCCGCGCATGGCGGAGGAACTACACAGACGAGTACATGCGGCTGATCATCAACTCGGACCCACACTCACCATCCCATCTGCGGTGCGAGGCCCCGATCAGCAACATGGACAGCTTCGCTGAGGCGTTCTGCCTCGAGGACAAATCCCCGCAGATGCGACCCACGGACATCAGGGTCGATATCTGGTAGCGCCCATTGAGTATCTGGACATTCACGGTGACCATACGATCACCGGCTTGGACCAGCCCCTCGTGCTCGTCTGGAGCACGCCAAAGACAAACATTCCGAGACCGGTCGCAGACAGAACCACTCCAACGACGTCGAGCTTTGGTTTAGGAATGACCTTCGGAGCATCGACGAGCAGACCAGACGACAAGAGCACGATCACGACGATGACTGCTTCCATCCCGAAGGCCACGCGCCAACTGAGAATGGTCGTCAACCAGCCGCCGATCAACGGCCCGAAGGCAGCTCCGGCCGCAGCAACGCCAAACAACACGCCATACGCTGAAGCCCGCTTGCTCCCCTGGTAGTTGGCCCGGACAAGCGTGTTGATCGCCGGAACAATGCGCGCAGAGCAGAGGCCCTCAAGAATTGACCAGCCAACCACAACCATTCCCGGCGAAAGGGCCAGAGCCGTGATGGTCGTGCCGATGCCATAGATGATGAGACCAATGCGGAAGGCACGCCGGATCCCCAGATGTCCCCAAGCTTGCCTCCCGTGAGCATGAAGGCAGCCATGGTCAGCGTGTACAGGCTGATGGCTGCCTGGCCCCCGCCGACAGGCGTGTCGAGATCCTCGACCAGCGCCGAAATGGACACGTTCATGATCGTCGTATCGATCACGTAGATGAACATCGTCGAAGCGAGGATGGCCAGGACCAGGCCGCCACGCGGGTTCTTGGCTGGTCCCTCTGGGTCGGTCATGGCGCCACCGTAGTCCCCGCCTCACATCCACCCGCGGACACCACACCGCTGATTGAATCCTTGGGATGCGAACCACGCTCACCATGGCACTCGTCATCGCCGCTGTGTTTGTTGCGTCCTGTTCCGATGCAGCGACCTCAGGCAGTCCAGATGTTGGCCAGAGCGGGGCCGGTGCAGCGGCGCCGGCGGTCGCTTCTGATCCGGCACCAGCCCAGGACCGCACTCTTCGGGCAATCGGTGATTCGATCATGGTTGCTGCCGGTGACCAGTTCACCGACATGATTGGACCGGATGTGGTTGACGCCGAGGTCGGGAGAACCTTCGCCACTGGTCTTGACATCCTGGATGAGATGACCGTTGACACCGGGGCCACGCCGGACGTGCTCATCGTTGCCCTTGGCACCAACAACGGAACGACACCCGATCAGATCGAAGAGCTCCTGACACTGGCCGAGGGAGTCGAGACGGTCGTCCTCGTCAATGTCGTCGTTCCCAGGGGTTGGGAGGAACCGACCAATGACGCGCTGGCATCGGCGGCGGCCGACACCCGGATCGTTGTTGTCGACTGGTATGGGGACGCCGCTGGAGACTCGGCGCTGTTCCGGAGGGACGGCTACCACCCCGACGAGGAAGGACTCGCGAGGTGGACACAACTCATCGCGGCATCCCTCGCGTGAAGGCCATGTGCCGTGGGGCGACTGAGCCTCGCTCGTGTGTTCCCGAGAGCGCCGACTTCTGTCACAATGAAGTGAGATGACCACCGCATCCCAACCCGACGACTCAGACAAGGACCTCACGCTCAGCGAACGTGTCGCCATGGCGAATGCGTGGGAGGAAGTCATGAGCACCGACGAGGACTCCGTGATCGTCGAGCTTGATATCTATCCCGTCGAAAGCAAAACGGCCCTACCGAGCACATCGTTCGATTCGGGCACCGTCGGGTTCTTCAAACGCCTCTTCGGGGGCAACAAGCCGTCGGAACGGCGGTCCGTGCCGCGCCGACAGGTCTAGCGGGCAGTCACCCTCTCGGACTACAAATCTGCTGCCTCGATCTTCTCGATGTAGGCCTCCAACCAACCGTCTTCCAAGTGTCCCCACTTGTCCTCGTCGGCAACGCCGGGAACCATCCAGCCGTGCAGCATCTCCCCGGTGATCGGGAGGTTGATGGCACCGATCGGGCACGACCCGAGCGGTGACTCCAACCCTGCAAGGCCAGGCGGAAGGAGTGAGAGGCACACCTTCTCGTGGCTGTGCCACAGCATCAGCGGGCCACCTGTGGTTGGGCCGACGTCACCGATGCCGTCGGTCTCGAACATGACACCCACGAGTATCGGGCCTGCGGCCGATTCCGCATAGATCAGGGACTCGGGACGCTCAGGGTCAAGAATCCTGCCGTCGTGGAGGAATGCAGGGTTGTTGGCATGGTGGTCGATTCCATGAACGACGCCCACCTGATAGCCGTCAGCTTCTGCAACAGCCGGGTCGCGGTATTTGTCGATGGCGGCGTATGTCTCCCAGTAGATGTCCTTGGCGAAGTGTTCCTCGTCCGGCGTGGGTTCGAGACGCTCGATGTAGGGAACCAAGGTCCCAGGATCGGGGTACTCGCCGCCGTGATGGCCTCCGTCCTCACCAACCGTCGCAAATGCACCAGCCCACCCCGCAAGGCCTGTGAGCACGATCAGCGCGACGACACCGGTGCCAGCGAATCGTCGCCACCGCGAGGTTGTAACAACGGGGAACGCAACCAGAGCCAACGCAAACAGCTCGAGCACCTTCGTTGCGAGTCCCACCTGATCAGGCGGGGCTCCAAAGAACCAGAACGTGACCACTGACCCTGCGACGATGACAGACGCGAGCCTGCGCTTGGAGCCGAGCACTGCCCACGCCGCCCAGCCAAGCGCCACGGAACCCGATGCATAGAGCGCCGTGTACCAGCTGAGCTCATGCGTGAACACCAACGTGGCGTGGATGAGGGCCGACAACCAGATTGCCCAGGCTGCGACCCTGAGTCGCAGTTCTGCGGCCTCGTAGCGTTCGACCATGTGCCGTGCCCATGGGACCCCTCGGCGAGCAAGCACGGCCGTGGCCTTCGCCATCAGCCACAAGACGAGAGGCGCAGCAACGAGCAACAGTGCAGCAAGCACATGCTCATCAACAACCGTGTACATAGGGTTTCCGACGTATTCCCCGATCTCGAACCCCTCGAGGACCGACGTCCTTCCGGATGGGTCTGACGGTGCAACGATCGGGTCGTCGGCGTGAAAGAGAATGGCCATCAGACGAGCATCCCGAGGACCGGATCCTCAGTGGGACCGGTGTCCTCTGCGCCAGGCACCTGCTCGGCACCGTCTGCGAAGAGGGGTTTCGTCCGCCTGAGGAAGATGAGCACCGCGATCGGTATCACGATCCGCGTGAGGATCGGAACAATTCCTGTCGATGCACCAGGCAGGGCAATGGTGGCTCCGACCTCGAGAACGCCCGTCACCAGGACCAACCACTCTGCGACGAGGGTCACACGACGCGCCCATCGTCTGCGCAACCTGAGCCCCCGCGCAGCTCGCAGCGTGAGGATTGCCCCTGCGCCGGTCAGGAGAAGAACGATGACGAGGCTGAATCCGAAGAGCACATTCACGAGGAGCGACTCGATGGTCGAGAGAACGAGAATCCCGCCCTGGAGGATCACCAGGGCCCAGAGGACTTCGATCCAGCTTTGCTGAGCAGAGGGTGTTGGAGTCTTCATGCACCGATCGTGCGGTCCCCCAATGAGCTTGGGATGGGACTCCGATGAGCCCTCGATGAGAACCCTCTGGCCGTTGGCTCAGTCGACGGCAGGAAAGGTGACGCGGAACTCCGCACCATCGAGATCGGACCGACCGACCTCGATCTCTCCATCGTGGCGCTCGACAACGGCAGAGGCGATCGAGAGGCCCAAACCGTGGCCGTGTCCACTCCTCGCCGGATCGGCGCGATAGAAGCGCTCGAAGACAAGATCCTGTTCAGCCTCTGGCACTCCTGGCCCATCATCGGCAACGAACAGAACGGCCTCAGAACCACGCAGCTCGGTCGTCACGACGACCCTGCTACCTCCGTGGCTGCGCGAATTGTCGACGAGGATCCAGACCAGCTCGGCGAGGTCGCCATCGTTGCCCGAAACCACGACCGGGCCGTCGGAGGCAACAGTGATATCCACATCGAGGTTGCGGGCCCTCCGCTGCACATCCAGGGCGATGCTGGAAAGATCGACCCGGTGACGCTCACCGCCAACGGTCCCTGCCGCATCGGCACGAGCCAACGAGATCAGGCCATCGATCAGCGACCCCATCCGGTCCGCCTCCACAGCAATATCGGTCGTGGCATCCTGGCGATCCTGCGGAGAGGCTGTCGGTTGGTCGATCAGGAAACCAGCGTTGGCTCGAATCGATGTGAGGGGCGATCGCAGCTCGTGCGAGGCGTCGGCGATGAACCGCTTCTGGGAGTCGATTGTCAGGTCACGTTCATGCCTCGATTCCTCGATCGTGTCGAGCATCGCATTGAATGAAGCTGTGAGCGCTCCAACCTCATCGTCCTGGGACACGTCCGGTAGCCGCCGGCTGAGGTCGTTCGTCGCTCCGATTTCGTCGGTGGTCTCCGCAAGCGTGTTCAGCGGTCGCAGGGCGCGGCCCGCCATGAACCAAGCGCCAATCGCTGCGGCAACCAATGCGATGACGACGAAGAGGAACAGGAAGACCCGCAGCCCGGCGAGTTGCTGGTCCAGGACACGCAGGGTTTGTGATGCAGCAACCACACCAACACGGACATCCTCATTGGTCCACCTGCGCACCTGGGTCCGCACAGAACCGACATCCGCTTCGGAGAAACCCGACTCGAGCGCCTCGACTATGACTGCGGCCGGAAGGTCGAGCTGTGCACCGTCAACCGTTCCGGTGGCGAACAGCACGAGGCCAGCCTCGTCAAAGATCGTCGTGAACGGCTGGTCGGACGTCGACGCGTCCGGCACCAATTCCGGTATGCCTGCGGTCAATACACCAGCGTCGGCCTCCGACACTGCAAGGGCGGCCTCGTCCGCGATCGCCCCGAGCATCGTGTCCTGATCCGTCGCTGCGGTCCCCTCGACGAGCAGGGTGATCAGTATCACGAATCCAACCAGGGACAAGGCAGTGAAACCGATCCCGTACCACGTCAGCCGCCAACGAATCCTCATCTACTGGGCCCTCATCACATAGCCAGCGCCTCGGATCGTATGAATCACACGCGGTTCGCCAGCCTCTTCGAGCTTGTTCCTCAGGTACCGGACATAGACATCGACCACGTTCGACGTTGTGTCCACGTCAAGGCCCCAGACGCCTTCGAGGATGCGAGAACGACTCAGGACAATCCGCTCGTTTCTCATGAAGTACTCGAGCAGCCGGAATTCGAGCGCCGTCAGGTCGATGCTGCGCTCCCCGCGGCGTACCTCGAGCCCATCGACGTCAGCGACGAGGTCGCCCACCGACAGTACCTGCCGCCCACCGGGTTCCCGCCTCCGTAGGAGGCTCCTCACCCTTGCGAGGAGCTCGTCATAGGCGAACGGCTTCACGAGGTAGTCGTCTGCGCCTGCGTCCAGTCCGGTGACGCGATCAACGATGGCGTCCTTGGCGGTGAGCATGAGGACCGGCATATCCCCGTCGGCCCTGATCCGTCGACACACCTCCACCCCATCGACGCCAGGCATCATCACGTCGAGCACGACAAGGTCGAAGGGTCGCTCCCTCGCCATTGCCAACGCCTCGGACCCGTCATGGGCCACCGCGACGTCGTAGCCCTCGTAGATGAGGGCGCGCCGAACGCTGGCGGCAATGCGTTCGTCGTCATCGGCAACAAGGATCTGTGGATTCACCACCCCTATGAAAGCACGCCCCGATGAGTCCATGATGAGAGACCGAGGCCCAGGAGCTTTGAAGCCTTGGGCCCTCCCCCCGCCGGCGTCCCCCTCCCTGCTCGCTCCGATGCAGTGACGGTGCACACAAGAACCGGATTCCGGAAGCGGATCCGGGCCGTACTTCGTTATCCGAACAACAGCGAGCGAAGCTCGCTCAGTTCGGTCGTCGCTCCATGAGGAACTGGATGCCGTCGATGCGGCCGGTTCGGAAGCCAGCTTCGCAATACTCGAGGTAGTACTGCCACATCCTGCGAAAGCGTTCGTCGAAATCGGCACTGTGAGCGACGATATCGGGCCACGCTTCATCGAAACGTTCTGCCCATCTGCGGAGGGTTTCGGCGTAGTCCGAACCGTGGGTCTCAGCCCGAACCCAACGCATGCCAGCGTCAGAGGTCAGCTGCTCGAGCGCTCCGACGGTGGGCAGCATCCCACCTGGAAAGATGTAGCGCTTGATGAAGTCCTCGCGGGCGAGGAGGTTCTCATAGAACCGCCCATCAATCGTGATCGCCTGCATCGCCGCCTTGCCGCCGGGAGGGATGGCCCTGGCGATCGCGTGGAACAGGGATGGCCAGACGGTTTCATCGACCGATTCGATCATTTCGATCGACACGACCTTGTTGTACATGGAGAGTTCGTCGCGGAAGTCCTGGAGTTTGACCTCGGTGCGATCCGACAGCCCGGATTCTGCGAGTCGCTTACGAGCGAATATCGCCATTTCCTCCGACAGGGTGAGGCCAGTCACAAGGACGTCGTGGTTGGTGGCGGCGTATTCCATGAAGCCTCCCCACCCACACCCGATCTCAAGCACCCGGTCACCAGGCTGGAGGTCAAGCATCTCGCACAGGTTGCGGTACTTGGCAGCTTGGCCATCTGCGAGCGACATGGAATCGTTGTCGAACAGGGCGGACGAGTAGCTCATCGTCTCGTCAAGCCACATCTCATAGAAGTCGTTGCCGAGGTTGTAGTGATCGCCCATCTCGCCGATCGCGTGCGACCGTGCGAACTCGGGACGCCGGTCCCACCACTTCCGCGCCCAGCTCGCCGTCTTGTTGCCTGCAGGGGTGGTCTGACGGTTGTCGACGTTTCGGGAAGCGAGCTCCAGGAACCCCGCAAGGTCCGGCGTTGACCACGCTCCCTCTACAAACGCTGCTCCAAGTCCGAGGGCACCGCCGTCGACCACGGATCGCGCAAGCATTGGCTCGTCATGAATCTCGATTCGTGCCCGGTCACCCGAGGCACTCCCCACGAACTCCTGCTCCGTCCCGTCAGACCACCGTACCTCGAACGAGCCTTCGTCGAGCCTCCCCAAGATGGCGCCAAGCACCATCCGAGCGCTTCGAGTCGTGGCAGCTGACGGCATGCGGTGTCCCTTCCTGATCTCGCCCGTGAGGCTGCCAATAGTACCGATGAAGCATCGAAGCCGTAACGTGGCCTCACACACACGAGGTACCTGTGCGCGACGGAAATGTGAAAATGCTGTCAACCCTCCATACGGCGATGTACCGCGCCACAGGCGGATGGGTGGGCCGGAGGCTTGTCAACAATGACATGCTGCTCCTGACAACGACGGGGCGGTCGTCTGGGGAACCCCACACCGTTCCCTTGCTCTATCTCGAGGATGGCGAACGACTCGTCGTGATCGCTTCATACGGTGGGCGACCCAGTCATCCGGAGTGGTATCGCAACCTCCTGCTCAAGCCCTCAGCGTCGGTGCAGATCCTCGGGGATACGCAAGATGTCGTAGCCACAACGATGATCGCGCACGAGCGCAACCATTGGTGGCCCCGTATCGTGGACGCCTACGGTGGCTACGAGGTCTACCAATCGCGCACCGATCGAGAGATCCCGGTCGTCTGGCTGGATTGAACGCGAAAGGAGGGTGACCGTCGGCCACCCTCCCATCGTCTCGTCGTGCGATGTCAGGCGGTTGCCGAACCGTCCGAGATTGCATCCTCATCCGGACGATTGATCAGGCTCACAACACCACCGATGGCGACCACCACACCTGCAATCGGCAGCAGATACCAACCGAACCCGATGTCGACGGTGAACGCCTGCGGTAGCTGACCGGCCTGGAAGAGCTGATCGAACGCAGCCGCCAGGGTATCGGCATCATCCATCGCCCCCAGCGTGGCAAACACACCGATGACGAGCATCAGCACGCCCAACACAGCGGCGGTGAGACCGTAGATCCTCGCCATCGGCTCGGGAAGGGGAGGAATGAGGGCAACGATTATGGACCCGATCATGGCCAGCCCGAACACAACGGCAGCCCACGCTGTGTCGTTGTACAGGGCCGTCCACGTGTTGTCGAAACCGGCCGGTACCTGGCCTCCAGTCGCTTCATTGAGGGTGGGCATGAGTTCCTCCGCTGCCGAACTGGCAGACTGCAGCAGGAACCCGATGACGGCAAGTACAACGCCACCGAGGGCAAGAATCCGTCCGTAGTGCATGTGGCCTTCCTTTCTTCGCACGCTGAGCGTAGGAAGACCAACCCATTCGATTCAACTGGCAGAACATGGCAGGCCTCGGTCGCCACGCCGAAACGTCAGTCGCCGAGCGCTGCCAGTGCGCTCTCGACTGCCCATGGCACCGACGCCAGACCTTGGAGATACACACGCTCGAAGCCGAGTCCGTCGAGTTCGGCAAGCTTCTCGGCGTGGACGTCCCACGACGCGATCGTGATCCGATCTGCGAACTTCTCACGCATCTCCTCAGGTGTGAGGCCACGTCGCTCACCCAGGTCACCAAGAAACGCCTCGATCTCGGCTTCGTCTGCCCCCCCGACCATGGGATAGCACGTTGTGACGAGGATGTCGTTCGGGTCGCGCCCTGCATCTTCGGCACTGCGCCGCATGACACCGAGGCGTTCGTCGATACCGTCGCTCTCGTGGTGATACAGGTTGTATTCATTTGCGTACCGGCCGACCAGCGTCGGTGTCTTCAGGGGACCCCCACCACCAACCATCAACCGGAGGTCTCGACGTGCGGTCGGTTTGATGTCCTGGGCCGCCAGGGACCAGTAGCTGCCCTCATACCCTTCGCGTGGATCGTCGAGATACACCCGCAGGTACCCGAGGGCGTCCTCGAGCCACTCGAAGCGGGATGCCATGGGTGGATACTCGAAACCGAACACCTCATGTTCACCACCGTGCCAGCCGGTACCAAGGCCAAAGACGAAGCGGCCATCACTGATCTCATCGACGGTGGTGATGGTCTTCGCATACACCGCGGGATGCCGAAACGTGATCGGGCTGACCAGCATGACGAGTTCAACACTCGACGTATCCCTGGCAAGCGCCGCCGTCTGAACCAAGGAGTCATAGGCTGGCGCCGACCATTCTTGGGGCGACTCTCCGTAGAGGTAGTGGTCGGCAAGGGCAACGGCAGCGATGCCAGCGTCCTCGCACATGGCTGCAACCGAACGAACGTGGTCGTAGTCGCCGATGACCTGCACACCCAATTCCATACGCCGAGCCTAGGACCGAACGAGCTCGCCAGTGACAGCTGCACGTTGTGCAGCCCCGCCTCTCAGGAATCGAGGCGTCACCCGCGCAGACGAGCGATCACATCGGGATTGGCGTATTGCATCCGAGTGGGTTCCCGGCCAGCAAGAACGGCCTCGAGGTCGTCGACGACCATCCTGCCGATCTCGTGGAGGGCATCGGGAAGGGCCCCGGCCCGGTGGGCACTGAAGACTGCATTGGGGGCCTGCCGGATCCGATGATTGCGCTCGAGTGGCTCCCGAGGGAAGACATCGATGGCCAGCCGAAATCGGCCGTCGAGCACGAGATCGGTCATCGCTTCGAAATCCACGAGATGGCTGCGGCTGATCACCGCCAGAATGTCCGTCGGAACGAGATGCTCCATCAGGTCTCGAGTCACGAGACCGTGGTTCTGAGGCGTTGGCACTGCAAGAACGAACACGACATCGCTGATCTCGAACAGCTGCTCCAGGTCGACTGGTTCGATGGCCCGCTCGGCCAATCGAGCGGGATCGAGCCACGGGTCGTGGGCGACAATCCTTCCCCCAAATGGCTCGAGCAAGCGCTGTAGATTCACCGATAGCCCGCCAGCCCCGAGGAATCCGAACGTCTTGCCGAACAGCGTCACTGCACCTTCGGTGCCAGCGTGGAGCCATCGTTCCTCACCAACCCGAAAGGCTCGATCTCCCTCGGACACCAACCGGGCCGCGTCCAAGGTCAATGCCAACGCCATCTCGGCGACTGCGGCACCGAACGCTGGGGCGCAGCCACCGACGGTGATCCCCCGTTCGAAGCAGGTGGCGTAGTCAAGACCGGGGTGACTCAGTCCGCCGGCGACCTCGTAGATGTAACGCATCGAATGCCCAGCCCCGGCAATCGCATCAGGGCCATAGTGCCAGGTCCCGAACACGACCGCCGTTGCATCCTTCAATGCGGCAAGGAATCCTTCCTGCGGCATCGGTCCGTCGTGACCCCATACGACATCGGCAATCCGTTCGAGCCTGTCGACAGTGGCTTGGTCGAACACCTCGGCCATCTGGCGGAAGTCCGGAGCGACGATGACCTTTGGCTTCACTCGATCTCCTGGGGGAACTGAACGCCGACGCGGTCCCGGACGGCATCCATCCATTCCATGACAGCAAGCGTGTCCTCCGGCGGCCGTTTGCCGCTCTGCGTCGACCCAGCAGCGACGCACCGCTCCATCTCGGCAACCTCGAACCGGAATCCGTGACCGGTGAACCCGGCGTCATAGGTTTCAACGATCTCGGCTCCTCGCTCCAGCGTGATCGTCGAGCTGTGATGGAACGGCGCATGAATCCGCAAACGACCGGCTGGGCCACCAATCACAGCCTCGTTGGCGGCATCAGCCAAGAGGGTTGCTCCGGCATAGGCCACCGATCCCCCACGATGATGAGAAACGACACGAGTGTCGAGGTCGACACCTTCCTCGACCAGGGCAATCGTCTCAAACGCGCTCGGCGCTCCGAGCACGTGATGCACCAGACTCAGCGGATACACCCCGAGATCGAGCAGCGCTCCACCGCCGCGATTCCTGTCGGTCCAGCGCCCGCCTACCGGTGCCACGAACCCGAACGTTGCCTCAACATCGGTGACCTCCCCGATGGCACCTCCGGCGATCAACTCATCGAGGGTTTCGATGAACGGGCAGAACCGCATCCACATCGCTTCCATCAGCAACACCTTCGCATCGGCGGCTGCAGCGAACATTCCGCGCGCCTGCTCGGCATTGAGTGCCATCGACTTCTCACACAGGACGTGCTTGCCGCCTGCAACTGCATCGAGCACGTTGGCATGATGCAGATCGTTGGTCGTACCCACGTACACGATGTCGACGTCACCGAGTCCGGCGACGGCGCCGTGAGAATCGACCGCTCGAGCGATGTCGTGCTTCGCGGCAAAGGCCGACGCCCTGGTGGGCGTGCCTGAACCCACCGCCACCACCGGAGAGCCGACTGATCGAAGCGTGCCCACCATGGCTGCCGCTATGCCGCCGGTGCCCATGATTCCCCAGCGCAATGATCCCGAGGCGTCCATGAGTCCAGCATATTGCAGTCGACCGGGTTGCGGTCGGATGCGAAGACGCGTTACTGGGGCTCCACGAGCTCGCCGATGACGGCGGCGCACTGGTCGAAGCGACCGATCCACACGTTGCCATGCGCTGGTGTCGAGGGAGGATCGAGGTGAAAGACAAGATGGTGTGCAAGCTCGTGGGCGACCGTCATCAATGTGGTCGATCGCCCGAGTCGAATGGCCCCATCTCGAGGGAGCTTTCCCCAGCCATTCGACTCCCTGGCGGCAACCTCTGACTCCCCGAGCTCCGCCACCCAGGCCGCTCGTGGACGCTCGGTCGCACCGGTGAACAACGATCGGCGGGCGTGGAGGCGGAGCCTCGGCCCTGGTACCTGATACCGAGCGCACACCAGCGAAACCACCACAGCTGCATCCTCCTCGTTCACAACAAGGAGGTCGAGCATACGGAGCCGGTGAGGGTCGGAGGAAACCCGTGCGACTCGCCCATCGTGTCGGCGCCGTGGGGAAGACTCGATTCTGGTGGGGTTGATCTGGGTCTCCATCGCCACAACGGTAGGACGCGGCTGTGACACTTCCTCGGATACCGCCACGGCACCGCGTGCCCGTGAACATGTGGCCCACATCGGCGGGCCTACCATCGTTCAATCAACGAGTTCAACCTCGCTTGAACTGGAGATGACATGGATGAACAGCTCACCATCGGACAGGTCGCCGCCCGCACTGGTGTGGCAACGTCAGCCCTTCGGTTCTACGAGGATCGCCGTCTGATCCGATCTGTCCGGACCGAGGGCAACCAGCGTCGATACTCGCGGGAAGTCATCCGCGTCGTCTCCGTGATCCGTGCAGCGCAGGAGCTTGGCATCAGCCTCGGCGACATTGGTGAGGCGCTCGAGACACTTCCTGGGGGACGGACACCAACGGCGTCCGACTGGGAGAGGCTGGCTGAAGGTTGGCGATCACGGCTCGACCAGCGAGTCAAGGCGCTCATCGCTCTGCGGGACGACCTGAGCGAGTGCATTGGATGCGGTTGCCTTTCCCTGGAATCGTGTTCCCTGCTGAATCCCGGTGATCGCGCCTCCACATCGGGAACGGGTGCTCGCTTCCTCGCGGGTGACGCAGAAGCTGCAAACGGATCACCGTGACCGACACAGAAGCACCACACACGTCGCCAGAACGGGCCGAGCATCGGCAAGGCATGTGGTATGGCGTCGCGGCATACCTGGTGTGGGGCCTGTCGCCCCTGTTCTGGAATCTCAGCGACGACGGCGATGCGATCGATTTGCTGCTGTATCGGACACTGTGGGCCCTACCGATCCTCGCCATTGCGCTATCCGTTCGACGCCAATGGCCGGAGGTCAGGGCGGCCTATGAATCAGGACGATCGCGGATCATCACCCTTGTTGCCGCAGGGCTGCTCGCGATCAATTGGGGAGTCTTCCTCTGGGCGGTGACCAATGATCAGGTCCTCGAAGCGTCCCTTGGATACTTCATCAACCCGCTGGTTTCAGTCGCCCTTGGTGTTGTTGTGCTTCGAGAACATCTCCGTCGACTCCAGTGGGTCGCAGTCGGCGTCGCTGCGATTGGGGTGACCGTCATGACCGTGAGGGTCGGCAGCCTCCCCTGGGTCGCACTCACCCTCGCACTGTCGTTCGGCTTCTACGGGCTTCTCAAGAAGAACCCAGCAACGCCTGGGCCGCTCGTGTCGCTCTTCGGGGAGATCTCAGTGATGGCCATCCCCGCACTGGTCGCCCTGTCGTTCTTTCGCGACAGTCAGGCCGAGAGCTTCGGTTCGTCGATAGGGATGAGTGCATTCCTCATCGGCACCGGCCTCATCACCGTGATTCCGCTGCTGCTCTTCGGAGCTGCGGCCAAGCGCATCAAGCTGTCGACCATTGGACTGCTCCAATACATCGCACCCACCCTGCAATTCCTGCTCGGTGTGATCGTGTTCAACGAGCAACTCAGCGCTGACGCTCTCGTCGGATTCATGTTGGTCTGGCTGGCGCTTGCTGTCTACACATGGGACAACATCAGGGCCAGTGAAAGCTCGGGCTCGTTGACCAGCTGATCAGGCGTTGTCGTCAGAGACTGCATCGGCAACGGCCTCGATCGCCTCGGCGCCCATCATCTCGGCCTCGGCTGCCGACGCTCCCTGTTCCTCAGCCGCTTCCTCGACATCATGGGCAACCTCGGTGAGGTCCTCGACAGCGTGCTGAACATCCTCGACGTAGTGGTCCTCGTCCTTGGGCTTGCGAGCCCGGACTCCTGCCACAACTGAGTCCTGGATGCTTGCAAGCTGGTCCTCGCTCACGCGGTCGCCAAGCTTCGTGGCGAGCATGTCGCGGATTTCGTCGTCCGACATCGACTCGAATCGCTTCTTGGAAAGGTAGGAAGCCACAGCACCGGCGATCATCGCCAGGAACAGCAGCACAAACACAACTTTGATCAGTTTCTTCATTGAGAACCTCCGAAGTCTGAAGGTAGCGGACTCAACGACCCACGCCGTCGGGGCTCAGTCCGGAGCGCCCGCGGCGAGCCATTGGACAAAGTCGGTGGCAGATTCAGCATTGTCGGCAGACGCAACGCCTCGATAGCGAACCAGCGCTGCGTCGAGTTCAGCTCGGGACCACGGGCCGCGCACCACCCCGGTTGCCGCCAATGCTGCGGCACATTGCTCCACGGTGAACCGGCCAGCCGTGACCTCACGTCCAACGACGACACCTGCAACCTTCTTGTTGTCGACGCTCATCTGCGTCAGGTCGGCGATATCGGCCAGATCGCGCACACCGCCGGCCGCTATGACGGGCTCATCGACCAACGAAAGCGCGATGGACAGTGCCTCATAGTTGGGTGGCTCAACAAGGGCGTCGCGGCCAACCTCAGTGATCATGAATGCTGCCGCGCCCCCGGATGACAGGTTGATCAGCGTCTCCTCGAGGTACTCGCCGGTCCGTTCGGTCCAACCGTGGATCGAGATTTCGAGATCTGGGTGCACGTCAAGCGCTACAACGATACGGTGCGGATGGAGGCGGTTCAGCTCCCAGAACAGCACCTGATCGATGATGGCGAGCGTGCCGACGACCACCCTCCACGCGCCCATGTCGATGACCCGCTGCACATCGACCTGGGATCGAACCCCACCGCCGACCTGAACGGGAACGTCGACCGCCTTGATGATCGTGGCGATGAGGTCACGGTTCTTGTAGTCACCGTATGCAGCCGCATCGAGATCGACTATATGGAGCCGATCTGCTCCCTTCTTCACCCAACCCAAAGCCCGGTTGACCGGGTCATCATCGAGAGCGATGGCTTCGCGGACGTCACCATGCGGAAGCCGCACAGCCCTGCCATCGAGAATGTTCACGCGTGCGTAGAGATCCATACCTTCAACCTACCTGTTGTCGATGGATTGTGCCGGAAGAAGTGGATCGGGCGACAGACGGTCTCGGTTCGGGTCCTCCGCCTGGGTTCCAGATATCAGGTGTTCGGAGTACGCGGAGGCGAGGAACCTCGGGTGGGGCAGAGCTCGACCTCCACCCCACCCCTTTCGCAGCCCGGCACCGAACCCCCCGAACGGTGCCTCGCTTCTGCTCGCGCTGCGAGTGCAGGGGCTGCGGAATGCGTGCTGGCGATGCCGCTCCCCTGCCGATCAGCAAGGTACCGAGCCAACATGAACGCAAGGTGATGTCAGTCTTACAGGAGGATGATTCCGGACAGACACACCAGACACCAGCAGGTGCAGGAGCGTTGAGCGAGTTGTCTCCAGCAGGACTGGGAAGCCAACACATCTCGGCCACACGGACGACGGACAACCGATGCGCTGTCGGTGGCGGTCGGCCACCAGCCGCCAGCCCTCCCCGCAGCGCTCGCGTCACTCCCCGAGGAGAGACGGAAGAAGAAGTGTGCGAAGCGAATACCGCAGGCGTCGAAGCTACAAACCTACTGAGCGACCGTCCCTGGAGGGCGGCGCTGCGCCAGTCAACAGACGTCCAGCAACGTGTCGCCGGTCGAATCGGCGTCGCACGACAGACTGCCTACCGCGTTACCACGGGAGAAGCTCGTTAGCGATAACGCCAGACGATGCGACCCATCGAGGGGTCGTAGGCGGATACATCGACCTCGACGGCATCACCGGGGATGATGCGGATCATTCGACCCTTGCGCATCTTGCCGGACGCACGGGCAGTGACCTCATGTCCCGTCTCGAGCTTCACTCGAAACGTGGCATTCGGGAGCGTTTCGGTCACAACGCCCTTCGCCCTGAAATAGTCGTCCTTGCCTGCGATGAGTGTCTCCTATCGATTCGATCGCGTCGCATCGTGCGGAGCGATCGGGCTGAGGACGCCATCGTAGTGAAGGATGGGCCATCTCGGCACTCAGCATCCGAAGGAATTCGGGTTCACATCGACCACTGGGGTCTCGAACACCTTTGGGCCTGGCGGTCAGCTGCCGGGCTGAGACTTCTCGGTTCGCGACGAGCATGCTCGGCCAAAGGGCAGTGATCTACAGGTTGTCGTGGGTCTCTCGGAAGGGTTCCGGTCCCCAGACCGCCAGGTGAGCGGTGATCACAGCGAGGCCGATGGGTGGCAACGCGTCGATCCCAATCGCGCCCCATGACGTCTCGAACGCCAGTCTCCGAAACCAGCCTCCCGGCTGGGCGCGGTTCACACCCCGACTGGCGTCTCGAAGTCCCTCGGCTTCACGGTGAGCACTGCCGTATCGATCGACCCGAGGACCTGTTCGGCTGTGTTCCCCATGAACACGCCCTTCAAACCCGTCCTCGCAAGCGTACCCATCACGACCACTCCTGGCCGATAGCGCGCGACCATCGAAGGCACCACTGATCCTGCGTCACCCTTCACCAGATGGATCTCGGTCGGCACATCCATTGCCGGCTGCAATGCCATGAGGCGTTCGAGTCCCACCTCAGCGGCAGCTTGGGTGAGCTCAACCATCTCATCGACCTCACGTGCAGGTGGACGATGCCGCCCGCGCCGCAACATGGACTCACCCTCCAGCCTCCACGCGTGGATGACGTGCACCGTTCCCCCCTGCAGTCCGGCCAGTGAGGTCGCCAGCTCCAGCAGAGTGACGTTCAGCGAATCCCCGCTCGGTTCGGTGTCGAACGGGCCAACGGCGACGGCAACGTCACGGCTCAGCCCATCGCTACCGGAATCCACCCACACGGGGACGGGACATTTGCGCAGCAGGTGCATCGCCGTTGAGGATCCACCGGCCCCTCGTCGCCATCGCGTCTCCTCAAACGGGACGATGACCAGATCGTGTCCGTGCTCGACAACACGCCGGATGACCTCGACGAACGGTGTTCCGGCCGCGACATCGACGGTGACCTTGACATCGCCGAGGCTGGCGACAAGCTGGTTCAACTCCTCGAGGCGCGTCTCGATGAGATAGCCCCTCACATCGAATTCGTCTCCACTCTGGAGGATGATCCGGCGTTCGGTGCGTTCCGCCTCAACCACGCTGAACAGCGTGATCTCGGCGTTGTTTCGCTCCGCCAGCGCAGCTGCGCGTTCGAGACGAGGACCCAAATCGTGTTCGTCTGTAGCGAGGACGAGGATGCTTCTGAATCGATTCACGATGAACCTCCTGCGTGTTCAGTCATGGATATTCGACGGACCAAGGCTTCCA
>Ga0265303_10000080_pt1 | contig 40870 bp, 39 predicted proteins | sample Helome_2_FD_192494 | JGI IMG/M metagenome (GOLD analysis project Ga0265303, IMG submission 192494) | Marine sediment microbial communities from subtidal zone of North Sea - Hel_20160317 (Illumina Assembly) | ecosystem: Environmental > Aquatic > Marine > Subtidal zone > Sediment ... | reverse complement strand
AGGCGCTAGCTGACCACCCCCTTTTCCACGAAATAGAGACGCAGCAGCCATTCGGTATCCGTCAACGAATATCTGTTTTTTGGCTCAACATGTTTTAATCCTACGGTGACCGTCATCAATACATCCTTAGAGCGTCGATATGCCTTATAAGAGCGGACGTCATTTTCTTCAGATCCCAGGTCCCACCAATGTGCCGGACCGAATACTACGGGCGATGGACCGGCCGGTAATCGACCATCGTGGGCCCGGGTTTGCGGAGTTGGGGCTTGAGATATTGCGCGGGCTGAAGAGTGTTTTCAAAACTGATCAAACGGTAGTTATCTATCCTGCATCTGGCACCGGAGCCTGGGAAGCGGCCCTGGTCAATACGCTGTCACCCGGTGACAAGGTGCTGATGGTGGAGACCGGGCAGTTCGCCACACTGTGGAGCAATCTTGCCAAACGCTTTGGATTGAGTGTGGAGTTCATTCCCGGCGACTGGCGCTCTGGTGTGGACGCCACGCAAGTAAAGGAAGTCCTCGGCGCTGATGCGAAACACGACATTAAAGCCGTGTGTGTCGTGCATAACGAGACCTCTACCGGTGTGACCAGCAATGTCACAGCTGTGCGGCAGGCGATCGATAGTGAAGCGCATCCGGCCCTGCTGATGGTGGATACCATCTCCTCGCTTGCCTCCATGGATTACCGACATGACGAGTGGGGCGTGGATGTCAGTGTGAGCGCCTCCCAGAAGGGTTTGATGCTGCCCCCTGGACTGTCGTTTACGGCCATCAGTGAAAAAGCACTTCTTGCCAGTCACTCGTCCGGATTTGCGAAGTCTTATTGGCGCTGGGATGAAATGCTGAGAGCAAATGGAAAGGGGTTCTTTCCGTACACGCCGGCCACCAATCTGCTGTATGGCCTGCGCGAAGCTATCGTCATACTCAGTGAAGAAGGGCTGGACAATGTGTTTGCCCGGCACAATCGTCACGCCGAGGCGACGCGGCGTGCCGTCAAAGCCTGGGGTCTTGAGATCCTATGCCTTAACCCGGAGGAATACAGCAGTTCATTAACGGCGGTGTTGTTGCCGGATGGTCACGATGCCGACGAGTTTCGCCAGTTAGTGCTCGATCAGTTCGATATGTCGCTGGGCTCGGGGCTTGGCAAGGTGGCCGGCCGGATCTTCCGCATCGGCCACATGGGTGATTTCAATGATCTGACCCTGATGGGCACTTTGTCCGGCGTTGAAATGGGTCTTCGGCTTTTTGGCTTCAGTGATGTTCGCGGCGGCGTGGAAGCGGCAATCGATTACCTGACTGGCATTAGGGCAAAACAAAGCGGCTGACTGGATTGTGTCGGTTCAAACGTAGAGCAGTATCGCGAAATAGTGGCATATGCTGCCCGCGAGCACGAAAAGGTGCCAGATGCCGTGAGCCGCCGGGTACCAGTGATCTAGCATATAGAAAACGATGCCGACGCTGTAGAGAATGCCTCCGGCGAGCAGCCAATGGAAACAGGCGGGTGGGATCGAGGCCAAGAGCGGATCCAACGCGAACAAGACCATCCAGCCCATCACAACGTATATGATCATCTGCACCACGCGTTTGCCGCCATCACGCCGTGCGTCCAGCAGAATGCCGATAACTGCCAGGGTCCAGACTGCGCCAAACAGCCACCAACCTACGCTGTCACGCAACGTAACCAGTGCGAAGGGCGTATAGGTGCCAGCGATCAACAGGTAGATCGCCTGATGATCCAGGATTCTTAGGATCGCCTTGGGTCGACCCTTGATGCTGTGATAGAGGGTCGAGATCAGATACAGAACGAGAAGCGTCACGCCATAGATGACGAAGCTGACGATTCTCCAAGCGTTGCCGTCGCCAGAAGCTGATACGAACAGGACCACCAAAGCCGCCAGCGCCAGCGCGGCGCCCACCAGGTGACTGATGCTATTGAATCGCTCGCCCGGACACACGGCTGGATAGTCTCCGTCTCTCTCTTGGCATGTCCAACGACAGGGGACCATCAGGTCGCCCCGGCAACGGTCTTTCCAAACTGCCACCATCGATCGTCGAAGCAACTGGCCTATTATCGTTGATAGGCATCAGAACTGGACCATCGGACTGACCGGCAGACTCCTTCTATCTCAATCAACAAGCAGTCTGTCCATCTGGCCGTCGGCCATCGAGATATGCCGACCTCGCCCACGGCAATCCCAAACGACTACTTGTAGGCAACCGCGGCACTGGCGGGGCCGGCAAGCGGGATAAGATCGAAACGCCGCAAGCCGGCTTTGGGGAATTCGTCGTCAAAAAATTGCCGGCCACCGGCTGAATTCTCTCCGAAGGGTCATGGCGAGCGAATGGTGAGTGTCGAGCCAATTATCGCCGGGGCACAACCCCCCTGCCAAGACATGATGGACAGGATATGGGAGAAGGACAATTTCAGCGGCCGCTCGTCACACGCCGGTGGTTTGTCGGGTTCGGGAAAACAGTCGCATCACCTCATAATCTGAAACGTCAACAGCCCACCAAGTGGACGGTAAACGCCTGGGAAATCGAAGCGACGCCAGTAACCCAAGTGATTGGTGCGTGGGCTCGGTGGCAGCTTCCGGGTTCGCAGGCGGCGAAGGTTCGGGAGGCCAAGCATGCGTACAAAACGCCCTATGGTGTTGAGCGCATTCTCGAGGGTGCTGCTGAAGGACAGATTATTTGGCGGGCCACCTGCGATGGTGTGCGTTATCGAGTCAGCATTCATGTAGAGACGACAAACGACTGTCTTATTAACCCGGCCGCCCAATGGCAGTCTAATCTTTGACATTCAATGTTTGCTCCGTTGGTTTGTTCGGAGCATTGACAGAGTCCCTCGCCGTGTTCGCAATTCGTTCATCCTCTGAGTTACTGGCCTTGTTCGCCTGAAATCGGTTTTTGGCACGCATTTCGCGCCGAATGTCGAAACCCAGGATGAGAACACCCAGCAGGATGATCGAAGTGATGGCTTCAAGGCTGCTCATTTGTCAGCCGCGCGGTGTTCATTCGCTCTCTTCTGTTTGGTTTTGGCACGCATAGGTTAGTGATACCGCTGACCGGCGTTTCTGCATAGCCGCCCATTGATTTATCTAAAGCGCACGACGACGCCCCGCGTGAATGCGGCTGTTCAGATTTATGCTGGATCAGCTTGAACCAGGTGCATGGCATCACCCGCGCGAACGCGAAAAGCTTCTCGCTCATGCCCGGAGATCCTGTGCACACCTTCGTCCAACGCCTTGATCAGCGCGGAGACCGGGTGCCGAACCGCGATCATCTCGGTGGTATGCTGAGTTTCATCGATACGCGCGACGAGTTGCAGGTAATACGATCCGGTCGCCTTCATCCATGCATCGTCTTGGCTCAGACCTTGTGCGACACCTGCATCGTACCTGTCACGCCGGTCAGCTCTTGACTGCAATAGGATATCCTCCCCCATGAATGGGATTGCCATGCGCTCCATGTAGTCAAAACGAGTGTCGTTGGGTCTGGCTTTCTTGAACCAGTCGAACATACCCATCTCCCTGTTTGGTCTGCCGCTAATGTATCCAAGCGGTTGACCAGGTTCTTAGCCGTGCCCGCCATTCGTTTGTCCGCTACACGCGCTGCTCCTTATCCACATCGGTCATATTCTTCTCTACGGTTGCGGGCCGCCGGTCCCTGAGCGGAGCCCCCAACCCTCTTCGTTGAAATGCTTTACAGGTCACCCACACGAGACTTCGCTCACCACGCCAAGCGTTTTTCCTGGGCGTGACGCTTCTGAATTCCCTGGAGCGGTTGTCCGGTTCGGGGTGCAAAGAAATGCTGACGCAACCACTTAGGCCGTGATGAACAGAACCGGCCGAAATCGCCAGTTTGCGCGGCAAATGGTACAAAGCAGGACACTAGTGGGCCATGCGGGAAGTTCGGTTATTCACAGAGCGCCGCTGATGAGCCAAGGTAAGGCGCACACCGCAGGGAATGGCAGGCCCTTTCCAAGGGGTGCAACGCAACATTGGCTTATCAGCGACGCTCCCTTCGGGCCAGCCCACAAGCCACGTTGACCGCGTTACACTCGCTGGCATTGGCGACGGCCAGTCCTGCGCTCGCGTGCCTTGCCAACCCGGCTTGTGGACTGGCTGTGGGTTACCGAACTTCCCGCATGGCCCACTAGGCCCGGGAGCGACTGCAGTCGGCCCTGTCGCCCGTCATGTTCGGCCGGCTTCGGTGAGTTGCCCGTCGTATGCGTCGTCGTTGATTACGGTTGACGTCTCCCTTTTGGGTCGCGGCACCTTGAGCGAAGGTATATTTCATGAGTAGATCAGTGAAAGCCGCCCTTCTGTCAGCATTCGTATTCCCTGGTGTCGGGCACTTTTTCTTGAAGAAGCGTATCTCCGGTACCGTTCTGGCGGGTGCAGCGTTTGCGTCACTCTTCTTCGTAATCTCCAAAACGTTGGAGTCGGCTCAGCATATAGCTGAGAAAATCCAAAGCGGGGAAGGCCCACTCGATATTGCGGCGATTTCAGGGCTGCTCGCCGAGCAACCGGGAGGCTCCGAATCGCAACTTTTTAATATTGCCTCAACTGTCTTTGTCGTTTCTTGGCTGGTTGGTATCTTCGACTCATATCGAACGGGGCGTGCAATGAGCAAAACCGATGCGGAAAATGGCTATTGACCCGGCCGCCCAACATGGCAGCCTAATCTTTGACATTCAGTCTGTTAGGGACTTCAAGAATGTCCCGACTCTGTGTTATGGCTCTTGCCAAGGGGGGCGCCCTTGCCCGCGAGCCACGCCTTGATCCGGAACATTCTTGAAGCGCTGAACCCGGTATATTGGGTGGCCGGGTCAATAGTATGCAAGCATCTTGAGACATGCTGCATTGACTCGCCATGCTCCCAGTGGGTGCGGGCTTCATGTCGCTTTTCGCCCTATGAGCGGATGCCACGAAGGCTCAGCTCGCTATATCGGGTGACTAAATAAGTCGGAAAATCAGAATGATAACTGTAATTGCGAATCTGAAGGGTGGAACCGGCAAGAGTACGGTGACTTTTAACCTGGCGGTATGGCTGCGCTCGAGGGGGATTGAACTGACGGTGATCGATCTGGATCCTCAGAGGACTTTGACGGATGTGGCCGCTCTGCGGCTGGAAGAGAGAGTTCAGCCCCCCATCCATGTGCAATCCGGGTCTTTCTCGGGCGTAAGGCTGGCTGGGGATGCCGATGAGACACTAATCGATGTAGGAACCGCTGACCTCGATTCCTTCAAACGGGCCCTCAAGATTGCCGATCGTGTACTGATCCCCGTCACACCTTCTCAGGCTGATGTTTGGTCAACGCAGCGCTTCGTACAGTTTCTTTACAAGATTACGGAAGGCAGCGCGCCGGAATCGATCGCGTTTATCAATCGTGCCGATATCAATCGGGCAATTCCGGCCTCCGATGAGGCTGCCGCCGCCTTGACGTCCCTTCCCGGCGTTCGATTGGTTGCGCAACGGCTCAGTGACCGCACGGTGTTTCGCAACTCTTTCAGCGAAGGTCTGGCGGTTTTCGAATTGGAACCGCGCAGTAGAGGAAGTGTCGAGTTCAAGGCGCTGGCAGAAGCGTTATTCGGTCAGAAGAGCCGCGCTATCCATCGCCGTCCGCAAAAGGAAAGGTTTCCCGATACCGCCGACGTTTCCAACCGAATTGAAGCGGAGGCGGCAGCAGACGATCAGATCGCTATGCAAGGGGTTGAGTATGACCTGGGCGAAAAGATAGTTGCCACTGGGGAAGGTCGAGATAAGGGGAAGGAGATCAGGGAAAAAAAGAAGAAACACAAGACAAAACAGGGCAAGAAAGCCGGCAAAGGCGAGAAACACAAGTACCGCAAGAAAGAGATGAAAGAAATCCAAGCCAGGAAGGGTGGGAAGGACAAGAAGGACAGGAAAGCCAAGAAGGGTAAAAAGGGCAAAAAGGGTAAAAAGGGTAAAAAAGCGAAGAAGGGTTCATAAGCGGTGGAAGCAGAACTGATACGCGGACACCCAGCCGCAATCAGTTCAGCCGCTCGGCCGCAAGTGGCACGAAACCGGCGACGATAAGGACCAGGCCGATCAGCCAGCCGGCGAGGTGGGCCTGCGGTATGCTTGCCCAGTCGTTGCTGGTCAGCAGTGCCTGTCCAGACGAGATTTCTACGACGATCTTCGCGAATGAAAGCATGCCGGTGGCCAGCAGGACCGGTGCCGCCGTATGGCGCCATAGGGTGGCGAGAGCGAACAGCAGCACCGTGTTCAGTACGCCGGAGATGCCGCAGTAGCGGGTCAGTTCGGGCAGGGCCAGCCACAGCATCAGGTCGACGCCAAGGGTTCCGGCAAGCAGGCTGGCAAGCAATGCAACCCGATTTTGCGCCTCGACGATCCAGCCAAGCGCCAGCAGGGCGCCGAGGTTCCAGGTGAGGTGACCACTGTCGCTATGCATCCAGTGGCCGCTGAGCAGTCGCCACCATTCCCCCTGGGCGATCGCGACGCGATCGTAGACCCAGGCCTCGGGGGCTGGGCCAAAGGCGGCAAACAGTGCCACCATCAGTCCGGCCAGCCCGAGAGACAGCCAGGGCAGCCTGCTACCGTTCGACTGGCGAATACCGCTCATGATCGGGTGACTACCCGATTGCGCAGTGCCAGCCACACGAGGGGCAGAAGGGTCAGCAGCGCCAGCGGATCGAAGCTGCCGCCACCATGGCTTGGACGCGGGTTGCTGTACATCGGTTGCCGGGTATCGACGCGGCGCGACGGAGCGGCACGCTTTGCGCGTTGATTTTGCGCCGCCTGCTCGGTTGCCACACGCGCCTGGTTGTCGCGGGCGATGCCGTGTTTCGCGAACGTTTCATCGCTGACTACGAGCATCGAGGTGTAGTCGGTTACCAGGCCGTACTCCCTGGCCAGGTCGACAACCGCCTGCCTGATGTCGGGTTTCTCGCCGAAATCGGCGATCTGCTGGTTGAGGTCTTCGATGCTGGCAAAGGCCCAAAGGCGCTCGATCTCCGGATTTTCGGTCGCCACGTCGGGGAACGCGAAGCGGGTCTGGTACAGCTTCTCTTCCCCGGATACCCGGCCTTTGAGCGTGACCGACGCCGTACCGTCACCCCAATAGTGTCCGAGCAGGACGAGCTGCTGACCGCGGTACAGGCTGCCGATCTGATCGGGTGCCAGATCACCGGTCTTCACGCCGCTGATCTTCACCTCTACGCCATGCAGGGCCTCGTGGGTGAGTTTGCCCGTGGCGGTCAGCAGTTGGCCAACGATGTCGTCACTGTTCGATACGCTGATTGCAAAGCCGCCGGACTCGCGGGTCATGGCCTCGAGTAGCGGACGGTTGGCGCTGTTACCCATCACCAGCGTGAACAGGCGGACATCCTTGCGACGTACCAGTTCGATGAACTTTTTTTGCCGAACCTCGCCGACATTGGCCACGCCGTCAGTCACCAATACCAGACCACTCGTGCGGTCGGCATCGAGCGCATCGAGACCGCGCTTCAATCCGCCGTACAGGTTGGTGCTGCCATTCGGCGCGATATTGGACACCGCATCACCGAAGCTGCGCACCTGGTCCGGCGTCGCATTGACGAATCCCGAAGACAGTTCCTGGGTACCGTTGTTGAACAGCACGATGCGGAAGCGGTCTTCAGGCCGCAATTTCTTCAGCGCGCGATGCACGCCGTCGCTCAACGTGGCGTACTTGCCCTGCATCGAACCGGAGATGTCGAGGACGAACACCCAGTCGCGGCCCTCGCGGATCGGTTTGAGGTCTTCGCCCGGCGTCACTACCATCATGAAAGTGCCGCGACCCTCCGCCGTCGGCTTGTGGGCGACAAGATCGACGCTGCCCGGCAGGCCGGGCTTGTGGCGCCAATAGACGACCAGGTCTTTGTCGAGTTGGTAGGCAGGAACGCCGGGCTTGCTGAACCCGGGTGTCGAGTTGGCGGATACCGCGTCGGCATTGTCAGCCTGCTGTGACACCAGTCCACCGGCGCTGTTGCTGGCCAACTGCACCAGCCATTCGCCTTCACTGATCTGGGTCACATTCGCGCCGGACTGTGCAGGGACGCGCACCGCCTCAACAGGATAGGCAGAGCGGATGCGCAGGTCGAAGCTGAACGAGCCGGTAACCGTTTCATTCGCCGTCCAGAATGCCAGCTTGGCTTCATCCACGCCGCCCTCTTCCAGCGGGTAGACATAGCGGCCGATGCCGGTGTCCACGTGCGCGGGCTGCAGGTAGGCCAACTTCACCCGCGTGTCGGCATTGGCACGCACCCGCGCCACGAAGATGTCGAAGGTGCGGTAGGCGTCCTTCTCGGTCAGGCCGGCGTCACGCCCGGCATCTTTCTCTTCCTCGTAGATCTGGCGGGCCGCCTGTTTTTCGAGGACTTCACCGGTGATCGCTTTACCGTCGATCCAAAGTGTGAAATCGGCGACTGTGCCTTTCTCAGGTACCGGGAAGCTGTAGTGAGCCTCGAGATCCCGGCCATGGGGGTTATGGAAAACCTGCTCCACGGTGGTGATGGCGTAGCCGTCTTCGATCACCACCTCGACATGATGGTCTTTGATCGAAAGCGGTGGCAGGCTGCCGTCGGTTGGGGTCAGCAATCCGGCGGCGTTCACGCTGCCGATCAGCAGCCATGCCGCGATGCCGGCGAGTACCGATCGGATGATTGGTAACAGATGTGTCTTCACGTCTTTATCCTTCTCGTTGGTTGTGAACCTCCTCGGCGGTGAGCATTGGATTCACTGTCGAGGTGTTGTGAGAAGGATTGTTCAGAGTCTTGTATTTCGCAATCAATGCGAAATAAGTCGCAGTATCTGGCCTGTCGAGTATCATCATCCAATACTTTTGCGTGACGGGCCAAAAACAATGCCGCAGACCCAGCAACTGATTGAAACCCTCAAATTTGCCTTAAAGGCTCAGAAGAAGACCTATGCACAGGTCGCCGGTGTGCTGGAATTGTCGGAGGCCAGTGTGAAACGTCTGTTCGCGGACAAAAATCTGTCGCTGCTGCGCCTGGAACAGATCTGTCACATGCTCGGGATTGAGATCTCGGACCTGGTTCAGATGATGAATCAGCGGGCCCATCGCATCACTCAGCTGACCCGAGAACAGGAGGACGAGATCGCGGGCGACAGACTGCTCCTGCTGGTTACCGTATGTGCGCTCAATCGCTGGACCTTTGCCGAGATTCTCGGCCACTTCGTGATCAAAGAGGTTGAAGCCATTCGATGCCTGACCCGGCTGGACCGCCTGAAGATTATCGACCTGTTGCCCGGCAATCGAATCAAGCTGCTGATTTCACCGAACTTCCACTGGCTGGAGAATGGCCCGATTCAGCAACTGTTCCGAAGCAGGCTACAGGATGACTTCTTCAACTCGCGTTTCGATCGACAGACCGAGCGCCTGCTGGTTGTCAATGGGATGCTCTCGCGCGAATCCAACGCCGAACTTCAGAAGAAAATGGAACGGCTGGCGCGTGAGTTCGACGAACTCAATGACGACGATGCCGGCCTGTCACTCGATCAGCGCCGCGGCGTGACCATGGTCATCGCGATGAGTGACTGGCGATTTGGTCTGTTTGCAGATCTGCGGCGGTGACTTGTCTCGGCCCTGCCGGGGGTGGGTAAGACTGATTCTTGTCAATTGAATTTCAGCCTCAGCAGATGGTGCTTTGAATCTCCGCGATGTACCGTGTTGACTCAGCCCGCCTGGAGGCGGTCTTATGCGCCTGAATCCTTTTCTCTGTCTTGCTGCGCTGATTGGAATCAACGTGATCGTTGAGCCTGTCGCTGCGGGAGAGGACGACCAATCCACCTGTCCCAAGATACTCGTTGACGTCGGCTTCGAGTCCGAAAGAGATCGCGCCCTGGTATGCGCCGGGGCAGCCAAAGCTCGCGCGTTCTTTCGGTCCTACGGAATCGAGTTGAAAAGACGGATCCGTTTACGCCTTCATCAGACTGAAATTGAAAATCGCGCTTTGCATATCGGTTTATATGATGCGAAGAAGGACCAGATCGATCTGCTGACTTTCGAGCAGGCCAAGCGTCAGATTGCCGGAGATTCGTTGTTCGGAATGCAGATGGATGAACCGCTCTATGTCAGCGTCGTAGTGCATGAAATCGCTCATGCAATTGCAGGTCAGAACCTGGAGATTCGACCCAGCTCGTTGATTGCTCACGAGTACATTGCATATGTTGCGCAGTTGTCCACGATGGAACCTGAAACGTGTTCAAAAATCTGCGAACGATACGAATCGACGGCGTTTGAAAGCGTTGGGGAGATGTCATCGGTTTACTATGCATTGGACCCGAGCGGCTTCGGTGTGAAGGCATTCCGGCATCATCAGGCGTTGGCTGATCCGGGCCAGTTCATACGTGATCTGCTGTCAGGCGCCATTCAGCCCATATCGCCGGATTGGGAATAACGGCGCATGAGGGGGTGGGGCATTTTGACCAGGCGCTAAAGCTTGGTGCTCAGCGACCGATCTTCATCAGGAGCCCCGACGACTTGCCAAAACCTATGCGCCCCAACATCGTATTGTTAGCCGGACTCGTGATGATGAGCGATCTTGCCCTGGCCGGCGGGGCTGCCTGCGTTATGGCCAAGTATCAGGGCCGGACGCTCGATTACGCGCTAGTGTACGACAAAGTGCATCCGGCCGAGGCGCAGGACGCGGCAATGGATGAGCTGCGCGACAAAGGCTATGCGGACTATCTCAAGCATCTGGATGTGATGCGTGCACAGAATCTGAGCAAAGATGACCATGCCTATGTGATTGTCATCCGCAGCGAGTTCAAGGACATTCGTGGCAAGGACCGTTCCGCCATGGGCTGCGGCTTTCATGCGCAATCGTATCGTGCCGCGGAACTGGACGCGGTACGCGACCTGCAGGCCTACTTCTGGGGCTGGAAGCCTGACCTGCACGGTTACGAGGTCGTGCGCCAGTTCCAGTACTGAGCTGATCCCGGCTGACCCCACCGTTTCCCACCGCTAGAGATCAAGACTGCACCCTGCTGGACTGGAATCCGCCGGCAGGACAAGAAATGTCACGTCGATTGATATTAGAGACACCTAATATTAGAATCTCACCTGATTTGCATAAAAAGCCTGAGCAGTTCATGAAACACAGGGTTAGGGCATGTTAGATCCCGTTTTGAGCGTTGAGTCCGAGGCAGGAAGAAAGGAGGTCAAGAATACGACCTGCTACATGTGCGCCTGCCGCTGTGGCATACGGGTGACTTTGCGCGACGGCGAGGTGCGTCATATCGAGGGCAACCCCGATCACCCGCTCAACAAAGGTGTGATCTGCGCCAAGGGTGCCTCCGGCATCATGAAGCAGTACTCGCCCGCGCGTCTCACCCAACCCCTGCTTCGGCGCCCGGGCGGCGAGCGCGGTGAATCCGATTTTGAGCAGATCTCCTGGGATCAGGCATTCAAGATCATGCAAGACCGGCTGAGCAAGCTGCGCGCCGAGGACCCGAAAAAGTTTGCGCTGTTCACCGGGCGCGACCAGATGCAGGCGTTGACCGGCATGTTCGCGAAGCAGTTCGGTACGCCCAATTATGCCGCGCATGGTGGTTTCTGCTCGGTCAATATGGCCGCCGGCCTGATCTATACCATCGGTGGTTCTTTCTGGGAATTCGGTGGCCCGGACCTGGATCGCGCCAAACTGTTCGTGATGATCGGCACCGCCGAGGACCATCACTCCAACCCGCTCAAAGTGGCGATTTCCAAGTTCAAGCGCAGGGGCGGACGTTTCATCTCGATCAACCCGGTACGCACCGGCTACTCGGCGATTGCGGATGAATGGGTGCCGATCAAACCGGGAACCGACGGTGCACTGATGCTCGCCATCACCCACGAGATCATCGCGCAGGGTCTGTACGACCGGGAATTCCTGATCGATTACACCAACTCGGCAGAACTGGTGAATCTGGACGCCTCGGCGGACGACTATGGCATGTTCATTCGCACCAACAGGCCGGTGGAAGAGGGCTGCTTCGACCCACAAAACAAACTGTGGTGGGACCGCAAGACCAATGGCCCGGTCGATGTGCGCTGCGAGGGCTGTGACCCCTATCTGTTGGGTAGCTACGAGGTCGACGGCAAGCCGGTCAAGACGGCGTTCCAGATGCTCAAGGAACGGGTCGATGAATACACTCCGGAATGGGCTGCGGGCATCACCGGTATCCCGGTCGAGACCATCAAGCGCCTGGCCCACGAGATGGGCGTCACCGCGCGGGATCAGAAGATCGAGCTGCCGATTCAGTGGACCGACGTCTGGGGCCGCGAACACGACTCGGTGATCGGAAACCCAGTCGCCTTCCATGCCATGCGCGGTTTGGCGGCGCACTCCAACGGCTTCCAGGCCATCCGTTCATTGGGCGTCTTGATGACCCTGCTTGGAACGATCGACAGGCCCGGCGGCTTCCGTCACAAGGCGCCTTTCCCGCGGCCTATCCCGCCGTGCCCGAAGCCGCCCAACGGCCCGGAGGGTGTACAGCCCAACACGCCACTGAACGGCATGCCACTGGGATGGCCGGCTGATCCGAGCGACCTGTTCGTCGATGAAGAAGGCAGGCCGGTGCGCATCGACAAGGCGTTCTCCTGGGAATACCCCTTGTCGGTACACGGCTTGATGCATAACGTCATCACCAATGCCTGGCGTGGTGATCCCTACAAGATCGATACCCTGTTGCTGTTCATGGCCAATATGGCGTGGAACTCGTCGATGAACACCGCGAGGGTGCGCGAGATGCTGGTCGACAAGGACGAGAACGGCGAATACAAGATCCCGTTCCTGATCGTCTGCGATGCCTTCCAGTCAGAGACCGTGGCCTTCGCCGACCTGGTTTTGCCGGATACCACCTACCTCGAGCGCCACGATGCCCTGTCGATGCTCGACCGCCCAATCTCCGAGTTTGACGGCCCGTGTGACTCAGTGCGTATCCCGGTGGTGGCACCGAAAGGGCAGTGCAAGCCGTTCCAGGAAGTACTGATCGAGATGGGTTCTCGTCTGGGTCTGCCGGCGTTCGTCACCGAGGACGGGGCACGCAAATTCCGCGACTACCCGGATTTCGTCATCAATTACGAGACCTCGCCAGGGTCAGGCATCGGTTTCCTTTCCGGTTGGCGCGGCAAGGGCGGCGAGAAGTTCCTCAAGGGCGAGCCGAACCCGCGGCAGTGGGAGATGTATGCGAAGAATAATTGCGTATTCCACTATGAGCTGCCCAAGTCATACCAGTACATGCGCAACTGGAACAAAGGGTACCTCGAGTGGGCGCGTGCGCACGGCATGACGCGTTACGCCGAACCGATCAACGTGCACGTCTATTCAGAGGTGCTGCAGAAATTTCGTCTGGCCGCGCAGGGAAAACGTCCCGGCAGACGGCCGCCTGAACATCTGGCCAAGCGTGTCGAGACCTATTTCGATCCGCTGCCCTTCTATCACGAGACCCTGGAGTCGGAGCTGGTGGATACCCAGGAGTATCCACTCAACGCGCTGACCCAGCGCCCGATGGCGATGTATCACTCCTGGGACAGCCAGAACGCCTGGCTGCGCCAGATCCATACCCACAATTACCTGTTCATGAGCCCGCAGCTGGGTGCGTCGCAGGGCTTCGAGGATGGCGACTGGGTCTGGGTGGAATCACCCCACGGCAAGGTGCGCTGTATGGCGCGCTTCTCCGAGTCGGTCGAGCCCGGCACGGTCTGGACCTGGAATGCGATCGGTAAGGCGTCCGGCGCCTGGGCATTGCACAAGAAGGCCAACGAGTCGCAGAAAGGATTCCTGCTCAATCACATTATCGCCGAGGAGCTGCCGCCCTGTGAGGCCGGCTCACACCTTTCGAACTCCGACCCGGTAACCGGCCAGGCGGCCTGGTTCGACGTGCGGGTGAAGGTCTACAAGGCCGCCGACAACGAGCCGAAAGCGACCTTCCCGCAGTTCCGTCCGCAACGCCGCGCACCGGGACAGGACGGCCGGCGCGGCAAGTGGCAGGCCTACTTCGCCGGGATTTTCCGGCGCAAGGCGGGCATCGAGTGACAAACATGAACAGGAACGCAGAGGACGCAAAGGCCGCGCGGAGGACGCAAAGGGTTTCAGGACAAAAACCCAAAACCCTCTGCGTTCTCTGCGGCTTCTCTGCGAACTCTGCGTTCCCCAAGAGAATTCAGCGATGACACAACTGGCACTGGTAATTGATCTCAACGTCTGCGTGGGCTGTCATGCCTGCGTCACCTCGTGTAAGGAATGGAACACCTCCGGCTGGGCCGGGACTCTGGTCGATCAGCGTCCCTACGATGCCGATCCGACCGGGACCTTCTTCAATCGGGTGCAGATGTTCGAGGTCGGCGAGTATCCCAATACCGAGACGGTGCACTTTCCAAAGAGCTGTCTGCACTGTGAAGAGCCGCCCTGTGTGCCGGTATGCCCGACCGGTGCCTCTTACAAGCGTGAAGACAATGGGGTGGTGCTGGTCGATTACGACAAGTGCATCGGCTGCAAGTACTGCTCGTGGGCCTGCCCCTATGGTGTGCGTGAGGTCGACGAACAGTTGAAGGTGATGAAGAAATGCACCCTGTGTATCGACCGGATCACTGATCAGACGCTACCCGAGAGTGAACGCAAACCCGCCTGTGTGTTGGCCTGTCCGACCAGCGCTCGTCTGTTCGGCGATGTGCATGACCCCGCATCGGAGGCGTCGATCGCGATTCACGAGAACGGGGGTTACCAGTTGATGCCTGAGTGGGGCACGCAGCCGGCCAACCACTATCTGCCGCGGCGCAAGACCCGCATCCAGATCTTCGACGATGAACTGGAACGCGCAGACAACCCGTTGAAGAAAGAGGCGCCGCTGCCGGCTGCCGAAGGCGAGACCCTCGACGATGTCGCTTATTGAACAAGGATCGAGGTACGAGGTGCGAGGATCGAGGAAAGGCGAGCGGGGTGTTGACGAGATGTTTGACAGAAACGAATTTGCCGCACAGGCCCATCGGGACGCCATACCTCGGCCCCCGGCCCTCGGCCCTCGATCCTGGAGTTAACAATGCATCCTGCTTTTTCAGTCATCTTTCTGACCACGCTGATCGGCGCAGGGCAGGGGCTGTTCATGGCACTGGTCACCGGCCAGGTGTATTCCCTGGCCAATCTGCTTGAGCCGCAGGACAGTGTGAGCTTCTACGCCATGGGCAGTCTGTTGGCGATGGTGTTGCTTGGCCTCGGTCTGGTGGCGGCAGTGTTCCATCTGGGCAAGCCAAGCTATTTCTTCACGCGTGCATGGCGCGGCATTGCGCAGTGGCGTACCTCCTGGCTGTCGCGTGAGCTGATGGCGCTGCCGGCCTTTATGGGGCTGGTGGTTTTGTATTGCGTGGCGCACTACGCGCAGCTGACCCAGCCGTTGTTCGTGATCAAGGGTCAGATTCCGGTCGATCCAACCCTTTTGCTGGGCGTGGTTGGTGCGGTGATGTCCATCGTGCTTTACGTGTGCACTGCGATGATCTATGCCAGTTTGCGCTTTCTGCAGGAATGGCACAGCCCGCTGACGGTGACGAATTTCATCCTGTTCGGTCTGGCCTCGGGCTTTACCCTGGCGGCCGCATTCTCGGCCTGGAGCGGTGTGCGACTGGTCGGTTTCTTTGGTACTTGGGCGGTGATCTTTACAGTGCTTGCGGCAATCACGCGTGGCTTTGCGGTATATCGCAATGGCCGCATCAAGCACAAGTCGACCCTGCGCAGTGCGATCGGCGTGCGCCATAGGAATATCCGCCAGAAGTCCATGGGCTTCATGGGCGGCTCTTTCAATACGCGCGAGTTTTTCCACGGTGCCAGTGAGGGCACCCTCGGGTTCATCAAGCTGTTCTTCATGCTGACGGTGTTTGTGGTGCCGGTGGGCCTGCTGGCGGCCTCCAACGCCCTGGAGTCGGCCAACCTGCCGATCCTGGCTTTCTGCGTGCAGTATGTTGGCCTGATGGCCGAACGCTGGTACTTCTTTGCCGAGGCCAAGCATCCGCAGAACCTGTATTATCAGTCGGTCGCCTGATATTTCAGCCGCCGGAGTTGCGGAACGCAGAGAACACTGAGACGCTGAGGGCGCAGAGAAAACCAGGGCTTGTTCCCCAATACTCTTCGTGTCGTCTGAACCTTTGCGTCCCATGCCCTGCGCCACTTGGTGCCCCTCACAGCGCCCGAACGTCCGACACACGGGAGTCCCCGAGAAAAAGCGCGAGGAAAACATCGAGGTTGGGATTTAATAAGCCTCCGAGTCCTCTGCGCCTTTGCGGCCTCTGTGTTTTGACACCCGGTGTTTTTCGTTGCTCCGGTGCATTCGGCGCTAGAATCTTTGTTCGAGCATTTTAAACGCGGGTAATAAGCAAAGATGCGCCTGATCGAGATTGTCGCTGATGAAGGTCATACCGGCACCCTTTCGGGGATTGCCGATCAGCATGAGGTAACGGATTACTGGTGGGGGGCGCCCGCTGAAGACGGTCGGCGATCCTTCCGCATGCTGGTCAACGACAAGGAACGTCAATCTGTGATGGACGCCTTGCAGAACATCCTCGGCACATCGGGTGACACCCGTATCGTGGTGCTGCCGGTCGATACCGTGTTGCCGCGACCGCAGGAAGACGAGGAACACAGCGCGACGGTGACCCGCGAGGAACTTTACAGCCAGATCGAGAAGGGCGCCCGTATCGACAGCAACTATCTGTTGCTTACTTTCCTTTCGACGGTGGTGGCCGCGATCGGCCTGATCGAAGACAACGTGGCCGTGGTGGTAGGTGCCATGGTGATTGCACCACTCCTGGGCCCCCTTATTGCTTTGTCGTTCGGTTCATCACTGGGCGACGGCAAACTCCTTTTGTCTGCATTGAAGACCGGCCTGACGGGCCTGGGGCTGTCGTTTCTGGTGTCGCTGTTTATCGGAATGGTCTGGCCGGTGGATATCGGGCGCGGGGAGGCCTTGATCGCCAGCGCCGAGATCCTGGCCCGCACGGACGTCGGACTTGCCGGTGTCGCGCTGGCGCTGGTATCCGGTGCCGCCGCCGTGCTGTCTCTGACTACAGGCCTCTCGTCCACGTTGGTCGGGGTCATGGTGGCGGTGGCCCTGCTGCCGCCAACGGCGACCATGGGGATGCTGGTGGGTGCTGGCTACACGAAACTGGCCGGAGGCGCGATGTTGTTGCTGGCGGTCAATGTGGTGTGTGTCATTATTTCCGCGAAGCTGGTATTTCTGGCCAAGGGGGTGCAGCCGCGTACCTGGCATGAACGCAACAAGGCGCGTCAGTCGACCGTCCTGTATGGAGCAATCTGGGGCGTTCTGCTCCTGGTCCTGGTGCTCATTGTCTATGCGCGCCACCAGGTGTTCGATTGATGGATCTGCGACATAATCGCGTCATCTAAGCTCACCGCTCGGTTTTCACTGATGAGAACGCCCGAACTGCTGGCGCCTGCCGGGACCCTGCGCAACATGCGTTATGCCTTCGCATATGGGGCGGACGCCGTGTACGCGGGGATGCCGCGCTACAGTCTGCGCGTGCGCAACAATGATTTTCTGGAAGACAACCTGCGTACCGGCATCGACGAGGCGCATCGTCAGGGCAGGCAGTTTTTCGTGGCTACCAATGTCATGCCGCATGGCGCCAAACTGAAGACCTTTCTGGACGATATTGCGCCGGTGTTGGCGATGCAGCCCGACGCGCTGATCATGGCCGACCCGGGTCTGATCATGCTGGTGCGCGAGCGCTGGCCCCAGATGCCGATTCATCTGTCGGTTCAGGCCAATACGGTGAATTCCGCAGGGGTGAAATTCTGGCAGTCGGTCGGCCTGACGAGGGTGATTCTGTCACGTGAGCTGTCGCTCGACGAGGTGTCGGAGATCCGCCAGGCATGCCCGGACATGGAGATCGAGGTGTTCGTGCATGGTGCGCTGTGCATCGCGTATTCTGGGCGCTGTCTGCTGTCAGGCTATTTCAATCATCGCGACGCAAACCAAGGAACCTGCACCAACTCCTGCCGCTGGGATTACAAGATCGCGCGTGAAGATCTGGATGCGGCGGCCGAGATTCCACTGACCGAAATAAAACGTCACCCGAAGGCGGATGAGGTTTACTACCTGGAAGAACGTGAGCGGCCTGGTGAGTTCATGCCAATCTTTGAAGACGAGCATGGCACCTACATCATGAATTCACGCGATCTGCGCGCGGTCGAACATGTGCACCGCCTGACCGAGATCGGAGTCGACTGCCTGAAGATCGAGGGGCGGACCAAATCGCATTACTACACGGCGAGAACCACCCAGGTCTATCGCCGGGCGATCGATGACGCTGTCGCCGGCCGGCCCTTCGACCCGGAGCTGCTGGCGGAACTCGAGAATCTCGCAAACCGCGGTTACACGGACGGTTTCTTTCAGCGTCACGAAAGCCAGGAGCTGCAGAGTTACCGCCAGGGGGCTTCGAACAGCAGCCGCTCGCAGTTCGTGGCGGAGGTAAACGGTTTCGATGCCGACAGCGGGCTGTCTCAGCTCCTGGTCAAGAACAAGTTCCGTGTCGGTGACGAGATGGAGCTGGTGTCGCCGCAGGGTAATCGGCGTTTCCGCCTTGAGACCATGCGGGACAAGCACGGCATGCCCCTCGACGAGGCCCCGGGCGGCGGCTGGGAGGTGCAGGCGCAGCTGCCTGTGGACGCCGATGATATGGCGCTGCTGACACGCTTTCTGCCCTCCTAGTTTTGGAGACATATCAGTTAGAAATCACTAATATGGCGGAGTCTCGATGTAGGTTTTCGTTGGGGAAGATTACATGAACAGCAGGTTTTTGGGGCGATCGGTGCTGGCCATTGCGCTCTCGGGTACCCTGACGGCGGCGCAGGCCACCAATGGCTATTCGCCCACTGGTTTCGGCACCGCCAACAAAGGCCTGGGCGGGGCCGGTGTTGCCCTGCCGCAGGATGCCCTGGCGGGTGCGACCAATCCCGCCGGTATGCTGTTCGTGGGGAACCGTTTAGATCTGGGTGCGGCGATCTTTGCACCCGATCGTGGTTTTACCGCCGACAACAATGCCGGTCCTCCGCCAATGGCGCCGGGCGATCCATCGAGCGTGCCACCCGGTACCTACGACAGCCGCAACGATTACTTCCTGATCCCGCACTTCGGCTGGAACAAACGGATCGATGAGGTCAGCAGCATCGGCGTACTGGTCGGCGCCAATGGCGGCATGAACACCGAGTACGGCAGCGCGGTATGGCGCAATTTCAACGATCCCACCAACCCCCGAAATACCGCAAGCAGTCCCACCGGGGTGGATTTTTCACAGCTGTTCCTGGGCGTTCCTTATGCCCGCAGGCTCAACGAGCAACACACCGTCGGCATCATGCCGATCATCGCCGTGCAGCGTTTCAAGGCAGAGGGCCTGGAGCCGTTTCAGGCTTTGTCGGTCGACCCGACCAAGGTGACCAACAACGGCCATGATTACTCCTGGGGCTACGGTGTGCGCGTCGGCTGGCTGGGACAGCTGACCGATCGCCTGGCGCTGGGCGCCTCGGCACAGTCACGCCTGTATATGACCGAGTTCGATGATTACGCCGGGTTGTTCGCCGAGCAGGGTGATTTCGACGTGCCGCCGACCGTGACCGCGGGGCTCAGTTTCAAGGCGACCCCCGAGGTCACACTGGTCCTCGACTGGCAGCGCATCTTCTACAGTGACGTTAAAGCGTTGAGCAACTCCAATAATTCGGGGATCGCGCCCGGCAACCTGCTGGGTGCGGACGATGGACTGGGGTTCGGCTGGAACGACATCGACATCATCAAGCTGGGAGTGCAGTGGGAATACAGCCCCAAGCTGACGCTGCGTGCCGGCGCCAGCCATGCAGACCAGCTGTTCGACAACGGCGAGTCCCTTTTCAACGTTTTGGCGCCCGCGACCGTACGCACCCATGCCAGCCTGGGGATGACCTACCGCCTGGACAAGTCGAGCGCAATTTCCCTGGCCTACACACGGGCCTTCGAAGAAAAGATCAAGGGTCAGAATCCGAATTTCACCGGACCGCAGACCGGCAGCGTGCAGATGGATCAGCACGAACTGGAGGTTAGTTGGAGCTGGCAGTTCGATTAGCCTTGATGCAACATGCAGGTCAGGGCGCGTCGATTCCTGGCTTCATGCGGGCAAAGGCCTCGCGCACCGCGGCCGGCTGCTCGGGCGAGCGTAGTGCCCCGCGTACCTTGTCGGCCAGTGAGGGCAGGCTGAGCAGGTCACTGATACAGTGTTCAAACGCGGCCTGGCCGTGATCGTTCTCGGCCAGACGTCGCAGAAAGTCATCGAGTCGCCCCTGATCATCCAGTGCCTCCCAGGCGCGTCCGGATATGGCGGTAAGTATCTCGATGTTGTTACCGGCCGGATGACTGAGGATGGTCCTGACCGGATATCCATTTGAGGCACCGGTGCTGCCGGAAACCGACAGACCCCGAATCAGTGCAGCGAGCAGCGGAATGTCCGTTGGCTGTTGCGCCAGGGCCTGTCGAAGGCGCCGTATCAGGGCCTCTTTCAGCCTGGTGCTGAGCGGCCGGCTTTCCAGACAATGACAAAGTGCGACCAGCGGTTCCTGGGGCAGATGCGGGATTGCGGCGGTCAATGGTTCATCGTCATGCCGGCAGGCGATATCGGCGATGCCCTGGTAGCCGACAAAGCTCCACTGGTCCCAACCCGGCGTACCGCAGAAATAATCCAGGGCGTGCTCATAGAAACGTGACGGAGACAGTCCGAGGTCCTTGCTCAGCAGGGCGTGAAAAAGGGCCATGCGATCCTCGCGCGGTGTGAAGGCGTAGGGATTGTCCTGCAAGATGGCCTGAGGGTCTGATCCCTCGGTCTTTGCCCGCACGGACTCGAGCAGGCGGTTGAGCAGGCAGTCGCGTTCGGCCTGTACCAGCAGACCCTGCTCGTCGAGGTCGAGGCGCAGAAACCAGATGACCGGTTCGGACGGTGTCGCGGCTGGCAATTGCACCAGTGCGAACCAGGCCTTGCGCTGCATCGGAAGGGGATATGGCGCATACGCGTTCTCGAACGCGAGAAACTGCTTGCGGCCCAGGGCGCCAATGCGTCGTCCGATATCGTAGGCGCGCACCTGCGCGCCGGCTTGTTCGAGGAACTCAAGGAGCGTTATGGAATCGGCCTGCATTGTGTCTGGATTTCTGAACAGGGGCGGATATTAACCTGAGTGGGCGATACACCTGCAACGGTCCGGTTTAGCGGCGGCCGGCCTGGTCGATCTACTCGATCCAGTCGACCAGGTGATTCTCCAGTTCGTCGGCCTCGTCTTCGCAGATCGTCCGGTCGCACACGCGATGCCCGGCGCGCACCACTGTTCGCGGATCGCCGGTGAGTAGCGGGTGCCAGGCCGGCAGATCGCGGCCCTCGGCGATCAGGCGGTACGCGCAGGTCCTCGGCAACCAGTATGGATCTTCGAGCACGGCCGGCGTGATGGTCACGCAATCAGGCACGCGCGCAGACCGATTGAGGTAATCCGTGCAGCGTCCGGTCGGCGTATCGAGCAGACGGCAATGCACGTTGGTGAAATAGACATCTTGGGTGTCCTCGTCTTCCAGGCGGTACAGGCAGCACTTGGCACAGCCGTCACACAAGGATTCCCATTCCTCTTCGGACATTTCGGTGAGTTTTTTTTGCTTCCAAAAGGGCATCATGGGGCTTGACATCGAGGCGTTTTTTCTTTCTCGGAGAGGTTGTGGCCGGCTAAATTAGTGGCTGATTATGCACAGGCCCGGACTGGGCTTCAATTGGCCGCCAAGTTGCCGGCATTTTGCCAGGCGACACCTTAAAATACTTCCATAACATAATGTTTAAAAACATTATTTCCTCTTTTGAACACTTTTTGGTCAATCTGATGACCGTTACGCGGCAATGGGGCCTGTGGGGCATTCTATGCATGTTTCCCACAGAGTTTTCCACAGGCAATGTGGAAAAGATTACGGCTGAGACGACTAGTTGAGATCCCCACCGCGCTCGGTCAACAGGAGGTCGATGTCGGCAATGATCAGAATAACGCGATTCCCTCCGGAATCTGCCTGTCCATAGACCTCTTCGGCCATCGGTGCGATAGCGCAGCTGGACGGCAGTGGCATCTGCAGCACCAGCAACTCGTGTAGCCTCGGCAGCAGGATCCATTGCAGCCACTGGTCGAAACTGAGCGTGTCGACAGCGAACGGCTGGGTGCTGAGCAGGGCGGCGTCGCTCGGCGGGTCGTTTTCCCATCGTCCCTGCGAGCGAAGCTCGGTCTCGAGTGCCTTCAGCAACTGGCTCAAATGATCTCGCACGTTATCTCCGTCTGCTCACGTCCTCGGGTTATCCTTGCACGCACATAGTGTGAAATCTAGGGAGGAGCTGTGGGTGTCCAGAGCGGTCGACAATCGGTAGAAAGCTGCCGCGAGTTGCAGCGCGCGATCATGGCCCTGAGCCTTGTTGACACGGTCACCGGTGCTGCCTGATGGCCACTGATTGCGCAGGGGAAAGCTCGGGCGCCATCGTTGCCGCAGCCGATGCGGCCATCATCGAACGCTTCGCAGATGCCGTTTGGATGGAGCGTGGCCTGTCCGCCAATACGCTCAGCTCTTATCAGTCGGATCTGCGTCACTGTGCGCGCTGGTTGCCGGCTAACGCCGGCTGCGAACTGCTGCGGGTTCGTCGAGATCAGCTCCTGGGCTATCTGGCGGCTGGGGTCGACGAGGGTATCCAGCCACGCACCAGTGCACGCCGGCTGTCGACTCTGCGGCAGTTTTTTCAATGGGGACTGCGTGAACAACTGCTGAGCGTGGATCCGACGGCACGGATCGAGGCCCCGCGCCTCGGACGACCTTTACCCAAATCACTCAGCGAGGCCGAGGTCGAGGCCCTGCTGGAGGCGCCGGATAGGGAAACGGCGGAGGGCCTGCGTGACCGCGCCATGCTTGAGGTGCTTTACGCGACCGGCCTGCGTGTGTCCGAATTGATCGGTCTGCAACCAGATCAGCTGAGTCTCTCGCAGGGGCTGGTGCGAGTCGTTGGCAAAGGCGGCAAGGAGCGCCTGGTGCCCCTGGGTGATGAGGCGGTGAACTGGGTCGGGCGGTTTCTGTCCGGCGCGCGACGCGAACTCCTTGGCGGGCAACCCTGCGATGCCCTGTTTCCCACCCGACGTGGAAGCGGTATGACCCGCCAGGCGTTCTGGTATCGGATAAAGAAACATGCGCTGGCCGCCAGAATCCGTCAGACCCTGTCTCCTCACACCGTACGCCACGCCTTCGCCACGCATCTGGTCAATCACGGTGCCGACCTGCGCGTGGTGCAGTTGCTGCTGGGCCACAGCTCGCTGTCGACCACCCAGATCTATACCCATGTCGCGCGCGAGCGCCTCCAGGCGCTGCATGCGGAGCATCATCCGCGCGGATGAAACTGATTTCCAGGCAGACGATTGCGTGCCTTATGCTGTCGCTTTCTCTTGGAGGAGAGGCGGAACAAGCTGCTCGCATGACCGAAGGCAGCTTCGGTTTCCGCGCTACCGTGGAGGGCGAACAGTTCGAGGCGACTTTCAGCGCTTTTTCGGTGGTTCCGCAGCTCGGTCCTGAGCGACTGCCGACCGGATTCGCGGTCGAGATCACCATGGCGGCCATTGCCAGCGGAAACGTCGACCGGGATGCGGAGATGCAGCTGACCGAGTGGTTCGATATTGCCGCGCACCCGGTCGCGAGTTTCCGCGCGCAAGAGGTCGGGATTGCTCCGCAGGGTGGCTACGTCGCGCGGGGCGAGCTGCTCATCAAAGGTGTTGAGCGGTCGATTGCTGTGCCTTTCTCCTGGCAATCGGGCCCCCGGGGGCTGCGGATGACGGGCGAGGTCATGCTCGACCGGCGTTGGTTCGGGATAGGGCCCATGGACGACAGTTCTGTGGCCGCCGAGGTGACGGTGTTCTTCAACCTCGCGCGGGGTGCCGATGAACATTGAGCAGGCCGGACGCCTTGTTTCGGCGACCTGCCTGGTTGTGCTGCTGTCGGCCTGTGGCGCCCCGAAACAGCGCACGACCGATGCGCCCGCCGGCGCGCAGCCCTCCCCGGGACATTGGGCACTGGAGGACGGTCGCTTGATGCCGCTAGATACGGGGCAGAGCCGCGTCGTCATACGCGTGTACCGCGGGGGCAGGCTCGCGCAACTGGGGCACAACCATACCCTTGAGGTGACGGACCTGAGTGGCAGTCTCAAACAACTGGATGGTGGCGGTGGACTGGCTGAACTGGCCTTTGGGGTTGATGGGATCCTGGTGGACGACAATGCAGCCCGTGCGCGTGCCGGCGACGATTTCGCGCAACAGCCGGACGCGAATGCCATCGCAGGCACGCGCAGGAACATGTTGGGCGAAAAGGTCCTGGATGCGGCAAGCTGGCCCGAGGTGCTTATCCTTGCACGGATCGGAAACCTCGCTGCACTGGCGCCGATGACCGAGGTATACGTCAGCGTGCGTGGCGCCAGTCATGGCTACGAGACGCCCGTCAGGGTCGAATTGCGAGATGAGGAGGTCCGTGTATCGGGTACTCTGACGGTTCGGCAGAGCGATTTCGGTATCCAGCCCTTTTCGGTGCTAGGTGGTGCCTTGCTGGTTCGCGATGAGATTCAGGTCGATTTCCTGATCGTCGGGCAAAAACCCGGAGGCGCCATGTGATAGCCTTGCGACGGATTTGTTTGGGAGCCTATTCATGCCTTCATTTGATGTCGTGTCTGAAGTCGACCTGCAGGAAGTGCGCAACGCCACCGACCAGGCCAACCGCGAAGTCGGTACGCGCTTTGACTTCAAGGGCAGTGAAGCCCGATTCAGCCTCGACGAAGGGGTGGTGAATCTGCAGGCGGAAAGCGAGTTTCAGCTCGATCAGATGATGGATATCCTGCAAAAGAAGCTGGTGAAGCGTTCGGTCGATATCGCTTGTATGAATATCGCGCAGCCCGAGACGGCGAATAATCGTGCGCGCCAGGCGGTCACAATGAGGCAGGGGATCGACATGGATACCGCGCGCAAGATCGTCAAGGAAATCAAGGCCGCGAAGATCAAGGTTCAGGCCCAGATTCAGGGTGAACAGGTGCGCGTCAGCGGCAAGAAGCGCGACGACCTGCAGGACACGATTGCCCTCTTGAAGAAGGCGGACTTTGGTCTGCCGCTGCAATACATCAATTTTCGGGACTAATTCCTAAGATATTATGAAGATATTTGCTTTCGCCCTTTGTTCTCTCCTGCTGGCAAGCAGCGCCCAGGCGCAAGAGGTCAGCCAGGATATTCAAGACCAGATTCGCAATTCGCTGAAGATTCTGCTGCCCGGCATACAACCGGACGAGATCCGCTCGACGCCGCTGGACAACCTCTATGAGGTGACCTTCGGAGGACGGCTCGTTTACCTCACAGCAGACGGTCGCTATCTTATTCAGGGCAAGATGATTGACCTTGAGACGCGCACTGAGATCACCGAGGAGCGCCTGTCCGAACTGAAGATGGCCGCACTGGCCAAGGTCAGTGAGGACCAGATGGTGATCTACGGTCCCAAAGACGCCAAGGATACCGTTACGGTATTCACCGATATTGACTGCGGTTTCTGCCGCAAGCTGCATTCTGAGATGGCGCGGTACAACGAAGCGGGTATCCGTATCCGCTACCTGTTCTACCCACGTGCCGGTATCGGCAGTGATTCATACGACAAGGCGGTCTCGGTTTGGTGTGCCGATGATCGAAAGGCGGCCATGGACAAGTCCAAAGCGGGCCAGGAGATCCCAGCCAGAAGCTGTGAAAATCCGGTCGATGAACACTATGCCCTGGGACAGACGATGCGCGTGACGGGCACGCCCGCGTTGCTGCTTGAGGGCGGTGAAATGGTGCCGGGCTATGTACCGGCGAACAAGCTTCGCAAGGCGCTGGACGCGCGGCGGGCGCAGTCCGGCGGTTGACCGCGGGGCGACGATTTCGGTCTTCCCCGTCCCTGATTGATACTTATCGCTGAGTTAGATTATGGCGGTACAAGCAATGGATGTGGCGGTGCGTACCCACGTTGGCCTGGTGCGCTCGCGCAATCAGGACTGGCTGCATGCGGACGGCGATCTCGGGGTCCTGGTGCTGGCCGACGGTATGGGCGGTCATCGCGGCGGCGAGGTGGCGAGCCGGATTGCGGTCGAGTCCGTAATCGAGGCCCTTGTGCCGGCGCAGCGCGAAGACGTGGCTGACGACATGGAGAGTTTGATGCGTGTCGGCGAGGCGGCCGAATTCGCCAACCGGCTGTTGTTCGAAAAGTCCCTGGAGCGTCCCGAGCTGAAGGGCATGGGTACCACGCTGGTGCTGGCAATTTTCCGGGAGGGCCGAATTTTTTACGCCCACGTAGGTGATTCGCGCCTTTACCGCGTGCGCTACGGCCGCATGCGTTGCCTGACCCGGGATCATTCACTGATCCAGCAGGTGATCGATGACGGTGTGTTTCTCAACCGCCACGCGGCGCGCCAGGGTGGGGTGAAGGACAACATACTCACACGTAGCCTCGGTACGGATCTGCAGGCGGATGTGGATGTCGGCGATGCGGTGCTGGAGGCCGGCGATACCTACCTGTTCTGCAGCGACGGGCTGCACAACCTGGTTCCGGATAACATCATCGCCAGGATACTGCGCGACCCCGAAGGCGACCTGGAAGAACAGGCTCAGACCCTGACCGATGCTGCGCTTGGTGCCGGTGGCAAAGACAATATCAGCATCATCCTCGCACGTCCGTGTCTTTGAACCTCAGTAGGCCGGGCTGCGCCCGACGTCGGCAGGCACAGCCTGCCTTACGACCGGTCTGGTGAATGATCGACGGTTCAACGTTCCAGCAGCTTCAGTTTGTCGGGCTCGCCATCCCACTCGGCGGCATCGTCGGGCGGTGGTTTCTGATCGGTGATAACCGGCCAGATGGCGCAGAGCTCTGCATTCAGCGCCGTAAAATGCTGCTGATCCTTGGGAACATCCTCTTCGGCGAAGATTGCCTCGGCCGGGCACTCGGGCTCACACAGCGCACAATCGATACACTCGTCGGGATCGATGGCGAGAAAGTTCGGTCCTTCGTGAAAACAGTCGACCGGGCAGACCGCGACGCAATCGGTGTACTTGCATTTGATGCAGTTCTCGGTGACGACGAAGGTCATCGCTTATCCCCTTGTGGACAGTTTGGCCTCAGTCAGCATCGCGCAAGGCATGCAGTTCGTAAAGGGCATCCAGTGCCTGGCGTGGCGTCAGCTGGTCGGGGTCGAGGCCGGCCAGGCGTTCGCGCAGCGGGTCGCCACCATGTGGTCGTTCCTGCTCCGCCTGCTGCTGGAACAGTGACAGCTGGTTGGATTCGGCCTGGGCATGTTGTTGTGCCGCCTGCTCCAGTTCGCGCAGCCGTTTGCGTGCCAACTCGATGACCTTGCGGGGTACCCCGGCGAGCGCCGCCACCTGCAGGCCGTAGCTCTGGTTGGCGGGCCCATCGCGTACCGTATGCAGAAAGACGATGCCGTCACCGTGTTCGACCGCGTCCAGGTGCACATTGACGATTCCCGGGTGCTCATCCGGCAGGGTGGTGAGTTCGAAGTAGTGGGTGGCGAAGAGGGTGAAGGCACGGATACGCGTGGCCAGTTCCACTGCGCAGGCCCAGGCCAGGGACAGACCGTCGAAGGTGCTGGTGCCGCGACCGATCTCATCCATCAGTACCAGCGATCTCGCACTGGCGTTGTGCAGGATATTGGCGGTCTCCTGCATCTCGACCATGAAGGTCGAGCGGCCGCCGGCTAGATCGTCGGAAGCACCGATACGCGAGAAGATGCGGTCGAATGGCCCGAGCTCCGCGCTCGATGCCGGGACATAGCTGCCGGCATAGGCCAGCAGCACGATCAACGCCGACTGGCGCATGAAGGTGGATTTGCCCCCCATATTGGGCCCGGTGACGATCAGGATGTTGCGTTGATCATCCATCGTCAGATCATTGGCCACGAAGGGTGTTTCGCTGACCTGCTCGACCACCGGGTGACGCCCGCCGCTCACCGCCAGGCCGGGTTCACCGCGAAAGACAGGCCGGCACAGGTCGAGACGCTGGGCGCGCTCGGCAAAGCAGCTGAGCACATCCAGCCGGGCGATGCCGTCCGCGCTGTGCTGCAGGGCGGGCAGGGGAGGCATCAGGGATTCCAGCAGCTGCTCGTAAAGCACCTTTTCGCGCTGCAATGCGCGTTCGCGAGCCGACAGCACCTTGTCTTCGAAGGCCTTCAGCTCAGGGGTGATGAAACGCTCGGCGCCCTTGAGCGTCTGGCGGCGAATATATTCATCGGGCGCCTGCTCGGACTTGCTGCGGCTGATCTCGATGTAATAGCCGTGCACCCGGTTGTAACTGACCTTGAGTGTCTCGATACCCGTGCGGTCGCGCTCGCGGCGTTCCAGATCCACCAGGAACTGGTCGGCGTTCTGCGACAGGTCGCGCAGCTCGTCCAGCTCGCTGTCGAAGCCCGGTGCGAGAACGCCTCCGTCGCGCAAGACCACCGGCGGGTTCCCGATGATCGCACGGCTCAGCAGGTCCAGTGTCTCCGGGTGTTCGGCGATATCGGCCGCGAGCGCCTGCAGGCCGGGGTCCTCCGCATCGCGCAGGCTGGCCTGCAGTGACGGCAGGCTGGACAGGCTGTCGCGCAACACGGCGAGGTCGCGCGGGCGCGCGGTTTTGAGCGCCACCCTGGCGAGTATGCGTTCGATATCGCCGATGCTGCGCAGCCGGTCCTGGGTTGCCTCCACCAAGTGGCCGTCGAGCAGGCAGGCGATGGTCGCGTGGCGTTCGCGCACCCCGTTTTGGTCACGCAATGGGCGGCTGATCCAGCGCCGCAGCAGCCTGCTGCCCATCGGGGTCGCAGTACTGTCGAGCAGCCCGGCCAGACTGTGCTGACGTTGGCCGGAGGCGGCCTCGACCAGCTCAAGGTTTCGACGCGTGGCGGCGTCGATGATGATGCCGTCCGCGTGATCGTCGACCTGCAGGCGCGTGATGTGCGGCAGGGCGCTGCGTTGGGTGTCCGATACATACTGCAGGAGGGCACCCGCGGCACCGATCGCCAGCGGCAGGCCGGCGCAGCCGAATCCGCTGAGGTCATGGGTGCCCAGTTGCTGATTGAGCAGCCGCAAGGCGCTGTCGTGCTCGAAATGCCAGGGAGGGCGTCGCGTGATGCCGCCGTCCCTTTCCGGCCGAGGCGGCGCCGCCTGGTCCTCGGGCAGCAGGAGTTCGGCAGGGCGCAGGCGCTCCAGCTCGCCAGCCAGGGCCTCGGCATCATCGAGCTGCTGGACATGAAAACGTCCACCGGTGAGGTCCAGCCAGGCGAGTCCGAAGTGACCGTCTTCTTCCAGCAGGGCGGCCAGCAGGTTGTCGCTGTGCTCATCCATCAATGCCTCGTCGCTCACCGTGCCCGGTGTGACGATACGCATGACCCGGCGTTCGACCGGGCCCTTGCTGGTGGCCGGGTCGCCTATCTGTTCACAGATCGCCACCGACTCGCCCAGCTTGACCAGCTTGGCCAGATAGCTCTCTGCGGCGTGGTACGGCACACCCGCCATGGGTATGGGTTCGCCGCCGGATTTGCCGCGCTGCGTCAGGGTGATGTCGAGCAGCTGAGCGGCGCGTCGCGCGTCATCGAAGAACAGTTCGTAGAAATCACCCATGCGATAGAAAACCAGCCGCTCTGGATGCTCGGCCTTGATGCTCAGGTACTGGCGCATCATCGGGGTGTGCTCTACTTCTTGAGCGCCTGATTTTCTTGGCTTTTTTTCGATTTGTTCCATAAATAACAGTCAGTTATTAAGTCAGGCTTCAGTCTGTTAGTGTCCACGTCAGGCCATACGGTTCGTTGGGCAAAAAGCCGCCTGCGGTTTCTCGCCTGCAGCAGCCAGGCGCTATCTGGCTCTTTGTCGTCGGCAGGTCAGATCCTCAACGACGCGACCGTTTTCCTAGGCTGTCGGAGAGGATTCGCGAGGGCGCGACCACCTGTTCCACGTGTGGGTGGGTGGTTTTTCCATAGCTTCGGATAACCTTCTGCACATAATTGCTGGTCTCTTTGTAAGGTGGCACCCCGCGATACTTTTCAACCGCCCCTTCACCGGCATTGTAGCCGGCGAGGGCCAACCGGAGATCGCCTTGGAAATAGGCGAGTAGCCATCGCATGTAGGCCATTCCTCCATGCAGATTCTGAATCGGGTGCGAAATGTCCTTTACCCCAAAACGGGTGGCAGTGTCTGGGATTAATTGCATTAGGCCATGGGCATTTTTGTGCGACCTGGCCCGCGGATTGAAGTTTGACTCGGCTTTGATGACGGAAAGGATTAATTTGGGGTCGAGCCCATAACGTGGCGCTAGCTGGGCTACCCAGTTGGCGATCTGAGGTGGTGCTGGGCGGCTCAAACCCCTCGCCAGATCGGCATCTTTTGACCAATCCATCTCGCTGCGTCCGAATGAGGCAGGAATAATGGGCCTGGCATATTCATCGAAGCGACTCAGGTAAGTGCATCGAGGTTGCCTCTCAGGGTCGGGGTGGCCGATAAATGCGAGGAATTTTCGTGCCTGCATATCCCCTTTGACCGCGGCCACTTTGAGCCAAGCCCCGGCCAGGTCTTTGTCCTGGGGCGCACCTACTCCATTGGCATAAAACCAGGCGAGCCGTCGCTGCGCCGGTAGGTGACCTAGCCTCGCCGCCGCACAATAAAGCTGCCTCGCCCGGGAGTAGTCATGGCGGTACCCCTGGCCGTTTTCATAGCGCGAAGCCAGTGCTGTGAGCTGAACGGGATCCGGTGCTTCCAAGAGTTGGCTCCAATCGAGAGCGAATTTGGGGTCCGCTACGCCCCAGCACCGTAACGACAGCAACAGACAAGCCCAGCCAACAATACGCAAACAGTTAAAGTGGCGATGAGATTTCATTGATTTTTCTGCCGCCCTTGCCCGCGAGCCACGCCTTGATCCGGAACATTCTTGAAGCCCTGAACCCGGTATATTGAGTGGCCGGGTTAATAGTCTCTCTTCCCCGGCAATATCGGCCCTTTAAGTTGGAAAGAACTCGATCGGTACTTTCGTTGTTACTGCGGGCACTCCCGGCTTTGGACCGAAATCGATCCGCCTGATGAGTGCGACGAGCTCCTTCTCAAAAGAAGGTGCGCCCAGCTCACTGTAGACAATCCGACAATCGGTTACTTTGCCAGACGGCGCGATCGTAATGCTAGCGACGATCTTGCCGTGCAGGCTCGGATCCGCAAGTAGTTCAAGATTGTAAATCCGGTAAATCGCGCGCTTGTTGCGGTCAAGAACCTCCTGGATCTCCTCTTCCGTTCGGATGTTCCCACGGCGACCTCCGGGGTTTTCTCGCGCTGCCGAAGTGCCCATCCGATCGTCAATGTCGCCCTGCCGGCGTGTGGTGGTGATACCGTCGATCCCCGACCCGTTCGCTCCCAGAATTTGCTGGTGGGTCGGCATCCCGACGCCGATTCCGCCGCTGCCCTTGTTCACGTCGGCGGTGAGTGCCTGAGTCTTCTGCGCCGGCGATTGGCCTTCGCCTTCGGCTCGGGACGGCAATGGAACGTCTGCTGCAATATTCGGCGTGGCGCTACGCAGGGTGTTGAGGGCGTCGCTCAATGCCAAGAGCCCCATACTCTCCACCGGCTTGCGACGTGCTGCAACGCCAAGCGCGGTTGTCGGCGGCGTCTTGTCCGCCACTTTTGCAGGCACGCTGCCTGGTAAATTCTCTGGGGCCCGCTGGGCGCTCGTATCCTGCTGCGCTGTTGCCTGTCGTGACAGCGATATCGCGACAGGGGCCGAGACGGGTGCATTCGGCTCGGCAATGATTCGCGCCAGTCGTGCGGGCATGACGGGTTCCTGATCCGATTCGAGCTGCGGCACCCTCAGGTAGGGTATGGTTGCCCCCCCCACCAGGAACAGGGCCAGGAACGAACCGAGGATGCGACGAAACCGCAGGTCCTCTGGTTGCGGCCCCGACCACGGCAGAATAGGTTGCGAATAGGCAGCCAACACGCCGATCTATCCCGATTGCCCCGGTTTCTGCAGCACTGCGAGTGAAATGCGACCGAATCCTGCCTGTGTACAGGTGATCATCACTTTCTTTAACAATCTGAAGGGTATCGATTTGTCGCCCATGATAGTCACTTCGCGCGCAGACGTGCCCAAGTCGAGCGAACCGGCGCCTCCCGCCCCCCTGATATTCTGCAATGCAGCCCTGAGTGGAACAATCGCATTTTGCGGCGAGTTGAGCGCAGACTCGACCGACGCGACAGGTTCATCCCGTAGCAGGAGCATATCTTTTGTGACAGTGATGACGACGGTCTGTCTCGGCGCTAGATCGGCCACGGATTCAGGCAGGCTAATGAGATGGGTGCTCGCTGATTCTGCGACGTCTGACGAATGTACAAGAAAGAAGAAAACCAGCAGCGTAAAGACATCCATCAGCGCTACCAGATTGAGTTGCGGTCGGCCCGCGACCTTGACCCGGTGCCGCTGTATGCGTCGTATGAGTTGTGGGGCTGGGTTCATTTCACGCCCTTCAACACACGACTGCTTGCTGGTATTTCTGCCAGTGTGATCTGCGGAAAAAGCTCGGTCGGCTGCTCATCTCCCCCGTTGCGGCTTGGTCTTATGCGTACCGCATCCATGACCTGTACCAAATCGTCATAAGTTATTTGCGGTTCGAGCAATAGGGTCGCCTGCACACTTCGCGGAAACTGCGCTTTCAGCTTTGCCGCAAGTTCGGCGAGCATCAGGTTCTCCTGGCCGCCCGGCGTCCTGTCGAACCGCAGCGGCCCCTTTCGCCCCTGGTGACGCACTTCGATGACACGTTTGCGAACCGACACCTGAAGCTGCAGCGGATCCGGTTCAGCAGTTACCTCGCGTACGTTTGCCGAAGCCTCAAGCTCCAGGATCGTCATTCGAGAGAACACGGCGGTGATCATTAGAAAGGGTACGAGAATCACCATGAGACTAAGGAACGCGGTCACGTCGACCTCGGGCGCCCCCCGTCCTGCCAAGTGCCGGCGCGGCTGTCTCACGTCAAACCCCTTACGCTTTTCGGATCGAACGACATGAGATTTGCCAGCTTGACCGTTGCCATTTCCAAGCTATCCACGACACGGCTGGTTTTGGTCTGCATGAAGGCATGCGCCAGAAGCAGTGGAATAGCTACCATGAGGCCGAATGCCGTCGTATTCATCGCGACCGATATGCTTGCCGATAACAGATTGGCCTTCTCGGCGGGGCCAGCCCCGGCAACGGCCGAGAACGCCTCGATCAATCCCATGATGGTACCCAACAGACCAAGCAACGTGGCGATGTTTGCAAAGGTCGCCAGATAGTGAGTACGTTTCTCCAACCGTGGAATGAACTCCAACACACCTTCTTCCATCGCGAGTTGGACGTCTTCTCCGTTGCCGCCGGCTCCGGCGCGCTGCAGGCCGTAACCGAGAATCTTACTCATGGCAGCATTCGACTGACCGACAAGTTCCCCAGCCACCTCGTACTTGCCATCCTGTACGAGAGGCAGGATTCGCTTCCATATTCTCCGATTGTTGATGCCGACGACTGTCAGATAGGCGTAACGCTCGACAATGATGGCCACGCCAATCGCCAAGATCAAAGCGATCGGGTACATGAACATGCCGCCCGTTTGGAAAAAACTCAACGCATTATAGAGCGCTTCCATTTCGTATACCTCTACGTGTTAATCGCAGTTCAATACGACACGTTGGTCCTACAAAGTCGCCGGTGGCCGGGAAACCAGGACTAGGCTTCCTTGTGAACCAAGGATCGTAGAGCACGAAAGTCTCCACGGTGCCCCCCCGCTCGGCCATATCGGCTAACAAACGTTTTACTCAGTAAAACGGAACGTCTCGTTGATAAGCTTAGAGACCTCCAGGCCGTTTGTGGGATCTGTAAATCCAGCGATGATTCAATCCAGAATGTAGCCGTCCTGATGCAGTTCCAGTTCTTTCCGAAAAAGGTCCTGCTCGACCGGGTCCATTCTATCCTCGAGGCGACTGTTCAACGCGTCGCCCTCGAGGGGGGTTCCCAGACGTTTCCATGGCGCGATATACAAAGTCTTCGGTAAGGCGCGATTGCCACGAATCGAGAGCTCATCCTGCTCGAGACTCTCTTGACCCAACGCTGAGACTGCAACGGCCAGAAAGAATGGCAGCACCAAGCAGACAACAACATTTCTGGTGTTCATTGTGTCTTTCTCTCTTTGTGCAAGCTCGCCGCGGGTGGAGCCTCTGCGCCCGGTGAGTTATCTGATTGTCGCACAATCGGTGCTGCATCTAGGGCTCAGAAGCCGGGAGACTTCCTGGAGCGACACGCAGTGAATAGCATCGTGGAGGCGCATCCGGCGTTTGCCAGTGCTTTCGGGTCGCATGCGTTTGAAGCCAGCCGGGACTGCGCAGCCAGCAAACGCCAGCGGTCTATTGCGGTGCGGCGGCAGGTGCACGCTTTTCCTCCTCGACAGCTAGTTTAGGCCGAAGCTCATCGAGCCGTTTTAGGCTCAGTTCGGTCCAGCGGTCGCTTTGACCTTTCGAGACGCGGCGCAAATGGGTTTGGTAAACCTCTATCGCTTTGTACTCGAATCCCGCTGCCTGCTCTTCCAGTTGGCGCTCGTACTGCGCCATCTCGTCCGAGCCGAGACCGGCTGGGCGCTCTGACGCGCGCAAGGCTACACTGAGTTCTCGATAGAGGTTCGCGATTTGGTACGTCGCCGCGGAGCTGACCGAATCAATCTGATAACCGGTGGCCGCTTCAAGCATGTTAAGCGCCTGCCGCATTGCGCTTAGCTTTTTTCCGAGACTGGCCTGTAGCGGCTCGACCAAACGCATGCGACGAAACGAATCGACCTGATACCCTGCGAGTTCGAGTGTGCTTTGTGCGGCCAATGTGCTCATGCGAGCGTTGCCCGCATCGCCGGCCGAGCGTTCGGCATCGATCACTTGTTGCAGCCAATACCGGCGTTGGCCACTTTTGCCGCGGGCGTTTTCCAATGCCGCCAGTTTCCAATACACCTCGATCACCTCAATAGCCGGTCGAGGAAACTCCCTGGCGTACTGAGCGAGGGACTCGATCGCCTGCGGTAAGTCACCGCCTTGCTTGTATAGATCTGCGGCCCGCACCAACGCGGCACGACGCAATGTGTCTTCTCCGGCACCCGCTCCAAGCTGCCGATAGACCGCGGCCGCGTCTGAGTACCTGCCGTCGCGGATGTATGCGAACGCGAGCTTTTTTGTGGCTTTTTTCTGTAACGGGTGGGCGGGATAATTTGTGCGGAACTCCTCCAATACCCTAATTGCATCTTTCCATTGCTGCGACGCCAACAGCGCGGACGCGGCATCATACTCGGCGGTCACGGCGACAGACGTACCCGGTGCGGCCTTTGCAGCACGCAAAAACAGTGCCGCTGATGCTCGCTCGTCACCTTCTGCACGCTGTGCCTCGGCGCGCCTGTATACCGTAGCGGCCAAGCCTTTTTTCAGCGCTTTTCGTCGCGTATCGCTCGGTTCTGTCAGGCCAATGGCTTCCAGATACGCCTGTTCGGCATCCGCATAATCGCCTATCTTGTAGCGTGCCTGAGCCAATACGGACCAAGCGGCTTGGTGCAGCGCGGTAGACGATGGCTTGGATGTCTGCAACAGGATTTCACATACTTGAATTGCAGTGCGGTCTTGGTTCCGCTCGAGCAATGCCACACCGGCCTGTCTGAATACGGCAGCGGCCTTGGGGTGGTCCGAGTAGGTCTCGGCGAAACGGACGGCGCTGGCCGTCTTGCGTGTGTGCTCGCCCGGGGCGTCCGCGTCATCGCCGCGTTCGTCCGATCTTTCGTAGGCAACAATGGCAGATAGCCCGGCCTCCGCTGCCTGGGCATGGCCTGCGCGCTCGTAAGCGATGTGCTCGAATTCTTCGGCGGCGGAGGAGTATTGGCCGCCTTCGAAGAGGAGTTCTGCGAGCTGATAATGCATTTCACCCACGCGTTGAGCGTCGTCGAACCACGCCAGGTAGGTGCGGTACCATCGTTCGGCTGCGCGAAAATCGGCCTCCTGGTGCGTCACCAGCGCCTGCTCGTGATAATAGTCGGCCAGGTCCGCGAGGCTCGATTGCAGGGACGCCAGTATCTCTGGGCATGCCGACAGAGAACGCTGTTCCCAGAATTCGCTCGCTGAACCATAGCCGCTAACGAATGCCGCCTGAGTCTCCAGGACTTTGTTTGCCAATCCCGCCTGACCGTAGAGACGAATCGACTCGACGAACAGACGAGGGGCTCGGCGATCCTGCGGCGCGCGCTGGGCAAGGGCCAGATAGGTCACAGCGGCGTCGGTAAAAAGCTCCTTTCGTTCGTACAATTCGGCGAGGTCCCGATAAACTCGGCGCTCGTAGGTGCGTCCTTCATGACCGCCGAAATACGCGGTGATGGAATCCGCGCCAGCCAGGTATGAGAAGCACAGACTGATCGCACGCAACACATCGCTGGTTTGTTCGTGTTCGGCGCTTGACAGCGTGCTCAAGTACGCACTGAAAGATCCACTGGATGGCGTCTTGCGATCCAGCATAGAGAAAAAAACCTGCAGCGCGTCGACGTATCGAGCCTGTTTGAACAAGCTCCAGCCGAGCTTGTACATGGCTTGCTCGAACACCGCCTCGGTATCACCCAATTTCACGACAGCGCGATAGGCATTCTCAGCCAGCCGAAAGGATCCCTGGCCAAATAGAATCTCACCCCGTTTGAATTGCACGTCCGCGTATAAGCGATTTTCGGTCCCGACGGCGTCTTGGATCAGGCGTTCGAAAATGGCCATCGCTCGGTCTGGCTCAGCGTTTTCGTCATAGGCTCTCGCCAACTGATACAGGAGTTCCGTGTCGTTGTTCGCCTGCGGATTCTGACGCAGCAGACTTTGGTAAATGTCAATCGCAGCGGCGAGGCGTTTATCTCGAGAGGCGCCGCGCTGCATAGGACTACCGGCAGAGGCCTCGGTCGTGGCCGCCAGTTCTGCCGCACTGTCGAGCATGAGGTCTGCAAGGCGTCGTTCGATCTGAAACCTTTCCGGAGACGAGGGATAGCGCTCCAGGTAGTCGAGGTAAGCGGCGATCGCCTGCTCTCGGCGCACCTGTATCAATTCGGTGGCGTCGACGGGTGCCGGTGCTGCCGGCCCACCGGGGCGCTCGCTTGCGGCCTCTGATTCAAGCGCGGGTTGGCTGGTACAGCCGGTCAGCAACGTGAGAACCGCAATCAGCCCGAACAACGGGCCTTTATCTTGGCAGATCGGTGTCGAGGTCATAGGTCTTCGCGAGTTCCAGGCGGGCCTGCTGGAGGTAGTCCTCCAGCCGACTCCGGCGGTCCTCCAATTCGTCGATGATCAGGGCTTTGGCGTAGCGCTCGTAAAGTTCAATGGCGGCGGCAATGCGCTCGCGCAACCTCCGAGCTCGTTCCTGGAGCGCCTCAACAAGGGCTCGATGGTCCTTTACGCCACTCCGTCGATCCCTCGCCTTACGTGCGATCTGCTCTATTCGGTCATTGGTTTGGCCCAGGGCCGCAGATAATCCGCCCAATGCGTTTTCCGCCAACCCGGTATCGGGCGGAACATCGGAATCCGCGCCGACTTGCGTCGACCGCCGCACCAAACGGCGCGCCGAGTCCGTTGGGGATCCCTCCGGTAGCGCAAGATCAGGATAGGCGAAATCCTGGTGGGTTAGCGGAAGAAAGCTGCTGGCCGGTGGCAGCCATACGACGTCGGGCGCGAGGGGTAACCGGTCTGCGTCGTGCGAGCCTATGGCTTCCGCGGCCGGAGGAAGCCAGATGACCTCGGATTCGGGAAGACCGCTGGGGTCTGAGTTCGGCAATGCGCTGTAGTCAGCGTCCGGCGGCGACTCGATCTCAGGCAGTACAGGAATGTCACGCGAAGGTCGCTCAAGCCCCGGTACCTGCTGCCACTCCAGCCCCTCGGAAGATGGCGCCTGCACCGCCGAACGGGGATTGTGATTGGCGCGATCGCTTGCAGTGCCTGGGTCCAGCTCGGTGCCTGGGTCCGCTGCGCGCTGCGATGCCCTTGCATTCCTTCTTTTCTTTTGTGCGGTGGTCTGCGGCTCGACGTTCGCCAGCCGGTTCATATCCTGCAGGCTCTGGTCCAGATCGGCCAGCATCGCCAGCAGGTCGCGATGTCCCAGCGAAGTTTCCTGAAAACGGCGACTGGCTATCAGGCGACCCAGATAGCGCGACTCGGGGTCCTTCGCTGAGGCCTCGTCTCGCTGACTGCCTACGGCGCCGGACGCGCGTGCATTGCGCAGTAAACGATCAAGATTCTTTTCCTCTTGCACGGTTTCTCGCGCGACGTTCACTTCCTTCAGTTCGCGGGAGAATGACGTAACGGCTTGCTCGTAATGATGCGCTGCCTGCGGTGCTTGTTGCTCGCGAAGCGCATAAGGGACCGCCAGATAAGACTCTTGCACGGCAGGATCCGCCGACGCACGGTTGCGCAACGTCATCCAGACCGACAATGCCTCGTCGGGGCGACCCTGTGCCTGCTCTACGAGACCGAGCGCGAGCAGCGCTCGGTTCGCATAGGGGCCCTGCCGGCGGACCTTTTTGAAATGCTCTCGCGCCTGCCCCGGATCCTCGCTCCTGAGCGCGATATATCCGAGTGTCAGATTGGCCCTGTCCTTGAGGGCGAGTCCTTCCTTGTCCTCCGCACGCGTATCGGCCACCAGCTCAAGCGAACTGACGGCCTCTGATTGATTCCCCGCCCGCCACAGCGCTATCCCGCGATTGAAGTGCGCATAACTTGCCAACGCCCGAGGTCCTCGCCAGTTCTCAAGCGCTCGTGCCGCCTCTGCGTAACGGCGCAACGCCATTAGCACGTTGGCGCGCAACAGTTGCACATTGCCGGCGATATCCTCGGGCACCCTGCCCCGCAGACTGTTGAGCGCCTCGTTTGCAGCCGCTGGGTAGCCCTTGCGAAACAGTGTTTCCGCCAGTTCATACCATGCGGTGTTGGTTTGGGCCTTGGGAATGTCCTCCTCGCGCAAACGGCGCAGCACCCGATCGGCATTCTCATGCACGCCGAAAGCCAATTTCATTCTGACCAGAAGGAGTTCTGTGTCGGTAGGCGGTTCTTTCTTCGGCTGATTGTCGCGTGCTGCCTCCAGGTGAGCAATCGCCGAAAAATAATCTCTCTGATGGTGATGGAACAAGGCCTCACGATAGAGTAGATCCTGCAGGCGTTCGCGATTGCCTTCCGGGGTGCCGGCGTGTCCCGATTTACTCGACCAAAGCGCCACCGCCAGGGCAGTCGCAGCCAAGGCAAGAGCGGATTTTCGCAAATGTTGTCCGGACATACGCGCTACCAACTCTGAATAGTCAATCGCGGTACGCGCTGCAGGCTTGATTCCGACACCCGCAGCTCGACGTATTTCGTGCTTTGCCGCTTTGTAAATGTAGCGCTATTCGCAATATCGAACACCCGGTCCTTTCTATCCGTTCCCCTCAGTTGCGCTTGAAGAACATGCTCGCCTTTCCGGATGCTACCAATGTAGGCCTTGTGAACCCCCCTTTTTCGCAGGGCTTCCATCTCAGCGTTGCTATATTCGTGATGGACCAACGTATCTTCGTCAAGGTAAATCCTGAGAGTTTTAAGGTCCATTGTCGTGCCACTGCTCAACGACAGGAAAACCGTTAATCGGTGCTCAGGCGGATAAAGTAGGTCTTCTTCCAGTAAGGACAGATTGCGATTTATGTCCAGGATTTCCTGTTTTATCGCCTGAACTTCCTGATCGATGCGCGCGAAACTGGGGTTTTGGCTGCCCTCGTCACTCCGCGATACAGCGGCGGCAAAGCCGAGTAGCACGAGACCACACGTCAATAAGCCCGACAAAAATCTTGGGCGCGCCCCGCGCCCCGTGCCTTGATGAACGGCATTGCGCCGCCGCGAAAGCGGGCTCAACGGTTTAGCGCGAGTCTGCATCTGAGGAAAAGCTGCTGAGTTAACGAAGCCATGGTCACATTATGGTCGTCTGACCGATGAACGGAAACGCCCTCAGGTTTTGCGTCGCTCCGGGCCGGGGTGGGGACGGCGGCAATGATTTCGGCGATTACAGCTACAAGCGCCGATCGACCGTTCCCCACCACCGCCATGCGTCAATCAGCGCCATGCTGGAGTCCGTGGCGGCTACCGCGGATGAAAATCGCCACCATGGGAGGGTTTCAGGCGGTGCCGGACATGACCTGGTTCACAGCCTGAAATCCCCATCTCTCCCGGTTGTGATGCGCTTCATGTAAGTCGTTTCTGGCACTGTACCCAAGGGCTGGTTTGATATAGATTAGCGACCGCTAATATAACGAGAACTCTGTAATGAACCGTGCCAGTGTGCTCATCGCCCTCCTCATGGGTGGCCTGACGGTGCTGCTGTGGGGCATGGTCAACCGTCCCGACATCGAGCCGCCATGGCCCGCAAAGGTTGAGGGTTTTTCTTTTTCGCCGATGCGTGGCGAGCAGAGTCCGGATGGCGCCGAATATCCGGATATCGCACAGATCGACGAGGACCTGGCCCTGCTGTCGGGTGACGCGCATGCGGTGCGTACCTACACGGTGCAGTCCACCCTGGCCCAGGTGCCGCGTCTCGCCGGGGTGCATGGCCTGAACGTCACCTTGGGCGCCTGGGTCGCGGATCGGGCGGATCTGAATGACGCTGAGATCGCAAAGCTGATCGAGGTATACCTCGAGAACCACCGCCAGGTGGTGCGCGTGATCGTCGGTAACGAGACCATCCTGCGCGAAGACCAGACGGTTGCGCAGATGATCGGATATTTGAAA